>JGI10216J12902_103938008_pt1 | contig 12657 bp, 9 predicted proteins | sample KanNatreferecore_FD_12902 | JGI IMG/M metagenome (IMG submission 12902)
CGGCCGCCGACGTCGTGCGGCTGCTCGCGGCGATCGCCGGGGGCGCCCCGCTCAACCGGACGATAGAGATTGGCGGCCCGGAACCGTTCTACCTCGCGGCCCTCGTGCAACGGGTGCTCGGCTCGAAGCACGATGAACGGCACGTGACGACGGACCCGAGCACGCCCTTCCTCGGCGCACACCTCGATGAACGCTCCCTGCTGGCGGGTGACGAAGCCGAGCTCGGCGAGGTGCGTTTCGATGACTGGCTTCGCGAGACGACGGAACATCGCGGCGCCGCCGACAGCGGCCCGTCGGCGCAGCGGGCTCCGAACCGACGCGAGTTCCGGGTCAGCGACGTCGCTCCCGGCTCGGCGCTGCTCCTGGGGGATGTCGCGGTCTTCAGCGTGGCCGGCGGGTTCTGTGCCACACAGGCGTACTGCACGCACCGGGCTGGCCCGTTGAGTGAAGGTGCGATTGATGACAGCACGGTGACCTGCCCGCTGCACGGCGCGCAGTTCAACGTCTGGACGGGAGCCGTGCTGCGCGGACCGGCGGAAAAGCCGCTCAAGACCTACCGCGTGACCGTCGACGGGGACGTCGGTCGCGTGGTGGGCGACGAGCGCGGCACCGTGCTACCCCAGTCGGTGCCGTCTGATCCTCCGGCGCGAGATCTGGCTATACTCTAGCCCTTCGAACGCCTTCGATCTGTCGGGCCGCTCACAGATGCGTGAATACCACTGCAGCGATCGATCCCGCGTCGGCCGGATCAGGAAGCAGGCCGTAGAGGTCTGTCGCTTACGCGGCCCGTGGCTACTGATGCTCGCCGTCCTTGGGACGACGGCATGCGGCGGCAGCAGCCCTGCACCGTCCATCACGTTCACGCGTATTCCGCCGGCCGCCAAGGGCGGGCCCGATGTGCGCGATACGATCGAGGGGCGTATCTCGGGCGCGCGTCCAGGCCAGCGACTGGTGATCTACGGTCGCAGCTCCATCTGGTGGGTTCAGCCGTCGCCGAACCATCCCTTTACGGAGATTCGCGGGGACTCCACGTTTTCGGCCCAGACACATCTCGGCACGGAGTATGCGGCGCTGCTTGTGGAGTCCGACTATCAGCCGCCCGCCACGCTCGACGCCCTGCCGCTTGAGGGCGGATCGGTGGTCAGGCTCGTGGCCGTGCCCGGCGACCCGAAAGCGAAGCCCCGACGGCACACCCTCCAGTTCGCAGGGTACGAGTGGATCGTCCGCGCGGCCCCGAGCGATCGCGGCGGGCCCAACCAGTTCGATCCGGCCAATGCCTCGACGGATGAGGAGGGCGCCCTGCACCTCCGCATCGCGGGTGCGCCCGGCCGCTGGACGTGCACAGAACTGACCCTCACGCGCAGCTTCGGCTACGGCCTGTACACTTTTACGGTCGACGACATCTCGACACTCGATCCGGCAGCGCGATTCGCCATCTTCACCTGGGATGGCCCCGCCGTCGCGCAGTACGGGCGTGAGATGGCCATCACCATTGGTCGCCACGGCGAGCGTCCGGAAGACAACGCGCGCTACATCGTCGAGCCCGTCGACCTGCCAGCGAACCGCTCCAGCTTCTTCGCCCCCTCGGGACTCCTCACGCACCAGATGCGCTGGGAGCCAGAGCGCGCCACGTTTCGCACGTTCCGTGGCGCACGAGCCGGCGGCGACGCCCGGCCGATCGCGGAGCACGTGTTCACCAACGGGGTGCCGGGAGCTGGAAACGAGACCATCCGCTTCAGCCTTTACGTCTTCCAGAGTTACCCGACGCCCATGCAGAAGCCGGCGGAGGTCGTCGTCCGACGGTTCACCTTCGAGCCGTGACGCACGTGGCGGGAAGATGGCGTCGAGGCTGCCGGCGTCTGCTCGTCGCGTCCGCGATGGTCTCGGCGTCGACGACGGCGGCCTACGGGCTGGATCCGGCACGCGCACTATCCCAGTTCGTCCTCGACGAGTGGGGCGTCGAACGCGGGTTCGTCGGCGGCGTCGTGCACGCGATTGCCGAGACGCCGGACGGCTATCTCTGGCTTGGCACGGACCAGGGCCTGGTCCGGTTCGACGGCACAACCTTCACGCTCATCGCCGAGAGCGACGTCTCGGCGTCCGGCGCGGCGGTCCTCGATCTCGCGGTCGATGCGAACGGCGACTTGTGGATCCGGCGCCGCGGCCCCAACGTGCAGCGACTGTCGAGGGGACGGTTCGAGAACGCGCTGTGGTCCCTCTCGCCGATCGAGGAGTTCGTGATGGCCATCGGCCGCGGGCGGGCCGGCACCGTGCTGTACGCCGGTCGCTTCCACGGGATCGCGCGATTCACGGGCGGGCGATTCGCGCCGTTGGCAACATGGCCCGAAGAGGACCCGGTGCGGGCGATGGTCGAAGCGCCGGACGGCCATGTGTGGCTCGGGACCGAGGGCAGCGGGATGTTCTCGGTCGCCGACGGCCATGTCACGCGCGGCCCTGCCGATCTGGCGCGCGACACCATCGAAGCCATGAGTCCCGCGGCGGATCACGGTCTCTGGATCGCCACCCTCCGGGGAGTCAGGCGATGGAACGGGCGCGGCGCGACGACGGACGCCGTGCCGGACGCGCTCCGCAGCCTACACGTCATGCGCATGCTGAAGGATCGCGATGCAAACGTCTGGCTCGGTTCGACCGAGGGCCTTGTAAGGGTGGGATCCGACGGCACGGTGGTCTTCGCTCGAGACGGCGCGCGCAGCGGCGCGGTAAGCGCCGGCGCCGTGACCGCTCTCTTCGAGGACCGGGAGGGCAGCCTCTGGATTGGCGGCGCCGCTGGGGTCGCGCGGCTACGGCAGGGCGCGTTCACTGTCTACGGCCGCGCCGAGGGCCTGCCCGCCGATTACGTGGGTCCCGTGCACGTCGATCGAGGCGGCCGAACCTGGTTCGCGCCTGTCGAGGGTGGCCTCTATTGGCTTCAGCAGGGCCGCGTCGAGCGCGTGACGGCCGCGGGTCTCGATCGCGACGTCGTCTACGCCATCGCCGGAATTGGCGAGGATGTGTGGCTGGGACGCAAACAGGGCGGCCTGACGCGCCTGCGCCTCGCCGGCGGAGCGGTGCACACATTCACATTCACGACCCGTGATGGGCTCGCCGCGGGCAGCATCGTGGCGGTGCACGAGAGCCCCGACGGGAGCGTCTGGGCCGGCACACTCGGCGCCGGGGTGAGTTCCAAGCCTGCGGACGCCGAACGTTTTCACACGTACACCGCCGCACAGGGGCCGGCCCCCAACATCGTCAGCTCCATCGACGAAACGGCTGATGGGACGGTGTGGCTGGCCAGTCCGCAGGGTCTTAGCGCCTTCACCAGCGGCCGTTGGCGTTCGTATGGCATGGCCGACGGCCTGCCGTCGGGTGCCGTCAACTGCGTGCTGGCCTCACGCGTCGACGAGGCGCTCTGGGTCGGCACGGCGGCAGGCCTGGCGCGGATCGTCGGGAGCCGCGTCGCGGCCATCCCCCTTCCACACGCCCTGCGCAGCCAGATTTTCGGGCTTGCGGAGGATGACGACGGCTCGCTCTGGGTCGCGACCTCGAGCCGCCTGCTGAGGGTATCGCTGGACCGCTTGCGCCGCGGCCTGGTGGATGAAGGCGATATCCGTCAGTTCGAGGAGGTCGACGGCCTGCGCAGCACAGAGACCACGCGGCGCGAGCGCTCGCTCGTCCATGGTCCGCGCGGACGCATCTGGGTCTCGACCACGCGCGGACTCGCGGTCATCGATCCGGACCGGCTCACTCCGCGCTCGCCGGCGAAGGCCGGCGTCCGGACGCTTTCGGTCGATGGTGCGCCGCTGGACCTCTTCGGCGCCGCTCCTTTGCGTATCTCCGCCAATCCCGCGCGCATCGCGTTTGGACTCGTCGGCGTCAGCCTGTCGTTCCCCCAGCAAGTGCGGCTCCGCTATCGCCTCGACGGGATCGATCGCGACTGGAGCGCGGACACCACGGCGTCCGAGGCCATCTACACGCGGCTCGCGCCAGGCCCCTACGCCTTCCGCATCATGAGCACTACCGGAGACGGGCGATGGCGCGAGTCCGAGATGCCGATCGCGTTTGTGGTGGAGCCGGCCTTCTGGCAGACGCGGTGGTTCCAGCTGCTGGTCGTCGCGACAGGGGTTGGACTGGTGTTTGCGGCGCATCAGCTGCGCACGCGGCGGCTTACCCGGCAGCTGAACGTCCGCTTCGAAGAGCGCCTGGCCGAAAGAACACGGATCGCGCAGGAGCTGCACGACACGCTGCTGCAAGGTGTCCTGAGCGTGTCGATGCAACTGCATTCCGCTGTCGACGATCTGCCGGCTGACACGCCGAATCGGGAGGAGTTCGAGGGTGTGTTGCATCAAATGAGCCGCGTCAGCGATGAGGGGCGGGTGGCGGTTCGCGGGTTGCGGACCGCCACCAGCGACGATCTGGAGCAGGCCTTGTGTCTGGTGCGGCAGGAGTACGCATCGAGAAGCGAGGCGGACTTCCAGGTCACCGTCGAGGGGCAGGCGCGGCCGATTCACCCGCTCATCCGCGACGAGGTCTACCGAATCGGCCGTGAAGCCCTGGTGAACGCCTTCCGCCACGCGCGCGCGACGAAGATTGAGGTCGAGCTCGAGTACGGTCCCCACCGCTTGCGGATGCTGGTCCGCGACGACGGCGGCGGCATTGATCCGACCATCCTGCACGCCGGGCGTGATGGCCATTGGGGTCTGCCCGGCATGCGCGAGCGGGCGCAGCGTATCGGCGGCCACCTCACATTGGCGAGCCGCTCGGCGTCTGGGACTGAGGTCGAACTCGTCCTGCCGGGCTCTGTCGCGTTCGGCGCGGCGAGGGGATCAGCTCATGACTGACGTCACCATCCGCATCCTCACGATTGACGACCATCCACTTGTGCGCGCGGGCCTCGTCACCGTCATCGGCAAGCAGCCGGACATGGCCGTGATCGCCCAGGCCTCGACAGGCAAAGAGGGCATCGAGCAGTTCCGGGCGCATCGGCCCGACGTGACCCTGATGGACCTCCGGCTGCCAGACATGAGCGGCGTCGATGCGACGATCGCCATTCGCTCCGAGTTCTCCGATGCGCGCATCGTCGCCCTGACGACGTTCGAGGGCGACGTCGATATTCAGCGCGTGTTCGCAGCGGGGGCGAAGGCCTATGTGCTGAAGAGTATGCCGCCCAAGGATCTCATCGACGTCATCCGCCACGTCCACGCGGGCAAGAAGCGAGTGCCGCCGGAGGTCGCGGAGTTGCTGGCCGACCATATCGGCGAGGAGACCCTCACCGAGCGCGAACGTGCGGTCCTGATGCACGTCGCTGGCGGCCACCGGAATCGCGAGATCGCCGGCCTGTTGCAGATATCCGAGGACACGGTCAAGACGCATCTCAAGCACATCATCGACAAACTCGGAGCCAGGGATCGAACCGAGGCGGTGACGATCGCTCTGCGCCGGGGGATTCTGCAGCTCTGATGCCCGACCGCACGAGAATGGTGGGCGCCTCGCAGGCGCCCGAGGGGACGGCCGCATCACCCGATTGAGCGATGCGTGGACAGCCCTGCAGGGTGACGCCGCATGCACGCGCGGCCGTTACGATCGAAGCGCTGTTCTGCCGGTTACGGGACACACCTCAAGGAGCGGGCCCGTTCTCAACTTTCCAGGCCGATGGGCGGGCGTCGGCCTCCTGCTGCTGCGCAGTGTCGTCGGCATCGTTTCGTCGCTCCAGGCCTGCCTTGCCATCGCGTCGTCTGACGGCGATATATCTCTGGCGCTTCCTGCCGCCCTGCTGGCCGTTTGTGGCGTAGCCTTGACTTTCGGGCTCTTCACACGCAGCTGTAGCGCTTTGATCGGCGCTGGCTACGCCCTTGTGCTCCTTCTTCAGCTCGGCGGCGCCGTGTTGCCGCGACTCGACATTACCGCCGCCGTCGTCGGCCTGGCGGCCGCGGCAGCGCTCGGCCTCGTGGGGCCCGGCGCGTTCTCCATCGACGCTCGCCGCTTCGGGCGTCGCGAGATCTTCATTCCCTCAAGCGACGCTTCCGACAACGTACGCTCGTCGACTGCGGTTCGACGCAGCAAGCGCGGAAGTTGAAACGGGGTGAGTGAGACGTTCCCTCGCGGGGTGATTCGCGCAAAGCACGGGGTCTGCATGCTGTCAGTGCAGTTCGACAGATGGAGACACTCTCGATGCACGCACACTCCGATCCCATTGACACCACCGCGGCCATCGCCGCCGTTCCCTCGCGCACCGCCGGTCACGACGACGGGCTGGCGCAGTTCCTTACGGTCCGCCCGCGGCTGTTCGGCATTGCCTATCGGATGCTGCGCAGCGCGCCGCAGGCCGAAGACATCGTGCAAGATGTCTGGGTCCGGTGGCAGACGACGGATCGAAGCCGGATCATGAATCCGGTGGCGTTTCTCGTCACCGCGACTACCCGGCTCGCCATCAACGTGCTCCAGTCGGCGCGCTCGCGCCGCGAGAGCGTGGGGGCCGATCGTGTGCCTGAGATTGTCGACACTTGCAACGACCCCCGGCTTCCGACAGAGCGCGCCGATGCGCTGCGTGTCGCGGTGCAGATGCTCATCGAGAGGCTCTCGCCGATCGAGCGTGCGGCCTTCGTCCTTCGCGAGGCCTTCGGCCATCCGTATCGGCGGATCGCCGGCATCCTCCACATCGAGGAAGCGAACGCGCGGCAGCTGGTCACCAGGGCGCGCGAGCGTGTGAGGGGCGAACGGCGTGTGTCCGCGAATCCGTCCGACCAGAGGCAGCTGCTGACCGAGTTGGTCACGGCCGCGAGCACCGGGGCGCTCGAAAGGCTCGAGAGTCTGTTTGCCGTAGAGGCGCTGGGGACGGACGAGGGGACGGTGCCCGCGAACGGTCGTAGGCGGTCGCGCGTCCGGCGCCAGGCGTCCTTTCGCTCGAGGCCGGCGCGACCACATCACCAGCCGGTTCGCGAGCCGTACAGCGCCTGCCAGTAGTCCTGGCCGGCTCGGGCGGAATCCCATTGGCCTGCGCGTGGAGCGTTTCCATGTCACACATCACGGCTGCGTGCTGTCATAGCTGCGTGGCCGAGTTCCGAAGCATTCTCGTTGACATCGATCCGCCTGACGGTGCCCAACTGCTGACGTGGTCTGCGACCGGCGGAGTGGCTCAGGCGTCGCTGGCACGCATGCGCCAGGACCTTGGTATCGACGGCGCCTGGTAACGCGCTCGTTCAGCACGTGCTCCAGGGCGAGTAGGACCTCGTCATGCGTTCCTATGCCCGCGACGTTGCCCAGGGACATCGGGACGGCGCGGTGAACACGCACCTGCTTCGGCTGTGCCCCTGCCCCGTGTGGCTGGTTGGCCCGCAACGCGTGGCCAGCCGACACACGTCCTGGCGGCGGTGGACACCGAGGCAGTCGTTTCAGGTGCGAGGGAGTTGAATCGGGCGATCCTGGACGCGGCACTGACGCTGGGCTGGACGTGATCAGAAGGTTCGCCGCGGACCGCGGCGTCGGTGTGGTCGTCATGGGAACCATTGCACGCACGGTCATCGCGGATTTCGCCGTCGGCAACACCGCGGAGGCGGTTCTGCGCCGACCTGCGCGGCTCGGTTCTCGCTGTGACCACGCCTCGATTCGTGACACCAGTCGCGGTGCGGGATCACGTCGGGCACGCCGGCATGGTCTAAGCCTCGCGTGAGGAATCGCCATGCCGCTTACCGCCATCGGACTGTCGGCGTCACCCCCCACCGAGAACGAGCCAAGGTCGGCTCGCGCAGCGTGGCACATCGACGGGCCTGACGCGATCGCTTCGCGCCTCGGAACGCGAACGGAAGGCCTGACCCGCCACGAGGCGCAATTGCGCCTCAGACGCTACGGCCCCAATCAGCTTCCCGAGGCAGCCCCGACGAGTCCGCTGGTCGTGCTTCTCCACCAGTTTCGGAGCCCGCTCATCTACATCCTGCTGGCCGCCACGCTCGTGACCGTCGCGCTCGAGGAGTTCATCGATGCCGGCGTGATCGCCGCGGTGCTGATCCTGAACGCGATCGTCGGCTACACGCAGGAGCGGCGCGCCGACGCTTCCGTCCGGGCACTGATGCACCTGCTGGCGCCGCGCGCGCGTGTGATCAGGGACGCACGTGAATGGGAGATCGAGAGCCGCGAGCTGGTTCCCGGCGACGTCGTCTTGCTCGAATCGGGCGCGCGCGTTCCCGCGGATCTGCGCCTGTTCTCGACTACGGCCCTGCGCATCGACGAGTCACTGCTCACCGGCGAGTCGCTGCCGGTCGCGAAGACGACGGCAGCGCTCGACTCGGTCGATCGTCCGGTCGCGGACCGCAGCAACATGGCTTTCATGGGCACGGTCGCCGCCAGCGGGCGCGGCCGCGGATATGTCATCGCCACGGGCGTGGGGACTGAGCTCGGGTTCATTGCCCACACCGTACACGGGGGTCCAGAGCCAGAGACGCCCCTCCAGCAGCGGATGGCGAGGTTCGCTCACGTGATCGGGATCGTCGTCGCGCTTTCAGCCGCGTTGGCCTTTGCGATCGGCGTCGCCATGGGCGAACCGCCATCGGACATGTTCATGGCGGCGGTCGCACTCGCGGTCTCCGCAGTGCCGGAAGGACTGCCGGTCGGATTCACCATTACTCTGGCGCTCGGCGTGCGCCGCATGGCCAGACGCAACGTGATCGTGCGGCGGCTACCCGCGGTCGAAACGCTCGGCAGCACGACGGTCATCGGCTCGGACAAGACCGGCACGCTGACCGAGAACCGGATGACCGTGCTCGAGATCCGAGCCGGCGGCCACACACTCATTCTCGATACAGGGTCGCCGGAGAACAGCGCGGCCCGGTCGCTGGCTCTCCATGGCATGGAGCCGGTGGCATGGACGCTTCGGGCCGGTATCCTGTCCAACGAAGCTGAGCTCTATCAAGACGACAGGAGGGTCGAGACTGAGGGCGACCCGACCGAAACCGCGCTGCTCGTGGCCGGCGCCCGCCTGGGGCTCGACCCGGCCGACGTGCGCAACGCCTTTCAGCCGGTCGGGGAGCTGCCATTCGAGCCTGAGCGGCAGTACTCGGCGAGTGTCCGTCGCCACGGCCATGAGTACCTGCTCTTCGTCAAAGGCGCACCCGAGCGGGTGTTGGCGATGTCGACCAACGCGTTGGCGGACACCGGGCCGACACACCTGGATCGCGCCGCCGTGCTGCAGGCTGCAGGTGACATGGGCGCCCGAGGGCTTCGCGTGTTGGGGATGGCCTACCGCGTCCTGCCGCAGGCGCCTGCAGGCAGCGTGGTCCCTCCGCCGGAATCGCTCACGTTCCTCGGCTTGCAGGGGATGCTGGACCCGCCCCGCGCCGAGGTGCGCGACGCGATTCGCGGCTGCCAGGAGGCGGGGATTCGCGTCACGATGATCACCGGGGATCATGCAGACACTGCGCGCGCCATCGCGGCACAGCTCGACATCACCACGAGCGACGCCAGGCCGCTCACGGGCCACGAGATCCAGCGGCTCGACGACGCCGCGCTGCAGGAACGCGTACGACTTGTGTCGGTGTTCGCGCGTGTGACGCCGGACCAGAAGGTTCGGGTGGTCGAGGCGATGAGACGCAACGGCGAGGTCGTCGCGGTCACCGGCGACGGCGTCAATGACGCGCCTGCCCTCCAGGCGGCCGATATCGGTATCGCGATGGGCCGGAGCGGCACCGATGTCGCCCGAGAGGCGGCCGACATGGTGCTCGCTGACGACAACTTCGTCAGCATCTACGCAGCGGTTGAAGAAGGGCGCGTCACCTTCGACAACCTCAGGAAGGTGACGTTCTTCCTGCTATCGACCGGGGCGGCAGAAGTCCTCATGATTCTCACGGCCCTCAGCGCCGGATGGCCGCTGCCGCTCGTCGCTGCCCAGCTTCTCTGGCTCAATCTGGTCACCAACGGGCTGCAAGACGTCGCGCTGGCCTTCGAGCCCGGCGAGCCCGGCGTGCTGCGGCGCGCGCCACGTCGCCGCACCGAAGGCGTGATCTCCCGGGTCCTGTGGGAGCGCACGCTGGTCACGGGCCTCGTCATGGCGGCGGGCACGCTGGTGCTGTTTCGCTGGGAACTGGACCACACTGGTTCACTCGCCCGTGCGCAGACCGTGGCGTTGACGACCATGGTGCTGTTCCAGATGTTCCACGTCTTGAATAGCCGCTCCAACGATCTCTCGGTCTTCCGGAAGAGCCCGCTCTCGAACCCGCTGCTGTTTGCCGCCGCAGCGACGGCCTTTGTCATCCATGCCGGGGCCTTGTACGTGCCGGTCATGCAGGTCGTTCTTCGAGTCGAGCCGCTCGCGATCGACACGTGGGTCCGCATGGGGGCGGTAGCGTCGTCGATCATCGTGGCGATCGAAATCCACAAGCTCGCTCGCGGGGCGAACCGTCCGGCTCGGGTTCTCGGCGAGCTGGTCGATATCTCACGGCGCCAGCGTACGGTGTCACAGAGCAGCGGGTAGTGTGGTCTGTACTGGCGCGCAGCGGACATGCGCCTGCGCCACTAGGCTCGGCGACGCGCGGACGCTCGGAGAGCCACCGTGAGAAACGACTGACACCCGACAGACTGTCAGAACGCTAAGCCTGTTCGTCCTGGGGTTGCGCTCATGACACTCGCCGGTTGGTACGGGCGCGGATAGCAATTCGAGCGGCACTTCCCACAGTCGGACCGTTGGCTCGTGGAACAGAGGTGGAATCAGGTATGTGGGCTTCGAGGGTTCACGGGAGCATCAACATGAACGTGTCTTCGCCATCGACGTCGCTGTCCAGCTTCGCTACGGGAGCGCATGAGGCCGCATCACATGCAACGATGGCGGTCCGACGAACGAACTTCCGCGCGCTGCACCAGCGAGGATGCTTCGTGGTCCCAAACCCCTGGGATGTGGGTTCGGCGCGATACCTGCAGCACCTTGGATTCCCGGCCCTGGCGACGACCAGCGCCGGCTTCGCGTTCTCGCAGGGACTTCCCGACTCGACGGAGGATGTCGTGGTCAGCCGCGATCGAAGCCTCGCTTACATCGCCAGCATCGCGGGTGCCGTCGACATTCCAGTGACCGCGGACTTCATGTCCGGGTATGGAGTGGAGCCGGACGACGTCGCCGAAAGCGTCGCTCTGTGCGTCGCGACTGGCGTTGCCGGCCTGTCGATCGAAGACGCCACGGGTGATCCGGCGTCGCCTCTCTACGAGCTACCGGTCGCGGTCGAACGCGTTCGAGCCGCGCGGCAGGCGATTGATGCGTCAGGGCAGGATGTGCTGCTGACCGCGCGAGCCGAGTGCTATCACGTCGGCCTTCCTGATGCGTTTCGCGAGTCAGTGCGACGCCTGCAGGCATACGCCGCGGCGGGTGCCGACGTGCTCTTCGCCCCCGGTCCGCAGAATCCTGGGGAGATCAAGGCGCTCGTCGACGCCGTGTCGCCGAAACCGCTCAATCTCCTCGTGGTGCGGAACATTGACCTGCGTGTCGAGGAAATCGCGACGCTTGGCGTACGGCGCGTCAGCGTCGGCGGGGCGCTGGCACTGGCAGCGTGGACCGGCTTCATCCGTGCCGCCCGGGCGCTGAAGTCGGAGGGGAGCTTCGCGGGCTTGGCAAACCTGGTGCCGTACAGCGAGATCAACGGCCTCTTCGCCAGTGATCTCCCCGGCCACGAAGTCGCATGACGAAGTGCGACGTTGGCGCGCGATCGACAGCGCGGTGACACCGACCCCTTACCGGAATGGAGCATCACCAGGAGGCAGCCATGACGCTCTCGGAAATCGCAGCGCGCATCACAGGCGACGGATTGATGGGCAAGTTCACCGGTGGCCGCACCAGCCCGACACGCGATGAGATTGCTCGGCTGGCTTACCACTTCTACGAGAAGCGTGGCGCGCAGGACGGACACGATGTCGACGACTGGCTATCAGCGGAACAGCAACTCGCGCGTCACTATCGGTAGCCAGGACTTGGCGGCCGGGACATCGTCACCACTGATCGCCGATAACCCCTCCCGTGGGCACGGCAGTTCGGCTCCCAGCGGTGGTGTCGATGACCTGCGGATGACCGGGGACGGCGCTCCACGCGGCATCTCGCCGCTTGTGGAACGTGTGCGCGGAGAGTACAGGGAGATGCCTGGGCTGCGTCTCACGGTCCGACAGGCCGCACGGTTGTTCGGCGTTACCCCTGATGTCGCCGACGCCGTCCTCCACGAATTGCAGCGCGTGACGATTCTGGCACGCTCGGACGATGGTGCCTTCTTCATGGTTAGAGACTCATCCTTCACCACTCGACGCCCGAGAGCGAGCGCACAGAACTTGTAACTCACCGTTGCAGAAGGGCTCATCAAGGACCTCGCCTTCGCGGCGAGGGTCGAACGCGGTCTGGCGGATGTCCTTCGCTTCGCTCAGTCCTTTGGCGTTCAAGGGTGTCTCAGGCACGCCGCGACTCGCCTGCGGCTCGGCGCGAGCGGGCTCGAATCCCATCCTCTCCGCCATCCACACCTGCACCGTCCAGGCGTTCCCGCCTACTTGGACGAACGCAGTCTAAGAGCGATTTCTTACAGGCAACTGGCGGCATGCTAGTCCAGTCCGGGCGTCGCATACATCTCTCGTCCGGCGTCCACCGGCGCGGTTCAAGCCGATGTCCTATCGCCTCAGCAGAAGAGTCGTGGCACTGACCTCGAA
>JGI10216J12902_101564227_pt1 | contig 12650 bp, 19 predicted proteins | sample KanNatreferecore_FD_12902 | JGI IMG/M metagenome (IMG submission 12902)
CTATTGCGGCTTCAATTCGAACAGCAATGGGAAGCGACAAACGGCCACGACCATTGCCGAAGATGCCTGGACTACACCTGCAAAAAGTATCGCGTCGATGATTGGAAGGAATTCGTCCCGGCCCGCCTCCACGCGCACGTTCCCGGCCGGTTGCCGCACGCGACGACGATCACGGAGAGTTTCAATAAAGCCGATTCGGACACGCTCGGGCCGGACTTAACGTGGACAGAGGTGAGCGGCGATTGGGACGTGGTATCCAATGCGGCCGAACTGATTACGACTGGCTCGGAAAAAACGGCACGGGCAGAGTCGGACCTTTCCAGCGATGACCACTATGGGCAAGTGGTTTATCTCAATGAGGCTTCAAGCAATGAGGCCACGGGCGGCGCTTGTGCAAGGTTCGCGAGTGCCGCCGAAACATGTTATCTGCATCGCGCCTACCGAGATAATGTGTTTTTGCAAAAGATCGTTGGCGGAACTTACACAACCCTCGCCAATGCCGTCGAAACCCAAGCCGCCAACGATGTTCTGAAAGTTGAATGTGATGGTTCGGCAATCAAGGGCTACCTCAACGCAGTCGAGAAACTGAGCGTCACGGATAGCTCTATCACGGGCAACACTCGTTGCGGAATTGTCGGCTACAGCGACGGCGTGGCCGAACCAAGGCTCGACAGCTTCGAGGCGGCGGACCTCGCGGCGGGCGGTGGTCCACCAGAATTTCCCGCCTATCTTCGCGGCGGCGGCATCGTTGAAATTGCATTCCCCGCTTGGCAACAATCATTCAGATTTCGCTAGCGATTTATTCTGTGATATGTATACTTTTTCAGCATGGCACAACCGTTTAGTCTCCTCCCTGCCACTGGTTCTGAACAAGCAGACGAATGGATTAGACTCGGAACCGAGTCGCAATTAAACGGGAACTTCCCCAAAGCTGAGACTTTCTATCGCTCGGCATTACGCCTATCTCCCAACAACGTCACGGCGATTCACAACCTATCCATCCTTCAAGCCTGTCAGAACAATCTCAACGAATCTCTTCTGACGATGGAGAGGGCGGTTCTCTTCGATGACTCTAACCCCGTCATCTATGCGAATCAGGCTCTAATATGCCTTGAAGCTGACCGAATTGACGAAGCGGCATTCGCCGCGATTCGCGGTGCGGAATTGTCGCCGGAAAAGCCAGTCGATGCCGCTGCCGATCCGCTCAAAACCGCAGGCTACGTCAACTCCCGGCTGTCGTTGGCAATGGTCGCGGCTGCGACCGGCCATCCTGAGAACGCTTTCAAGCCTTACATGGAGATCTTGGAAGTTGACCCGCTTCACCCAGCGGCAGGTCCCAATTCGTGCTTCGTGACGAGTCTCATGCCGATCGGCCCGAAGGAATTGCTACCGCCACGGCTGCGATGGTATCAAGCTCATAAGGTCAATCGTCCACGTTGGCCGCACCGGAATGACAAGAATCCAGACCGGATACTCCGCGTCGGCTACGTCGGCGGCGATTTCAAGTCGCATTCCGCGGCGATGATGTTCTCCAATGTCGTTTTGAATCACGATAGGAGCGTGGTCGAGCCGATTCTGTACTCTTCGCTGCCGACGGATGAGTCAAAAGACGAAGTGACGGCCAGGTTCAAAGCGGCAGCAACATGGCGGGATATTGCCGGGAAGTCTGACGACGATGTTGAGGCGATGATCGACGCGGATGCGATTGATATTCTCGTGGACCTCGCGGCCCATACCAATGGTGGGCGTCTCAGTGTGTTCTGTCGCAAGCCAGCGCCAATTCAAATCACGGCGTGGGGCTTTGCCCACGGCAGCGGCGTGCCGGAAATGGATGTGTTCTTCGCTGACCCCGTGGCGGTACCTGAATCGGAGCGGCAATACTTCGTTGAGAGGATTGTTGACCTGCCGTGCATCGTCACTTACCGACCGCCGACGGAATACCAGATCAAGACGGCGAGCCAGACGCCATACTTTCAAAATGAGTATGTGACGTTTGGGAGCTTTACACGCTTTGAGAAGTTGTCTGATTCCTGCCTGAACACATTCCGGCGTATCTTGGAAGGCGTGCCGAATTCACGACTACACTTCAAGGACCATGCGCTGAAGCGTCCGTTCTCAATCCGGCGAATCTTGAAGACGATGGAAGGCATCGACCGCAGCCGGTTGTTGTTCTCCGGTTCTACATCGCACCCGGAGCACATGCTGGAATACCAGAAGGTTGACATCATGCTTGACCCCTATCCGCACGGGGCGGGCGTGGTCTCGCTCGAAACGCTGTATTCAGGGGTGCCGTTGCTGACGATGTACGGGACGCAGCCGAGTGGCAGGACGGCGAGCAGCGTCCTGACTGCCATCGGGCGGAAAGACTGGATTGCGAAATCGGAAGACGAGTACGTTGAGAACGCAATCAACTGGGCGAATCGGCCGCATGAGTTGGCGAAGGCGCGGAAGACGCTGCGGGATGAGTTGCTGTCGAGTCCGGTGATTGCGGGGTATGCGGGTGAGGTTGAGAAGGCGTATCGGATGCTTTGGAAGGAGTGGTGTGCGAAATGACGCGAGACGAAATTGCAAACGTAATTCAGTCAATCGATCTGATGAGTACGCAAGGACGCCATTGTACCGAAGTCAAAGTCGCCGCGTTTAATGCGTCAACAGCGCTGAAGGCTCTAGAGATAGAGATGATCAAACAAGACTTAAGAGTAGGAGAGATGGCGATCAGTCGTCTTGCGCAAGAGATTAAAAGGCGAGAAACTCAGTAATGCCCACATGCCTTTTCATTCGCGGTGCGCCCGGAACCGGCAAGAACACTGTGGCCCGCCTTCTCGAACGTGACCTAAAATGGCCGCGACTATGGGTCCATCATTTCGACGCAATCTACCGCATCATCGGCGAGTACAAGTGTCCCTCGCTCACTGACAAGCTCATCCGCGACGTGGCCTCGCACCTCATGGAGCGGCAACGTGATCTGATGATTGTCCGTCCGTCTCGCCAGACGTGGGGCATGGATTGCATCAAGAACATCGCCACGGTGTTCAAGTTCAACTTCGTGCCGGTGCAGCTCACGGCGAGCTACGATAACTTGGTAACTCGCGTGACTCGCCGCTGGACGGAATCGCCGTTCCGATTGACGACGAAAGAAGCACTCGACGAATATTTGGGCAGCCGCCCCGAACAATCCTTCGACGGCGAGCATGTGATTAATACGGACGACCTGACGCCGGAGGAAGTGGCGGCTAGGGTAAAGGAGTTACTGTGAAACACTTCGACAACATGGATGAGGCAAAATTTGCAAAACTGATGATCATTGGAGTTGTCGTGGTCGTTGTTTTGTTCTTCGTGTGTTCAATTGGAATTTCGTGGTACGACGCATCCGTACAAGCTGACGTGTGGCGACGGCAAGGCTCTGACCTATCGACGTGGGAAGTGTGGCGTGGTGCGAAGCCGATAGATCGAACGCTCATAGAGCACAAAGACAAATGAATCATGGCCACACCGTCGAATCGCTTATCCGCTTCCGCGATCGCGTCGCCGATGCGTTCAAGGCGAAGCAGGTGCGTTCGCCGGTCCATTTTCCGTCCGACACGCAAGCCGAGCCGTTGCTGAGGATCTTCGAAGGCGTCAAGCCGTATGACTGGTGTTGCTCGAATTGGCGATCCATGTTCCATGCTCTCCTCAAGGGAATTCCAGAGGACGAACTATTCGAGCAGATCCTCGCGGGCCGTTCGATGTACATTCACTCGAAAGAGCATCGCTTCCTGTCGTCGTCCATCGTCGGGGGAATGCTGCCGACGGCGGTCGGGCTGGCGATGGGTTTGAAGAGAAAAGGTCCGGTAACTGTTGTCGATCCGAATGAACCGGCTGGTACGTATCCGATCAGAATTGCTACCGTGTGGGTCTTCGTCGGCGATATGACTTCTCGCACTGGACTCTTCCACGAGGCCACGCAATACGCCATCGGTCACAACCTGCCGATGCGGTTCATCGTGGAAAACAACGGCTACAGCACGAACGCACGGACGGAAGAGACGTGGCGGTCGTGTGGCAAGTGCGACGTGCCCGCGTTCGTGGATGGGTATAACTATGAGCGGACCATGCCGCACGTAGGCCTTCAGGAGCGCGTCTCATTTTGAGCAATCCACTTAACGACGCGATGCGTATGCTCGCCGCTCAACCGGGGGCCATCTTCATTGGGCAAGGGGTTGCTGCCGACGGCGTGGCCACGTTCGATCATCTTGAAGGCGTGCCATTCTCGCAACGCATCGAGACGCCGGTCGTGGAGGAATTGCAAGTCGGCATGGGCATCGGCATGAGCCTGTTAGGGTTCCTGCCGATCCTGATTTACCCCCGAATGGACTTCCTATTGCGTGCGATGGATCAGCTTGTGAACCATCTCGACAAGTTGGAACTGATGAGCGATGGGCAGTTCCGGCCAAAGGTTATCATTAGGACAAGGGTTGGCAGTCGGACGCCGCTTGATCCAGGTCCCCAGCATTCGCAGGATCACATAACTGCATTTAGGTGGTTGCTATCACACAAATTGACGCCGGACATTGAGGCGACTTACGTGAATGTCGAGCGCATCGGGTGGCATGGGGAAATTGTTGAAACGTACAGGCGAGTAATCGCGTCTCCTAAATCATCCATCGTCGTAGAGGCGCTTTAATCATGTTGTTATTGTTCTTTCAAGGCAATGCCGGCCCTGCCCCGCCCGCGCCAACGCTAGACAATCGCGACGTGACAGGGGCAATTAGCCGCAATGCGACGGTGACTGGGGCAACGACACGGAACGCAACCGTTGGCGGCAATGCGTCGAATAACCCCACCGTAACGGGAAGGCCACCCAACGAGTAAACTCGTCCTATGGCCATTTGCCAGCCTGCCTACGTCGTTGTCGAAGCCAACCAGGACGTTACGGTCACGGTCAGCATCGCCACCGATCCGACGAGTTGGACGATTCAGGCGAAGGTGCGGGCCAATCTCGGCTCGACAGCGTTAATAACCAAGACGACAGGCAGCGGGATCACGACCACGACGACGACAATTGTCGTCACGTTCTCTGCCGCAAACTTGGCTCTCGCTCCCGGTGCCTACGTCTGGCAATTGGAGCGGACGGACAGCGGGGCGGTCTATCCGATCACTGACCCCAGCACCTTCCGTGTCACGGCCGGCGAAGGCGACGAATACCCGCAGCTGACGAATTTGTCAGACTACCTCGCGTTCGCGGAAGAATCTGAGACCGTGACCGACGCCGCGGCGAAATGCTTGCTGTCGTACATCGCCGGCGCTGAGACTTCGCTACGCCATTGGTGTGGTAGGCAGTTCGCATACGACCAGTACACGGAGTATCCGATTGCGACGTGGCATGACAAGCTCATGTTGACCGAGACGCCAGTCGCGACGACGGACATGGACATCCGCGTGGACTACGAACGTGGATTTGGAACGGACACGGAACTGACGGTCGAAGACGATTACTTTTTGGATCTCGATAAGGCGGATGGGAAGTCTCACAACGGCATCGTTTACCGCATCGGCAGCGTGTGGAGGGGAATCAGCTACCGGCCACCGGGCCAGCTCAGCTACACGAAGCGGCCGATGCGTGGCTACATCAAGGCGGTCTATTACGGCGGCTACACGCTGACGCCGGACGACATCAAAGTCGCGGTGTTTCAGATCGTTAAGCAGAGATTGGCCGTGCGGCAATTGGGGCTTGCGTTAATGAGCGAAAGCGGCATGCAGTACAGCTATAGCCGCGGCCCGTATGACGACGAGGCACGGCAAATCGGAAGCGTGCAGGACGTGATTAATCGCTACAAGCGCGGGGATACGCTCATCGGCTAAACCTTGCCTATTCCGCCATTCTCCAATACTCCAATCTCCCGGACGAATCACCTTTCGAGGTGTCCGGCAATGGCTCGTAAAAATCATGCGGCTTGGCAGATTGGCTTGGCGATCGGCGGCGTGGCCCTGATCGCGTTCGTGACCGTGGTGGGATTGGTTGTGGTGTTCGCCTTCTCGGGGCCGTCGTCAACTAAAACGGGGCAATCGGTTCAGGCTGGGAAGCTGACGCGAGACGAGTTCAGGAAAAAGTACACGGACGCATCGAAGGAGACGATCCTGAAAGACCTCGGACGGCCGAAAAGCACAAGCGATTACTCAGACAACACATCTTCGTGGCATTACGGCGGCATGACGCGCGATCCGATCAGCGGCAAAGACGATTCGGCAACGACGATATGGATAGGAACGGATGGCAAGGTTAGTTACATCGACTTCAACTAGGTGTCAGACCAGTAGGTGAATAGCTTGTTGAAGTCGTATTCTTTTGGATAATCGAAGTCATTTCCTGTAGTTGTGTATCGCATCGGGTACCACAATCCATCTGACGCAATCGTTAATCGCCAGCCAGCCTCAAGATCGCCAGCATACCCTCTCGGCGGATTGAAATGACAAAAAGTCATCACCAGATCGACGCGCCGCGTCATCCCCTCAAACACAGCCGACACAATCGGATCGGCGTAAACCTCATTATTCACGGTGTCCACGTCTTCGAGAAGCCACGTATGCGGCCCGCCATCTTCTCCTATCGGTGTTGTTGACTCTGCAAAGAATGGCAGAGAGTTGATCTTTCCAATCGTTTTGTCAAGTTTGGTGAAAAATCCGAAATTGTTGGAAATGAATTCGAGTGGTACGTTGACCCAAGTCAGTTTCCGACGGACCTTTTCCGCACGAAAAACAAATCGTGGCGCTGTTATCTGGGTTCCATTTAGAAGCAGGCCATTAATTCGATAATCCGATGGGGCCTTGAAGACAACCACGCTTCCCGGCATTTCGAGTTGATCGACATACGCTTTCGGCGACCAGAAACAAAATCGCCGCATTTCTTCGCCGCGATATGCGTTGTAGTCATTGCCAAGTCCAGCCAGATCGCCATCGGCGAGCACTTCATACGGCGGCTGCGAAAACATGACGCTGACCTTGCAAAGTCGGTACTCGGCATAGGGCAGCGACCACTTGTGCGGCTGTGCGATTTTCGTAATGAATTGGACGCCCGTGCATTCGATAAGCTCAGTTGCAAATAGGTTTGGCGACCACGGGTGAGTTACGGGTACGCTACGACGAAGGTATCCGGAGCTATCGACCCATGAGAAGCCGAACAGGAATTTGATCGCTTCCGTTAGGCGGCTAAACGGGATGTATCCGGTGAGGACGCCGGACGATCGCTTGCGACCAACGGAAAGCTGTGCCGGCGAAAATAGATTGACCGCTTCGAGCCAGTCGTCCAGGCCAAAGTTGATGATTGGCGACCAAGAGCCAGCCGAGCCGATTTGTCTACCAAGGAGTTGGGCCATTGGTCACTCCTGGTTTTGGATGCGACGTTTGCGAGCGAGTTCGGCTAATGCCTCATCTCTTACGCTGAAGGCACCAGATGCGACGTTAGCGCCTGACGTGGCGATACCAACGCCAGGAATTGACGACGTGGCCGCGTCTATAGAAATTCTCCTTGCTTCGTTAAGCGCTCTAAGGAAAGTATTGAACAGAACTTCGCTACTCAGATTCTCTTTCACGAAGTCAACGAGGATCTTCAACAGGCTCGGCACGTCCTTCCGTTCCTGCGGCGCTCCCAAGCTCGCCATCAAGCTATTCTTCGCCAGTTCCCTCTGAATCTGCTCCGTCCCCGTTGCATACCGTGGTTCTCGGACTGCGATGTCACTCCGTGCATCGGGATTCGCCCCTGTCGGCAATCCGAGAAACTCCAACACATTCCGCCGCAATTCCGTGAACTTGCGAATCACCGCCGTTATCGGCCCTTGAATCAAAAGGAAGTTCTGGACGAGGCCCTGAAAAGCTAGGCTCACTCCCTCAATCAGTGGCGCGACGAGGATCATCGCGTCGGCGAAGCGTGTGGCGAAGAAGTCGATCAGGCTTTCGACGGCACGGACGGCCGGCGCAATCGCTGGTTTCAATTTGGCGAACGTATCGCCCATTTTTTCGGCCGAACGAGTCAACGCATCGAGGATGGGTTGAAGTGAATTCCCGATCGTGGCGAAGGCGTTCTCAACACGGAAATGGAACTGCTTCATTCCGGCCGGATTCGATAACTGCGTGAACTGGCCGACCACATCGCCGAGTTCTTTAACGACTTTGATGGGGCTTGCAAGCGCCTCAGTCCATGCGGCACCGATGCCGACGATGGTCTCTCTGGCCTTGATGATCGTGGCGGGAATCGAAGTCATCGTCTGCTTGAATCGGTCCATCCCCTTTTGCATCGTTTCGAGCGGATGCGTGGCGGCGTGGGCCGCTTCGCCGATCTTGGCGATAAGAGTGCTGATGCCCTGGCCTACGACCGATCCAGCGGCAGAACCGCTAAATATCTGATTGGCGACGCCACCGGCACCCTTGTAAAGCGCACCGCCGCCTTCGATGCCACCAGCAGCGCCGCTGGCACCCAAACGTGTGAGTGCCGATACAATCGCCGGCAACGGCATTAGGCTGTCCCCTTCTGACGTGCTTCCAACTTGGCGCGGATCGCTTCAACGTCCGGCGCTTTGCCGACCGACTTCCGCATGGCCTTGCCGACTTCGAGAGGGTCGGCACCGAACATGAATCCGGCGGCTTGCGCCTCGGCGATCTTGTGGTCGATGGTCATTGGCACGTTATCGCTCGGAAGTGTTGGCCCGTCCGACATGGTTTCTCCTGAGGCTTGTTTGCGAATTTCCGCTTGTGCTTTTAACACTGGCTCAACGTAGATTTCCCACATTTCTCGATAGGTCATGCTTGCGACTTCGCTTCGCTTTAGGCCGATTGGTTCGTTGCAGAGGCTTGCGTAGGTTCGGAGCCTTCCTTTGGGCGGGGCAAACCAGTCCCGCCCTTCGACGCTTTTGGGTCGGAGTTCTCCTTAATCAAGTTCATGGCGCGGCTGAAGTCGCTTGTCGGGTCGGCCGCTTTCTCGTTGACCATTTCCATCAATTCTTCATCGGACATCGCGTCTTTATCAATGCCGAGAATGAGCCGGTTCAGGGCCATGTGCGCTTCGAGGTTCGGCTTGTCTTCAGGGCCGAACGACGCGATGACTTCGCGATCACCAAGACTCGTCCACTCGGGCGGGTTGGCCAAGAGTTCTCGTTGAAATCGTTGGTAGTCACGAAGCCCCATAAACTTCGCGGCATTCGCAAGCATGTGGTTGTAAAGCCACACGCAATACTTGTGCTTGATTTCATCCGTGAGGTCGCTTGCGTGGTATACTTCGCCACGCCAGCGGATTTCATAGGTTTCAGCCATTACGGTCCTGCGAAGGAATAGAGGCACGAACGAATGCGAAGGTCGAAGTCGTACATGGCACCGCCGGGCGATGCGAGCGATACAGCGGGCCGGATGTTGATGACGCGATAGGTGACGATGAAGCCGACGAGCGACGTGTAGCCGAGCCATCCCGTGCCCGTGGCATCGAGCCAGACTTGCTTGTTATTCGGCAGTCGAGCGCCGACGGTATTGTCCCACTTGGCGCGAACGCGAGCCTGACCGCCAGCGAATGACGATATGTCTTCCTTGAAGATTAGGCTGTTGGCGTCGGCGGTCATTTCGAAGTGCTTGTACTCTTCGTCTTCGATGGCGAGATCCATCGCCCATTCTTCGCCGTAGATGGAGAAGTTTGAGAGAATCACAACGCCGGATTTGCACGACACCGGAGTAATCAAGCTAGCCATTCTGCAACTCCCACGTTCGATACAGCAAACCGAACCGATTCACTTCGACGCCTTCCCGAAAACTCGGCACGCCCCATTCGCCATGCGGCGTTACTTCAAAGTCCCAAACCGACGAAGCACCTTCCAAGGTCGTGACCGCCAGCGCTTGCTTGATCCGTTCGACTAATGACGCCTCGGTGTCGTCCGTCACGGTCACATTGGGCGTCTCACGCCTGTAAACGGTGATTTGCCAAACGTAGTCGTAACCAACCTGCGTCTCGAATGTTCGTCCATTCGGCGTTATGTCCCCTCCGGTCAGGATCACCGCATCGTCAGGATCGCCGCCGTCGCCATCGTCTCGTTTCGGGTGCAGCACATCGGTCTTTCGCCATTCGACAAGCGCCGGCGCACCAGACACGGTTTGGATCTTGGCGACAATCGCGTCGGCCTGCTGTTTCTGCTGGCTCATATCAGATCAATTTCACGTTCGTAACGACCGGCCCTTGTGTCGGGATGATCAGAACCGTGTTCGAGTAGGCATAGGCGAGGATCGTCAGGAACCAGGAGGACGTTAAGTCCGCGGCTGGGTTGATGTCGCCCGGCGATGCGCCGACGACGTAGGGCACGCCAGTCGAGGCGACCGTAGTCCCAACGGCGATAGCGCCGGCCTTCTGGTAAATCACGGGTTGGCTCGGCTGGGCATTGACGAGTGCTATCCCAACTCCGGCCGCTTCCGTGCTCGATACATTTGCATCGGCGAGTTGCACTTTGTTCGATGCGTCTACATAGACCGCTTTTCCGGCGAGGATTACCGTCCCCGCTGTCCCGACTACGGTGACGTTCGCGATGCCGGTGACAGAGGTCGGCATGACTTGGCCGGTCGTGATTACTAAAGCTGCCATTTCGGTTATCCCTTCCGGGTGCAAGTGCAGTCGTAGATTGCGTAGCCGCTCGATTCGTCGTGGTTGTGTCGCGGATTGATCGACACGATGTTGTAAACCTTTCCGCCGACCGTCCAGGTATCATCAACTCTCGGGGCGCGTGATTCGCCCAATCGCCATGCCGTCACTAACGTCTGCTGGTAGGCCGCTGTTTCCTGGCCCAACCCGCTCACTTCCGTCACTGGCCAGACGCAGACATTCGTGTAAGCCACGGTTCCATCGCCGAGAATGTTCAGCGTTCCAGTCGTCACCAATCCGGCCTGCATCTTGTGCAATCGCAGATCGGCTTGAACTGTTTTTCGACCGAAGAACATGAAGGCTATTTGGGCGTTGAAATGGGGCGGGGTGAACCAGTGAGGACGTATGCTTGGCGTTTATGATTCGACCGGGGCCGCTATCGCCGCAGGATGCCAATTACCTAAACGATCAGTTGCGTGAATTCGACGTGTTGAAGCGGCGCGTCGAGTCGATGCTAGGACAAGCGCCGGAGTTGATACCAGCGGCAATAACCAGCGCAACCACGGTCTCGTGGACGACGCAAACGACGAATTCCACGGGAACTACCACCACGACACGGCTAGCCGTTAATCACGGGTGGTTTGAGGAAGGTCATTCAGCCGAAGGAACGCGGGTTACGTTAATCGGTGGACGGACGGGAACGAACTTAGTGGATGTGGCACGAATGCCGGATGGGAGCGCATTAGGGGCGACTCCGACGAGTCCGGTTCATGTGTGGTTGCGAAAGACGGGGTTAGCGGCGTCGGTTGGGATGGTTCATGAGATTATCGGTGTGGCTGGCGATAGTGGCGGTCTACTTCGTTTCTCACTCGCTACCACGATCAATACGACTACGACAAGCGCTACAAGTTGTACGGTAGATAGCTTATTTTGGGGTAACAATCCTGGGTCTTTCGTTACGCTTCACAATCTTCCTGCGAGTGTCAATTTCATGTTCTCAGGAGTGAGTGGTAAGAAGGGCGTAGCGGCCTATGATCGCAATGCAACCAAATGGTACATCATTCAACTTGAATGCTGAGCTTAATTACGATCATCGGGATGGCGTTTCTGTCAGTGGCGTTGCTGGCCTTTGGGTGGTATCCGTGCTGCTGCGGTGTGACATCGGCATGTTGTCCGGGTTTAGTGTTGCCGACGACTCTATACATGACCATCACGCAATTGCAGGGAACATGCACATTGCTTGGTTCGACGGATACCTATGAATTGACTTATGATGCGAGTGCGCCTTTTTCTCCGGAAGGATTCGAGTGGAATGGCACTTACGATATCGGCTCATGCACTTTCCAGATGTTTATAAACTGCAACCCGTTCGGTGCTACCGGATGGTCGTTTGGTGTACGAACGTCATCGACGTTTAGTCTGCCAGACTGCTGCTTGGCTGCAAGCGGAACACAGTTGGCATCTATCGTCGCTGGCGAATCCCCGGCCACTTGCGGTACTCCGTTCGCTAAGTCTGGGACGGCAACCTTTACAACCACGACTGGCGGTGACTGCTGTACGGTTGACGAATTGAACGAATGGCAATTCGATGTTACGACGTAGGATTATGACACGACTTCGACCTTGTAGTCGCGACCACCACAAGCCCGAAGATTTCTCTTCGCGATGCCGAATCTGTTGGCTGGTATTGAATGACGCTGCATATCGAGAATTGTGGCACGAGCCGGATGGACCGCCAAAGCCGAAGATGACATTTTCCGCCGTCGCCGCCGCCAAGCGCCACTGACGCGACCGCCTCGCGGCCGGTCGGCCGTGCGACAAGCCAACTTGAATCCCGCCCCATTTCTTTGCGATTCTCGGTCGCATGCACAACGATTACGCCGAGCAAGCCGCCCCGAGTCCAGTCTTGGGCACAGTTGTAACGATCTGGCTCTTGGCGATCACGGCGGGTATCGCCACCGCGATCTACTTCCTTCCCCGTTCGGTGATGTGAGATGCTGTACGACCTGGACGCCAATTCGCTCATGACCGGCTTCGTGTTCGGGGCGTTGCTCGTGCTGTCGGT
>JGI10216J12902_101980577_pt1 | contig 12650 bp, 10 predicted proteins | sample KanNatreferecore_FD_12902 | JGI IMG/M metagenome (IMG submission 12902)
AGCCCAAATGATTATCATGCGACGTTGCTGCACCTGTTTGGCCTTGACCACACGAAGCTTGTCTACCACCACAACGGCCAGGATGAACGGATCACCGACACGAAACCGTGCCGCGTGGTGAAAGAGATTTTGCGTAACGCATGAAGGATGTCGCAGGGGTGTCTACGAATGTTGCAAGGGCGTGCGACCGGTTCCCGATCGCCATCGTATCCATGCTCTGTTCCCTCCTGTTCATTACCGGCTCTGCGAGGGGTGCCGCGCCGACGTTCGAGAAGGACATCCGCCCCATTCTGAAGGCGCACTGTTTCGATTGCCACGGCGAGGGCGAGAAACTGAAAGGTGGAGTCGACCTGCGCTTGCGACGGCTGATGCTCACCGGCGGTGACAATGGCGCGGTGCTCGCGCCCGGCAAGCCGGATCAGAGCCTTCTGTTTACAATGGTCGAGAGTGGCGAGATGCCGCGCCGGGAAAAGAAACTTACTGCGGAGCAAATCGCGCTTATCAAGAAGTGGATCCGTTCGGGGGCGAGCGTCGCTCGTCCGGAGCCCGACGAAATCGGCAGGGGCAGCGGCATCACCGACGAAGAGCGGGCCTTTTGGTCCTTTCAACCCATTCGCCGGCCGGGGGTGCCGAAAACAAGGCCAAAGGACCGCGCACGCACGCCGGTCGACGCGTTTCTCGTCAGCGCGCTGGCGAAGAAAAAGCTCGGGTTCTCGCCAGACGCCGAAAGGATGACGCTGCTTCGGCGCGCCACGTTCGATCTGACGGGGCTGCCGCCCACGCCGGAAGAGGTCGAGGCATTCGTCGGCGATACTGCGCCGGACGCGTATGAGAAATTGATTGATCGCCTGCTCGACTCGCCGCATTACGGGGAACGCTGGGGCCGGCATTGGCTCGACGTGGCGGGTTATGCGGATTCCGATGGTTACAGCGACGCCGATCCGCCCCGCCCCTACGCGTACAAATTTCGCGATTACGTAATTGAGTCCTTCAACTCGGACAAGCCGTTCGATCGTTTTATCACCGAGCAAATTGCCGGGGACGAACTGGCGCGTGTCACGCGTGATAATCCGCAGTCTGCCCTGAGCGATCCTGAGCGTCGGCAATTGCTCATTGCGACGGGTTTTCTTCGCATGGGAGCGGATGGCACCGCGACGCCAGCCGTGGCCGATCCGGATGCGGTGCGCAACCAGGTGGTCGCGGACACGATCAAGATCGTCTCCACGTCGCTGCTCGGTTTGTCGGTCGGCTGCGCGCAATGCCACGATCATCGCTACGATCCCATCCCGCAGAGTGATTACTACCGGCTGCGCGCGGTGATCGAGCCGGCCTACGACTGGAAGAATTGGCGCACGCCGGAGCAACGCCTGGTTTCGCTTTACACGGAGACGGAACGGAAAAAGGCGGCGGAGGTTGAAGCCGAAGCGAAGAAGTTGAGCGAGGAGAAGGACGCAAAGCAGAAGCAATACATCGACGAGGCGCTGACGAAACATCTCGAGAAGTTTGAAGAACCGTTGCGCAAGGAACTGCGCGCCGCGTACGACACGCCTGCGGACAAACGCAGTGCGGAGCAGAAGAGGCTTCTGGCCGATAATCCCAGCGTCAACATCAACGCAGGTGTCCTTTACCAGTATAATCAAAAGGCCGCGGACGACTTGAAGGCAATGGACGCGAAGGTTGCGGAGATTCGCGCGCGCAAGCCGCCGGAGGATTTCATCACGGTCCTGACTGAGCCGGCGGGCAAGCTGCCGGTCACGCACGTTTTTCATCGAGGGGATCCCAAGCAGCCGAAGGAAGCCGTAACTCCGGGGGGACTGAGCGTCCTCGCGCCTGCCGGTGAGTGCGTTGAGCTGCCGGAGAAGAATGCCGGACTCCCCACGAGCGGACGACGCCTCGCGTTTGCGAAGTGGCTCACGGGCGGCAACAACCCGCTGGTTGCGCGTGTCCTGGTCAATCGTGTCTGGCTGCAGCATTTTGGCCGCGGCCTCGTGGGTACGCCATCGGACTTCGGCACGATGGGCGAACGACCGACGCACCCTGAATTGCTCGATTGGCTGGCGAGCGATTTCATGGACAACGGCTGGCGGCTGAAGCGGCTGCACAAACTGATCATGACCTCGACGGTTTACCGGCAATCCTCTCTGCGCCACGCCGGGCGAGTTGGGAATGACCCCGATAACCTTTTGTATTGGCGAAAACCGGTCCATCGGCTCGATGCCGAAGCACTTCGCGACTCGATTCTCGCCGTGAGCGGGGCGCTGAACGAACGCATGTCCGGCCCGCCTGTGCCGGTCCGACCTGACGTCCACGGGCAAATCGTAGTCGGCGTGGACAAAACGGAGGGCGACAACAAGATGCCGGTCGATGTCCCGCTCAAGGGTGAGGAGTTTCGCCGCAGCGTTTACATCCAGGTGCGGCGGAGCCGGCCGCTCGCGATGCTCCACGCTTTTGATGCGCCGGTAATGGAAGTGAACTGTGAAAAGCGCCAGTCCTCGACGGTCGCGACACAATCGCTCATGCTGATGAACAGCCCGTTCATCCTGGACCAGGCCACTCGCTTCGCGCGCCGTCTGCAAGCCGAAGCCGGCACCGGCCGCGCGGAGCAGATCACACGCGCCTGGCAACTCGCCTTCAGCCGACCTCCCGCGGCCACCGAGCTGGCCGACGCCCTCGCGTTTGTCTCCGGGCAGGATGACTATTTGCAGTCAAAGGCGGCGGAGGAAAGCAAGGCCGACGACGGAAAAGCGAAAAACAACGAGAAGAAAAAGGCCGCCCCAAAGCTCGCGGCCGATCTTCAGGCGCTGAGCAATCTCTGCCAGGCGTTGTTGAGCGCCAACGAATTTTTATACGTCGACTAAAGAGCGGCTCCACCCCGCCGCTACCGGTTAAAACCCCATAGCGCATTTTGGCCCAATCCGGATGATGGGTTGTAGTTAGCCGTCGTAGCTGTGCGTATATGATCAACGCTCTGACTGGGCCGAAGAAGGCGCTTTTTGGCTAATCCGCACGGATGCGGTACACTAAGCAGCGGATGAAAGGGCGTGATTCTGATTCAAAACCAAAGGGAGCCGGGCCTCCGGAGCAATGGCGCTACGCCTTCGCCTACTTCATCGTCCTCATGCTCATCGTGTGGTTTTGGCAGGAGGCGATCAGCCGCGTTTCGGTCCGCACCATTCCCTACAGCCAGTTCAAGGAGCACCTGGCGAAAAGCGAGATCATCGAGGTCAATGTCAGCCCGGACGTGATCAGTGGAAAAGTGCGGCCGCGCGCAGCCGACGCGAGCACGAACCAACCGGCCGCGAAGGATGCCGAGAAGGATTTTGTCTTCCGGGCGGTGCGGCTGGAAGATCCGAAGCTCGTCGAGCAACTGCAGGCGGCGAACGTCAAGTTCACCGGCACGAGGCCCAACCTGATTTCGCAATTCCTTCTGGCATGGATCCTCCCGATCGCGATCATGATCCTGATCTGGTCGCTGATCAGCCGCCGCATCGCGGGCGCGTCGCAATCGGTTTTTGGCTTCGCAAAAAGCAAGGCGCGGCTGATCGCAGAGCGCGAGTCCGGGGTGACGTTCAAGGACGTCGCGGGTTGCGACGAGGCGAAATTCGAACTTCAGGAAGTGGTGGATTTTCTCAAAAGCCCGAATAAGTACAAATCGCTGGGGGCGAAAATTCCGAAAGGTGTTTTGCTGGTTGGCCCGCCCGGCACTGGCAAGACGCTGCTGGCGCGGGCGGTTGCCGGGGAAGCGAAGGTGCCGTTTTTTTCGATCAGCGGAAGTGACTTCGTGGAAATGTTTGTTGGCGTCGGCGCAGCGCGCGTGCGCGACATGTTCCAGCAGGCAAAGGCGCAATCGCCGTGCATTGTTTTTATCGATGAATTGGACGCAATTGGCCGCCAGCGTGGGGTGCATGTCGGTGCGGTGAATGACGAGCGCGAGCAAACATTGAATCAACTTCTGGTCGAGATGGACGGGTTCACCGCGAACGTGGGGGTGATCGTGCTGGCGGCAACGAACCGCCCGGAAGTGCTGGATCGCGCGCTGTTGCGCCCCGGGCGTTTCGATCGCCAGGTGGTCGTCGATGCCCCCGACGTGGAAGGCCGCGAAGCGATTCTCAAAGTCCACGCCCGGGATAAACCGCTCGACGACGAAGTCGATCTTCGCCGCATCGCTCAAGCGACGCCTGGGTTTTCCGGGGCCGACCTCGCCAATGCCTTGAACGAGGCGGCCTTGCTGGCCGCGCGGCGCGATGCCAAACGGATTCAGCAGCGCGATCTCGAGGAAGCGGTAGAAAAAGTTGTTGCAGGGCCCGAACGCAAAAGCCGCAAGTTGCTCGAGGAAAAGAAGCGCCGGGTCGCATATCACGAGGTTGGCCACGCCCTGGTTGCTGCCTACAGCAAGTACGCCGATCCCGTCCACAAGATCAGTGTCGTCCCGCGGGGACACGCCGCTTTGGGTTACACGCTTCAACTTCCGACGGAGGATCAATTCCTCATGACGCGCGCAGAGTTGCTCGATCGAATCCGCGGCATTCTGGGCGGCCGCGCGGCTGAAGAGATCGTATTCACGGACATCTCGACGGGGGCGGAAAACGACCTCGACCGCGCCACGTCCATGGCACGACAGATGGTTTGCATGTTTGGCATGAGCGAGAGCGTGGGGCTGGCTCATTACGGGCAGAAGCTCAATCCGTTCCTGGCGCAGGCGATGCAGGATCCGCTGCAGCGCGATTGCAGCGAAGCAACGGCGCGTGAGATCGACCTGGAAGTGAAAAAGATCCTGGAGCGCGGATACGCTGAAGCGAAGGAGATTCTGACGGTGCATCGCGACCACGTGGAGCGTGTCACCGCCGAATTGTTAAAGGGTGAGACGCTGGACCGGGCGACGTTCTACCGCTTGATCGAAAAAGAAGAACCGCCGATGACACGCGTCATAGCTCCTGTCGAAAGCCACGAGCCTGCGACGGCCACGTAGTTACCTGCGGCCATCGTACCACGTAGGGCAGCTCTCCGCTTTGCGGAGTGTCCTGCCCAGGGAAAGAGCGGTGCGAACGAAAAAGCGCAAATGCTCCCACTTCGAGTAGAGGTGGACTTTCCGCGCGGAGGTAATCAAAGGATGGTCGCGCAGAATCACTATCTTCCTTCTCCGGCAGCGCGCGAGTTTGTGCAACCGTTTGAATAAATCGATCTCCTCGGAGGCAAACAAGTGTGCGCTGAACCCGCCGACTTCGCGGAAGGCGGCCGCGTCGCAAAAAATAAAGGAGCCCGCGGCCCACTTGCGCACGCGACTGATCAAGTTCCAGGCCTCGGTCAAAAAAGAGCCGATCCGGTCGCGCGCATCGAGCTTGACCGTGCAACCTCCGGCGAGGCAACGGCCTTCGGCGATTGCGTTGCAGACGTCTGCAACCAGTGCGCGGCTTGGATGAGAATCCGCATCGATAAAGATCAGCCAGTCGCCGGTGGCCACGCTGGCGCCACGGTTGCGCGCCCGGCCAATTTGATTGACGGGCTCGAAAACCACACGGGCCCCGCGTGCGCCGGCAAGCGCCGCCGTGCGATCGGTGGAATTGTTATCGCAAACAATGACTTCGTATTCCCAGTGCCGGGCCGAAATGGCCTGTGCCGCCGAGAAGACGCTCTCCAGTGTGGCGGGGAGAAGTTTCTGTTCGTTGAAGGCGGGTATGATAATTGAAAGCTTCACCTGGTCGTTGTCCGCAGCAGCATAACACGAGAACGGTTTTTGTCAGGGAAACAAAGAGGTTGACATTTAATCTTTATTGTCGGATATTTCTGTAGTAACAGAACTAATGAAAATTCTGTTGGTCAATCCTCCCTACCAGACACTCACTTCGAATCTCGGCGTCGGCCATCAGGTTCCGCTCGGGCTGTTGATGGTCGGAGGAGCCTTGATTGACGCCGGTCACGAGGTGACCCTGGTCGATGCGGAATGCCTGGGCCTCGAAATCCCGGCGATCGTGGATCGGGCATGCGGGTGGAGGCCTCAAATCGTGATGACGGGTCATGCGGGATCAACGCCCGCGCACCCGGTCTGTATGAAGTTGCTCGCGGCGGTAAGGCTGGCCTGCCCCGGGATTATAACTGTCTACGGCGGCATTTATCCGACTTACCATGCCGAACAGATTTTACGAGAGCATCCCGCCGTGGATTATATCGTGCGCGGTGAAGGCGAAGCGACTGTCGTTCAACTGGTGGGCGTGCTCGAGGAAGCGCTGCCCGGGGAGCGAAATCATGTGGGCAAAGAAGTTGGCGGTCTCGCGTTCCGCGATGCCGGCAAAGTTCATTTGACGCCCCCCCGGCCGCCGATCGCGAATCTCGATGAGTATCGCATTGGCTGGGAGTTGATCGAGGATTGGGACCGGTATCAATGCTTCGGAGTGGGCCGCGCGGCGATCATTCAACTCTCGCGGGGTTGCCCTCACCGCTGCACTTACTGCGGCCAGCACGGTTTTTGGATGCGCTGGCGTTATCGTGACCCGGAGCGCGTGGCGCAGGAACTGGAATGGCTTCGCACGACTCACAACGTGCGCTTCGTTACTCTCGCGGATGAGAATCCGACAACGCTGCCCGAGGTATGGGAAGGCTTCCTGCGCGCAGTGGCCCGCCGCAACCTCGATATGCATTTCTTTTCAACGATGCGAGCGACCGACATCGTTCGCGACGAGGCAATTTTACCGCTCTATCGCGAAGCCGGCCTGCTTTACATCCTGATGGGTGTGGACACCACCGAGCCCCGGCTGCAACGCAAAGTGCGGAAGAACTCGACGGTGGCAGCAGACCGGCGCGCGGCACGTTTGCTTCGGAAGCACGGTATCTTCGCGATGCTCGGGCATATCGTCGGTTTTGAAGACGACACCTGGCGCACCCATTGGCGGACCCTGCGCTCGCTGTTGAGATACGACGCCGATTTTCTTAACGCGATGTACGTGACGCCTCATTCATGGACGGAATTCGCGCATGAAAATGCGCAGCGCGGGGTGATCCAGCCGGACCTGAGCAAATGGGACTACCGGCATCAGGTGCTTGGGCAGAAACATCTTCGATCGTGGCAGGTTTTTTTGGCAGTGAAGCTTACCGAGCTGGTATTTCACACCCGGCCGGCGCGTTGGGCCGCGTTTTTCTCGGGCAGCCGGTTTCAACAGCGGCAGTTACTGTGGTGTCTTTGGCACACGGGGCTCGTTTGGCTTGGTGAGATCGGCTCATTTCTGCGGACGCGGACATTGCCCATGGGACAAACGGAGCCGCTGGGCCGGTTTCATGCTCGTGCGCGCGGCACGCAATCACAGTTGCAAGGAAATCCCGCCCGAAAACGAGCGGTTTTTCAGGTTGCGTGAAGACTAATGGCTGAGGCAGCCGATCTTCGCGACCATGATGATAAAAGCGAGAAGTGCCAGCACCAGGAGCCAGACAGTGCCCTTGAAGGCCATTAAGATGCCGGTGGCGATGACGGCGCCCATGATCAACCAAACTAAAATCGCTAACAGAAATTTCATTCGCGCGCATGTTAGGCAAAGGCGTCCGTAATTCAAGTCCGGGCTGAATGCTTCTAGGGTCAATGCCTGAGGTGACGGTTTCGTCTACGGGGTTGCATTCAATTCAGTCGCGTTGCAGGTTGCTATGAGCAGGATGAAGGAGCCACAGGCAGTTAAGATTCCAGTGCGGGGAGCGAATCTCGACGGCGATCTTACCATACCCGACGATGCTCACGGGCTGGTGCTTTTTGCCCATGGCAGTGGCAGCAGCAGGCGAAGTCCACGCAACCAGTACGTGGCGCGCGTGCTGCAGAAGGCTGGCATCGCCACGCTGCTGTTTGACTTGCTCACGTCGGGTGAAGAACAGGAGGAATATTTCACGCGCCATCTGCGGTTCGATATCGGGATGCTTGCAGGGCGGCTCGTTGAAGCGTCGGGATGGGCTGCTGACCGAAACGATGTTGCCAGTCTCGAACTCGGCTTTTTCGGGGCGAGTACGGGCGCGGCGGCGGCGCTGATCGCTGCCTCTCGACTCGAAGGGCAAGTCAAAGCGGTGGTCTCGCGCGGCGGGCGGCCCGATCTCGCGGGCGATACGCTGCCGGAAATTCGCGCTGCTGTCCTGCTCATTGTTGGTGGTGACGACGAGGCGGTTATCGGCCTTAATGGCGACGCCTTCGCGCGGCTCAGGTGCGAGAAGGAAATGAAGATTATTCCCGGTGCAACCCATTTGTTTGAGGAACCGGGCGCACTGGAAGAAGTGGCGAAGCTCGCCGCGGGCTGGTTTCAAAGTCACCTCGAGATCGCTCATCAAAGCCTATGACACGATTTGCAGACCGTTTTGAAGCGGGCAGGTTCCTGGCGCGCCAATTACAACATCACGCCGGCGACCCGAGTGTCGTGGTCCTGGCCCTGCCGCGTGGGGGGGTGCCGGTCGCATTTGAGATCGCGCGCGCGATCGATGCGCCGCTGGATGTGTTTGTCGTGCGCAAACTTGGGGCGCCCGGTTACGAGGAGCTCGCCATGGGGGCGATCGCGGCCGGGGGCGTCCGCGTCTTCAACGAGGAGGTGATCCAGCACCTGGGGGTGTCGCAAAGCTGGATCGACGCGACCATCCGCGAACAGGAAGAGGAACTGGAGCGGCGTGAGCAAGCCTACCGCGGTGACCGGCCCGCCGCGGAACTGCGGGATCGCGCGGTGATTCTCGTCGACGACGGTCTTGCCACGGGCGCAAGCATGCGGGCGGCGGTGCGCGCCCTGCGACTGCGCAACCCTTCCGGAATCACCGTCGCGGTGCCGATTGGCTCGCGCGACACGTGCGACCAGTTCCGATCCGAGGTGGAAGAAGTGGTTTGCGGACGCTCACCGGAACCGTTCCATGCCGTGGGCGCGTGGTATCACGATTTCACGCAGACGACGGACGATGAAGTACGCCAATTGCTGGACCGGGCCGCACACGAACGCCGGGTGCGGCGGGTGCGGGAACACAATCACACGGCTGATTTCGTCGGCTTGCCTTGATCATGCCGGCGGCTTTGATACGCCCGAATCTTGAAGTGCTACGGAACGCGGCGCACCCGCTGCGCGGGTTGAATATCGACTTTGATCCGCTCCTTGAAATGATCGGTGAGTCTCCCTGCGTGCTGATCGGCGAAGCGACGCACGGGACGCACGAATTCTACGAGGCGCGAAGCGAACTCACCAAGCGGTTGATCGTGGAGAAAGGTTTTCAGGCCGTGGCCCTCGAAGCGGATTGGCCGGATGCCTTCAGAGTTGATCGTTACGTGCGCGGCGCGAACAAGGACCGGGACGCCAATGCGGCCTTAAGCGGCTTTCGCCGGTTCCCCCGGTGGATGTGGCGCAATCGTGTCATGCTCGCATTTGTCGCGTGGCTGCGGCAACACAACCATGGCCAATTTCACGACGCGCGCAAAACCGGCATTTACGGCCTCGACCTTTACAGCCTGCACGCTTCCATCGAGGCGGTGCTGAAGTATCTCGACCGGGTCGATCCGCAAGCGGCGCGGCAGGCGCGCGATCGTTACGGTTGCTTTGAGGATTTTGGCGAAGACAGCCAGGCCTACGGCTATGCGGCCAGCATCAACATGAGCCCAACGTGCGAGGAAGAGGTGCTGGCGCAGCTGATCGACTTGCAGCAACGCGGGGCGGATTATGCTTCACGCGACGGTCACGTGGCGGAAGATGAGTTTTTTTCGGCCGAACAGAACGCACGGCTGGTGCGCAACGCCGAGCAATACTATCGGTCCATGTTCCGCGGCCGGGTATCATCGTGGAACCTGCGCGATGCGCACATGATGGAGACGTTGCGGGCGCTGGTGTCGCACCTGCAAAAGCGCGTGCGCAGACCCAGGGTCGTTGTTTGGGCGCACAATTCGCATCTCGGCGACGCGCGGTACACGCAAATGGGAGACAGGGGCGAGTTGAACCTCGGGCAACTTGTGCGCGAAGATTTTGGGCGCAATGCCGTGCTGATCGGCCTTACGACCTACACCGGGACCGTGACGGCTGCGTCCGAGTGGGGGGAAGGCGAGGAATGCAAATGCGTGCGGCCCGCGTTGCGCGAGAGCTACGAAGAGTTGTTTCACGATTTGAAGCTGCCGGCGTTCTGGCTGAACATGCGCGATGAAGAGAAGGTCCACGCCGAGCTTCAGGAAGGCCGACTGGAACGGGCCATCGGTGTCATTTACCGTCCAGAGACCGAACGCGCGAGCCACTACTTCCGTTCCGCGTTGTCCAACCAATTTGACGCGGTGATTCACTTCGACGAAACGCGGGCCCTCGAACCGCTCGATCCGGCGGATTCATGGCATGGCGGCGAACCGCCCGAGACGTTTCCGAGCGGCGTCTAGGTCATCGGGGGATTTTTGCGTTGCCGGGTGGCCCGCCCGCGACGAGCATGCGGGCGATGAGCGATATTATCTATCCGAGAAGTCCGCGCGAAGCGATGTGTGGCTGGGTTCACCTGCCGCGGTTTATCGACAAGATTCGGCTTAAGCGCGCGGGCAAGCTGCCATCCGAGTACGAGGAGAACTTTACCAAGGGCTTTGATGGGATGTGGCTCAAAGCGGCGGGGGTCAATGCGGACGATTTCATCAAGAAGGTCGAAGACTCAATCACCGACGGGGAAGTCAGTGACTGGGTGTTGCGCAACGTGAAAAAAACGGCGGCCGAAATCGCGGCGTTTAATTCTTTTGTGCTGAACCGCGGCAGCGACGACCCGGAGGCGAAAGCGCGGCTCGAAAAACGGAAAGGCGAACTGGGTCTCGCGCATCGTGGCGACGTGCTAACATTTGTGGACATGATCGACGCGGATGAGAAGCGGATTTAGGTGAGAAAGGGCTCGCGGATTTCTTCCCTCCAAGGAATTCGGACGTTTCGACAGGGCCGCAACCGCGTTGCGGTTGGATGGATTTCACGACCAATAACCCAGGGTAGCTCGTGCCTCGCAACCCTGGGCTTTGAGCCGCAATCCCTTTGGGATTGAGCCGTTGCCCTTCGGGATTGAGCCGTTGCCCTTTGGGATTGAGCAGATGGACTCGCGGAGGTCGCGCCTCATCTCCCCACCCTGCCCTGCCTGTTTAATCTTGTCGCGCGCGGCTGAAGAATTCGGTTTTCTTCGTCTCAACCGCCGGCCCCCAGATGCGGATGTTGTCGATCATGCCTGTATCGTCGAACGATCCGAAGCCGATGTAGCCGCTCGTAAAGTTTTTGTCCTCGGCGATCATAATGGGTTTGGACAAATCGTCGAAGAAGACGCGGATCGCGCCGGCTTTTGTGTCGCGCTCGAGCCGCACTTTGTGCCAGATGTGCAGCCCCCAGTTAACCCCTTTCGTTGTTTCTTTCGCGATGTTGGTGCGCGGGGCGTTCTTCACGATGAAAACGTTATGCGCGTTCGGGTCCGCGGCCGTCGCGATGTGCGTGTAGTAAAAGTTGGTTGGATTCTGCACGCCGTAAAAGAGGCACATGTCGCGGTGGCCGTATTCACGGCCGGTCTGAATGAGGTCCACTTCCAAAATGAAGTCCGTGAAGACTTTGTCAGCGATCAGGGCCATGTTCACGGGCGATCGAACGGCCGGTTTGTATTTGCTTTGCTGGACCAACTCGAGCGCACGCTGGTTATTGGTATCGGCGATTTTCCAGGCGCCGGGGTCAGTCATCGCGAAGTCTTTGATGACATCGGCCTGATCGAATTTTTGTTCGTAGAGCAGCTTGTAGCCGGCGGGAATCCTGGTTTCTGCCGCGGCGGCGGCGAGCACTCCGGTGAGGAAGACGCACAAAGCAAAGCCTTTCATAGATTGGAGGCAGCCTAGCGCGCGGGCTTTTTCTTGAAAACGATAATGTGCTGCCATGGGAGGACGTTCAGGGTCTCAACCCATTGCAGCGGATGCAATGTCATTTCTTTCTTTACCTGGGCCTCGGACATTTTGTGCACCTCCTTGATCGGCACATTGGGATCTTCCGCGCGGAACTCGACAAACACGACGCGTCCCCCAGTCTTCAGGCCGCGGCAAATCGCTTCCATCATTTCGTGCGGGTGCGAGAACTCGTGATAGACGTCGACCATCAGGGCGAGATCAATCGAATTTGCCGGCAGTTTTGGATCGCTTATCGTCCCGAGCACAGGAACGACATTTGTGATCTTCAGGTCCGCCAGGCTGTTTGTCAGCAGGGTGAGCATTTCAGGCTGGATGTCCACGGCGTAGACGCGGCCGGCAGGCGCGATCTTCGGGGCGATTCTCCGCACGTGATAACCTGTGCCAGCGCCGATGTCCGCGACGGCGTCGCCGGGGCGGACTTGGAGCGCTTCGATCAAGAGGGAAGTGCGCTCCTCCTTTTCGCGCTCGCCGCGCTCGAGCCAATCGGCAGCCTGATGGCCCATGACATGGGCGATCTCGCGGCCCATGTAAAATTTGCCAATGCCGTTGGGGTCGTGGGTGGGGCGGGTCTCATACCTGGATTCGGCGGCGCACGCTGCCAGGGCCACGTGACAGAGAAGTGACAGTAGTGTTCTCACGGTCTTTAGCATAAGGGTGGAAAAAGCCTGCGGCTTCAACTGATTTTTCTGGCCAACTCCACGTCAAAATGTTTAGCTGCCATCGCAGCCACTGAAAGGACCCTTTTATGGATGTCATATTCAAATGCAGGCAC
>JGI10216J12902_101535608_pt1 | contig 12644 bp, 4 predicted proteins | sample KanNatreferecore_FD_12902 | JGI IMG/M metagenome (IMG submission 12902)
TCACAATGAACGAGTCCTGCCGTGTTCGTGCTGCTTCCCTGGCTCGCCGCCACCGACACGAAACTCGCCCACGACGGAAGCCGATTCTCGAGCACCACCGACGTGGCGGTGGCTGGTCCGCGGTTGGTCACGTTGAAGATCCAGGTCAGAGGATACGCGATCAGGGGCAACGCCGGCTCCGTCCTGACCGCCACGCCGACGTCCGCAGCCGCCCGCGAATGGCTCACCGTCATCGCGATATTGTTTGCCAAAGCGATGTCCACTTCGGCGCAAACGACGGTCGCCGTATTCGTGAGCGACCCGATTTGACTGGTCGCGACCACAATTGTCACCGTCGCCACGCCGCCAACATCCAACGGGCCCACGTCGCAGACGACCGTTCCTGCTTCGTTCGTGCTGGTGCCTTGGCTTGCTACCACCGCCACCACGCTCACGCCCTCCGGCAAAACGTCTGTAAGTCGCACGCCAGTCGCGGCCGCGGGCCCAAGATTGGTCAATGCGATTGAATACGTCAGCTCCTGTCCGGCCAGCACGGGATCGGGTGACACATCTTGCGCCACGGCCAGGTCCACTACCGGATCGACGATCATGATGGATTCGATATGGTTGTCATCCGCGTTCGAATCGCCCTCGGCAGCAACCACGCTGACCAGGTTGGTGACCGGTCCCACGACCATTGGAACCACCGTGAGCGTGACCGTAGCGCTGCTCCCGGCACCCAGTTCTCCCAGTTGGCAGATCACGGTTCCGTCCGCGTTCGTGCTCGTGCCCTGGCTGGTCTCGAGGGTCACCAGGTTCACGTTGGCTGGCAACCGATCGTCCAGCCGAACGGCCGTCGCCAGGCTTGGCCCGCGGTTCGTCACGGTCAAAACCCAACGGAGCTCCTGCTGCAACAGGCCCGTCGCGGGCTCGGCCTGTTGAGTCACCGTCAGATCGACCGTCGGTTGGACAACCGCCACGGACTCGACTGCGTTGTCCGTGGGGGCCGGATCGATCTCGTCCGAACGGACTATGACGGTGTTGGTGATCGGCCCCGGTTGCAGCGGTTGGACCACGATGCTGACTGTCGCAACGGAGCCGGCCGTCAGTTCCCCAAGCTCGCAAAGGATCGTTCCCGATATGTTGGTGGCCGCTCCCTGGCTGGTTTCCACGGACACCAGATTTGCGTTTGCCGGAAAGCGATCTTCCAGAACCAGTCGTGTGGCTGTACTCGGCCCATTATTGGTCACGCTCAGCAGGTAGTTCACCGCGCCCCCGATCAGCACTGGTTCGGGAACGGGTGCCTGGCCGACGGCCAAATCGGCGCTCAATTTCACCAGGCTGACCATGGTTGCAGCATTGTTGCTCAAGTCCACGTCCGCCTCAGCCGCAGTCACCGACGCCGAGTTGGTCAGCAATCCCAACTGGACAGATCGGGCGACGATTTGCACGGTGGCGTTCGACCCGGTCGCCAGCTCGCCCAACAAGCAATTCACAACGCCCTCCAGATTCGTACAGCTTCCCTGGTTCGATTCGGCCGACAGAACGAACAGCCCGTTGGTCAAGGGAACCGTTACGATGACATCCGTGGCGCGGTTCGGGCCGCGATTTGTCACGGAAAGAAGGAAGGTGATACTGCTGCCAAGCACCGATGGATCGGGTGATCCGGTCATCGTCAACGACAAGTCCACTTGTGGAGGCAGGACTGTTAGACTTACCTCCCCCGTGACGCTGTTCGTGTAGCCATCGCTCACTGCGAAGCTGAAGCTGTCCGGACCGCTGTATCCGGACGCAGGGGTGTAGGTCACTGAGCCGGCATTCATGTCGAACTCCGAGAGGACCCCGTGGAGCGGGAGACTGATGATTTGAAAGACGAGCGGATCGTCATCCGGATCGCCGGCCATCAGCACAACGGGGGTCACCCTTTCATGCACGACCGTTACGTTCTGGTTCGAAACGACCGGCACGCGGTTGAACAAAGTGCAAACATATCCGTCCTGCCGGTAAATCACGTCCATCCCCCAACACAACAGCGTTCCCGTGTCATCGTTCGCCACATCTGAAGTCCGAAGCTTCCAGACCCCATCCACAGGTTTGTCGTTCAGGCTACCGAGCGGCTGATACGGTCGGAACGATCCGACGAACGGCGGACTCGCAGCGATGATCGACGAAGCGGCCTGATCGTCGAGGCGCGTGTGCGTTTCGACATCCGTACAATCGCCGGAGCCAAAATTCTCGCCGTTGTTTCCCGTCGGCCGAACCAGCTTGACCGTTGTCCCATCCGGATGCTCCAGTTCGACATCCAGGTCGCCGTACCAGGTGTGGTCGATGCGCACCGAAACGTCCGCATCGACGACCTTTCCGATCGCATTGATGAAGTTGGACGAAACCACTGAACCCTCGTCGGGGATGGATTGCGGAACATTTATGCTCTCAAACCTGTTCGTCACGACATTGGTCACCGTGAGTTGTCCGACGACGCGGCTGAACGTGTTGGTGAAGAAATAACCATTCGCGCTCGTGACATGCGTGAATGTAATGGGCGCGCCGCAGGGCGCGGTCTTGGCAACCCGATACGAGAACAACGCAAAATTCGTCGCCGTCGAGCCGGAAGGAATGTCGGGGTAACTCGAATCCGGTTGCAGAACGGTGATGCCTGGAACATCGACCGACAGGCGCGCCGTGACATTCGAAATTGCCGGGCCGTCGCTGCTCCGCAGAACGATCGTTTCCGCGATGGTCTCTCCGGGATCAATGAACCCGTTGTGATTGGCAGCCTCTCCCGTCTCGTCGCTATAGACAGCCCGATCGATGGCCAGCAGGGGAAGAGCCGGAATCGTTGGCGGAGTGAAGATCAGGGCGTACTTCTGAGGATCTGCAGGGACGCTGTGGCCAACCACCTGAACTGTCCAGCTGCCTGGAATCACGCCGGAGTCCACCAGAACCTGCTCAATCACATTCAACCGATCCTCTTTCGTCCGGACAGCGGGCATGGACGGGTTCGCCGGATCGAGGGTCCAAGGATACATTCTGACGCCGGCCGGATCGAAAACAACCAGGTCGAGGTCATTGACCAGGGCGACTGCGGCGTTCTCGGCAGCGGCGGGATCGTCCCACACCAGCGTTACCTTCACTTCGGTCGTGCCGTCGGGCACGGTGAAACCATAGACGTTGGTGGCCATATCCCCAATCTGCCCGACCAGAAAGCCTTGGCCGCGCAGTTGGTCCACAGCGCCCGGTAGTTGCAAACGCCCAAAACCCGACGCGTAGTCGGGCCCCCGATTGAACCAATCCGTTTCATCGTCCAGGTCGGCGGCGGCGTGGATCAACAAACCTTTCGTGGTTGCTGGAAGAGGGTTCTGCCCGTTGTAACGCGCCCGATATTCCTCCACGAGAAGACCAATCGCCCCCGAAACCACTGGCGCCGCCATGGAAGTGCCCTGAAGAACGCCGTACGTGTTGCCGGGACGCGCGGAAGTCGTTCCCAGGTCGCCGCCGGCCTGCGCCCCGGATGTCACCAACTCCGGCTTCAGCCGTCCGTCGTCCACCGGCCCCCAACTGCTGAAAACAGTCATCGCATTGTCGTCGGATTTGATCGCTCCCACGGTAACGACGTTCTTCGCCGTGCTCGGCGGGCCGATGGTCGCATACGGGCCAACTCCGCAACTGTTCGTGAGCGAACCATTGCGGTAATTGCCGGAGGAAAAGACAACACTGATCGGGCTTCCGTAGAGACCGGTGATAATCCGGTCGTACTCCGGCGCCAGGTGGGAGTATTCCCCGTACAATCCGCACGTGCCAATCAGTTCGGACACCAGGAATCCCCAGGAATTCTGTGAGAGCACCACGCCATTAGTATTGATCGCCGCATCATGCTCCGGCACCGGGTCGTGGAAATCGTACGACACGATGGTGGCGGCCGGAGCGATTCCCCGCCATTGGCGTTCAGTACCGCCTTGAGTCGCGCTCAACGCGCCGCTGCCCGCCATCGTACCGGCGACGTGAGTTGAATGGAAATCGACCGGGGGCCCGGATTGACCTCCTACGACCCGCCCCGTGAAATCGCCATGGTCCGCGTCCACCAACCCCACGTCCCAGATGCCCAGTGCGACTCCCGCGCCGGAAAGCCCGTAGGGAGGCATTTGCACAATGTCGGCCTTGGTGTTTTCCCGCGCCCCATCGTTGAAAGGAACCTTCGGCGGCGGCTTTTCTTCGATCCACCGCACGCCCTCGCACGCGGCAAGCTGTCCGAGCCTGTCGGCGGGCAGATTGACCGTTACTTCACGCAGCTTCTCGTTGCCGCCTTGAATGCGTCCGCCGCACCTGGCGACGGTCTGAGCCACCGTGGCAGAGTCAGCCGGTTGAAAATACTTCACCCGCAAGTTTGCCGAACCGTCGGGTTGAAGTGCCCAGGAGCCGATGCCCGACGACTGCACTCTCGGCGACAGCTTGTCTTTCGGATAAACCGCGCCCAACCAGGTCACGCCGGCAGACCGGAGCGGGTCCGCATCCAAGCCCTTCGGCAGGCGGGCAAAGAAGGAATTCTCGGGGAGATAGTCCAGAATTTGCACTCCCAGGGCTGCAAGTCTCTTTCGCGCCTCCCGGTCGGGGGGTTGGGAGAACTGAACAATCGAATAAACCCCCTCCGGGTCGGAGCCAAGACCGCGAACGTAACTCAAGTTGGCGTCAAGACCGCCCGCCGGAAAAAAGGTTTCGCTCTTCAGGCGGATCGGACGGACGGACTGCTCGGGCCTTTGAGTCCCGAGTTTTTGTAGTCCCAACGAAGAGCTCCGATCGGGAGAATCAGCGCCGGCAAGGGCACCCGTTAGAAAGCAGCCGGCGAGAAGAGTCAGCACGAGACGCGGGACCATCTGTAGCAGATCTGGACATAATCGCCGGCCAAACATCATTTTTAAGACACTGATCAGGTTCGGAGACCGCAATCGCCGGCTGGACGAACACCGTCGACGCCACCCGACTGCAGCATCAGGTGCCTTCGACAAATCTGCGTTCTCACACGTTTCACGATCAGGCCCCGGGAAATTCCTTGGCTAATTAGGAATCAATTCTCGACGTTTGTGCAACCATAAATCATCACCGAACCTGACTGGCACTTTGCCCGGTCAAGGCCGCCCGTGGACATTCCATTATTCCACTGGGAACGGTGCGGCCCTCCAGCTGCATAACCAATGCCGTTTCGACCGGGACGCCAACGGAAGACGACGGCACAGAGTATCCGGGGAAGTGGACTGGCCATCACGATCCCAACTTCTCTCTTTCAACTTCCTCTTTTTCGCTTAATTTCCTGCAATGACGTTGACGGAACAGATGACGCAACTGGCGCACCAGGCCAAGGCTGCGTCCCGGGAACTCGCCCGGCTGACAACCGCCGAAAAAACGGAGTCCCTACTCGCAATGGCCGATGCGTTGGAACAGAACCGTGTCGACATCAGGAAAGCCAATGCTTGCGACATGGACGCTGGCGCGCGGGGCGGTCTTTCTTCCGCAATGCTTGATCGCCTCAAGCTGGACGACAAACGGATTTCCACGATGGCCACGGGACTCCGTGATGTCGCCGCGTTGCCCGATCCCGTCGGCCGTGTCCTCGCGGAGCGTGTTCGCCCGAACGGACTGAAGCTCCAGAAGATATCCACGCCCGTAGGCGTCGTCGTGATCATCTACGAGTCGCGACCAAATGTGACTGCGGATGCCGCGAGTCTGTGCTTCAAGTCCGGCAACGCCACCATTCTGCGGGGGGGCAAAGAGGCGCTGAATTCCAATCGCGTTATTGCCGAGATCATGATTGAGGCCGCGCAGCAGCGAGTTGGAAACTTTCCCGTTCACACGGTTCAGATCGTCCAGACCACTGACCGCGATGCCATCCGGGAGCTGCTGGCCCTCACGCAGTACATCGACCTCTGCATGCCGCGGGGCGGCGAGGGCTTGATTCGTGCCGTGACCGAGTGCTCAAAGGTGCCGGTCATCAAACACTACAAAGGCGTTTGCCACGTTTACGTGGATGCCGACGCCGACCTGAAGATGGCCGAGGAGATCGCTTTCAACGCCAAATGCCAGCGGCCGGCCGTCTGTAACGCCATGGAAACACTGTTGGTGGACAAAGCGATCGCGGCGGAATTCCTTCCCACTATCGACCATCGTCTCGGCGAAAAAAGCGTGCAGCTTCGCACCGACGAGGCCACACGCGCCATCCTCCAATCTGCAAGCTGCAAGTTGCAACCCGCGACGGACTCCGACTTCTTCACCGAGTATAACGATTACATTCTCAATGTCCGCGTTGTGGACGGCGTGCAGCAGGCCATCGATCACATCAACCATTACGGCTCCGCGCACTCCGATAGCATCGTCACAAAGAATGAGACTCGCGCGAAACAATTTCTCGCGGAAGTCGACTCCGCGGCCGTTTACTGGAATGCCTCCACACGCTTTACCGACGGTGCCGAGTTCGGCATGGGCGCGGAAATTGGCATCAGCACTGACAAAATCGGCGCTCGTGGTCCGATGGGGCTCGAGGAATTGACCAGTTACAAGTGGGTTGGCATCGGTACGGGGCAGATTCGGACGTAGCCTGGCTTCCGCCTGTTGCCGGTCCTATCCGGCGCGTCGCCGACGCTCCTGTGACTCCGGTCATTGACCGAGGCACGACCACATCGCAACCCTGGCGGACCGGCCGGATCTAGTTTGAAATAGAGGTTTACGTTTCGAAGCCACAAAGCTGCACAATAGCTGTTACCGCGTGCGCTATGTCGCGTCACTATTGTTCGCGATTGAATTGGCGCTCCGGTTGTAAGAATGTTCGACTCACGACGAAGCGATCTCCCCCACGAGCTGCGCTGGATTTAGAAAGATCATTCAAAATGAACCTGCTGACCGAACTCACTACTCGAGCGCGTGCGCTGCTTGCGACAACTGTCCTTCTGTCCTTCGGCGTTTTGACTGCCTCGCTTCCCGCCGCCCCGTTGGGCCAGTTCGAAGGACACACCGGCGTGGGTTCACCGAAGATCGCCGGCGCGGCTGCTTTTGATGCCGCTTCGCAGGAGTACTCGATGTCGGCGGCAGGATCCAACATGTGGGCGAACCGCGACGAGTTTCATTTCCTGTGGAAACGAATGTCGGGCGATTTCATCCTTCAGGCGCGCGTGGAATTCATCGGTAATGGCGTGGACCCGCATCGCAAACTCGGCTGGATCGTCCGGTCCACGCTGGACGACGACTCTCCCTACGCGGATGCAACCGTGCATGGGGACGGCCTCACATCGCTGCAATTCCGGCGGACGAAAGGCGCCATCACCGAGCAGGTGCGTTCGACCGTGACCGGGCCCGACTTCATACAGCTTGAGCGGAAAGGAAGCGATTACATCTTCTCGGCGGCGCGTTTCGGCGAAATCCTTGCGACGTGCCAGACCAATCTCGCGCTAGGCGACGAGGTCTATGCCGGACTCTTTCTTTGCTCGCACAACTCGAACGTCGTCGAAAAAGCGATCTTCCGCGACGTGCGCATCATCCGTCCGGCCAGGGCCGACTTCGTTCCCTACCGGGACTACATTGGAAGCCATTTGGAAATCCTTGACGTTACGACCGGACGTCGCCAGCTCGTCCATAGTTCGGCCCGGCCTTTTGAAGCGCCGAACTGGACGCCCGACGGCGCGGCTTTGATCTACAACACCAGCGGCCGTGATGCGAACTATCGCGGCCGTTTGTATCGTTTCGATCTCGCCACACAGAAGGCGAGCCTCATTCCCACGGATTTCGCCGTCCGGAACAACAACGATCATGTGCTGTCGTTCGACGGGAAGATGATTGGCATCAGCCACCACAGCACCAATCAGGGAGGCGGCTCCGCCATCTTCACAGTGCCCATCACTGGCGGAACGCCGAAATTGATCACGCCGCTGGCGCCGTCCTACCTGCACGGATGGTCGCCGGACGGAAAGTTCCTGGTCTATACCGGCGGCCGGAGCAATGAGTACGACATTTACAGAATCCCGTCGAAGGGCGGCGAGGAAGTCCGGCTGACGACAGTCAAGGGTTTGGACGACGGGCCGGAGTACACACCCGACGGGAAGTATGTCTACTTCAACTCGACACGCGGCGGCACGATGCAGATCTGGCGGATGAAGCCCGACGGCAGCGAACAGGAACAGGTGACGCGCGACGAATACAACAACTGGTTTCCGCACATTTCACCCGACGGCAAATCGATGGCCTTCCTGACGTTCTCCGGGGAAGTTGACCCGGCCGATCATCCGTACTACAAGCACGTCTATCTGCGCCTGATGCCCGTCGAGGGCGGCGCTCCGAAAGTGATTGCCTATGTTTACGGCGGCCAGGGGACGATCAACGTGCCTTCGTGGTCGCCGGATAGCCGGAGGCTGGCGTTTGTCAGTAACTCGAATCTGGAATGAGGCCGCGAAGTCCCGGTGTGGACAGGTTTGAATGTGAACCAACCGAAATGAACGCCCGATTCACCATCTACCAATGAAGACAACCCCAGTCACACTCATGGTTTCCCTTATCGCCGCAGCCGTCTTCGGACAGGAAAAAAAGACGGACACCGCGGGTGGGACGGAAACCAAACCAAAAGAAACTCCAACCCTGGCCAGTGCCGAAAAAGCAAAAGAAAATTCTGAAGCTCTGGAGGCGAAATTCAAGGCCACCCTCACCAGGGCCACGTTCAGCGGGCGCTGGTGCGGCATCAAGGATGGCCAACTGACGCCGGAGAAAGAGGACAAATACACCATTGTCAGCGTCACGAAACTTGCCGGTGAAACGTGGATTATCAACGCGCGAATCCAGTATGGGGAGAAAGACTTCGTGGCGCCGATCCCCGTGCAGGTAAAGTGGGCCGGTGACACGCCGGTGATTACACTGGACAACGTCGGTATTCCCGGCGGCAACACCTATTCCGCGCGCGTCTTGATTTACAACAAGACCTACGCCGGCACCTGGTCCGGTGGCGACCACGCGGGTCTGCTCAACGGCGTCATCACGAACGAGAAGTGATCCGCGCTGAACGGCGCGCGACCTTGCAGGTCGCAGAAACGTCCGGGACAGGAGCGCGCTTCATTCTGGCCGCGCCTTGACTCACACGCAGCTTGCGGAAAAGCTCGATTCAGGCTTAGATTATGCCCGATGAAGTTGCGAACCGATCTGCTCGCAAAACTGACTCCGGAACTCGTGCTGGAGGGCGTGGTGGCGAACACTCACCGCTACAGGCCCGAGCCGCGTTTGTCCAAAAATCGGCCGTCGATTGATTGACGTTTTGTTCGGCGCGCGTGTTGCGAACTTGTTTGGCATTCGAGTTCCTCGTCCGTTGCGCCGCCATTTTTCTTGATCGACTCGGCCTTCTGCCAAGAAACGGGACGACGGCTTGTCCGGAAGAGGACGAGGCACGGCGCGCGACCTTTCAGGTCGCAGCAATACTCGAATTCACCTGAGGTTCCGCGAATCCGAAAGCGTTCCCGCGAATTTTGACGGGTTCTGGCTGCCGGCAAGGCTGTACGCATTGGGCTGCGCCTGGGGACCCGCCCCGGCGAAGTCAGGGCCGCCCGTCATGCCGATTCTCCTTTCCCGATGGAACATCGTTTGCTCAATCTGGCCCAGCGCCATGCGGAAGAATTGGTCAGAACGCGGGTCCGAACCAATGTTGGTGGCCGTCAACCATCGCCGGCAGGACATCATTCGCAGGGTTGGCAGGGTTGGCAGGGTTGGCGCCCTTCGCCGGCTCGACGTCGTAGAGACGCGTCCCCATCTCATGCGGGAGGAGAGAAAACCAACCTCACCGTTCTTCACGTTTCTCCTCCTGTTGATCGGACTGTTTGTATCGCTTTGCTCTTCCCTCGCTGCAGCCGTCAATTATGACATCGTCTATGTCCGCCAACCGCGCTACGGCGACAACAGCAACACGATCTGGCCGGAGGTCTTTCACCCGGCGCGACTCGATCCGGGAGCGGATCTCGTGTTGCTGCATCCCGACGGCAGCTCGGAAATCCTGGTGGCTGGCGGCGATGGCGGTGTCACCGACCCGTTCATCTCGTTCGACGGCCAATGGTGTTACTACGTCTTGTTTCCCGACTTGCGACAAAGCTCGTTGAATTATCAGCGCGGCGATCTGCCTTACGAGGGCTGCGACATCTATCGCATTCACCTGCAGACGCGCCAGATTCAGCGACTCACGTTTCAGGAGTTCACGCCGAACACCGGCGCGGGCAAATGGAACTACGCCGATCCGTCCAGCACCGGGTCACAGCGGACCGGCCTGGGCTACGGCATTTTGAATCTCGGCCCCTGCCCCGTGCCGGGCGGCAGGATCGCGTTCACCAGCAATCGCAACGCGCACACGCCGCCCAAGGGTTACACCAATCCGACGTTGCAGCTCTTCGTGATGGACGAGGACGGCAAAAATGTGACGTTCATCGCGCCGATCAACATCGGCAGCGCGCTGCATCCGACGCCGTTGCAGGATGGACGGATCATGTTCAGCAGCTACGAGAGCCAGGGCCTGCGCGATCAGCGCATGTGGGGCATCTGGTCGATCTGGCCCGATGGCCGCGTCTGGGAACCGGTCGTGAGCGCGTTCCACAGCGGCCAGGCGTTTCATTTCATGACCCAGATCAGCAATGGCAATCTCGTCGTGGTGGACTACTACAACCTCAACAACAACGGATTTGGCGCCTTATATCGCCTGCCGCCCACCGCGCCGCCCGGCCAGCCGCAATTCTACAATGCGTTCGGCGATGGCGCTCCGGGTCTCGATCAAACCATCGGCAACACCACGCCGTTTCACTACCCGTTTACGATTCCCTTTCAGCCGCGCGGGATGTATGCGATGACGCCGTTCACGCATCCGCAGGACGAAGCCGCGCCGATGGGCGCGAACGGTGTGCGCGTGGGCAAGTTCACGCATCCGTCGGGCGCCCCGAACAACGACCTGCTCGTGGTCTGGACGCCGGGTCCGGCGAACGATCTGAATCGTCCGACGACCCTTCCCGAATACGATGCGGGCCTTTATCTTATCCCCGGCAGCCTCACCGTCACAAACCCATCGCAGCTCGTCCTTATCAAGAACGATCCGAACTACAACGAAGCCTGGCCGCGCCCGGTCGTGACGTGGAAGGCGATCCATGGCACGGATGAACCCGCGAAACTTCCCTGGCTGCCGAATGACGGCTCGGCACATCCGGATCTTCCGCGGGGCACGCCTTATGGCATTGTCGGCACGAGCAGTTTTTACAAACGCGAGAGTTTTCCGGGGGTAGTGCCGTCGTGGTCGGACTTCTACGACGGCCTCGACGCTTTCAACACCGCCGAGAACGGCCAGAGCAGCAATTGGGAGTATCAAGGCTCGGACGCCGGCAAGTATTCGAACAGCGAAATCCATGCGGTGCGCATCATCGCCATGGAACCGAACTCGCACCGCAGTTACGGCCCAAACTCCGGCGGCCCGTCCAACGATGGCAATCATTACGTCAGCCACGCGCGCGAGCGATTGCGTATCCTCGGCGAGATTCCCTTGAAAAAACTCGACACGAACGGCGCGCCGATCCTCGATCCTGAAGGCAACCCGGACACGAGCTTCATGGTGAAGCTTCCGGCGGACACACCGTTCAGCTTCCAGACGATCGACAAGGACGGATTGATGTTGAACATGGCGCAGACGTGGCACCAGGTTCGCCCGGGAGAAGTGCGCAACAACTGCGGCGGGTGCCACGCGCACAGCCAGCAACCGCTGCTCATTCAGAACACCTTTGCCGGCCAGGCCGGCTACCAGCCGATCGATCTGACAACGATGGTCACGTTGCTCGCGAAAACCCCCGGCGGACAGACAACAGTGCGAACCAATCCGCCCGGCGCGGTGAACGTGGAATTCCTGCGGGATATCCGGCCGGTGCTCCAGCGCAGTTGCGTGCCGTGTCACTCGACCACCAACGCGCAGGGCAACCTCGTCCTCAACGACTACACGAACTACAGCGGCCTACCCGGCGATTACGCGCGGCTGGCCGATGACAACGCGGCGCGCTGGGGTTACAAGCCGGTCATCAGCAGCCGCACCTGGCGACAGAGCAATGCGAGCCGTTACGTCCGTATGTTCCAAAGCCGCCGTTCACTGCTGATCTGGAAAGTCTTTGGCCGCCGCCTTGACGGTTGGACGAACGCCGAGCATCCCACCGAGAGCGTGCCGGGCGATCCGGCCACGCTGCCGTCCGGCGCCGATCCGAACCGCGCCGACCTCGACTACACCGGCGACATCATGCCGCCGACCGGTAGCAACGTTCCATCGCTCAGCGAGGACGAAAAGATGATGTTCGCGCGCTGGGTGGACCTCGGTTGCCCGATCAACACCGGCACCGGCGACAACGCCAACTACGGCTGGTTCCTCGACGAGTTGCGGCCGACTGTCGCGGTCAGCAGCCCACGCCCGAACCTCAACACAACGCCGCTGACGGAGATTCGCGTGGGCGTCGCCGACGCCTATACCGGATTGAACGGCGCGACGCTTTCGATCAAAGCGGACTTCGTGTTGAACGGTTCGGCGGCGGGCACGGAACTCGCCGGCCAGGGCGCCTTTGTCGCACCCGGCATCTTTTCCATTCCACTCCAGACGCCGATCTCCAATCTGAGCAAAAGCCATGTGACTGCCGCGGTCG
>JGI10216J12902_103115280_pt1 | contig 12642 bp, 9 predicted proteins | sample KanNatreferecore_FD_12902 | JGI IMG/M metagenome (IMG submission 12902)
CGTCAACGGCTTCCCCGCGTGGTCGAATGGCGGCCGCGACTCATCCTGGGCCCCGAAGGATCCTCGCGACTACGGAAACTTCATGGCCGCGGCCGTGCGCCGGTACCCGCAGGTGCGGAGGTGGCTCGCCTTCTCGGAGCCTGGCAACTACGTCAACTTCAAGCCGCAGGGAGCGCACGGGCGCCGCGCTCCGCGGATCTACGCGCGCCTGCTCGACGCCGCGTATGGCGCGATGCACGCGGCACGGCCGAACGTGGTCGTCATCGGCGGAAACGTCCACCCGGCCGGCAAGAACGACGAGACGACCACCGCCCCGGACACGTTCATCGCGAACATGGTCCTCCCGAACGGCCGCCGTCCGCGCCTCGACATGTTTGGGATCAACCCGTACACCGAGCGCCCGCTGAACCTCGCCCTGCCCCACCGCGCCGGACGAGTCGACTTCGACGACCTGGAATGGCTGAGCCGCAGGCTGCACACCCTCTGGCCCACGCGCCACCTGAAGATCTTCATCGACGAGTTCGGCTGGAACACCGAACACGAGGCTCAAGGCTGGCTCTATTACATCTCGCGCAAGAAGCAGGCCGTCAACCTGAGCAAGGCCTACGCGCTCGCGGCCAAGGTCGGAAGCATCGACACGATGTGCTGGTTCCAGCTGTACGACGACCCGCCGGAGAAGAGAGGGCAATACTGGTGGAACTGGACGAGCGGCCTACGAACCTGGAGCGGTGTAAAGAAGCCTGCATGGAAGGCATTCGCCTCGGTGCTGAGCGGACCTCGTCGAGCGGATTAGCTGCTCGAGAGCTATCCGCCTGAGGCGACGGTGAGGGTTCTGCATGTCTACAAGGACGTCTATCCACCAGTCGTCGGCGGGATCGAACGGCACATCGACGCAATACGAAGGGCGCTCCCGGAGATTCGGCACGATGTGCTTGTCTGTGGGAGACGACTGCGAACCTTCGAGCGCGCTGTCCCCGGCCCGGGCCGAGAGGTGCTCGTTGGCGAAGTAGGACGGGTCCTGTCGACACCACTCGCGCCGACGTTTCCGGCGTGGCTGACCCGCCTTGCACCGGGAGCGATCGTTCATCTCCACATGCCGCAGCCGCTCGCAGAGCTAAGCGTCCTCTTGACCCGGCTCCGAAGTCCGATCGCAGCGACGTACCACGCAGACATCCATAGACAGCGACTTCTACTTGGTTTGTATGGCCCGCTCGTTAGAAGAACCCTTCGTCGCGCTGATGTTGTTATTGCCGCATCTCAGGGGCTCAGCACCAACTCCGCACTGCTGCGCGAGGCCGAGATTCCCGTTCGTGTCGTGCCATACGGGATTGACGTCTCTCGGTGGGACCCCCAAGGATTGGCCGATGGCGAGGTGCGGCAGTTGCAGAACACGTTCGGACATCCTCATGTCATCGCCGTCGGCCGCCTCGTCCACTACAAAGGCGTCGACCGACTCATCGAGGCGACAAGCCGCATTGACGCTTCGGTGGTGATCGTCGGTGAGGGCCCTTTGAGAGGACCGCTGGAACGGCAGGTGCGCAGTCTTCACCTTCAAGACCGCGTTCATCTTGTTGGCGAGGTCTCTGACGAGCGTTTGGCGGCTCATTTAGCAGCAGCATCAGTCTTCGTCTTAGCGTCAACGAATAGAGCTGAAGCTTTTGGAATATCCCTTCTTGAGGCTCAAGCTGCGGGTCTCCCTGTAATTGCCACAGATGTTGGTACCGGAACCAAGGAGGCATTCATACCCGGCGAGTCCGGAATACTCGTCCCTCCGAAAGACGTCGGTGCGCTTGAAACGGCGATCACACGGCTGCTCGACCAGCCCGCGCTTCGTGAGGCAATGGGCGAGGCCGGACGGGCGTGGGTCAAACGATGTCATTCGCTGGAAAGCCTCGCCAGTGCACTTCGACCAATCTACGTCGATCTTTGGCGCAAGGTTCCTCGACCTTCCAGCTGACCAATACGCTCAGCGAACACGCTGCCGAACCAGAGCCCGCTCTCCACCCGGCACCACGTGCGCGATGACCCCGCGGGCTTGGAACAGAAAGACGCCGAGTGATGCCAGGATCGCAACCGTAAGCGTTACGGAGGGAGCGTCCACTAATCGCTCTGCGGCGATGACACCGAACCCGACCGCAAGGACGGACGGCAGAACGACACTCGCCGCGGCCGAGATCGCCGGCAGTCGTGGCAATCCGAAGCCAAAGAAGATCCCGATCAGACCGTGAACGGTGAGCGCACCCGCAAATAGCGCCGCCCCACCTGAGAGGCCGAACGCGGCCGCCCCCGCCGCTGCTCCGATGAGAGCGACTATCGCGCATACGATACCGCTTGCCATCGAACGGCGGATGCGGCCCCGCGCATCATTTGAGATGTAGCCGAGCTGACCGAGCGCTTCGGCCGCCCATGCGATTGCAAGCACTCGGATTGTGACCGTCGTTTCGTGTGCGAACCCCGGAGAGATCCACAACTCGAGAAACGCGGGGCCTGCCCAGAAGAGAGGGGCGGCCACTGCGGTCGTGCATACCGCCGTTCCACGAAGCGCGGACGTGGAAAGAGACGCGAAGGTCGAGCGCTCATCAGCCGCATGCGCAGCAGAGAGTTGAGGGAATGCGACCGACGTTACGGCCGACGCAACGAGTCCTATTCGCGTCGCGAGGGCGGCGGGAATCGCGTAAAGCGGGAGCGCCGAAAGCGGAAGCGCCGTTGCGAACGCCGGCCGGTCTGCAGAGGAAAAGAGGCCCGTGGAGAGGCCAGCCAACGCTGACCACCCTGCGAACCTCAGCATGGGCCGGGCTTCTGTCCCGCGCATCACGCTGGGCGACAAGCGGATGCCACGCAACCCCAGCTTCGGGATGCGTAGCCACCAATACGCTGCGCCCCCGGCCAAGAACAGCGCCTGCCAAATCAGCACCAGCTCGACATCGAAGCCGTGTCCCCCTACGGCCGCCCACACGATGTTCGTCGAGACGAAGTAGAGGCCGTAGACGAGCGCGGTCATGCGAAAGGCGCCAACGGCGCGCGCGACATTCGAGAGTACGTTGAACACCATCGAAGCCATCGCGACCGTGAGGGCGCACGCGATGATCGCCTCCCGGTCTCCGCGGACGATCGTCGGCGTGCCGAGCACGACACCGCTGACCAGGACGGCAATGCCGCAGATCCCACCCACCACCGCAACACCCACTCCCGCAACGAAGAACACAGATGCAGCTTCTGACGCAGCCCTGCTGTCCGACTGACTGCGCAAGGCCGGCACGTAGCGAAGCACGCCCCAGCTCAACCCATAGTCGAGGAAGCCGAAGATGCCGACGATCGCGACCATCAGCGCCAGCAGTCCGTAACGTTCGTAGCCCATTCGGGATAGCTGGATCGGCGTCAACACGAGCGTGACTGCGAGCCCGACGATTTGGGTCGCAACGATGAAGGCGCTGTCGCCGACCAACCCGCCGCGCCGCAAGCGGCCTGGGTCAGTTTGCGGCCGCGACTCGAGGTTCGGCGACACTACGTGCCGTCGAGAGTGGCGAACGCGAGGATCATCACGTTCACTTGACAACGATCAGTTCGACGTGAAGGTCGCGCGGCCCGAACGGCGCCGCGAACGCCCACCAACGCTCGAACGGATCGATGAACCGGTTCACAAGCGCCTCCACGCCCAGCAGTTTGAGAAGCGGCACGACCTTGTGGCTGCTGGTCGAGATCATCCCCAGCATCAGTTGTCGCCGAGCGACGCGGAAGCGGGCCGACGAATAGAAGTCGTACTCCGTGCCGGCAACCAGATAGTCGAAGGACCTTGAGGAGAAATGGTGTCGATGCGTGGGATCCGCCCAGGAGGTCGGGCTGGAGAAGTGCGGCGTGACGATGTAAACACGCGCACCCGGTCTGCAGATCCGGTGCAGCTCCCCAAGGACGTCCAGCGGCCGCTCGAGGTGTTCGAGCACGTGATGCGCGATGACGAGGTCGAACGTGTCGTCGGCGAACGGATACGGCAGGACGTCGAGATCGTGGATGACATCGGCGTCGGTGTTCGGGTTTACGTCGATTCCGGTCGCGAACGGATGCTTCTGGCGGCCGCAGCCGAGATCGAGCGCGTTCTCGCCGACCCGCACATCGATCCGCGTCGGGCCTTGAACATACGCGCGCCAGCGGGCCCGCAGAGCCTCTCGCCCGAGTGCCCTTTCCGGCGCCGACGTCCTGGGAGTCATGCCGCTGAACGACCGTGCGCGCTGCCCACCACGCGACGGCCGGGGATCGTGCCACCCGCGTCCCGGCCGAAGATCACCGAGTCTCGTTCGAGGCGGCTTAGGAGTGCCTCCCGAGAAAGGTTTTCGCGCGCCCAGCGGTGACCTGCTGACGCCAGCCGCTCGCGGTACGCCAGGTCGCCGAGCATGGTCACGATCGCTCCGGCGATCTCTTCAGGATCATCACCAACAATCGCCTCCTCGCCAGGCCGTATTGCGAATCCTCCAGTCGATCCGCGCGAGACGACGACGGGTGTTGCCAGCGAAAGCGCTTCCGCGACCTTCAACGGCATTGGTGTCTGCGCTGACGGAGGTGGCAGAAATACAAATGCACCTGCACGGCGGAAGTACGGCGTAACGTCCGTCACGGCACCCTCCCACGTGACAGGTCGGCCACGCCAACGCGCCACTCGCTCAGCCGGAAGGTTCTGCCCGACGAGCGTTACGAATGCATCGGATCGCCCGGCGCGAACAAACGGAAGGATCCTCTCGACCAAGGTGTCCGCTGCTGCAAGGTTTGGTGGCCAACCGAAGTTGCCAACTAGAAGAAGCTCGTTCGACGGAGGCGAGACAGTGGCCGTCGGCAGGACTTCCGTCCCGTTCGGCACCAGGACGATCGAAACGTCGGCCACCCGAGGCCGAAAGTAGTCGACCTCCCGATATGAAGGCACCCACAACTCGTCGGCGTGGCGCAGGCAGCGGTCTGCTCTCTCGCTGGCCCGCCGGCGCAGTGCGAGGCCCGCCTTCGCAACGCCTCGAGCTTCCGCTTGGAGAACACGTGCCATCAGAGGGCTTGCATCGTGCGCGTCAATCACGATCGCCGCACCCAACTGTCGGAGTTCCGGGGCGAGATGGGCAAAGAGCGAGCGGAGCACAACGACCTTCGGCCGCAGCTCCCGCGCGACTTCGAGAACAGCGCTGTCAAGTCCGCTCCGCCTGAACTCGATGCCAAAGGGATCAACAGACGTGACTCCTGCCGCCCCCGCGAGGAGCGAGAGGAGTCGGCGAGCGCGGGCGACCGGAGTTTTCGCCATGGGCGGCACGGGCACGATGCGAGCGACTGTGGCGCGGTTGCCGACTCCAGCTGAGGACACGTCCTCGCGTACCGCCCCGGCGACGACCACCACGTCGAAGCCGAGCCGGCTGAGAAGGTCCAAGTTCTGCAGGTACCGGAGGTGGTTGCCCGATCGCGGGGGGTGCGGAAGGTCGGTCAGAACGCAGAGTGCAAGCGGTTTATCGCCCGTTTGGTCGGGCCTGCGAGGAGCCGTGTCCATCGACGCCATCGTAGACCTCCCCTGCCGGCCGCCACCAAGGTCGAAGCAGTCGGCGATTATGATGCCCCAGTGACACGAGGTGCCTTGCCTGCCTCGATCCTCGTGGGGGTCATGTTGCTTTCAAGCGCCTGCGCGAAGCTCGGCTCGACTAACCATCGCGCGCAGACCCAAGATTCGACGTCCACGTCTGAACAGAAGCCGCCTTCCGTAAACCCGCATCGCTACGGAGGCAGCGCCAATTACCTCACGAATCCGAGTTTTGAGACGCAGATCGCCCCGTGGCATGGTTGGGGGGCGAACTCGATCGTTGAGATCACAAAGTCACCTCGGAAAATTGGCCGCGCGTCCGTTCGCATCATTGCAAGTACGGGAGCGCCATACGGTATTTACGAGGCCAATGTCGTGAGCCTTCCCGCGCGTGGAGACCGCTTTGTCTTTTCTCTTTGGGCGCGCTCAGGAGACCGTGCGAAGAAGATCAGCGTCGTGCTGCAGGCAAGCCGTCCTAAAGCACCAGCGCTCGTTCTAGCTCGCTCGAATCCGACAATCACACCAGGATCGTGGCACCACATCTCGATCGAAGGCCGCGTCGACCGTGCTGACATCTCCGGCGTCGACGTATACGTTCTGGTGCAGACTTCGATAGGGACTGGAGACTCGTTCTTCATCGACGGTGCATCGCTGACGCGCGCCTAGGCGCCGCGGGTTGTCAAGGAGCGCAAGGCTTTTGCGGCTTGCCATAGTTGCTTCAGGCAACGATAGTGGACTCGGCGCGAGCTATGTTCGAGCGGCGAATTCTCTCGGACACGATGCAACCCTGGTCCCGGCGGATGAACTGGTAGCTGGAGGGCGTGGAACAGCGCTCTCTCGTAGGTTGCACGCCGAAATGTTCGTGTCTCGGCGACTTCTCCAGCGGCTTCACAACTCTCTCTTGAAGATACGCCCCTCGCTCGTAATCGTAGTAAAGGGACGCTTCATGCCAAGGCGTTGGATCGAAAGCCTCAGGGCGTCGTTAGATGTGCCGATCTTGAATTACTACCCCGATCATCCGCTCTGGCCTGGCTACACCGACCGGAGACTCCGTGAGGCACTTTTCGCATACGACGAGGTCTTGACATGGTCGGAAAATGTAGCGGAGCGCCTCATTGATCACGGATTGCAGTGCGTTCGTGTCATTCCATTCGCGTACGACCCCGTGCTTTACAGCGCATCTTCGGAGGCTGTCGAGCCGCGCTGGGACGCTTCCCTGATCGGCCAGTACTATCCCTCTCGTCTGCCGTTCGTTCTCGCTGTCGCCGATCACGACTTAATCGTCTCTGGGCGAGGATGGCGGCAAGGGGCGGCTCGGACACCGATGAAAGACCGCGTTCAAGATCGGACATATGCCGGACGAGAAATATGCCGGATTTATTGGAAATCAAGAGCTGCTTTTAACATTCTTGCGCCTTCTAACACTCAAGCTCACAACATGCGGACATTCGAAATCCCGGCTGCACGTACGGTCATGATCGCAACGCGGACGCCGGAACACGAAGCACTCTTCGGCGAGGATGGCGCTATCCTGGTCGATAGTCCGGATGAAGCACGCTTTGCGCTCATCGCGTTAGCAGAAGACTCCGAACGACGGCTCGCCATAGCGGAGGAAGGTCACCGGCGCGTAAGCGGGCATACGTATTCGGAGCGAATGGCACTCTTGCTCGACAAGTGGAACGACAGGGTCCAGTGACTCTCGTCACCGGCGAGCCATGAAGGTCGCGTGTGACCGCGTAGAGCTCATGAACGAGCTCCAGGTCATCACGCGATTCACCGCATCTCGGGACGAGCGCAGCGCGACCCCCGCGGTGGTCCTGGGCGCAACAGCAGGGCGGCTCGGGGTCCTCGGCGTGCTTCTCAGGGCCGAGGCGTCGGAGCTGTGCATTGCCGAGCACGAGCGCGAATCGTGGGTTTCGGATGGGATCGAGGCGGATGTCGAACGCGAAGGCGCGGTCGTCGTCTCCGCGACGTTGCTCCTCGACTTCTTGGAGAAGATCCAAGACTCGGTCGTGGAGATCGCGGAAGCAGATATAGAACGAGAAGTCCTCGTCAAGAGCCGGGACGAAACGCTTCGGCTTCAGACATACGCCGCCCAGGCCGCCCGCCCACCTGAACCGCTTGCGCCAGTATCCCTTGCGCAGGCCGAGGACACGAAGCATCGGGAGCCACCCCAGAGAGCGCGCCGGTCGCCTGCGCGGCGCCTTCTCCCTGCGGCCACTGGCCTAATTACGCATCCACTCCTACTCGGAGCGGTGAGCCTGCTTCTTCTCGGTACGGCATTCATCTCCATGCCTACGAGCATACGAGAAGGATTCCTGATCGTCTCAGCCGCGGTTGCGGCGCTGGTTCCTGTTGCTGCAGCTTGGCGTTCAAGCGGCTTCGACATCGTCGAGCTCGGCGTGGTGGTCGGAATCGCCTATCTAGCTCTCTTTCCCTTACGAGCAGTCGTCGTACTGGGCGGTCTCGATCCAGCTGCAAATGCACACGTCCTCGACGCCAATGCCGTCATCAAGCAAAAGGCGCTGATCTTCATCGCACTCGGCTTACTAGCCGGCGCGGTCGGCTACCTGTCTCCGCTGGGCGCCGGACTCGGCAGGCACGTCCGTGTTCCAGCTGTCTCGGTGGTGGAAGCCCCCACCCTGATCCCCTCGTTGGCGCTCTTCGTGGTCGGCATCCTTGCCGAAGCCGTCGTTCTCGTGATGAACACCTTCCCAGGCCGCTTCGCAGTACTCGCAGGGCGCGCCAGCGGAGTCGTATCCGCCACGACAGTTTTCGTTCTCGTGGGCCTTTGCCTCCTTGCGCGAAGCGCGGTGATCAATCGAAGACGCGTGGACATCGCCGCCCTGATCTGTGCGGTCTGCGTCACCGTCCTCGTCGGCCTCTTCGGTCAGTTCAAGGAGATCGCCATTCTCGGCCTGATCGCTCCCCTCCTGATGTGGCATCTCAGCAAGAGCCGCGGCGTCAGAGCTCGATGGTTCGTCCTGCCGGCAATCCTCGTGATCTTCGTGATCTTCCCGGTTGTGACTGTCGCTCGGTGGGCGTCGCTGACAGTCGGAAGCAACAATCCTGTGCGCGTCGCCCCGGCGTTCTTCGATCAAGCCATAGATCACAACTGGGTCACCAAAGACGAACAACGCTTTCGTCCTTACGACCCACTCGTGCAGCCCCTTGCCGTAGCAAGCCATCGCCTCTACGGCTACGAATCGCTCGCTCTCGCGATTCGCTACACGCCAAGCGAGATCCCATACCTCGAGGGCGCAACGCTCAACAACCTCGCCGCGGGTCTCGTGCCTCGTGTCTTATGGCCGGGCAAGCCCAAGATCGGAATCGGTTATTGGTTCTCCGTGAACTATTGGGGGACGCCGCCCGGCGTGCCGGTAGTCCCGCAGACGATCACACATCCCGGGGAGCTCTACATCGACTTCGGAATCGCCGGCATCATCGTCGGACTGGCGATCCTTGGGCTCTGGTATCGGTTCGCGTGGGAGGCGACACGCCCGCGGGAGTCGGCGACTGCCGCCCTGTTGTACACCCTCGTCTTCGTCACCGTGATCGACGTCGATCGCGATTTACCGCTTGTCTACGTGACATTGATCCAACGTCTCATCACAGCGACTCTGTTGATCGCCTTGATCGAATGCTTCAGGCGACTTATCGCCTCCAGGCGCAGCGGGTGATCGACCTGCCGGTTCTCAGCGTCGGCCGGCGCGTGCGACTTCGCCATGTCATTCGCGCCCTGGAGCCGCTGTTGACATCCCACGCCCGGATACTCGACGCGGGCTCCTTCGATGGGCGGTTGGCCGCGGATGTTGCCACGACACATCGCGACTGCGAGGTCGTCGCCGCGGACGAGGATGAAGCAGCCGTCGCTGCCGCCCGGGCGCGGGGCGTGCGACTCCCTAACCTTCGCGTCGAGCGCGCTGTCATCGGCGAGGACACGACGCTTGCCGACTTCGACGTGGTCGTCTGCTCCGACGTCCTCGAACACGTCGCCGACGATGAAGCTGCCTTCGAGTGGCTGGCCCTGAGGCTGCGGCCGGAGGGGCACTTGCTCGTCCACGTCCCGGCGGAGCCACAACAGCACGCGATCAAGGAGGTGAGCGAGGCCATGGCCGCCGAGGTCGCGAGCGGCAAAGGCCCTCATCTGAGACTGGGATACTCTCTGGAGCGCCTGCGCGATCTAACGGCCGCCTGCGGGCTGATCGTCATCGATCATGCATGGACGTTCTACCGTCCGCTCACGCGTCTCGCTGTCGACCTGGACACGTGGACATACCTGCGGAACGCTCGTGCGACCAAGTTGGCGCTCCTGCCATTTCTATTGAGCGCGGGCGCGTTGGAGCGGGCCCCCTCGCAGGTTCACCGGGGAAACGGGGTCCTTCTGCTCGCCCAAGCGCCGGGATGAGCGCGCCTGTCCTCGTCCTGGCGCACTCCGCGTCGGGTATGGAGAGGGCGAGGCGGCTCTACGCAGGCGGCGATGTTGAAGTCGCGCGCCTCGAGGGCGTCGAGTCGGTCCACGCGTGGTTGGGGCAGATCCTGCGAAGACCGCCGCGAGTTCTTGTTCTCATCGACATTGGCGACGACACCGCTGTGGCAACTGTGGTCGCCCGTCTCAGAGGCGTACCGACCATCGTCGACACGGGAGACGTCGTTTTCGAGTTGGAACGATCGCGGGGGGCCCGATCGTCGCTGGGCCTCGCCCTTGTTTGGGCAGGCGAGCGAGGAGCGATAAGGGCCGCGACCCATGTTGTCGTCCGCGGCAAGGAGCACCTCCGCCTCATCGGTTCGAAGGCGACCTTCGCGCCCGATGTTGCGCCCGCGAACGCGCGCCCAGTCGAGGGCAAGCGGGTCCGGGAGCAATCGGCGCTCGACGGCTTCGTCGTCGGCCTGATCGGATCAATGAACCGCGCGCCCCGCCTCGGCCTTGTTTATGGATGGGACATCGTCGAAGCGTTGGCGCTGGTAGACGCCTCGGTTCAGGCACTGCTCGTTGGCGACGGCCCTGGCCGGAGGGACCTTGAGGATCGCGCTCGCAAACTCGGGGTCCTTGAGAGGTGCAGATTCGTAGGTGCGATCGATCCAGACGACACGCCCGAGTGGATCGGAGCTATGGATGTCGCGGTATCCACGCAGACGAACGATCTGGTCGGCGCCGTTCGGACTACCGGGAAGCTCCCGCTCTATCTCGCGTGCGGTTGTCCAGTCCTGGCTTCCGATGTCGGCGAGGCGAAGCGCCTCCTCGGTCCGCTCGGTTGGACCATCCCGTACAACGGCGTGGTCGATTCGCGCTATCCGCAGCGCCTGGCCGGAGCAGTCGAAGAGCTGAGAGCCGACCCAGCTGAGGTGGAGCGGAGGCGCGCCGACGCCCTCGAGCTTCACCAACGCGAATACGACGCAACGAAGATTCGCCGCCGCATCCGCGCGTTGATCGACGATCTTGTCTCGAGGAGCTCCTAGGGTGTGCGGACTCTGCGGCTTTCTCGGACCGCCCCAGCCCGAGGTCCTCGAGGGCATGCTCGGAATCCTCGAGCACCGCGGGCCGGACGACGCGGGCACGTTCATTTCGCCTGACGCAAGCCTTGGCGCCCGCAGGCTCGCCATCATCGACGTGGCAGGTGGTCACCAGCCAGCGCTGAGCGAGGACGAGCGCGTTGCCGCCGTGCTCAACGGCGAGATCTACAACTATCGTCAGCTGCGCGGGCTTCTCGACCGCCGCGGCCACGAATTCGGCTCGGCGTCCGACACCGAGGTGCTTCCGCACCTGTACGAGGAGTTCGGGGTCGCCATGGCAGCGCTGCTTCGCGGGATGTTCGCGATCGCGATCTGGGACGAACAGCGCCGGCGACTCGTTCTTGCGCGCGATCGGTCGGGCGAGAAGCCGCTCTACTACGCGGAAACCAACGACGGCTTGGTCTTCGCGTCCGAGCTGAAGGCGGTGCTCATGCACCACAGGGTTGAGCGAGACCTCGACCCCGCGGCCCTTGCTCTCTACCTCCAGCTCCAGTACGTGCCTGGCCCGGAGACACTCGTCGCATCGGTGCGGAAGCTCCCACCAGGTCACGTCGCCGTCGCCGAGGACGGGCGCGTCAAGCTGGAGCGGTACTGGGACGTCGTGCCGAGTGAGCCAAGTCAGTTCAAGTCACGGTCCGGCGCCGCAAGCGAGCTGCGTGCGTTGCTCGAAGGTGCAGTTCGGTCGCAGGTTCACGCAGACCGGCCGGTCGGAGCGCTGCTCTCAGGAGGCATCGACTCCGCAGGGATCGCATCGCTTATGGCGCTCGTCGGGGAAGAGCCGCCGCGCACGTTCACGGTTGGGTTCGAAGACGAGGCGCTAGACGAGCGGCGCGCCGCCCGTCTCGTCGCAGACGCGATTGGCGCCCGGCACACCGAGCTCATCGTCGGGCCGCCGTCGTTCGAAGACTTGGAGCGTCTTGTCTGGCATATGGACGAGCCCGTTGCAGACCAGGCGGCCCTGCCCACCTACCTGATCTCCCAAGTCGCGAGCGAGCACGTCACCGTCGTCCTGACGGGCGAGGGGAGCGACGAGCTATTCGGCGGTTACCCCCGCTACAGATGGTTTCGCCTCGCGGAGCAGCTCAGCATTCTCCCGGCGGACCTGCGCGCTTCGCTCAGGGCCGTCGTCCGGCCTCTCATTGGCGAGCGCTACACAGACCTTCTCTTACAGCGCCGGGATACGCTCGACCGGCACACCGCCTGGACCGGTGTCTTTCGGCCGGACGAGCTTGGCGGAGTGCTCAGGGCGGATCTCTATGAACAGGCAACTGTCCGCGCGGCCGACCGCTTCCGCGAGCTCCTCGATGGGTGGCGCGACCGTACGCCCCTGGAGCAAGCGATGTACCTCGACCTGAAGACGTGGCTGGTCGATGACATCCTCACGAAGGCTGACCGGATGAGCATGGCCTGGTCGATCGAAGCGCGCGCGCCGTACCTCGATCACCGCATCATCGATTTCGCAACATCGCTACCACCGGCCGCGCGCGTGCGGGGACTCAGAACAAAGCCTCTATTGCGGCAGGCGCTCGCCTCGATCGTCCCGCCCCAGACGCTTTCCCGGCCGAAAAAACCTTTCGCCGTTCCGT
>JGI10216J12902_100396241_pt1 | contig 12640 bp, 12 predicted proteins | sample KanNatreferecore_FD_12902 | JGI IMG/M metagenome (IMG submission 12902)
CGGGTTTTGAGGAACTTCACGAGACGCTCACGGTTAGGCTCGGTGACAGGTTCTGTTACCTGCTGGCCTAGTAGTCGACGTGCAAGAGCCTCAGTAGAGTCCATTAGCTGTACCTAGTGCCTCCGGTGGTTTCGGCCAGGGTGGGAATCCAGGATTTCTCAGCCTGCTCGAACCAATCTACGGGGTCGAGGGCGACGCGCTTGCCACCCATGTCGATACCGGCCCGGAGAAGTCCACCAATCATGCCGGTTTCGGCTGCGGTAAGCTGGCTGGCTTCGCCTCTGCTAAGGCTGTTCGGGGCGGGTATCTGGGCACCGAATACGCCTGTGCCAGACAGGTTAGGGTTGTATATCTGGTTACCGTTGGAGGTACCAGGGTTGAAGAGGCTGGTAGCGAGGGACTGGGCAGTCGCGTCGCTGTAGGCAGGTGGAGCGGCTTCGTACGGCTGGCCGTTCATCTGGGTCAGTTGCTGGGCTTGGCCTTGAGGGCCAGGGTTGCCGTTAACACCACCTTGGGCGGTGATGACTCCAGGGGTACCGATGGCGCGCTTGTAGAATTCGTATGCCACCCAGTCTTGGGGGTTGGCAGCAAGGCGGGCTTGGAGTTCACGTTCCTCGCGCATCTCAGCGCCCTTGGCGATTTCGGCAGATATACGGTCCATCTCGGCCTTGTGTTTGAACTCTAGCTGCTGTTGGGCCAGAGAGCGGGCGAATTCAGACTCTTGTTGGGCGAGTTTCTTCTCAAGGTCGTACTTGGCCTGGGAGATTTCACCGGCCTGGAGACGCATACGGAGTTCGTATTCTTTCTCCGTGGTCCAACGGCGGGTAGAGTCCTCTAGGCGAGTCATCTCCATGGCCTGCTGGCCACGCATCTGCTGCATGAAGGTCTCTTGGGCTGCGGCGTTTTGGAGCAACTGCCAGCCGAAGCCGGATTGAGGGTTGTAGGAGGAGCCTGAGCCACCTCGGGAACCACCAGCAGCGCCTTGTTGAGCAGACTGGCCCATACCACCACCTTGATAGGAGGGGTGGCCGGGGGTGTTGGGGCCTACCCACTGGCCGTTGACATAGGCTTGGCCTTGTGGGTTCATCCATGTGCCACCAGTCCACTGGCCTTGGCCGTTACCAGAGCCACCGTAAAGGTAGTTACGTGTTACCGGGTCTTCCCATTGACCGGTGGAAGGGTTCCATACGTTAGCCATTAGAATCCTCCTATGGAGTTCTGTAGGAGCTTCTTGGCGAGGCTTATGGCGTTGGAGCCACCAGACTCGGGTAGGTTGACGTTGTTAGCGCCTGGGATTTCAGGTGCATGGGTGAGAAGGTTAGCGGGAGGCGGATAGTGACTTCCCGGCATACCTTGGTTGCGGAGGTCGGCAATGTTGGGGAGTTGAGGCGTCCTGATATTGCCCAAGGCGGATTCAAGTCCCTGCACGTTCTGCATGGCCATCTGGAGAGGGTCGAGAGTGATGTCTCGGTTGGCACGGACAGGCTTAACTCCCCTGGTCTCCCAGAATCCGCCTGGTTCATGGCCGGGGAGGAATTCGGAACCGCCTGGAGCCGCGAACTTAAACGCATCACCCTCGAAGGCTGCAAGAGCGTCTTTGTAGGAGTTGGTTCGGGCAGTGAACAAGGAGTTGGCCTTTGAGAGTTCAAGCTGGCCGGAACTAATCTCCATGCCGATTTGCTTAATCACGTCATCGATGTATTGGGTTAGTGGCTCTTGGTCGGTTTCCCGCTGAGCCTGTTTGATTTTCATCCGGTTGGCGACGTTCTCGATGGCCTGGGCGTAGGCTTCTTCATCAAAGAAGCGCTCACCGTTGTTGCCGGTTATCCAGAAGTCATCAGGATTGGGAAGCTGGTCGGGGTCGCCACGGTTGGTCTGTGTGGGCTTCTTAGGCGTAAGCCCGTTTTCCTGGAGGATTTGGTCCTTTGTCTTGTTGCGAAGAGACTCGCTAGCGCCTGGGCCACCACGGAGGCCGACACTGGTTAGATAATCAGTGGCAGAGCCTTGGTTGTACTTCTTGCTCAGCGCGTCGGCGTTATCAAGCCAGTTGCCAGGACCTGATTCGGCGGCTTGGATGGTTCCGGGGCCGAGGAAGTAGGCGGCTGCGGCTTTGTCCCAGTCGTTGTTGAACAACTTGGCGTTTTGCTTGAGGTACTTGGCGGCGAATTCGGCAGCTAGGCCGGGGTTTTTGCGCAACTGCTCTTGGGAGTAGCCGAGTTCCTGAGCGGTGGTTTCCAGGGCCTGGGCCATGCCACCACCGTTGCCACCGGGGTCGGTTTTGAAGGACTTGCCGGATTCGTGCCAGAGGACGCCGAGGAGGACTGATTCAGGCACACCCTCACGGCGAGCAACTGCTTGGGCAAGCCAGATGTTCTTCTTCTGCTCGTCAGAACCACCTACTAGGAGAGTATCCCATGGGCTAGGCATTAGACTCCTCCGGTCTTGAGTATCATGTCGGCAAGGAAGTTGGCGAGGTCTTGGTTGACTCGCTCGTAAGCATCAGGCAGGCCACGGTATTTTTCGTTTAGGTTAGCCACGAGCATCTTGTAGTCCTCTGGAGCCATTTCTAGAAACCGCTCGGCCTGTTCTTCGGGGGCGAGGTCGACAGCGCCGTAGGGAGCACCACCAAGGGTGAGGCGGCGCTCGAGTTCCAACATGAAGTTAGCGGCCTTTTGGACCAGCTGTTCTTCCAGAGTGGACCAGTACTTGCCCGATAGGTCAGCCATTAGCGGTTCTCCCTGTTACCGGGTGGGTATTCCATGGGTTCAGGATTGGGAGCCTTGGGCTGGCCTCCGGTGGCAGAGCCTGCAAGCTCACGTCCTGCTCCGTTCTGGCCCATGCCTTTGGTTGGGACGCCTGCACCGGCCATGACGTTAGGGTCTGAGGCGATGGGAGTCTTACCATCTGGGCCTACGAGACCGGAAGCGGGAGGAGCGGCGATGACGCGGCCCAGGACTCGTTGGATAAGTATGGGCTTCATCATCTCGAAGGCGGTTTCGAGGTCGACTTCCATCTGCATCTCACCGGGCTGCTCGAGTTCAAGACCGTGTTCCCGGACGTAGCGGCGGGAGACGTTACCGGCTTGCCGTTGCCTCTCCCAGAATTCGCCGGTGGCGATGAGGTTTTGAGGGAGGGAGGGGTTGAGCGTGACGGTTATCTTCGTAGGGTAGTTTTTGATGGCGGTAGGAGTGAGGCTATAGTTGTTGAGCCAGACCTCCTGGTTGATTCCGTAGGCTACAAGGTCTTCCTTCCAGCGGATGATGGCGGTTAGGCAACCTTGGAGGGAGCCGATGATGTACTGGATGAGGGACTTGGCCATGAGGTAGAGGGAGTTGTCCCTATAGCCAGAGCCTGCTGCACCGGGACTGATACCTTTGAACAACGGGCTGATACCGTGTTGACCGGCAATTTGCATGAGTAGCTCGGCTAACGGCATGGCTTGGTAGACCTGATTAGCTCCCTCGTACGGGTCGATGATTTTCGCACCGGGAGGTAGGGTGGTGGCCTTGTCGTCGGTGAAGGTGAAGGTTTCGGGGATGGGGTTGCCGTCAGCGTCCATTTCCATCGGGGCCGAGTAGCCTTCGGGCGTTTCGATGGTTAGGTGCTTGTTGACGATGAGTTCAGCTGCCTCAATCATGCGGGTGAGGAGACGGTCAATAAGCGGCTCGTTGTGGCGTAGAGACTCGGCTACGCTGATGGCGTACTTGTCGGGGTCTTTGGAACTACTGCTACGGCCTGGAGCCATGAAGTAGCAGACGTTGGGTGGGGACTCCTTGTATACTTCGGTGGAGTTGACAAACACCTTGTATACGTCGGGGTTCCAGTATTCGGTTACGAGGAAGTAGTTGGTAGTGTCAACTCCGGCAGGCAAGGGGCGCACGTAGGTGTCAGGCTGACCTGCAAAGTTGGAAATGCCTTTCCAACCGGGCATACGCTTGAAGGACTGGTACTCTACCATGTTGTGGTCGGTCATGGAGTACTGGCCGTACACGGTAGACTTAGGCTTGTACGAGTGCTCGATGATTTCCTGAACCTTGGCGCCTTCACCGGGTCGGAAGAAGGTGGCGAGGGGGTGGACTACACCGTCAGCAATGGGCAGGCCCTGCTTCTTCTTGTAGGCATTTACCCTGTTAACGTGGTCTTGGTGAGACTCACCCTTCTTGCGCTTGCGCTCCTTGGGGTCCCAGATGTCCAGGGATTTAGATGATTTGTATACGCCTAGACCCAGCATTTGAGAATCAGCAAGCTCGGCTATGAGGTTAGCGTTAAGGCCATCAAGGCCCATCATGCGGTCGAGTTCACCTTGCCACAAGTGCTCGCGGTTCTCGGCGTTCTTAACAGCGTCGTCACCGTCGCGGAGGGGTTCTACACGGACGGTGGGGGTGACTGCCAGAATCGCCGCTTTGATATTTTCCATGAGTTCGGCAGTGAGACCAATCCTCACCTTCTGGCCGGTCTTAACCTCGTCCTTGTTGATGTGGACTATGTTTTCATAGTACCGCAAGGCTTCGATTTCGCTAATCTTGGTGTGGAAGCCCTGGAGTTCCCACCGCAACTCGTTCATCCGAGTGTTGACGTAGTACCAGTCTGGGTCGATATACATGCTAGGCATTGTGGGATACCCTCGTGCCTTTCCAGGCTGGTCTGTCGGGGAGTTCTTCTAATACGTAGACACCGATGCCGTTGCGGGCTTTCATAACTAGACGGTTCCCGTATATGTGCGCGAAGGGGGAGTAGCCTGCAAGGAGCGCTTCGAGTAGCAAGTCGTCTACTCTGATAAACTTCGGGAACGTAGTGACGAAGTAGTCACGACTACCATCGTCCTTGACGTATAGGGTTACGTGCAAGTGCTCAAGTGGGATTGTAGTAGTCATCGCTTGAAACTCACAGTGGTGCGTCGACCCGCGTAGGTGTCTGCCATGGCGCAAAGGAAGGCGATTACGTCCAAGCGGTCATCGTGCTTGGCAAAGGGGAAGCCGCAGAGTTCACTTTCAATGCTCGTGCCTTCTACGTAGTCCATGCCTTCGGCCAAGTAGAGGCGGTTGGCGTTGAACATCTGGGCGATGCTTATCGCACGTCCGGTCTTATCCTTGTCGAGGCCCTTGGTTCCCACCATGGTGTTACGTCGGGAACGATAGGGGAGTTCAACGAAGGGGAAACGAGTCTCACGCTTCATCCTTTGCAGTAGGGTTAGCTGGAAACCTACTGTTTCGACCCCAATCGCCACCAGCCCTGCTGTATGCGCTGCTCGGTTCTTAATCTGCCGCTCAAGTTCGAATATCTCGACCTTGCCTGCCCAGACATCAGTGATGTAGAGAGTCCGGGTTTTAATCTCCAACAACCCCGTACCAATTGCTGATGGGTCGGCCCAGGTCTTGGTCGACGACGCAGGGTCGACGGCCATGAGGGTGATGCAGCCGGATTCGGGGATTGGGACCACGTTGGGACGATGGTTAGGGTCGTGACTCCAGTACTTGAGGTAGGAGCGACGGATAATTCCACCGTCCATCGCGAGGGGGTCGCACATGTATGTAAGGTCGAAGATTGCATCGGTCTTTTCCTTACGCAACTGCTGACAGTACTCTAGGGGAAAGCGCTTGGGGCTGATGGTGGGTCCCCATGGGTAGTCGGCCATGACAGGGAACGTTACTATCCTAAACCCCATGGCCTTGTAGGTGGGTACGAGGTCGTCCTCACCCCAGCGGGTCATGATGCCAACCATGCGCTTCTCGCCGTCAAGCCGGTCACGGATGACACCACGTAGCTTGTTGCGCTGGGCATTCATAACCGTAGGACTCGTCACGTCCTCTTGGTTTGTAGGGTCGTCGATAATGATGATGTCGAAGTGGAAACCCTGATAGGGGCCGTTGAAGCCACAGCCCATGAGGGTCGGGTCTGGTCCATCACGCTCACGCTTGACGTAGAGCATGGTGTTGGTCCATTTGCGGGACTTGTCGGGTTCTACGCCAAAGGCTTCGCCGTAGACGGGATTAGACTCAATAGTAGAGGCCACGTCCATGACTCGAGCCTCGGCCTGTAGTCCCGCCTTCATAATCCACAGGATGCGGATGTTCGGGTTCTCGCCGATTTTCTTCTCAATCCAGCACTGGACAGTGGAGGACTTGAACGTGTCAGGTGGACAGATGATGAGCAGGTCACGCTCGGTATCCAGCGCTTCCACCCATGCGTCCTGATACTCTTCGGTGGGCCAGTCATGAACCGCCTGGGAGTACTCGGATACGTCACCGTACTTGGCAGCGAGAGCACGCGCCTGGATTTCGGTGACTGAAGGGCTGAGCGAGACCATTAGCTGATGACCTTAGATTCCGCGTCGATGGCGTTGGGGTGTTCGGCATCACGGTTGGCCCATTCGAGGAGCGCCCTGGCCTTGGCCTTCTTGACTGAGTACGCCGCCACGTCGCCGTCGTCAATCTTGATGTCAAGTTCCATCTTGATGTGCTGGGTACCGGTGGAGTCTTCCTCTGCACCGTCCAGGGCCTTGAGCATGGTTGCGATACCGGCAGGGCCGTAACGCTTCTTGGCTTCCTTGGCCTCGTCGCGTTCGTCTTTGTTAAGGTCTTCTGGCGTGAACGTGCTTTTGGCGAGTAGTTCGGCATCCAGGTTCATGGTAAGAAACACGTTACGCATGAAGCGGGCCTTGAGAACTACCGACGCAATACTGCCCCGAATCTTCCACAGGTGGTTAACGTCCCACTCGTAGAAGGCCGGGTCTGAGTTTCTCCACTCATTGTACTCGTTTGTACTGATGCCTACGAGGTGGCGGGCCTCTGCAACTGACATGCAAGTCCGCATGACGAGGAAATCGGTCTTACGAGGGTCGTCGAACTGCGGAAACGACGCGGCTATGAGGCTGGCGTCGTTGAGGTTGGTGTTTACCTTGTAGGTTGCGAGGGCCTGATTTGACTCCATTTGGTACCTCGGAGTCTCATCAGGGACAGTGATGAGATGGTGTGAGGGGCTGGTGGGAGCCAACCCCTCGATGACCAGAGCACCGCACACGGGCGAGGCGGCTATTTAAGTGTGAGGGAGGGCCGGAAAGGCGTCAATAGGGGCTGAAAGGGGGCTAGAAGGGGTAGGAGGGGCTTGACTTACTTCGGATGCACCGTTCCAGGCGGGTCTATGCTCAATGGTCCAAGCCCCCAGCCGTTTTCAGGGCCTGCAAGTTCCCAGAATTCCACATATTTGTACTCTAAGAACTTGCTAGACTTGTAAATCACGTTGCCGAGGGCCTTCCGAGCACGAAAAACGGTGCGTTCGTTGAACTTTGACTCGTCTATTATCGCTCGGATGGGCTTTGGGCCTTCACTGAGGAGGGCAACTAGCCATTCTTGGCACTCGGAGACCTGTGTGGGAACTTCAATGCCTTCCACAGGCGCCCAAACGACGACTCCGTGGGGACTTTCGATGGTAAACTCCAAATCATCCGGCTCTTGCTCGATATTCATCTTGTCTTGGATGAAATGGCGGAGTTTTTTGTCCTTAGAGTCCTGCTCAATGATGATAACTGACCTCACTGCGTCACGGTACTGGTGGGAACCAGCCATGCGGTTCTGCTTTCCTTGTTTCTCGTCCTTGTTCCAGTGGATGACTCCGAGTAGCGCCAGGTCGTATTTCTTAGCTAGCTGGTTGAGTTTCATCATCAGGGCGCGGATTTGCAGCGCGTCGTTGTCTTTTCGGCTGTGGAACTCCCTAAGAGGGTCTATGATGAGGCATATCGGGCGCCATTCCTTCAACAAGTCCTCCAGTAACGGCAAGTCCCTGTCAAAGTCAAACACATACTGCTCATCTGAGCCTTCCTCGGTCACAAAGCTCGCGATGTGGAGAAAGGGTCCGTCCTCTATCTCGTCACAGCCCTGAGCGTAAAAGTCCTTGCCCAGCATGTATTTGTCGTTTTCGGTTGTCAGCACCACGACATGGCCACGTTCGACGCCTGGATGGATGCCATCAGGGAACTCGTCTTGGTGGAAAACCGTACTAATGATGTTCGCCATGGCTTTGGTCTTACCAGCCCCACCCACGCCACTTACCAGCGTCACGAGGCCGATGGGGATACGCCTAAACCATAGCCATCTCTGGTCATTACCACTGTTGGTGTCGAGAACTATGTAATCCGCCGCCAGCTTCTTAGCTGCCACGGGTGAGAGCCTCGTATTCAGCCTTGGACAAAACCACCGCTTCCCCCTGAGCCACCATGTCCAGGAACTCCTTTTTGCCCTTACGCTGGTCTATCCAGAAATCGTCCCGACACCTGCTGGAGCAGAATTTCTGCCAGGACTTTATCGGCACGTACTCTTCCTTGCACTGCTCACAAGTCTTTGATTCTTCGGTCATCTCGCCCTCCTTCCTGATTATACCACGTCATGCATGATGGGAACAAGAGGCTGGCCGAGGTGTGTCCCCCCCTTTTCGGTGTCCGTATCTACCTCCCTTAACGATATATATAATGACATTAAAAAGAGGGTGGGAGACAGCAGTGCAGGTCAGAATATACGTCCTACTATATGTCGCTCAACGAGGTAGGTAGTGCACGGGACAAGTGTTCTAGACTGAAGAGGTATAGACTTGAATTAGAGTTAAGCTGTTTTTGAAAAATTTTTAACTTTTTGCATACAAGCCCTGTGGACGCCACCACTACACCGGTCTACCTCGTGAACGCTCGAGTCGTATGCGCTTAACCCGTCTGCGTGATGGGCGTCCACGCGCAGGGCGGTTGCGAGGGACCGTACAGGCCAAAGGAAAAGCCCCCGGCCGTGTGGCTAGGGGGCTTCCCTGAGTGGTGGCCTAGACCGATGCTACTCGGCCTTTGCCTTGGTGCGGGTGTCGACGTTCATCGCCTTGGCCGCGCGCTTGGCCAGATTGCTGAACCCGTTGCCGCCGAGGTAGGGGGCCTTCCCGTTGGACGTGAGATTCGCGTCATCGAAGCTCGATGCGTTCTTCGTGACGAAATCACCACCTTGGGCCTTGAGTGCTGCGAGGAATGCACCGGTGCCGAGCCACTCACCGTTGAAATTGTACTCAACGGCTCCCACGCGGGCGGTGTCCCCTGCCACGCTGCCCTTTTTGCCCGCATCGTTCAGAAGTGCACTCGGGCCGAAGCGTAGGTCGTTGTTGACGTTGAAATCGGCAGCACCGATGCGGGAGATGCTGATGTCCATGTCCACCATGCCCGCGTCGAGCCATTCCTGCATGTCGATGGCTTCCTCAATCTGGGCTTCGAAGCCATCAAGGGTGATGGGCTGTACCGTGGGCTTGAGCGTCACGATTAGCTCCTTGCGGGTGCCGGTGACATCACCCTCGGTGTACTCAACATCCTTGATTTCGATGCGCCCGCGCACAGCGGTAACCGGTGCCATCGGCTTCCCCTTGATAAGGCTGTTCAGCACGGCAAGGACGGGCTTGCGCTGCTCGTCGAATCCAGCCCATCGGCTCTCACGGGTGGCGGCCTCAAGCTTGGCCTCAAGGCTCTTGAGTGCTCGCTCGGCTGCCTGCACTGGTGCTGTGGCCACCGCAAGCTCTCCGAATTTGCCCGCTGCCACTAGTGCCGGTACCACCTTGGCGGCTTCGGCGTTGGCGGTGACGATGGCGGCTTTGGCCTTTTCGATGTCGGCCTTGAGTGCATCCACCGTGGATACCGCTGCTGCACCGGTGCTCTGTTCGTTCGTCACTTTGATGTCCTCCATCACTAATCGTGCGTCGGGCAAGCGGTGCCCGTGCACTCATTCTACCATGCCGAGGTGCATCGGTGCAACGTGGTGGCCACCACCTAGGCGAGGTACCAGGACGTTCCCGTGACGGGAATATGCGGACCCGATGTGGTGTTAGGGGCGACTAAAAGCCGGCCGGCGGCAACCAAGCATGGGAAATGGGGGAATCAGGTGGGGTAACTCAGGGAGAGAGTCTATAGGGAACAAACGTGCGGATTCCACGTCTGGGGGTGGGCCTCGGGGGAATGGGGGCACAATGGGCAGAATTGGCGCAAATGGGGCATATCGTATACTTGCGTTAGCAATTGCATCCATGGTATAATCAGGGGGCAAGGGCGGCGCATGGGCGCGGCCTGGACTTGTATTGGCCAGAAGGAGACCAAAGATGAAAGTGAAGGAACTCCGCGAGGCACTGGACAAGTGCATTGACACCGATAAGGTGGTGGTGATGATTCACGGCACTATGTATGAGATAACCGACCTCGACGGTGGCATGGATGCCGACGTGTTGGTGCTGACGCTCAGTGGCGGCGAGCCGGGCGAAGACTAAGCAAGCATGGGGTAGGGCGGCGAGGCAACTCCTGCTCTCCTCCTTGAGTGCTTAGGCTCAGGGAACGCACGAAGTAGTTGGAGGTACCAGAGTGAAGACCAAAACACTCCGTAGCTTGCTCCAGCCGAGGGTGGTGGCACTGCCCTACGACCGGGTGCAAGCGGTGAGCAGGGAGCTACGGGCGCGCCGGAAGCGGCAGCGTCAGAACCGCAAGCTCGGGAGGGCGAAGTAGGCATGGCCAGCGCATTGACCAGCTGCCAGGGTTGTGGTAAGCCCGGTTTCAAATTCGAGCGTTATGTGACGACGGATGGGTACACCAAGACCCGCATGGTAGACGCGGTAACGGGCGAGACTCACAACTGCCCTGAGTACAAGGCTATGAAGGCCGCGGAGAAGCAGGGTCAGGTCGTGTCGGCCGGGTACGCGAGTGCCATCATGCCGGATACCACGATAAGCACCGTCACCCCGGCCACTATGGTCGAGATGAACCAGAAGCTCAACAAGGTGATGAGCAACTCGGACAACGCGGTGGCCACGGCGGTGAGCACGGCAAGTGCTCAGGGCCAGCTACAGGCGCGGTTCGACGACTTGCAGGGTCGCTTTAACACCCTGATGGAAGACTTCCTTGCACTGGACAAGGCATGGTCTGACAAGCTCAACGCCAAGATGCTGATTGAAGTCAAGTACGACGACGGCAAGGTGGTAAACGTCGGGCGGCAGCACAAGCTGTTCCCTAAACTGCTGAGGATGGTCCAGGCCACCGAAGCGGGCATGATTTGCACGATGGTGGGAGAGCCGGGGAGTGGCAAGACCAACGTTGTCGAGGCTCTAGCCAAGGCGTTGGATGTCCCTAACCACGCCTTCTACGTTATCAGCTTGACGAACCAGACGAGCCTGAGCCAGTTGATGGGCTTCCTTAACGGCAGCGGCGAGTACGTGGACTCACCCATCTACAAGGTGGTGAAGCACGGCGGCGTGTTGCTGATTGACGAGTTCGAGGCGGGCAACCCCAACTCATGGATGGCCTTCCAGATGGCGGCCACTAACCGCTTCGTGGGCTTCCCGAACGGTGAGACCGTATTCAAACACCCCAAGTGCTACATCATCGCAGCCGGTAACACTACCGGTGCCGGTGGTGACGACCGCTACCCGGCCCGTAACCAGCTGGACATGGCGAGCAGGACTAGGCTCGCTATCATCCAGTGGGACACGGATTGGGACTTGGTGTTCGACATCGTGGCCGACTTCGGCGGCGACGTGGTGTGGGCCAAGAAGGTGCGGGCGATTAACCGTATCCTTGAGACGAAGAAGATTAAGTTCATCTTCTCGGCCCGTGCCGCGATTACCGGCGCCAAGTGGTTGCTCAACGGCTTCACTGAGGACGAGGTGCTGGAGTCATTCCTCTGGCAGCATATCAGTGTAGCTGAGCGAGCACAGGTCGAAGCAAGCATGAAGCCGAATGTGACTCAGACTGAGGACGCTGGCTGGAAGGTAGGAGCGTAGAGATGACTAACGAGCACGACGAGGCAGAGGTGCTGGGTTACAAGGCGCTGGTCTACACGGCCACCGGCTTTCAGGCCCTGACCTACGACGGCGAGTGGATTACGCCTGAGTACATCAGCCCGATGGAACTCATCCAGGTGGAAGTCGACAAGGCCGAGAAGGCAGCGGCTGTCAAGGCCGTGCAGGAGTTGCTCGGCGAGGTCGAGGACGAAGAGGACGACGAGGACTGGGAAGCGCCGGAAGTGCTCACGTTGGAGCACGATAACAGTGAAGAGGCCGACCCGGTACACCACGACACGACGTTCATGGACGACCCGGAAGTGCCGGACGAGGTTAAGGAAGCCATCGAGAGCTTCCCGACGCTGCCGGACAACGTTATCATAGACCCTAATCTCGGTGAGTGGTGGAACGAGCCGGAGTTGACCGAGGAGGCCGCCATGCCCCGGCAGGGCAAGGCCGAGGTAACGGTGAACTGGCAGGGCACCAGCCCGCGGGCCACGCAGCGGTTTAGTAATACGGTGCAGTTGAGTGATTACCTCAAGGCACCGTGTAGCATCCCGGCAGGCAAGCGCTACAGCCACCGGGCGTATGTCACGGAGTCGAGCCTCGGACTCACATGGGATGGGGTGCTGGAGATGATTGGCACCGGGTGGACTGAGGGCGTCGACAAGGTTACGGCGCTTGAGGCCCGGATTAACAAGGTACTGGCCGGAGCGCTGCCCGAGGTCGAGTACCAGTACGAGGTGACCGGGCAGACGCTGGACGTTGGCAAGTGGGCCAGCGGCGAGCCGGAAGACTTCATGTACGAGGTCGAGAAGGAAGAGGTTAAGGAGAAGCCTCAGCCCAAGGTGATACGGATAGT
>JGI10216J12902_113056774_pt1 | contig 12631 bp, 11 predicted proteins | sample KanNatreferecore_FD_12902 | JGI IMG/M metagenome (IMG submission 12902)
CCGGTGTCGGGGTCTTTGGTGACGACGCAGGGGAGCGTGATGAAGCGCCCGCCGTCGAGCGGCCAGCATTTTTGGATGGGGAGGTTGAGAAGGGTTGAGGGTTGAGGGTTGAGGGTTGAGGGAGTGGAAACACTCGGAGCCGTTGGCCATGGCTCGGTGCGTGTGGGCGGGGCGTCGAACTTGTGGATCACTTCCTTGCACGGGCCATCCTTCACGATCCTGGGTTTCGCATGGCGCAAATCCATCGCGGTGCCCAGCAACTTGCAGGTCTCGCGAAAGCTCATTGGCGGCTTGGCTTTCATGAGCGAACCGAGTTCAGCAGCGACTTCGTCCACGGAATTCGCGCCGAGACTCATGGCCATGCGTTTGTGCGAGCCCATCGTGTTGATGGCGACGGGAAATGGCGACACGGTTCCATTCAAAGTCGGCTTCTCAATGAGCAACGCTTTGCCGCCGCCGGGCGATTTCATCTGGCGATCGGCGAGTTCAGTGATCTCCAACTCCGTCGCGATGGGTTGTTGAATGCGAATCAACTCACCAGCTTTGTCCAGTTGATTGACCCAATCGCGGAATGAATGGAACGCCATGCGCGCGAGGCTAACAGAGCGCGGCGGAGGCGCAATTCTCAGTGCGGCGGCGGATTATTGGTAGAGCAGGAATGGTTCGCGGCGCTTTTCGAAAGCGGCGAGTTCAGCGGCCCACGTCTGTTTGATTTCGCTCAAGCTCTTCCCGGCTTTGATTGCATCAATGGTAGTCCTGTGCTGGAGGAGTGTGTTCACTTTCGCCAGCGCAAAGTCGTTCGGATAAAGCCGCTGGAGGATCAGCCCGAGTTCAAGGCCGAGATCGACCGCGTTGAGTTTGTCGCGATCGGTGATGACGAACGCAACGCCGGCGCACGACTTGTCCTTGAACGTGCTGTAAGTCGGCGTGAAGCGAACGGGGACGAAGCGAACGCCGGGCAGGCCCGCGCGCGTGAGTTCGTTTGCGAGTTGCACGTCATCAATGTAGGGCGCGCCGATAAGTTCAAACGGTTTGTCGGTGCCGCGCCCGACGCAGAGCGGCGTCTCGTGCAAGCCGATGCCGGGATAAAGCGTCGCGCCCGCGAGACTGCGCATGTTGGGCGATTGATTGGTCCACGGGAGTCCCGTTTCGTCGAACCACATTTCGCGCCGCCAGCCTTCGATGGGAATCACGGTGAGATCGGCGTCGAAGTTTTTCTCCGTGTTGTACATGCGCGCCAGCTCACCAACAGTCAGACCATGGCGCAGCGGCACGGAGTGGAACGCGACGAAACTGCTCTTGCCGTGGTGCAACGGGCCTTCGAGCGTGAAGCCATTGATCGGATTCACGCGGTCGAGCACGAAGAATTTGAGCTTCGCTTTCGCGGCGGCCTCCAGGCAGAGACCCATTGTGGATGGATAAGTGTAGAAGCGGCAGCCGATGTCCTGAATGTCGAAGACGAGTGCATCCAGTCCCTGGAGTTGTTCAGGCGTGGGGGTGCGGCGTTCGCCGTAAAGACTGTAAACCGGCAGGCCGGTTTTCTGGTCCACGCTGTCGCGCACCTTTTCGTCCAGTTCGCCACGAATGCCGTGTTCAGGGCCAAAGAGCGCGGCGAGCTGCACGCCAGAGGCGTCCTTGAGCAAATCGATCGTGGCGCGGCGCTGGCGATCGTGGCCGGTGTGATTCGTGATGAGGCCAAGGCGAAGGTTCTTCAGTGGCGCAAATTTTTGGTTCACGAGCAGGTCGATGCCGTTCTGCACCTCACGCGCGCGCTGTGGAGCCGGGCCGCGCAGGAAAAGGCGGCCGTGTGAACAACCGGTCATCGTCTGAGCGGCGGCAAGGCCCGCCGCGCCCGCGACGCAGTGTCGAAAGAAAGTGCGCCGGTTCATGGCACGACGGTGTTCACCGGAGGGAATGAGGCCGTAGCGACGATCATACTTGTTATCGCGACTGAATTGATGCGCGGAGAGATGGAGGAATTGGCCCGAAGAATCAATCCAGATTCTGGTTTTCGCACGAAACGCCGTTCACGAGATTGCTCCTTCCCGGCTAAAGGGCTCCGGGAGCCTTGCCGATAGATTGAGCAGCGTGGTTTTTGAGTTTTTTCCACGCGTCAGAAGCGAACCCGTCCCAGCCCTGGGACGGGTTTTCTGTTTCTGTTGACCGCAATGCTGCACGGGCGCGCACTGCGTTGCACTGTTGCCGCGCCGCGCCTACGCTCGGCGCGGATGAAGAAAGGGACGGTATATCTCGTGGGCGCGGGGCCGGGCGATACGGGTCTGCTCACAATGCGCGGCGCGGAATTGCTCGGACGCGCCGACGTGGTGGTTTATGACGCGCTGGTGAATCCTGAGTTGCTGCGGCTCGCTCCAAAGTCGGCGGAGATCATTTACGGAGGCAAGCGCGCGAAGGACCATGCGATTCCGCAGGAGGAATTGAATGCACTGCTCGTGACGAAAGCGCGTGAAGGGAAAATAGTCGTGCGATTGAAGGGCGGCGATCCCTACATCTTCGGGCGCGGCGGCGAGGAAGCGGAGCAACTGGCCGCAGCGAAGATTCAGTTCGAAGTCGTGCCCGGTGTTTCATCCATTGTAGCCGGGCCAAACTACGCCGGCATACCACTCACCCATCGCGAGCATTGCTCGAGTTTCACGGTCATCACGGGACATGAAGATCCAGAGAAGGACGACAGTTCACTCGATTGGAACCAGATTGCGAAAATGCCGGGGACCAAAGTCGTGCTGATGGGAGTGGAACGGATTCGGGAATTGGCCGCGTCGCTCGTGGCCGGTGGGATGCCGCCGAACACTCCGGTGGGGATGGTGCGTTGGGGGACGATGGGACGGCAGCAATCCATCGAAGGGACACTCGCGAACATCGGGGACACCGTGGCGGAAAAGAATTTCAAAGCGCCCGCCGTCACCGTCATTGGCGACGTGGTGAAGTTGCGCGGGAAATTGAACTGGTTCGAGCAGCGGCCTTTGTTCGGCCAGCGCATCGTGGTGACACGCACCCGTGAGCAGGCCAGCCAGCTTTCGCGGCAGCTCACGGAGCGTGGCGCCGAGATCCTGGAGATTCCAACGATTCGTATCGAAGCGCCAGATGATCGGCAGACGCTCATCGAGGCAATGGCTGCGCTGGGCGAATATGACTGGCTCATCTTCACGAGTCCGAATGGGGTCGCTCAGTTCTTCGAGTATTTTTTCAAGAGCTTCGAAGACGTGCGTGATCTCGGCGCGCTGCAAATCGCCGCGGTCGGCCCGGCGACGGCGGCGAAGCTCAAGGAGTTGCACCTGAAAGTCGATTTGATGCCGGAACAGTATCTCACGAACGAAATCGCGGCGGCGTTCAAGGGTTATCAGAGCATCGAGAACCTCCGCGTGCTCCTGTTGCGCGCGCAGGTCGCGAATCCGGAACTGGTGAGCGCTCTGGAAGAGTTGGGCGCCATCGTGGATGACGTTTCGGTTTACAAAACCGTGCCTGAGATGGAAGACCGCACGGGCGCGGCGGCGCGGTTGCTGGAGGAAGGCGCGGACTGGGTGACGTTCACGAGCAGTTCTACAGTTCAAAATTTTCACGCGCGATTCAATCTGCCGGAGCTGTTGAAAAAATTCCCGCGCATGAAGACTGCGTCCATTGGCCCCGAGACGAGCAAGGCGTTACGCGCGCTGAAGGTGGAGCCGACCGTTGAAGCGCGCACGCACACCATCGATGGACTGATGAAGGCATTGGAGACAGCGGCCACGGGAGAAGGGAAGCAAACGTGACGCTGAGAAGGTTCACGTTTTACGTTTCACGTTTCACGGGCCTCGCCTAAGCTCGCCGCGGGTATGGACATTCAAATCGCCGCCCTGTGCGACGCAGCCACGGATTCACATGGGAAGCTGAATATCCTCGGCACGTTCGACACGATTAACGCCGGGCAATTGCCGGCGGTGCATCCGCAATGTTCCATCGCGCTCCGGCTCGTCTTCAGTAAAATGGAAGAGGGCCACAAGGAACTGAAACTGAATTTTGTGGACGAGGACGGGAAGCTTGTCATGCCCAGCATCGACATCCCGGTCGATGTGCAGGTTCCGGAAGACACGAGTTTCATTTCGCGTAATTTCATTATCAACATTCAGCAGTTACGGTTCGAGCGAGCGGGGCTGTACGGCATCGACATCTCGGTGGCAGGGAACCACATCGGGAGCATTCCGTTGTTGGTGCGACACATGCCGTCGCAGCCGCCAGCGCAGGAGGCGTGATGAGAGGAGCAGGTGGGAAAGTGAGAAAGTGGGCAGGGGAGAACCTGGCCGGACTCTCACTTGCCCACTTTCTCCGCTGCTCACCTGCTTGACCATGTCCTTCTCCTCATTCACCGAACAGGAAGACGCCATTCAACTGCTTCAGCGCAGCCTGGCGCGGCAACGCCTGGGGCACGCGTATCTTTTTTCCGGCGCCGACCTCGACCACCTGGAACTGGTCGCGCGCACGCTGGCCAAAACATTGAACTGCCAGAACCGGAACCAGAGCAAAACTGTTCCCGGCGCGCCGGACTCGTGCGACCAATGCCCTTCGTGCCGGAGGATTGATGCGAGCAATCACCCCGATGTGCAATGGGCGCGGCCCGAATCTAAGTCGCGCGTCATCACGATCGATCAGATACGCGACTTGATGCAGACGATTTTCCTGAAGCCAACGGAGGCGGAATACAAAGTTGCCGTCATCGTGGCGGCGGACCGGCTGAACCCGCAGGCGGCAAACGCTTTTCTGAAGACGCTGGAAGAACCGCCGCAGCGGTCCGTGCTGATTCTGCTCACGACCGAACCGGGCCGGATTCTCGAAACGATTCTCTCGCGCTGTTTGCGGCTGAGCTTTTCCGCTGAGAGCGAACGTTTCCAGGACGAATCGTTCCTCGCGTGGCTCAAACAGTTCAGCGATACGGCGGTGACCGAACACGGTTCGTTATTGAGCCGCTACCGTCTTTTGTCCGTCCTGCTCAATCGGCTGAACGGATTGAAGGAGAAGATTGAGGCTGACCTCACCGCGCGTTCGCCGCTGGAAAAATATGACGACGTGGACCCGAAGCTGCGCGAGAAATGGGAGGACGAACTGGCCGCCGCCATCGAAGCAGAGTATCGCCGCCAGCGAGCTGATGTCTTGACCGGGCTGGAGTTCTGGCTCCGCGACGTGTGGCTCCACGCGCTCGGCGATGCGCGATTGCTTACGTTTCCTGCGTTAAAGCCGGGCACCGAGAAGCTGGCTTCCCGCATCGATTCCGCCGCTGCCTCCGGCAATCTTCGCGTCATGGAGCGCCTCCAACGGCAATTGCACTCCAATGTGCAGGAGGCATTGGCGCTGGAAGTCGGCCTGTTGCAACTGAAACTCTGAGCGAGGTTTTTGTGCGCGGTCATTCGGCTAACGCGCTTGCTGAAGATGAATTGGAACCCACGTCTGGCAACCGAGGCGGATATTCCTGCACTGGAAAGACTCATCCCGCTTTCCGTTCGTGAATTGCAGGCGGGTTACTATTCGCCAGCGCAAATGGAGTGGAGCGATACGAGGTCTCAATGACTGGCGGCATGACTTTGGCCGTCGTGCGAATGACAAAGCGGGCCGGCGCCTGACGGCGAGTTTTCACTGTGGACACCCTCTTTGGCCGCCGATAGCCTGCGGCGCGTGCGTATTCTGTTTCTGAATGGGCCGAACCTGAATCTGCTCGGCACGCGTGAGCCAGAGAAATATGGCCGGACGACGCTCGCTGAAATCGAAGCACGGGTGCGGAAGCGCGCCGATGAGTTGAAGGCGACGCTCGACTTTCGACAGTCGAATCTGGAAGGGGAGTTGGTAAGCTGGATTCAGGACGCGAAGGGGAAGTTCGACTGGATCATCCTCAACGCGGCTGCCTACACCCATACGAGTATCGCCTTGCGCGACGCGATCGCGGCCGTTCAGGTTCCAGCGATTGAAATCCACCTCTCGAACGTTCACGCCAGAGAGGAATTTCGCCACAAAAGCCTGATTGCGCCGGTGTGTCGTGGACAGATCACCGGCTTCGGTCCCACATCCTACCTGCTCGCGCTCGAAGCGGCCGTTACCGATAATCAGTTTTGAATTCGCGCGCTTTACGCCAGGCAAAGCGTGCTTTTACCATGAAAGTCCTTCTGAAATTGTTTCTTGACGCTTTCCCCGCTGGATTCCTATTTTCCCGCCGCATTTAAGAAACGACCCCGGGCAGTGCCGTGAATGCGGTGACTGCTTTTTTGCTTAATGAACTTGTCGCATAACGCTGGCCTGAAAACGGGAGGAAAGCCGTGGATTTGAAAGACATCAAGGCCATCATCGACCTGATGAAGAAGAACTCCATCTCGGAGTTCGAGTTGGAACGCCAGGAGTTCAAAATCAAACTGAAACGAGGCGCGGTGAGTGTCTCAGGCGAGGAGATACCCGCCCAAGTGTATCTTCCGCCCGTGGCCGCCTCGCCCGCCACTGTAACGACCGTGCCGGTAGGACCGGGCAGTTCCGCGATTTCCGCCGCCGCGCCGGTCGCACCGACTTCGAACGAGATTGAAATCAAGTCGCCGATGATCGGCACCTTCTATCGGTCCCCTTCACCCGAAGCCGGCCCTTACGTGGAAGTCGGCACCGAAGTCAACCCGGACACCGTGGTGTGTATCATTGAGGCGATGAAGGTGATGAACGAAATCAAGGCCGAAGTGAAGGGTGTCGTGACACAAATCCTGGTCGAAAGCGCCAAGCCGGTGGAGTTTGGCCAGCCCATGTTCAAAGTGCGGCCACTGTAAAGCTGTAGCGGTGGTCCATGACCACCGCCGCCCATTTCACCCATGTTCGAAAAAATACTGGTCGCCAATCGCGGTGAAATTGCAGTCCGCATCATTCGCGCCTGCAAGGAACTGAACGTCCGCACCGTCGCGGTTTATTCCCTGGCAGACGCAAATTCCATGCACGTCCAGTTAGCGGATGAAGCCATTTGCATCGGACCGGGACCAAGCGGTGAAAGTTACTTGAAGATCGCTCACATCATCAGCGCGGCGGAAATCGCGGACGTGGACGCCATTCACCCTGGCTATGGGTTTCTTTCCGAGAACGCCCACTTCGCTGACGTGTGCGAGAACTGCAATATCCGGTTCATTGGGCCAAGTTCCCGCGCCATGAATGCCTTGGAAGACAAGGCCATCAGCCGCGCCCTGGCAAAAAAGGCCGGAGTTCCCACGCCGCCCGGTTCCGAAAGCACGGTGGAAAAGGAACAGGACGCCCTGGCCACAGCGAAGAAGATTGGCTACCCGGTCATGATTAAGGCCGTTGCAGGGGGCGGTGGACGCGGGATGCGAGTAGCGCACAATGACATTTCGCTGGTGAAAGGCTATCACACCGCGCGCAGCGAGGCGGAGAAGGCCTTCGGCAACTCCGGCGTTTACATCGAGAAATTCATCGAGAACCCCCACCACATCGAATTCCAGATTCTCGGCGACGCGCGTGGCAACATCATTCACCTGAACGAGCGCGATTGTTCCATTCAGCGGCGGAACCAGAAGGTCGTCGAGGAATGCCCATCTCCTTTGCTCGAACACAAGTACAAGGGACTGCGCAAGACGATGGGCAAGGCGGCGGTGAAAATCGCGGAGGTCGCGCATTACACCAACGCCGGCACCGTCGAGTTCATCGTGGATGACCACGGAAATTTCTATTTTCTCGAAGTGAACAAACGCATCCAGGTCGAGCATCCCATTACCGAGGAAATCACCGGCATCGACCTCGTGAAGCAGCAGATCATGATTGCGATGGGCGAACCGCTCCGCATCACGCAAAGCGATGTGCATATCAAAGGCCACGCCATCGAGTGCCGCATCAATGCCGAAGACCCGTTCGATGATTTCCGTCCCTCGCCTGGCCGCATCGAAATGTATTACGCGCCGGGCGGTCGCGGTGTGCGGGTCGATTCACATGCTTACGCTGGCTACACGATTCCGCCGCATTACGATTCGATGATCGGCAAACTCATCACCTTCGGCAAAGCCCGCCGGGAAGCGATGGACATAATGAGCCGTGCGCTGGGCGAGTACATGATCACGGGCGTGAAGACGACCATTCCGTTCGAGATGGCGATTCTCCAGGACCCGAACTTTCGCCGCGGCGTTTACTCGACGAACTTCATCGAGCAATTGCTCGGCGGCGCACGCCGCGAATTGATCGAGGAAAAGGCGTAGGGAGTGCGGACCGCCGGGTCCGCGAGTTTGATGAAGACGTTCGACGAATCACGCCTCTACACCTTCGTCGATACCGCTTACCTGCACGGGCGCGAGCCGGCGGAAGTCGCGCGCCAACTTTGCGATGGCGGCGCTGATATCATTCAATTGCGCGCGAAGAAAGAACCTTCTGCGGCGGTCCTGCGCATGGCCGAAGCCATTGTCCCCGTCACACGCGCAGCCGGAGTGCCGCTGGTCATCAATGATTACGCCGACATTGCGCAACATATCGGGGCTGAATGCGTTCATCTCGGCCAGGAGGATTTCTTTGACGCCGGCCTGACGCACCGCTCTCAACTCTCAACTCTCGACTCTCAACTAAAACTCGGCCTCAGCAGCCATTCGCCCGAACAAGCGAAGCGCGCCATAACCGCGGGTGCAGACTACATTGCCGTCGGTCCGGTCTTTGCGACCGGCACCAAACCGGGCCGTACCCCCGTCACTTTGGAATACGTTCGTTGGGCAGCGGCGAATGTGACCGTTCCCTGGTTCGCGATTGGCGGAATTACCCTGGCCAATCTTGATGAAATTCTTGCCGCGGGCGCGAAACGTATTTGCGTCGTCTCCGCCATCCTGAATGCGCCGGACATCGCGCAGGCGTGCCGTGAATTCAAACGCCGGCTGGCTTAACCTGCCAAGGTGATGAAATGAATGATGCGCGCGAGTTGAGTGAGCCGCGCGCGACGCCGGTGCGTCACGCTCCATCACACGCCTTCGACGAATGGCGGCATCGGGCAGTCGAGCGTCTCGCCAATCGCGCGCAGGAGTTCCGCTTCTTCCGCCTTCACCAGGCCATCGCAGGAGACGGTGTGGGCGCAAGCCTCGAGCACGGTCTTCTTGATGTGCGGGACGGATTGCGCGAGACGCGCGAGTGCCGCGTCGATTTCCTGCACTCCACAAGATGACGCGGGAACCAGCGGCAAGAGTTCGTTGATGGGCAATCGGCCCGCGCCCTCCTCGAAGGCGCGCTGCACTTCCCGGGCTTCCGAATTCCCGACGTGCGCGAGCGCGGACAACAGCAACGCGCAATCGGCGGTCAATGGCTTGAAAGAGTAGAATTGAATGACCGACGTTCTCTTTGGAGCAAAGTGCGCGTCGATGTTGCGTTCGATGACGCGCTTCAACACGAACTCGAACAGATCGATCTGTGCGTCGCAGCACACCAGTTGCTCCAGCGCCGCGCGGAACCGCTGCCATTGCTCGCGGGACAGCGTGCGCAGCGAAGGCACGCAGAGATTCAAGAGCGGCAGCCGGACGCGCGTGTCCTGCTCGGCCAAAAGATCCGCGTATCGAGTCGTCTGTTGCGCGAGACCGAGGTCGATGGCGGCCAATTGCGCGACCTGTTGCTCGCGCACTTCCGGCGTGTGACCGAGCACGAGTGCGAACATGAGCGCGGTGGCGTTGAGGGAATTGGCGGGCGCGGCCCGGAGTTCCGCGGGCAACGCGTCGAGGAGTCCGGCGGCGTAACTGACCTGGACCGGATTTCCCGTGCGGCGAACGATCCTCTCCGCGCGCACAGTCGCGCCTGCGACGGCGCGGGCGAAAGCGGGCGGGTTCGTCATCGCCATTCGCGCGACGAGCGTATCAGCCGCTTTCGTCCAGTCGTCTTCCTGCACTTGCGGAAATTTCCCGTCGAACGACGGGTCGATGCGTTTGATGCGCTCGTGCAACGGCGGATGTGTGGCCGTGAGACCGAACCACGACTCGGCGAGTCCGTTGCCAAAAAACAAATGGCTCGCCGCGCTCGCCTGCGGCGTTTCCAACTGCGAGCCGTACACGGAGCCGCCGATTTTTTTCAGCGCGCCGGCGATGCCGTTCGGATTGCGTGTGAACTGCACCGCGGAAGCGTCCGCGAGAAATTCACGCTGGCGGCTCACCGCGGCCTGGATGAGCCGGCCAAAGAGCACGCCCAGTCCGCCGATTGCCATCAACGCCAATCCGAACAAGGGCAATGGATTGCCGCCTTTCTTGCGTGAACCTGACGAACTCCCGCGCACGCGCAGGAGAATTCTTCCGATCAGGTAAAGGCAGAGAATTCCGTGGAGGATTCCGATCAAGCGGATGTTCATCCGCATGTCACCGTTCAGGATGTGACTGAACTCGTGCGCGATGACACCCTGCAATTCGTCGCGACTGAGTTTTTGGATGCAGCCACGCGTCACGCCGACGGCGGCGTCGGAAGTCGAATGGCCGGCGGCGAACGCGTTGATGCCCTGCTCGCTTTCGAGGACGTAAATCTCCGGCACGGGCGTCCCCGAAGCGATGGCCATTTCTTCGACGACGTTCCGTAATTTCTGCTCGTCCTCATCCGCTGGACTGGCGCCGACCAAAGTTCCGCCGAGCATTTGCGCCACGGCCGCCCCGCCCTGCCGGAGTTGAATCATCCGCCACATGCTGCCGAGCACAACAACGGTGAGCGTGCCGAGCGTGGAGGCAAAGAATATCTCGGGATGCCACAACGGAACTTCCTTCACGCCGAAGGTGTCGTGTTGCCACGCGAAGAAGATCATGGCTGCGGCGTAAGTCGCGAGCGCGAGCAACACGACCGCGACGGCGTAATAAAAAAGAAGCAGCGACGTGCGTTTGCGTGCTGCTTCCTGGTGCGCGAAAAAGTCCATCTGGACCGGCGTTCCCGCCAAACCGGATTACGCGAAGCTGACCTTCGGCGCCTGCTTCTCTTCTGCGCGCTCGACCACAAACAATTCCGCGGGACCGAAGTTGAACATGCCCGCGATGATGTTGGTCGGGAATTTCTCGCGCGACGTGTTGTATTCCATCACCTGATCGTTGAACGACTGGCGGGCAAAGCCGACTTTGTTCTCGGTCGAGGTCAGTTCTTCCATGAGGCGATTCATCGTCGAATCCGCCTTCAAGTTGGGATACGCCTCAGCGACGGCAAAGAGGCGCGAGAGAGTGCCCGCAAGATTGGCTTCCGCGCCTGAAAGTTCCTTCATGGCGGCGAGATCGCCCGGTGCCTGGGCGGCGCGCACGTTGGCGCTGGCGGCGGCGTTGCGCGCGGCGATGACGCGCTCCAACGTTTCACGCTCGTGCTTGAGGTAACCCTTGGCCGTCTCGACAAGATTGGGAATCAGGTCGTAACGCCGCTTCAACTGCACGTCGATTTGCGCGAAGGCATTCTTGTAGCGGTTCTTCAAAGTGACGAGGCCATTGTAGGCGCTGATGAGGAACGCCCCGATCCCCAGCACGATGACCGCCGCCACAATCAACGTAATCATTAACGTCATAATTGTCCTTTTGTTGGCGACAGGTTGCGTGAATGGGTCGAGCGCGCCAACTGGAATCTGTGCGCGGCTTTTCCAGAGCATTGTTGCGCGGACCGCCGTCGTGGGAGGAATTGTTCAGACCGCGAAAGAGTTGAACCAGCCCTGCCGTGTCTTCCGTGCCGGAGAACGCTGGAGCCGTTCAGGATCAAATTCACTCGTTTGCTGTTTTTTATGCGGCAGTCCTCAATCATCCGTGCTGCCTTCGGCGTGATCGGGCGGGCGCAGGCTGGCCCAGGTGTGGCGGGCGGATGACTCGTCCGTCTCGTTTCGGCGGCGCGGATATTTCATCCACGCGATCTTCTCCTTATCGATTTTGCGCGAGAGCGCTCCGGGGTGCAGGCCCACCACCTTCGCCGTCTCCTTGATGCTGCCGGTCTCTTCGAGCCACCAGCGGATGTGGGCCTGAATGAGTTGTTTCAATGTCACGCGGTCGCCGACTCGGGGGAGCGGGCCGTTCCCTTCGTGCATGGCAGGGATGCCTTTCCATGTTCAAGCGAAGGGCGGCAACGCGCGCCCTAGGCCTGGAGTTTTTCCGGCACATCTTCAAAACAGGTGGAACGGGCGACTCGCCGAGCGGAATGGCAGGCGTAAATCCTTCACGAAGGCGCATCTGCCCCGGAGGGACCGTTCTCCCGTTCCGTCCGGCGAGTCGCCGGACGGCACAGGCCAGTGGCCTGTACTACCACTCCATTTTGAAACATGCCTTACGGCAGTCGGACCACGGTGCGCGACCGCCGCCCGGCGGACGACGACGTGATCTCTGCTTAACATAAATACGTTTGGAACAGGCCCGATCTATCAAAAATCTGGAAAAATCTTTTTGGCGTCAGTCGCATTGGCTTGCCAGCGCACAGAAAGAAATGGCTGACTGGGCGTGCTTGGCTGTGATTGGTTTCCCAGCCTCGCGGTTATGGGCGGGTTGCGGTTCGCGAGAATCTCAGCCCGCCTTTGCTTTGGCCGGAAAGGGGGCCGTGCGCGAGCACCTTCGTTGAAGGGTGGCCGTGCGCAAGCACTTCAAATTCCCCGCGCTTTCTCTCAACCCTCAACGCTCAACCGTTCCTTCGATGATGAGATCATTTTGAACGACTCGATTGCACA
>JGI10216J12902_102637019_pt1 | contig 12630 bp, 7 predicted proteins | sample KanNatreferecore_FD_12902 | JGI IMG/M metagenome (IMG submission 12902)
GCCTAACCATGCGCTGCAGCGAACCCGGCCATCGCGCTGTGGTTGCAATCGACGCGTCTCGTGGGCCGGGTCGCTGAGCTTGGGTCGTTAGGCGCACTTGCAGTATGGCTACGCCACAAAGGGAAAAATCAAAACTCCAATGGCTCGGCACGCCGTGGACTTTCCTGGTTCTCGGCATTCTGACTTGGCCTCTCTACATCGCAGTGCTGGCGTTCTGCGTGAGATTTCACCTCTCGGTCTGGATCGCAAATATCGCCGCCGTCATTTTCATCTTCGGCGGCTTTGTCTTATCTGCGTGCACTGTACTCGCCGCGTGGCATCGCACTCCACGCCAGCGGTTGCTGATTCTTTTCGGCAGTCTCGCAGCTTGGTTCGCAGTGGGACGGACCCTATACATTTGGTTTGGTCATTTAGTTCGCGAGGTGTCCCGATGATTGCCCGTGCGCCTAACCATGCGCTGCAACGAACCCGGCGGGAGCGTCGCGGTTGCAATCGTCGCCTCCCGTGCGCCCGGTCGCTGAGCTTGGGTCGTTAGGCGGCTTATGCACGTCAAGCAATCGAACGTCATGACGACAGGACGCATAGCACCAAATATCCTGTTAGCAGTGACTGGTTTGGTACTCGCCGTTTTGGTGGTCGTTGTCACTTCGAACACGAAGACAAAGACCACGCCGGGCGGCATGAGGTTTTACGAGAACACAACTTTGAAGTTCCAGGTGTCAGTTGTACCTCATCAGTGGGTTGACCCTTCCGGTCAGCGTTGCTGGATTGCCACTTCGCCGGGCAGCACCAAGTGCGTTGCTGGGGTTAGCGTGCCGCTGGCGGGCCGACAGTTTACATTCCAATTGCTCAGATGGTCATGGAAAGGATGACGCCGCCCAGCAAATCGCTGCAGCCAACGCCGGGGAGCGTTGGTAGTTCTGCTGCGCGGTTCACGCCTCTTGGCCCGGCGTGGCTGAGCTCTGATCGTTAGGCCGCTCATGCGTCGCGCTCTCACCATGTTTTTGTTTTGCAGCGTCGGGGTTCTCATCTTTTTTGCTGCGACGTTCGTCATCGTGGCTATCCTTCACCGGCTTGGCGGCCGCGATTGGACCAGACACATCGGTGAGGATCATTGGCAGACTTACGTTTGCACGCTCGGCGCCGCTGGCATCGCTGGGTTGGCGATGTGGCCCGTCAGCCGGTTCTTCCAGCGGAGACTCTTGCGATGAGCACACAACGGCCTAACCCTGCGCCTGCGGCGAACCCGGCGGGAGCGTCGCGGTTGCAATCATGGCCTCCCGTGCGCCGGGTTGCTGAGCTTGGGTCGTTAGGCCGCTGCACACGCCATGACCTTCACACTGTTCACTGATAAACGAGCAGCGTGGCTTCTGCGGCTCGCCTTCGCCGCACTTCTCGCCGTCGTGGGATATTGGTATCCCATGTTCGTGGCGAACCAGAACGCCGGGCCAGATGATCGCTTCGGCTTTGCACTGATCATTGCCGTGCCGTTTGTGCTTCTTGGTGGCGTTTTCGCAGCATGGAGCTTCTGGCGCTTACTGCGCTTGGTTGTGAGCGCTCAGTCGAGAGGCACTACTGCTCTGCTGCTTCTCGGAGCACTTCTGATGGTCGTCAGCATCATTCCAGCGTTGTGGGCGCTGCGCATTTTGTTCATCTTCGTGTCATGACACCGCGACCTAAGCATGCGCTGCAGCGAGCCCGGCGGGGGCGTCGCGGTGGCCATCGTTGCGCCCCGTGCGCCGGGTCGCTGAGCTTGGTTCGTTAGGCCGCTATGGAAACAACCGCGTCAACGCAGCTTTGGAGATTCTTCGTCGAGCATTACGACGATAGTGTTGTTTTCGGCGGGGGCCGGGTTCTTGTCAGCGCCCGAACAATGCGAGCACTAGAAGCGATGTTCGGCCGTCCTCTGGTCCGGCAAGCGGTGGAAACTTGGAAGCAGGACGGAGATGTTACGGTTCTTGCAGATTGGGACGAGAGCGACGCCAATGAACCATCCGTTGAGATATTGGACTATGTATCCGAAAAGCAGTTTACTTCACCCGCGGCCTAACCATGCGCTGCAGCGAACCCGGCGGGAACGTCGCGGTGGCAATCGTTGCGTCCCGTGCGCCGGATCACTGACGGCGCCAAGTTAAAGAGTTGCTCGAGAGCGATTCGTCCCTGACGGGAGTGCGCGGCTCATTCAGGTCACCACGGTCTGGGGCGGAAGTTCGTTGATGACTGCCCAGAAGGAGCCGATTTCTTTGAGGGCCGTGCGGAATTCGGCGAAGGAGACGGGTTTCACCACGTAGGCGTTTGCGCCGAGTTGGTAGCTCTCGGACACGTCGCGTTCCTGCCGGGACGAGGTGAGCATGACGACGGGAATGGTCTTCAAGTGAGGATCATTTTTGATGGCGCGCAGAACTTCCAACCCATTCAGCTTGGGCATTTTCAAGTCGAGCAGGACCACACATGGCCTGGAGTGGCTGCTGTGAGAGGCCGGCGCGCGGCCATAAAGATAATCGAGTGCCTCGGCGCCATCGCGCGCGATGACGACGTCACCGGGCGCTTTGGATTCGGCGAGAGCGCGCGTGGTGAGTTGGGCGTCCTTCGGATCGTCCTCGGCGAGCAAAATCCATTTGGTCATGCTACTCATGCCTTGAGCGAGTCGAGAGTCGTAGGTCGAGAGTCAAAAGCAGAAGGCACACCGGCCCTCGACCCTCGACTTTCGACCTTTGACTCTACGTTCATGCCTTTGCCTCCAGCGCGGTCGCCATCGCCGCCGGTTTCTTCGGCAGCGCGACAAAGAAAGTCGCGCCCTCATCGACTATCCCCTCCGCCCAGACGCGGCCGCCGTGGCGCGCAATGACGCGGCGCACGATGGCCAGTCCGATGCCCGTGCCCTCGAATTCCTGGGCGGGGTGAAGCCGCTGAAAGACGCCGAAGAGTTTGTGCGCGTAGGCATTGTCGAAACCGACGCCGTTGTCGCGCACGGAGATGATGTGTTCGTTCACAGTTTCGTCCGCTTTGATTTCGATCTCGGTGCGGTCCCGAGTGCGGCTGTATTTCAACGCGTTGGACAATAAGTTGATGAAGACCTGGCGGAGCATGGCGGGGTCGCCATGCACTTCAGGCAGCGGATCAATGTTCCAGCGCACGTCGCGGCCTTCGTGTTCCTGGCGCAACTCGCGCAAGGATTCGGCCACGATACTTTCAAGCTTCACCGGCGCGAAACGAAGTTCGGTGCGGCCCATGCGGGAAAAGGCAAGGAGATCGTCGATCAGCTTTCCCATTTGCCGCGCGGAATCGGCAATGGTTTCGAGGAAGCCGCGGCTTTCCGCGTCGAGCACTTCGCCCGCGGTGCTTTGCAGAATTTCGACGAAGCCATTGATGTGGCGCAACGGCGCGCGCAAGTCGTGCGAGACGGAATAGCTGAAGGCCTCGAGTTCCTTGTTGGCCAGTTCCAATTGCTGGGTGCGTTTCTGGACGCGCTGTTCGAGTTCGGCATTGAGCTGTTTGACCTGCTCCTCGGCACGCTTGCGCTCCGTGATGTCCGAAATGTAACCGGTGAACATGGGCGAGCCATTGGCTTTGGTGGGCGTGATGGCGAGTTCCACCGGGAATTCGCTGCCATCGGCGCGCACAGCTACGGTTTCGAGACGCTGGTTCAACATGGGACCATGACCGTCCACGGCGTAGCGCGCGAGACCGGTTCTGTGCACCTCGCGCAGGTATGGCGGAATGATCAAGTCGGCCAGAGGCTTGCCAACGGCCTGCTCCCGCGAATAGCCGAACATCTGCTCGGCCGCCGGGTTCCATTCGTGCACGACACCGCTGCTGTCCATCACGATGATGGCATCGAGCGCCGACTCCAGGATGCTGCGGGTGCGCTCCTCGCTTTTGCGCAATGCTTCCTCGTAGCGTTTCTGTTCGGTCAAATCGTGAGAGACTTTGGCAAAACCGATTAAGGCCCCGGCCTCGTCCCGAATGGCAGTGAGCACCAGGTTCGCCCAATAGCACGTGCCGTCCTTGCGTTGACGCCAGCCTTGTTCTTCATAGCGTCCGACGCGCGTGGCGACTTCGATCATTTGTTGCTGCTTGCCGCTCACGATGTCTTCGGGGAGAAAAATGATCTCCGCGGTCTTGCCAATCGCTTCTTCCGCGTTGTAGCCGGTGATGCGTTCCGCTCCGCTGTTCCAGGTGGCAATGCGGCCTTGCGCATCGAGCATGTAAAGCGCGTAATCGCGCACCCCGTCCAGAAGCAGGCGGTAGGATTCCTCGTTCCGGCGCAATTCCTCGTCGTGAGCGCGATGACGCCGGTTTTCCTCGGCCACTTTCAGCGCGCGCTCCACCGTCGGGACGAGATCGGCCAGATGATGTTTCAAGACATAATCCGTCGCTCCGCCTTCGAAACTGCGGATGGCGAATTCTTCGCCCAGCGCGCCGGTGACAAAAACGAACGGCACGTCCGGACACCGTTCCTTCGCCACGCGCAACGCCGAGAGTCCATCGAAGGAAGGCAGGCCATGGTCCGAAAGAATCACATCAGGCTTGTGTCGCGTGATTTGTTCGAGGAAGTCGCGTTTTGTATCGACGCGGTCAAACGAGAAGCGCAGCCCGCCGCGGCGCAGTTCTTCTTTCACCAGAACGGCATCTTCCGGGCGATCCTCCAACATCAGGATATGTAGATCATTTCCCATCCGTGTGCCGAAACCTCCTTTGAATAGCTATAACCCAAGCGAGGGCATTCGCAACTGGCGCGCAGTGACCAGTAATCAGTAATCAGTGAACCAGTAATCAGCAGGTCAGTGGTAGTGACTGATGACTGTTTCACTGATTACTGATCCTCAGCCACGTTCATGCCGAAGTGCGGTCGCCCGGTTCGTCGAGAACCCCCGGATACAATTTTTGCACGCACTCCGGACAAATGCCGTGCGTGAGCGTCGCTCCGGAATGTTCCTGGAGGTAAGTCTCGAGCCGGTTCCAGTAACCTTTGTCGTCGCGAATTTTTTTGCACGAGGAACAAATGGGAAGCAGGCCGCTGAGCGTCTTGACTCTGGCGAGCGCGTCCTGAAGTTCGACAATGAGCTGTTCGCGTTCGGCTTCGGCTTCGCGACGTTTGCGGCGCTCCTCTGCTTCGCGCAAGGCGCGCTCGACCGCGGGCAGCAGTTTCGAAAGATGATTTTTGAGAACGTAATCCGTGGCGCCTCTCGTCAGCGTTTCAATGATCACCTCTTCGCCGAGCAATCCTGTGACAAAGAGAAACGGGACATGTCCGCATTTTTCCTTGGCGATGGTCATGGCGCTGAAGCCGTCAAATTGCGGCAGGCCATGATCGGAGAGAATAATGTCCGGAGTTTTCTCCGCGAGCGCGCGCAGAAAGTCATCGCGATTGTCCACACAGCGAATGTTGCGGTCCATGCCCGCACGGCGCAACTCACGCGCGATGAGCTCGGCGTCGTTGTGATCGTCTTCGATCAGCAGCACCTGTATGTCTGTGTTCGCAGGCATTCCTTCCATGTCCTCCCTTGTTCGTTCGCTTCGCTGAGCAAACGAGTTGCCACACCTTTCGCCCCAGATGCCTCGTGGATCAAGCAATGAGAATTCGCAACGCCGCAAATCCAGGCATTGCAATCCTGCGAATGGTGAAACGGCGCAAAAATGTTGCGCGCGGGAGCTACTTGTTCGTGGCGAGCAGTTGCAGGAAAGCGGGATTGCCTTTCAGTGTCGCGAACCGCGCATCGCCGTCGAGTGACGGCGCGATGTTCGGCGCTTTGGGATCCGTTTTCAACCGAGCGTGGTTCAACGCGAGCGCCTGGGTCAACGAAGCGAGCGCTTCCGCTTGCTTGCCTTGTACCGCTTGTGACGCCGCGTAATCCAGCCACGCTTCCGGGGTGGGCGTGACCTTCGTCCATTTCTGCAACGCCGCTTCAAGCTTGGGATAATTCATCAACTGCTGATAGACCTGCGCCGCGAAGCTGATCATCGTCGCGTCGGCAGTCGGATTCCCGACAATGTCGTCCGCGATGCGCAGCACGTCACCGGTGCGGCCCAGCGACGCGTACATTTGTGCCAGTCCAAGCGCGTTCGAGAAATCGCCTGGGTTCGCGCGATACGCCGCTTCCGCTTTGGCCAGTGAACCGGGCGCCTCGGGAACGATCGGCGGCATCCCGCCCATCTGGCTTTTCATCTTCTGCAATTCACCGACCAGGTTCACCAGGCCCGCGTTGTTCGGATCGACTTTGATCGAAGTCTTCGCGAGCAGAATGGCATCGTCGATTCGCCGCGTCGCCGCCAGCACCTGGACGTAACGATAGAGCGCCTCCGGGCTGTAAGGACAAAACGCGTAAGCCTGCTTGAACGCAAAATCGACTTCGCGCAACAGCCGGTCTCTTTCCGCCTCAGACTTCGGCAGAAATTGCGGCGGCGTGGGAATGCCTGTGCTCATGCCCAATCGCCATGCGTAAATCCCCGCGATGGAACTACGCAGCTTCGAGAACGCCTTTTGTCCGTCGTCATCACGCACGAATCGCGGGTCGCCTTTGAATCCCCGGTAGTCCTTGTTCACATAAACGCGCTCGACGAATTCGACAATGTTCGACACCGGCGTGTCGTACGTCACCACGTTCGTGCCGATGAGCCGTTCCGTGTAATCGCTCCAGAACGTGTGGTCTTTGTCCAAAATGTCCTGGGTCAATTCCGGCAGCGTGTTGCGATTGATCTTCATGATGATCCCGAATGGCGTCAGGTGCGGATACATCCATTCGAGCGGGAAACTCTCCTCGACGAAGAAATCGTTGTCCGGGTTTTTCTCGAAGATCACTTTGGCCAGCAACGCGTTGATGGCCATGACGGCGACCTGGCCGGACACCTGCACGCGATTATCGATGACTCGCACGTCTTCGCCCATCCTGAGCTGGCCCTTGGCCATGCGCTGTTGCGCGTCGGCCATGTATTCAGAGAAGCAACGCTGCGAGTCTTCATTCGAGGGCGTGTAGATTTCCCGGTCCGGATAAACGCCACCCTCACTCTTCGCGATTTCATTCGGATACGCCGCTTCGATCAGCAATCGGCTCAGCCGAATGTGCGAATGGTTCGTCGGGCCTTCCTTGATGAATCTCTGCACGTGGTCGGACAGCGCCACGCCCTGAAAGCGCGCCGGTGTGAAAATCGGGACGAGCTTTGAATAGTATCCCACTTGCTTCGCCAGTTCCTCTTTGCGCGCGCTGAACTTCTTCTGTTCCTTGCTCGAAAGCCCGCCGCCGGTAAGCTGCTGTTCCACTGAACTCAGTTCGCTCTTCAAGCCTGCCAATTCCAGATTGCCCTTCCATTCGTCATCGAGAATGCGGTTGAGGTCTTTCGCCAGCGGCTCGGCGAGTTTATCGCCCGACCCCGTGCCCAATAGCTTGCGCGTTTCTTCGGAGAGATTATCGCGCAGATATTTGGAGACCTCCGCCGGCCCGCCGCCCTGTTCGAGCTTCTTCGCGAAGTCCGTCAGCTTGAGGAAATCGTCCGGTTTGAAAAGCGAACTGCCGGCGCGGCGCGCCTTTTCGATGCGCGCGCCATTACCGAGGAAAAGTCTGTCCAACGGCACGGCGATGGTGCGGGCGAGGAGATTGGTACGGATGTTTAAGTCCTTCTCCTTGTCCCCGCGCATCAACTCACTGAAGAACGGCACGTCCTTTTCCGTGCTGCGATTGTAGTGCGCGCGGATGTATTGGAGGTAAGTGCCGTCCGCCAGCGCGTTCTGCGTAATGATGTAAACGTCCCGGCGATCGTATTCAGGATTCCGGCGGTCCTTCGGGGGAATGAAACTCTCGCAGAAAATCATGTAAGTCGGGCAGAAGCGTCCGGGGTCCGTGCCGCCGAACAGGATCGTGTCCTTCGTCATCTCCGGATAAATGCGTTTCTGACCTTCCGGTGTCTTGAGCAACTCCTCCCGCTCAGCCCGCGAGTAAGTGAGCTTGCCGTCTTTGCCGCGGAACGGCGGCGTGAACATGTCGTGGCCGAAATAGAAGCCGAACAGATGGTCTCTCTGTTCGTTCTCCGACCAGTGTGCCGAAATTGTCATAACCGGCATGAGCAGGGCGAGACCGAGTAACGCGGCGACTGGCGCGCGTTGCCGGGCAAAGACCATCACCAGTGCAGCCAGAACCGCGAGGGCGAAACCCCACACAGCGGCAAAGCGGAGAATCCAATATGGGGTTGTTTCATAGGTGTGAGCGACACCAAACCACAGCGCGCCGCCCGCCACGACCGCAAACGCCATCACCGCATACAGCCGCACTTTTTCGTAGGCCGTCAGAAGCGTCGCAACCAACAGTGTCAGTCCATAGCCAATCGCCATGGAAATAATAAAGTGGGACGCGATGAAGAACGGCTTGTTGAGCGAAAGGCTCTGGCGGTCCGGCGCCGGGTTGAAGAGCACAAGCAGAAATGGACCGAGCACGAAATAGAATGCGACCAGTCCCAGCAACCACGCCCGTTCCCGCGCCTGTAATCGCTTGAAAAAGATCAGCGGAAACAAACCGATGATGAGATAACCAAGGCTGAATTCTTCGATCGGCCCATCAATGAGAATGTATTTCACCTGCCCGGCGTAGCGGCTGACGAACGAGACGGTTTTCTCCACGATGTTGTTGCCGCTGCCCGTGGTGGGATGGATGCGCTCGTATTGTCCGCGCGTGAAGGCATGGACGAATCCGCCGACCGTGCGCGGATAGCCCCAATTCAACGGCGGGTTGCTCATCGAAGCCAGCGGCATGTAAATGTAGAAGAACGCGCCGCCCAGAAACGCGAGAAACGCGGCGACGGCTTTGCGCCAGTGAGGCATCCAAGGCAACGCTCGCTTTTGCGACCAGTAGTAAATGTCCAGCGCAAGATAAACCGCCAGGACGACTACTCCGCCCGCGATCATGGCGCCGATGCTTTTCTTGATCACCAGCAGACCAATGATTGTCAGCGCGAGAATGGCATCACGCCCCATGTCTGCGCCGTTGGCGCGCGTTTTGAAGGAAAGCCAGATGTAGCCGAAGATGCCAATGAGCCCCACGATGGTGAACGGGACCATCACGGCCACATTCCAATATTCTCCTGCGGCGCTGCTCCTTAGGAGCGAAAGCTTGTCCTGCTTGGCCAGGATGATTCCGAGCACATAAGCAACCGCCACCCAGAAGAACAATTGGCGTCCCAGCTTTGCCTGCACCGCGATGGCGAGCACAATCATCGCGATGGTAATGACCAGCAGCGATTGATGGTTGTTGAACGCGATGCCGCAGAAAAACCAGGCGAGATACAGATAGCGATACTGTTGCGGCGCGTAAGTCCAGTGGAGCAGACACGCGAGCACCGCCGTGAGCGACAACATGCTGATGGAATAGACCTCCACGATCACCGACTGGCTCCACATGAACCCGTTGAAACCCATGAGCAGGCCCGCGACGATTCCGCTCACGAGGCAAATCCAATTCTCCACGCGGCGTTCGATCCCTTTGAACTCCGCCACGCTCTCGATGAACATGCTGCTGCCGCGCGAGACCATCAGCGCGACCAGCCCGCACGCCAGCGCGCCGGCGAACGCCGACGACACGGCCACCCGCCACGCGATGTTCGAGAACGGCAGAATCTTCGTGAAAATCCAGGAATAGATTGTCCAGACCGGATAGCCCGGCGGGTGCGGCACGCCGGCATACATGGAAGCCACGGCCATTTCGCCAGAGTCTTCGAGTGTCAGGTCAGGCGCGACCGTGTAGAGATAACCGATGAACACCAGCAGCGACGTGATGGCAAAACCAATCCAGTCGATGGGCCGGTAAAGCGGCGGCGCTTTGGGAAGCGATGGCGGCGGAACGTCCTGTTTGGCGGCGGCGGGCGAAGCAGCCGCCGCCGGACGCTTCGGCTGTTTCGGATTTTCAGAAGCCATATTAGCGCAAAAGACGATTCGTAATATTCAACAAGTCGAAAGAGCGGATAGTGGAGACCTCTGCGCGCTCATTTGTCCAACCGAAAATCGGGGCTGAGACGCTGTTGTGCGGCGCGTTGGCCATGGCCAGTGACGCTGCGTAGCTATGGTTGCTGAGCGCAAAGGGCACCACGCTCACCGATCCCGTCCCTGCCATCTGAGTAAGATTCGCGACCGTCAGCAACAGGACCACGCAAGCCGCCAGGCTCGCCCCCAGGGTCTGATACCACGGCAAGTGCAGCCCACGCCGCCGGCCCTCGGTTCTCACCCCTCGGCTTTCGACTCCAAAAAGCTCCTCCTCGATTTGCCGTGATGGCTGCCGCGGTGTCCACGACTTCATCAACTCTTCCAGCGAATTGGGTGTCTTTGTGCTCATAAATTCTTCCTCTCAAGTCGGCTTCAAGGTCGAGGGTCGAAGGTCGAGCGTCGAGGGCAGAAAGCATTCCTGCTCTCGACTTTCGCCGCTCGACTCTCGACTCACCGTCAGACAGGCGCGCAGCTTTTCCATCCCGTAGCGGTAGCGCCCCGCGACTGTGTTCGGCGAAAGTTGCAACAACTCGCCAATCTCCTCGTATGTGTGCTCGTGCCAGATTTTCAAAACAATCACCTCGCGTTGTTCCGGCGGAAGTTTTTCCAGGCATTGCATCGCGGCGCGCTCCTGCGGCGATTCATCCGGGTCGCGCTCAAACCACCGCTTCGCCTCAACCTCGCGCAACATCCGCCGGATGAAGCCGCGTTTGTAATTGAAGGCGCGATTTCGGTACCCGCGCACGGCGTAGTGCAGCGGATTGTCCGGCTCGCGCTCCAGCTTCAGGAGCGCCACGAACGTTTCCTGCAAAACGTCCTCCGCCTCGCTATGGGACAGGCCCAGCGCGCGCCCATACAAGATGAGCTCCGCGGCCTTCGCTTCGTAAAGTTGCCGTTGCCAGTCCACAGATTCGTTAGCAGTTGAAACCCAAAGCCGAATGATCGAGAGCTTTCCGCTCTCAACCCTCAACCTTCAACTCTCAACCATCCTTCTCACACCCGGATAGACACCATTCCCGGCGGATTTGTATAACAGATTTTTGGCGGACGGCTACTGAGGAAAAGGAACAGATTCAGCCCGTCGCTGAAGGGCCCGCTGTCTGTATCGCAATGCCAACTCGTTCACAACCCACCCTGAGCAACATATGGAAAGAGTAGCAAACGCGAGCGTGACCAGGCTCAAGGAAACAGATGAACTGGCGGGCTCAACCACGACTGACAGCCGCAAGCCGATAAGCGGAAGCATTGACTCGACTACTCGCGCGACAGCACGGTTCACAGCGCTGACTGCGACCTCATGCTGGCCAATCCAGATTACAAGGATCAGATCGAACAGCGCGACGGCGGATGCAACGAGGGAGGTGAACAGGTTGTTCAGGCGCATGCCAAGCGAGTCACGCGGACGGCAATGCAACCGGGACTGAGACGGCGGTTCGATAACTGATTCACCGCGGCAACACGACCGACGCCCGCCGATGAAGTTCTTCCGAAGCCAATCAGTTTTGGGAGCCGTTTGATCACGACTGGCTGAGTCTTTTCTTCGGCGTGTCGAAGAGCAGCGCGTGGGCTTCTTCGAGGATGGCGGGAATGCGGTCGGCGAAAGGGCTGCGGGCGAGAACCTTCTTCCAGTTCACGTCGCTGACGCGCGCGGCGTTTTCGCCGGGGAACCAATGGTCCGCCTGGCCGAGAAGGTTGTAGCGCATCCGGCCCCACGCAATGAGATCGAGGGATTTCGCGTAGGTCCACAGGCGCAGGATTTCGAGGACGTTGATTTCGCCGGGGACATCGATGTATTCGGGCAGGCCCTCGAACCAGCGTTCGCACCAGTCTTTGCCGAGGGCGGAGGTCATTTCATCGCGCAGGCGTTTTTCGATGGGGGCAATCGTCTCGTCGGTTTTGTCGTAGCAGTTCAGCGCCGCGAGATGTTCGTCGAAGTCACTCGGCCGTGCCGCGCCGCAACTCAGTGTGTGTACTTCCTTGCGTGCAAGGCAATAGAGGTCGTTGAACTGCATGGGCGTGAGTGGCGCGCAAAGTTTCACGAGCTTCGGCGGCGGCTCGTAAAGTTTTCCGCCTTTGTCGTTCGGGCTGATGATGAACACGCCCATGTCGCGCGCGTGCGCGGCCTGCACCGCCGGCCAGTTCAAGTCGTTCACGAAATACCAGTGGACGTTCATGTAATCGAAGCCGCCACTGTTCACGGTTTCGAGGATGATGTCGGTGGTGGCATGGGTGGAGAAGCCGACGTGACGCGCTCGGCCTTCGCCCTGGATTTTGCGAGCGGCTTCCAGGCAGCCGCCTTTGCGCAAGGACCATTCGAGGAGTTGGCGGTTGTTCACGCCGTGAAGCGAAAGCAGGTCCACGTAATCAAGCCGCAGGTATTTCATCGAGCGATCGAAGGTGCGGTGGAATTCATCGGCGCTGGCGAAGGGCGCAATTTTGGTCTGCACGATAATTTTTTCGCGCGGGAAGGCCGGCAGCACGTAACCGAGCTGCATTTCGGAGGAGCCGTAGCCCCGCGCGGTTTCGATGTGATTGATGCCTAGGGCGACGGCGCGTCGAATGGTGGCTTCGAGATTGCCCTGGTTTTCCGGCGGCACATCGCGCGGGTCCACGTCCTGCCATTTGAACTGGTAGCGCATGCCGCCGCAGGAGATGACGGGCAT
>JGI10216J12902_102888037_pt1 | contig 12629 bp, 11 predicted proteins | sample KanNatreferecore_FD_12902 | JGI IMG/M metagenome (IMG submission 12902)
TTCAATTCATTTCTCTCATCAACAGTCATTAGTTTACTGTCGTTGAGAAGCGGGTGATAAAAATCTTTGGGTAAAATAACGGCAGCGGCGAATACAGGACCGGCATAACACCCACGACCGGCTTCATCGCACCCGGCTTCCAGTACGTTTTCATTATGGTATGCCTTGAGCAATCGGGATGTTTTTTCAAAAATAAGTGCTGGAGTGTATAGTTCTTTTATTAATTATCCACTTATGTCAGCCCTGCCTACCAGCAGGCAGGCTCCCCGCTCCCTCTCCAAAGGGAGAGGGAGGGCATAGTGATTTGTGATAAAGAAGGTTTGTATAAATATGTTTTCAATCTGCTGACTGCCGACTGCTTTTGACTGTCCAACTGCCGACTCCATTGTACCTTTGCGACCGATGAACGCAGTCACACCTCAACGATCCTCCCGCCCGATTGCCATTTGGTTGCTGGTTGGTGTAGCTATGATCATTATCCAGGTATTGCTTGGTGGAATTACCAGGCTGACGGGCTCGGGGCTTTCTATTACCGAGTGGAAACCAATCATGGGAGCGCTGCCCCCCATGAACGACCAGGAATGGAACACCGCGTTTGAAAAATACCAGCAGATTGCGCAATACAAATATGTCAATGCCCACTTTACACTTGGAGATTTTAAGTTTATTTTTTTCTGGGAATGGTTTCACCGGTTATGGGCCAGACTGATTGGTGTAGTATTCCTGGTACCTTTTATCATTTTCCTGGTCCAACGCAGGTTTCGGCCAGCCATGGTGAAACCCATGATCATTCTTTTCCTGCTGGGGGCTTTACAGGGTTTGGTCGGATGGATCATGGTGCAGAGCGGGCTGGATGAATCCGAACGGATATATGTCAGTCATTATAAACTTGCCATTCATTTTATTCTTGCGCTTGGGCTCTTATGTTATGCAGTATGGTTTGCCCTAAAACTTCTTGTGAAAGAAGAACAGTTTGTTTTTCAACCGGTATTACGAAAATTCACAATCTGGTTAGTATCCTTACTCCTCATACAATTGATCTATGGGGCGCTGATGGCCGGACTTAAAGCTGCAACCTATGCTCCAACTTGGCCCCTGATCAATGGAGAGTGGATGCCCACTATTGTTCGTAACGAAACACATACGGTCGGAAATAATTTATTAACCGACAATCCACTGGTCATACATTTTATACATCGCAATCTTGCTTATATTATTACGATACTCGTAGTCGCATGGTGGTGGAAAGCCAGGAAGGTCACCGCATCTTTGTTATTCAGGCGAACGAGGTCACTACCATTATGGCTCGTATGTATACAGGTAACCCTTGGAGTGTTTACAGTACTTAATGCCCTTGAGCCGGATCGCTTTTTATGGTTGGGTATAGCTCACCAATTTGTAGCAATGCTGCTGCTTTTATCCTTGGTTTGGATGATATATCTTATTCGTAGTAAACAGGTTCATTCATGATCCTCCGGGCCTGTGTATTTGACCGGGCAGCTATTTATCATTATTTTTAGCAGAACCATTAATCACTTAATGAAGACCTGGCTGAAAGGATTTTTTTATTCCTTCCCCATACAGTTAGTGTTCCTGCACTTCAGGAAATACCAGGTCCTTCTGCTTTTCTGGTTCGTTATGTTCAGTACAGTCAACGGAACGTTCATGAAAACATTTGGCGCCGACTCACTATTTCTCGCACCAGAGTACCTTGGCAATGTAAATTCATTCAGTTCTGCAATTGTTGGCGCTGCTATCGGGATGTTCATCATGAGCTGGAATATCTCTACCTTTATTTTATTCAGCAAGCATTTTCGTTTCCTGGCCGCTACTACTAACCCGTTTTTAAAATACTGTATAAACAATTCCATCATCCCGGCTCTGTTCCTGTTATTTTATTTTTTTAAAGCGTACCGGTTTACGCACTATAAAGAACTAATACCTGTAAGCGAAATATTATTCCTGTTTGGAGGTTTTACCTGCGGGCTGATCGTGCTACTGGCGGTATCATTCATTTATTTTTTCCGTGCCGATCGCTCGATTCTCCGCCGGATGATGCCGGTGATCAGTAACCCGAATTCTTATATAACCCACCTGAATCCTATTAAAGAGATCTATCATGGCGCACCGCTGATAAGGGTGGATTGGTATTTTGAATCCCCATTCAAGTTAAGAGCCGCACGAAATGTTTCGCATTATACCAACGATTTCGTGGAATCGATATTTAAACGCCACCATTTTGCCGCCATCCTTTCCGTGTTTGCCGCTTTTCTTTTCCTCGTGACCATTGGTTTTTTCCTGGATAACGCTTTTTTCCAGTTACCGGCCGGGGCCAGCATCACCATATTCTTTTCAATCCTGATCGGCGTTGCCGGTGCGATCACTTATTTTTTGCAAAGCTGGAGCATTCCCTACCTGATCGGCCTGGTATTAATACTAAATATATTTTATAAACTGGATTGGATAGATCCGCGGAATAAAGCATATGGACTTAATTACTGGAATAAGAAAGAACGTCCCTCTTATTCCCGCGATGGGTTAATGGCTCTTTGCAGCGAAGAAAATGTTGAAGCCGACCGGCAGAATATGATCGGTATACTTGATACATGGAAGAAAAAACAGGATAGTGATAAACCTTTGCTGGTATTGATCAATACAAGTGGTGGCGGCCATCGCAGCGCCACGTTTACCATGAGTGTGCTGCAGTACCTTGACAGTATAACAAATGGCAGCATCATGACCAGGACTTTTCTTATAAACGGCGCTTCCGGGGGAATGATCGGCGCCGCCTATTTCCGGGAGTTATATCTCCAGAAAAAGCAGGGGAAAAATATTCATTTGCAGGACAAACAATACGTGGATGATATTGCCGGCGATCTTCTGAATCCATTGTTCACTTCTTTTTTCGCCAGGGATCTTATTTCGCCCGCTCAGAAATTCAGCGTAGGCCCGTACCAGTATGTAAAGGACCGGGGCTATGCTTTTGAACAAAAACTTGGAACCAATACCAGGGGGTTTTTGAATAAACAACTGAAGGATTATGCTGCTGAAGAAAAAGCAACCAATATCCCTTTAATGTTTTTTAATTCCGTGGTGACAAGGGACAGCCGCAAAATGATAATCTGTACTCAACCGGTGAGATTTATGATGCAGGCACCGCAGGACACCAGCCGGATACCTGATGTAGACCCTGATGCTATCGACTTTGTCAGCTTTTTTGCAAAACAGGATCCATATAATATTCGTATCCTCACCGCTTTGAGGATGAATGCCACTTTCCCCATCGTTTTACCCAATGTGTGGCTGCCTTCTGATCCTGTGATCGATGTAATGGATGCCGGGCTGAGGGATAATTACGGGCAGGAAACAACGCTCAGGTTCCTGACCAGGTTCGATGACTGGATCAAACAAAATACGAGAGGCGTGCTGATTCTCCAGATACGTGACAGGCTGGCCGGTGGCTGGGAGGCACCCTATCTCTCCGATGATATCAGTGACCATGCCACTAAACCATTTCTATTGCTTCAGCACAACTGGTTTAAGATGATGGAGTATTTCCAGAATGATATGCTGAATTATTATTCAACAAAAAGTGGTAACCCGGTTTACAAAGTGGCGTTTCAATATGCTACCGATAAAGATGAAAATAAAGCTGCCTTGAATTTCCACCTGACGAAAAGGGAGGAAAAAGACATCATGTTTTCCATTCATTCTCCAGCTAACCAAAAAAGCTTCCGGCAGGCGCTGGACCTGTTCAACCAAAAGCCGGAAGAAACCGGTATTTTTTGGTGAGACAATTGTTCCCACAAATAAAGATACTCCACGCTGGCACGTTTTTTATTTTAATATCCTTGTAACCAGTTTGTATGGCATATGATCCCATTGCAAACCTCGGGAGACCTGGGTGATCTCCTATCGGGTATAGCGGACCGTCCCATTGTAATGCTGGGTGAAGCATCCCACGGCACACATGAATACTATACATGGCGGGCGGCTATTTCCAAAAAACTTATAGAAGAAAAAGGCTTTTCGTTTATCGCCGTAGAAGGTGATTGGCCGGATTGCTACGTGGTAAACCGGTATGTGAAAGGTTACCCTGATGCAGGAGAGGATATTCAAAATGTATTGAAAAAATTTGATCGCTGGCCCACATGGATGTGGGGTAATTGGGAGATCGCAGCCCTTGCTGAATGGCTAAGGGAATATAATAAGTCATTGCCATTGGAAAAAAAGGTCGGCTTTTATGGTCTGGATGTATATAGCTTATGGGATTCTATGGAAACTATGGTAAAGTATCTCGAAAAAGAGGATCCAACTGCAGCCAATGCAGCCAGGAGAGCGCTTGCCTGCTTTGAACCTTTCCAAGGGGATGAACACAATTACGCACGCTTTACACTGGATGACTATGGATGCCGGGATGAAGTACTTGCATTATTGAAAGAAGTGCGGCTTAAAGCACAATTCCTCGATGGAGACCGGGAAGCAGGTTTTAATACGGAACAGAACGCACTCATTGCCGTAAACGCTGAAAAATATTACCGTGCTATGGTAAGGTTTGACAGTGATAGCTGGAATATCCGGGATACTCATATGATGGAAACACTCAGGCGGCTGATGCTTTTTCATGGCCGTGCATCAAAAGGAATTGTGTGGGAACATAATACGCATATCGGTGATGCCAGGGCCACCGATATGAAAAATGCGGGTATGATCAATCTTGGGCAATTAGCAAGGGAAGAATATGGTAAAGACAGGGTCTGCCTGGTAGGATTTTCCTCTTATAAGGGAACCGTGATGGCAGGAGAAGAATGGGGAGCGCCTATGCAGGAAATGGAAGTACCGGCTGCGCGGGATGGAAGTATTGAATCCATACTACATGCTATGGGCAACAATGACGGATATATACTTTTACAGCGGGAAAATGATCCTGTCTTCAGGGCCAGGTTGCCACATCGGGCGATCGGCGTCGTTTATCTTCCCTCACGGGAAAAATTCGGAAACTATGTTCCGACCATCCTGTCCGAACGATATGATGCATTCATTTTTCTTGATACTACAACCGCGTTACACCCCCTGCTCCTTCATCCCGACAAAAACAAATTGCCAGGCACTTATCCATTCAGTTTATAAGCACCTGTTTATTTTTTTTATTCGCCTTCTTGTCTGGTATCATACTTGCCGTTCTGTAGAGAGGGGGGTTTCATGAGAAGATATACGGAAACATTACAACAAAAACAGGCACGTGATAAACTGGTCCGGCTTATAAACAGCAAAGGAATCACAGATCCGGCCGTATTGAAGGCCATCGGAACGGTGCCCCGTCATTTATTCATGACAGAGGATATGGAAAGTTCAGCTTACCAGGACCGGGCATTTCCTATCGGAGCAGGTCAAACCATTTCACAACCTTATACTGTAGCGTACCAGACACAATTACTGGACGTACAACCCTCCGATAAAATACTGGAGATCGGTACCGGCAGTATGTACCAGGCCTGTGTGCTCGCTGCTATGGGCGCCGAAGTGTATACGATAGAAAGGCAACAGAAGTTGTTTGAAAAAAACAAGGCAGCGGATTACGCAAAAACCTGCAGTAATGTGCATTTGTTTTATGGTGATGGTTTTGAGGGCCTCCCTGAATTTGCACCGTTTGACAAGATACTGATTACAGCTGCTGCTCCTTATATTCCTCCTAAACTTATTGAACAATTAAAACATGGAGGAGTCATGGTACTTCCTGTTGGTACAGGACAGGTCCAAACGATGATGCGCGTGATCAAAAAGGAGTCGGGAGAATTACAAAAAGAACATTTCAGCATTTTTTCCTTTGTGCCTATGCTTGAGGGTCTTGATAACTGATTATAACGTGCTAGGGTTGAATCAGCCGGAAACATTTCTTATGGATCTCTATCGTTATTTCATTTGGTGTTTTTGCGGGGTCGCCGTCTATATGTAAAGGAGCATGCGAACGATTGACGATCCGCAACGCCGGTGCCTGGAAATAAATGATACCTCGTTGCTTTTGTACAAGGGAAACCTGCAAAGCATTTCTGCCGCTGACCTGTTTGAAGGTCTGCAATAACAGACTCAGTTTATTTTGCTTGGTCACGATCACGATATCAAGTAACCCATCATCGAGACTGGCCTGCGGAGCAATAGTGAAATTATTCCCGAACTGGTTGCTGTTGGCTATACTGATAAAAAAAGCATCGGCTGTAATGGACTGGTCATCTATGTGTATGTCGAATAGATATGTCTTCGCAGAAAAGAAGTTCTTAACCACCTGGATAATATAAGATGTCAGACCCCGTTTCGATTGACGTGCAAAATCATGCGCCACTTTTGCATCGAATCCAAGCCCGCATAACATGCAGGCAAAACGGTCATTGATATAAAAGCCATCAATGAGCGAAGATTTACCATTAAATACAATATCCAACGCTGCATTTACAGACCGGGGAATCTTTGCTGCAAAGGCAAGGCCATTTCCTGAACCACAGGGAATAATCCCAAAATCAACGTTTGCACCCATCAGGCTGTGCACGACCTGGTTTACCGTACCGTCACCGGCGGCAATTACCACATCTGTTGTCTTTTCGCTGGCCAGAAGGGGGAGAAGGAAACTATAATCACCACTTACAACTGAGCTTACAATATGGAATGGGATACCTGCTTCTTTTGTTTTTTTTTCAATGGTTGCCTGCAGATCATTTTTGGTCTTTGAACCAGCAATAGGGTTTATAATATATACGATGTGACGTGACACGAGCAAAAATAGTCATATCGGTCAGATTGTACATTTTGGTCAAATCCTTCTAACATGTCATTCATAAGGACAGTGTTTTTTTATTTCAGGTTATGACCTTATAACCAAAAAACATCTGCGACCTTAACTCACCAACGTATCAATGCACTCGCCCAGGTAAAACCGCTTCCAAATGCAGCCAGACATACAAGGTCACCTTCCTTTATTTTTCCTTCTTCCCATGCTTCGCAAAGCGCAATGGGTACTGAAGCAGCCGTGGTGTTACCGAATTTCTGAATATTGTTATGTACCTGGTCATCGCGCAGCTTTAATTTTTGTTGTACAAACTGCGAGATCCTGAGATTGGCCTGGTGTGGAATAAGAATGCTGATATCGGAGGGCTGGAGTCCATTTGCCGTCAGCGCTTCCATGATCACTTCCGGAAATTTTACAACGGCTTTTTTAAAAACAGCCTGCCCGTCCATGAAAGGAAAATTCTGCGCTTTATCGATCATTTCATGACTCATAAACATATCCCCGATCTCGTTGTCGTTGAAATCGGCCAGTTTTTGTTCCACCCAATGATTAGCATGTGTGCCGGGATTATACATCGCAAGTATCTCTGCCGCCTCACCATCACTATGCAGGTGAGTTGATAATATACCCTGGTTTGCCCCGGCGCCTGTCTGGTCTGCAGCAGCAACGCTGGTTGAGGGATGGGTCGGTTGCAACACGACAGCACCAGCCCCATCCCCGAAGATCACTGAGATATTACGTCCTCTTGTAGTAAAATCAAGTCCAAATGAATGTTTTTCCGAGCCCACTACAAGTATATTCTTGTACATACCCGTTTTAATGAACTGGTCACCTACGCTGAGTGCATACAGGAAACCACTACATTGGTTCCTGACATCCAGCGCGCCAATTTCTTTCATCTTCATTGCCCGCTGGAGCAATACACCACAGCCTGGAAAATAATAGTCTGGGCAAAGAGTGGCGAAAATAATAAAGTCTATATCTGTTGCTGTGATCCCGGCTCGTTCGATTGCCACCTTAGCAGCTTCAACACCCATGGTGGTGGTAGTTTCACCGGTACGTTCAGCATACCGTCGTTCCCTGATACCTGTTCTCTCCTGGATCCATTCATCGCTGGTATCCATATATTTCAGCAGATCATTATTGGTCACCACACGAGCAGGAGTATACATCCCGATACCGGCGATCTTTGAACGGGTCATAGCAAGCAATTTAAGTCAGGAAGGTAGGAAATGTGAAGGAATAAATCCCGCGGTGCTCATAGTCCATACAGATAAGGATAATACGATGTGTCTTTGAGCATCGGCATTCCCATTCCAAAATATTTGTTGAGCACAACCCGGTATGTATTTACCGAGGAGATAGTAGGATATAAACCGGAATAGTCGCGGTCAGAAAAATACCACGCATTCAAAATATCAAAACAGGATACGGGATTGATTTCCGGCTTGAAATAACGAAAACCATGATCGGCCTGCACAAGGATTACAAAAGGTCTGCGGGTTTGTTTTTTTATCAACTCCACCCAGCGTAATATCATTTGCCTTACATGTATACTTTGTTCAATGTAGGCTTCGGGGTGATACCCATTGTGGTGAATCTTTTCATTTGGTTTCCCTGTACTGTCAATTACATAAGGAGGGTGTGGCAGGAGGCAATGTGAATATACAAACACGGGTTGGGAATTATCTTTTCCGGCCAGGCGCCGTAATGCATCTTCGATAATCAATGTATCCTTCAGTATACTTCGTTTGTGTTCCATTCTCAGGTCCATTGGCAAGGGCGGAGTCCCGGGTTTAAAGAATGACCGGAGCGGTGGTAGTGCAACATTTTCCAGGGTGCGATGTTTCAGCAGTTCATTATCACTTTTTCCAAAATAAACCGTTGCTAGCTGTCGGGGGTAATCCTTTATTGTGAAGTTGCTGTAATTATGAATGGTATATCCTTTTTGTTCGAGAAATTCCCAGAGATGGTTATGATCGAGGTTTCGCAGACCGCAAAAATAGGTTAGCTCGTTTTCGCTTTTAGCCTGCGCTGCACCAGGAATATAATTCAGGTTGAAAACAGAGGCAATCGAAACCGGGCTGTCAAAATAATTGCTCTTCGAGCCTGTTGTCACATAAAATCCCTGCCTTCGCAATAATGTATCCAGTATGCTGTTGTCATAATTAAATCGTTCCCTGTAACAGGCCGTACTTGTATATGAATCGAATACGAGGTAATAGATGTCAGGATAACCAGGCTGTATTCCGGAACTGGTATCAGGAGGGATTGGATTTTCAGGGCGATATTTTTTATTGAAACTGACGTAATCGTTCCTGGAAAATTTTACCATGAATTTTAAACCTTCGAAAAATGTCAATGCTATAAATACATACATTAGGAAACGTGAAAAACGCAACGGCAGGGAACGGGTGCGGATAAAATAAATAAATAAGGCCAGTGTAATCCCGAACCATAAAATAAGCAGGTACTGGAATTGGGAAAAAGCATTGGTGATACGCCAACGGCCAAACAGGTAACTCAGGGGATAAGCATAAAAAAAAAGAAAGCCCAGCCATATCGTGAGAATGGTCGGCTGAATATTATTTGAAAAGAAGATCCGGAAAAAAAAGAATACGCCCAATAATAATAATTGCCATTTTACGATCTGCCACCACATGGTGCCGGGATCAATTACGCCAAAAAAAGAATTATTGACATTGTAAGCATAAAATATGGGCCATAAAAGCAGCCACCATGGAAAGGTTCGCAAAAATGGAACCGCGTGGAATCGCGTGAGTTTTTTTAGCCGGTTTTTTTCCCGGACAGCAGTGTTACTCTGTTCGATAGACATGAATTGATTGAAATGAAAGCGGAAGAAAGATAGGTCAATTAGGTGAAATAAGTTATATAGGCGGACTGGGTATATAGAAAGTCAGTTAGTCGGTGGGTCAGTAAGTCATTGAGAGACTCCGTATACCAAATAATTCCTTTACCATCGATTATGACTTAGTTGACTTACTTCAACGGTGCAGGAGCTGAGGGAAAGATCTCGCGCGGTTTCCTGTAGCGGCTATTACTGAAGACCTGGATAAGACAGGATAAAACAATCAGGCCAAGTCCCATCCATGCGGTATTTTTCACGTTATCGTTGGCATTGGTATTAGCATCACTTACATTCAGGATTATTCCATATAACGTCCATGCAACCACGAAACCGAAATAGATATTATGCCGGAAATAGATCATAATAAGAGAGATGGCCACGGATACACTGATCATGATGAGTGTCCATTGCGGTGGGGTGAGTTCCCATCCGTCCCAACCAATAGCGACCAGGTAAGCAGCTGCATTGGCAATAACGGTCATCGTTATCCATCCTAAATAAATGCTTATCGGGAACTGGGTACAGGTTTTTGATCCTGCTGGCCGGGAACGGTCATACATACGTAAGCGAATATGAATACCTGCCAGGCAAATGAGTTGTAAAAAGACAAGGATCAGTGATACCAGCAATCTTTCCTGCGTCCAGGCTACCAGCCAGGCTGCACTGGCCAGGTTAGCAATAATAAAAAACAATCCCATCCTTTCCAGGTCCGCATTGGATGGGTGCCATTTATCATGTTTGTAGGCGATAACGATATGGTAAAGGCACAAAATGCCCAGCGCGGTGTAAATAATTCCCCAAACACCGAATGTGATATCGGCAGGTGTAAACAGGGTCTCATGCTGCGAAAAAACATCACCTACATCCTTTTGGTTCACAAGTTTATGCTGAATAAAATAAGCCATCGTTATATGGGCTATCAGGCTCAATGCATTAAATATAGCGAGGGCTTTTATTTTTTTCATCATCCAGGAGTTGTTCCGGGTATAGCGGTCAAAAAATTATGCCATAATATATTATGTTTTACGCTGGCATACTTTTTTCTTCCTATATACATATCGCAATAAATCACGCATGAAGTGTATTTTACTATTGGCTGCCGTCTATTCACTGATCATTCATCAATGGCATAAGGAAAATGGACCCGCTGTCGTGACACAAATCCAGGCAAAAGCCGTTACCCCTCCTGCACCTGTGAAAAGCACATCCCCTGTAAGTTTTACAGCTAATACCCAATTCGTAGCCCTGCAGGCATTATTGAAATTGAATAAATAATAGTTCGCTTAACAGTAACAGTGGCATGATGTTTTCATGCTAATAATGTTCTCTTTTTTGAGGTGGTTCAAAGGGAAACCTGAGAATAGACTCATAATACCTGATACAGATAATGCTGTCGAAGGGAAATAAAAGAGAATAAAAGGGTTTTGGTTAACACCAAAGCCCTTTGTTTTTTACTGAATCTCTTTCATTTGCAAAACCTCCCTTGCAAATTTTTCACACTCTTCTTCCACTTTTGCAATGTCTTTGGATTTTATCCATGAGCCGATTACATGATCACCAGCATTGGGTATTGCTATTTCACGTTTTAATTGTGGTGGTGTGGATACCTGGGAGAACATTCTCTTCATCGCAGATACCTTAACCACTTTATCCTGGTTTGCCTCATCTTTATAATAGTATAGCAACAGCAGGGGTTGCGTTACTTTTTTAAAAACAGATTCTTTCATGGTGGTTTCGAGTAATTCTTCAAGTTGTACAGCCGCTTCCATCCTGTACTTATTATTCCAGTATTGTGCATATAATGCAGTGGTATCACTGGAATAATTATATTTTCCTTTTATGATTCTTGCTATCTGTAATCCCCAGTGGTTGTTCAGCAACCATGCATTGCGGTCATTGATGGCGACATTGGGTGAAAGCAAGATCAATCCAGCGATATCAGGATATTCTGTGGCCAGTTTGAGCGCCACCGTTCCACCAGTGGAAGTGGCCATTAGTATCACTTTATTCCCAAGCTGCTTTCCAATTACATAAGCTTCCTTGGCAGAATTCCATAAACGTTCTGCAGTGAAGCTGGCAAGTGGTTCTGTTGTATCAATTCCATGATCTGAGAGACGGGACAAAAAGAGATTACAACCAAACTTTTGTGCAAACTCGAAATGGAGGGGGTCGCCTTCTTCCTGGCTGGCTGAAAACCCATGCAGGTAAACCACCGAGTATTCCGTCTTTTCTTTCAGCGAATCATGCAGCCATAATATCCTGGCTTCATTTTCCGGTTTGATCCTGTGTTTTGCTTCTTTATCGGCTATATATTTTTCCAATTCCCCGGGCCCGGATGGGATAGTCGGGAGTTCTTTTGCATAAGTTGGACGCGCAGGTTGAGGCCCCAGGAAATAAACGATGATGAGCAGGAGAAGAATAATACCGACCCATTTCAGGAATCTCATTTAAACTATTTTCCTAAAACTACATTAAATCCCTGTTTTAAATGGGGTTAGATAATCATAAAATGCTCATTTCGTTTGCTGTCCCCGCTTAAAAAGCGTACCTTCGCCGCTCGTTTGAAATCGAGACAATGGAAATTAGAAATATAGCAATCATCGCACACGTCGACCATGGTAAAACAACCCTGGTAGATAAGATATTACATGCCACCAAGGTATTCAGGGATAACCAGGAAACCGGGGAGCTGATCATGGATAGTAATGACCTGGAGAGGGAAAGAGGGATCACAATTTTCAGCAAGAATGCCGCAGTAGTTTATAACGGGGTTAAGATCAACGTTATCGATACTCCCGGGCACGCCGATTTCGGAGGTGAGGTTGAAAGAGTATTAAAAATGGCAGATGGTGTGATTTTGCTTGTAGATGCGTTTGAGGGACCGATGCCGCAAACCAGGTTTGTTTTACAGAAAGCATTACAACTGAGTTTAAAGCCTATCGTGGTCATCAATAAAGTAGACAAACCGAATTGCCGGCC
>JGI10216J12902_101158156_pt1 | contig 12626 bp, 14 predicted proteins | sample KanNatreferecore_FD_12902 | JGI IMG/M metagenome (IMG submission 12902)
CGGAATCCGTGTTATACTCGGAATCCGAATTCCAGTTGACAATGTTGACGGACACCGTATCGTTGATTGAGATTACCCCGAAAGGAGTATTCGGATTCGATGGAGCTGAGGAGAATTGGCGCTGCGGCGCTGGCGATTAGTACGGCGGTGCTGTTTACCGCAATGTGCGTGACAGGCGCGGACGCGCAGAAAAAGAAGAAGGTCCCACCCAAGCCGAAACCGGCGGATTCGAAGGCGCTTATTGCGGACGGCAAGAAGGTCTATATGAAGAATGCCTGCGCCACGTGCCACCTCGTCGGCGACAAGGGCGGCAAAATCGGCCCGGACCTTAGCCACGTCGGAACGAAAGTGAAGCCGGCGGACCTGGCCATTTTCATCCGCGACCCGAAGAAGAAGACTCCAAACTCGCTGATGCCCGCATACGCGCCGAACCAGATCGACGACAAGCAGCTTAAAGCCCTGGTCGCATATCTCGTGAGCCTCAAGTAGTCACTGGCGAATTGCACTACGACCGGCAGCCTCATGTGGCTCGCCGGTCGTTTTTGCTATTATGTAGTCAATGAGCGCGCCCGCAGATACTCTCCTCCCGGTCAAGGAATCCCCGGCTCGGCACCGTATCGTTGCCTACAGCGCACGTGATGGATTCAATCCCCGGGTGAAGCTCGCCGAGATCAGCGACATCGTCGCTCAGTACGACACGCTGCTCTGGCTGGACATCCTCGACCCTAAAGAAGAGGACGTGCGCATGCTGCACGACGAGCTAGGAATCCACGCACTGGCGCTCGAGGAAGTAATGGGCAGCCATCCGCGGCCGAAATGCGTGGAGTACGCCGGTTACTATGTCCTCGTCATGTACGCGGTATCCTCAACCGAATCTGGTGAACCGCATCTGCGGGAAGTCGTCGCATTTGTCGGCCAGAAGTTCATCGTTACGACCCACCGCGAACCGTTCCCTGAGATCGACGAATGCCTTCGCCGCTGGGAGGCCAACCACGATCTTCAGGCGACGTCGGTCGCGGCGCCGCTATACTCGTTTCTGGACACGATAGTAGACGGCTACTTTCCAGTACTTGACCGGCTGACGGAGCATGTCGAAGAGCTGGAGGACGAAATCCTCTCGAAGGATCTAGACGGCCCACCGACGGGCCTTTTCACGATCAAACGCGAGATGATCGACCTCCGACGGGTTGTATCCGCTCAGCGTGACGCGATCAATACGTTGATGCGTCAGGATATTCAGCTCTTTCCGGAAGGCTCAATCATCTTCTTCCAAAGCGTATTTGACCACCTGGTACGCCAGGTGGAAACCATCGACGTATACCGAGACCTGCTTTCCACGGCCGCGGATATGCACCTGTCGGTAATCTCCAATCGGCTGAACCAGGTCATGAAGACATTGACGGCGTGGTCCATCATCCTCATGGCGGGCAGCCTTATCGCCGGGATTTACGGGATGAATTTCAAGTACATGCCGGAACTCCATTCCCGTTACGGTTATTTCGTCGCCCTCGCCGCAATCGCGACACTGGCCGGCAGTCTGGTTTTCTACTTCCGTCGGATCAAGTGGATGTGAGGTTCGCGCATGGGATTAAAGCAACTGGTCAAGAGGCTCGTCCCACGTTCACTGGTCGATTCACTCAGCGACGGGGCACGATACGTGCACGACTTAGAGACGAACCTCTTTCTCTCACTTCCGAATGCCACGAAGCGGGCGTTCGTTGCGAACGCCGCGAGGAAGTTGGGCTATCCCACATTCATCGAAACGGGAACGTTCGAAGGCGACATGGCACTGGCCGCGTCAAGGGATTTCTCCCGCGTGCATACGATCGAGCTTGATCCGGCGCTAGCCGGCCGCGCGACCGAACGCCTGTCGTCGATCCGGCATATTGAGGTGCATCAGGGAAACAGCGGTGAAGTCTTGAGCGAAATACTCGCGAGTATCGATACTTCTTGCGTATTCTGGCTGGACGCACATTACTCCGGCGGAAGCACAGCTCGTGGCAAGGTCGACACGCCCTTGCTCGATGAGCTCGCCGCTATCAAATCACATCCGGTCCGGCCGCACGCCATTCTCATTGACGACGCGCGTGTGCTCGGAACCGACGATGCCTACCCGTCGCTGGATGAGGTCATCAATCTGCTTCGGGAGATCGACCCGCAGCTTCGCATCGGGGTCTCCTCAGACATCTTGTGGGCGGCGAAGGTCAAATTGCTGGACTTTCAGTGGCGTGAAGCGTCAGATGGCCGCGTTTCACAGCCCACCTCGGCGCACTCTTAAGCCCCATGCGCGTGGGAATCCTCACAACGGTTGGCGAGAACTGCGGAATCGCCGCGTACACGCGAGAGCTGGTGGCCTCGCTCGACGGTATTGCCAGCGTTGAGGTAGAGCCTATTTCCGTTGGGCGGCAGCCGGTGGAGCATTACCGCGAACAGGCTAACCGTCTGAATCAGGCGGATGTGATTCACATTCAGCACGAACACAGCTTCTGGGGCGGAATCATGCCCGGCCATTCGGCGTTCTGGGAGCTGCGCTATCTGCTGGAAAAGCCTGTCGTTATCACGGCGCATACCACCACATCGCTGGCCGAGCTGTTCCGCGTGAAGGATGAGCGGAAGCTGCATCGGAAGCTGGCTAAGCTCTATCTTATCGCGAAAACGCGATACCGGGACAGTGTTGAGATCGCACCGTTTATTACGGGCCGCTGCATAGTCCATACGGAAGAGGGGCGGCGAGAGCTCATTGAGCGCGGCGCGAGTCCGCAGTATGTACATCTGATTCCGGCTGGCGTGCCAGACCCGTTTCCCGCCCCTACGAACGGCAAATCATTCCGCGAACGGTTCGGTTTGCGCGACCGGCGGCTAATCACGCTGTTTGGATACACAACTCCGAACAAGGGATACGAACTGGTTTTCGATGCCATGCCGAGACTTCCGGACGATGTTTCATTCGTTATCGCCGGCGGCCCTCGGAACGCAGACACGGAGGTTTACGCGGCAAGACTGCAGGCGGATGTGTCCGCGCGCGGGCTCAATCAACGCGTTGTTTACACCGGGTTCCTGAACGACGAAGAGGTGGCGGAGGCAATGGCAGCTTCGGAGATCGTCCTCACACCACACACGCAGGCCACGGGTTCATATTCCGTGATGATCCCGCTGACCTACGGTAAGCCTCTCATTGCCTCCGACCTCGCCATCTTTCGCGAAATCCGGGAGCGTGGAGCCTGTCTGGAGCTGTTTCCAAACCGAGACTCAGTCGCCTTCGCCACCGTGGTGAACCGGCTGCTGGCGGATTCCGCGGCACGCGATGAGCTTGGAAGAAACGCGCTCGCGTACGCGGGCTCGCACTCCTGGGCACAGATTGCGCGGCAGACCGCGGACGTCTATCAGGAATCTATCGCTGATGTTGCGCGGCTTGCGCATCACCCATGAAGATCGCCATGGTCGCGCCCCGCCGCGAGGCCTGCGGCGTCTCCGACTATACCAAGGGCCTCGTTCGCGAACTGTCGGACATAGTAGAAGTCGTCCATTTTGTGGACCCTGTAGGATTCCGGGCAGAGATGAATGATGACGTGGACGTGGTACACGTTCAGCACGAGTACTTCGTGTTCGGAGGAGTAGCGCCGTGGAAGTGTAGATTCCGATCGTTTGTCCGAAGCATCCGGCGTCCCTTGGTCATGACAATTCACGAGATCGTCCCTCCACACGGTAGTGCAGCTCACCGCGCGGCGATTCGACTTAGCAACCGGCTGCACTTCCTTCATCCTGCCGTCCAGCGCTACATCGTGCATACTGCGCAAGACAAGGGCAGGTTGGCTGCTGTAGGAGCAGCCGAAGACAGAATCCACATCATCCGCCTCGGCGTGCCCGAGCCGCCTTCAATGCCCACTCCGAATGAAGCCAAACGTATTCTCGGTCTCGATAACCAATTTGTGATTACTATCTATGGATTCATCTCGCGAAAGAAGGGACACCTAATCGCTCTCGATGGCCTGCGGAATCTGCCGCAAGACGTCATGCTGGTCATAGCCGGCGGAAAACACCCGGATGACTCGACGGGATACGTTGACCGGGTTACGGAGGGTGCGCGCGAACATGGCGTTCGTGCCAGAATAACGGGATACATGCCCTCCACCGACGTTTTCACGAATATGGCTGCAGCAGACCTTGTCCTGGCCCCATTCATCGAATCGAGCGGGTCCGCCTCACTCGCATTAGCTTTCGCATGCGGCAAGCCGATACTCGCTTCAGATATTCGGCCCCATCGTGAAATAGTCGGGGAATCGCCGAATTCGATGCTCCTGTTTGGGAAAACTCCCGATGACCTGTCTCGAGTGATCGGTGACCTGCGGGCGAACCCGGCCTTATTGCGCACGCTCAGCGAGGGTGCGCGCTCTTACGCGGATGCACATTCTGTCCGTAAGATGGCCGAACTAACGGCCCAACTTTACAGCCGCGTCGTCAGTGAGAAGCCCCGATGAGAGTTGGGATCGATGGACGTACCCTTACGGGGCGATTCACGGGCGATAGAACCTACTGGCTGAACGTCCTGCGCTCCTTGACGTCGCTCACCGAGTCCTCCGAATCCTACTGCGTGTACAGCCGGCTTCCGATCACTCCTGGCACCACACCCGCGCACCCCCAGTGGAGTGTAGAGAGTCTTTCCGCCGTGAACGACCGCCTGTGGACGATCTTCGCCTTTCCCAGCGCGCTTCGCCGCGACAGAATCGACGTAGCGCATACCCAGTACACCATACCGCTACAGGCGCCCTGCCCAACGGTCACAGTCGTGCACGACATCTCTTTCCGCCTGTATCCTAACTGGTTTCCAAAGAAACATCGCCTTCTGCTGAATCTCACCGTACCTGGAGCGATGCGTCGAGCTGCACGAATCATAACCGTATCGGAATCTTCGCGTCGCGACATCATACGGATCTATGGGATTCCGCCGGAAAAGATCCACGCGATTCATCTGGCGGCGGGACCTGAGTACCATCCGATTCCGCAGGAGATTGCGCGCTCCGCGGTGAAGGAGAGGTACGGAATCGACGAACATTACGTGCTTGCGGTCGGGGTCCTGCAGCCAAGGAAGAACTTCGCGCTTCTGTTGGAGGCGTTCGCTATTGCAAAGCGACGCGCTAAGCTGAGGCACCGATTGGTCATTACGGGTAAGGCGGGGTGGGACTACGAAAACCTGGGAGTCATGGCGGCCCGCCTCGGCATCACGGATTCAGTGCAGTTCACCGGTTACGTGGCAGATGAAGATCTTCCGCATCTCTATTCCGGCGCTGACTTGCTCGCTTTTCCATCGCTTTATGAGGGGTTTGGGTTGCCGCCGCTGGAAGCCATGGCCTGCGGCACGCCCGCCCTCGTAAGCGACGCGCCGGCGATGCCTGAAGTCGCCGGGGATGGAGCATGGATTCTCCCTGTAATGAGTCCCGTGGCGTGGGCTGACGCGATTGCCGCGCTGTGCACGGACTGCGATCTGCGCACTTCTTGGGTCGAGCGCGGAATCCGTCGCGCCGCGGAATTCTCATGGGAACGGACGGCCATAAAAACGAAGAGTGTATATAAAGAAGCCCTGAACACCTCAAACGGAGAAAAACCGCTCGATGATCGACCCGAAGCTGCTTGAGATTCTAGCCTGCCCGGCCTGCGAGGACCGCCCGCCGGTTCGCCTGGAGGGCGAGACCCTCGTATGCGATAAATGCCATCGTGTCTATCCCATCAAAGACGATATCCCAGAAATGCTGGTTGAGTCGGCGACTATTCCCGGCGAATCCGCTGACGAAGCCGCGGCACCCGCGTGAGCTAACCGCTGATGCTTAAACTCTGCGTCATACATGGCCCTAATCTGAACCTCCTTGGCGCGCGGGAGCCTGATATTTACGGTACCGGCAGCTACGAGGAGATGAACCGGAAGATCAAAGAGCAAGCGAAAGTCCTCGATCTGGAAGTGCGAATCTTCCAATCGAATTCCGAAGGCGAGATAATAGACATGATCCATCAAGCCAGTGACTGGTCGGATGGAATCGTTATCAATCCTGGCGCCTATACCCACTACGCCTACGCAATCCGCGATGCTCTGGCGGCGGTCCGCCTTCCCATCGCCGAAGTCCACCTCTCCAACGTGCACGGACGTGAAGATTGGCGTCGCGAATCGGTGATCTCGCCCGTGAGTACCGGTCAGATCATCGGCTTTGGAATTAACGGCTATCTGCTTGCCTTAAGCGCGATGAAGACATTGATCGAGGAAAGCCACCGATGAGCAGGGTCGCGCGTGCCCGTGCCCGCATGGCCGAGCTCGGATTGCCGGCGCTCTTCATCAGCAATATTGAGAACGTTCGCTGGGTCTCGGCGTTTTCAGGATCCAACGGGTTTGTACTTCTGAAACCGGATTCCGCGCACTTCGTTACCGATTCCAGATACACAGAGCAGGCGAAGAAGGAGTGTCCCGGCTTCGAAGTCACCCAGCTCAAGACCAGCGCACCGGAAGAGACGACCGCCGTACTTGAGCAGGCCCGAGCCGCCAAAGTGGGTTTTGAGGCAGCGCACCTTTCGGTCCACCTTTTCAACACCTACCGCGAGAAGCTTCCCCCGTCGATCGAGTTGATTCCTACCAATGGGCTGATCGACGATCTCCGGCTTGTGAAGGATGGTGACGAGATCGCGTTAATTGAGGATGCCTGCGGAATCGCGGACCGGGCGTTCGATTACATCATCCCCTATCTCAAGCCCGGAGCCGTCGAGCGGGACGTTATGCTCGAGCTGGAGTGGTTCATTCGGAAGGACTGCGGGGCGGAAGTTGCGTTCGATACCATCGTCGCATCCGGCGCTCGCTCCGCGCTGCCGCACGGAAGGGCGTCTGAAAAGGAGATCGAGTTTGGAGACTTCGTGACGCTGGACTTCGGAGCGCGCGTAGACGGCTACAACTCGGACATCACGCGTACCGTGGTGCTTGGACCGCCAACTGATGAACAGAGCAGGGTCTACCAGACGGTGCTGGATGCACAGCTTCTCGCGCTGGAGTCTATACGTCCTGGAGTCGAAGGCAAAGCAGTCGATGCGGTCGCGAGAGAATTCATCAAAGCTGCCGGACATGACGAACACTTCGGCCACGGGCTAGGCCACGCCCTCGGCCGCCAGGTACACGACGGTCAGGGTTTCTCCGTTCGCAGCGACATCACGCTCGCCCCCGGCATGGTCATCACCGTCGAGCCCGGAATCTACATCCCGGGATGGGGTGGCGTGCGAATCGAAGACGACATCGTCGTGACGGACGAGGCCTGCCGGATTCTGACACACTCGACGAAGGAACTACTCGTACTCTAGTGATCAGTTATCGGTTATCAGTGATCAGTAATAGCGAGGTCGCTGACTCTGATTACTGATAACTGAACACTGATCACTGCCCTTCAGTCCCACCACGCTTTTTCGTCCACCGGATTCATTTGCGTGACGGTGGAGATGTACGCGTCGCCGGGATCTGTTAGGTCCACGGTCGTTGCGAAACACATCTCCATTCCCAGCGTTCGGGCGGTTTTTCGGGCGGTGGTTGCCAGTTTGAACTTTTGCCCTTCCATCTCGAATTCGAGTACCACAGCGTCATTGGATAGGTAAGTATTGTCGGAATCGAAAACGAGCGAATCCGTGCCTACTTCCCGCACGATCATGTCCGCGCCGGGTCCTCCATCGGACGCTACGATGGTCCCCGGAGCGCACACTTCGTGCCAGACGCGGGTTGCCCATTGTTGGGATTCGACGGGCTCGTTGAAAACGGACGGAAGCGAAGGTGCGAAGCCGTTCTCCAAATGAAGCGGCTCTCGGCAGCGGTAACAGATTTCGCGCGAGGGGGTATTCTCAGCCTCGCAGTGCGAGCAGACGATGGTTGCAGTCGTTGCACCCATAGGTGTATTCCCTGCGACGGCCAGGGGTTCACACGTCGCGATGACGGGCCAGGCAGACGAGCGCGGCGACTTGTCACCGGTACACCAGCCGGCCAGGCGGATTGAAACAACTCATCCGTACTGTTCCATAATGTCCGCAAATTTTGCACGTAATTGAGTCCCGGAAAACGACGAGATGAATGAACTCATTGAACAGTTGTGCTGTCTTTGGCGTCTTCTATTGAGAATGGGCGTCCGACAACGGAGCGCCTCGGGTTCTCTCGCGCTTCGCGCGGGAAGAGGAGGAGTTGTACATGAACACTAAACGAGCTAGCGCAGGATTCCTGGCAATCGTCGGGGCGGCCAGCGTGATGATGGTCCCGTTGACCGCAACGGGGCAGAGCCTCGAGGAGCAGTCCTCGCAGCGGCAGAAGCAGAAGAATACGTGGCGCAACCTTGCGTATGGTTCAGGCGCGGCAGCGATCTATGGCCTGCTGAAGAAGGACAACACGATAACCTTCGCGGGAGCCGCGGGCGCCCTGTATTCCTTGCATCGCTACGAGCAGGACCGAAAGAGCCAGAGCAAGATCGACCGGGCGCGAGCCGCTGCATTTGGCCGCCGCTCTTACACGCGCAATGGCGTACGCTACGTACGCAAGACCGTGAAGAAGAACGGCAAGACCTATTATCAGTTCGTCCGGGCGTAACTGACGGCGACTGATTCCGCCATTGTAAGATCAAGAAGCCCGGGAGCGTCCACCCGGGCTTTTCTCTTCAATGGCTGATGAAGGCTAAGCCGCGTTGGCAGTAGATGGATCGATCATTGTTCTGACTTCCGAAATCCGGTTCGCGGGGAATCCGCCTTGCTCGGCGTGCTTTCGGATCAGATCTTCATTGTCGGCCATGTATACGCAATAAATCTTGTCGCCCGTGACGTAGCTGTGTAGCCACTGTATCTGTGGCCCGAGCTCACTTAAGACGCCGCAGGACTTCTGCGAAATGCCCTGGAGCTGCTGTTGAGTGAGGCCGCCGGCCCCGGGAAGCTCTCTTTCAATGACGTACTTCGGCATTCGACTTCTCCTTTGAGACTTGAATTTCTATCAACCGAAACAGTACAGGGCGGCACGAAAGTTCCCACCAATCAAAGCGGTGTCGCGAAGAACCAGGAGTGACCGAATGGGTCCTTCAGGCCCGCGTTTCTCTCGCCATACTCCTGGTCCGCAGGGTCCCGGGTGACCTGCGCGCCCTGTGCGGCGGCGTGCGCCACGAACTCATCTACGTTTGGAACGCGAACGTAGAGGCTGACTGGCGAGCCGCCCAGCGATTCGGGGCTGAGGAAGTCGATCTCTGGATGCTCGTCGGCCAGGTAGAACGTCGCGTCGCCGATCCAGAACTCGGAGTGCGAGACCCTTCCCTTGTCGTCAAGAATCCGGGTGGCCTCCTCGGCGCCAAAGGCACGGCGGTAGAAGTCCAGCGCGCGCTCGCCGCCCTTCACGCAGAGGTAAGGCGTAACGGCTTGAACACCCTCCTCTCGCTCTATCTCTTGTTGTTCGAGCGTTGCGCCCATGGTACGTCTCCTTTAGCCTCACACAGAATCCGGAATCCTCCAGGGGGAGCGGTACTCGGCGCGCCTCGTCATCTTATTCGCCTCCCGGTCATCGCGGAATCCTTCCGTTTTCGGATCGATCAGTACCTTCCGGCCCAAGCGGTAGCTGATGTTGGCGTACTGACACAATAGCGTGGAGAGGTGCAGGTCTTCGATGTCCGCTGCCGCCCGCTTTCGATTCCGTATGCAGTCGATGAAGTTGGCGAAGTGCGGCTCGTTCGCCTGGCGGCCGTACCCGTGGGCGATGGGCTTGAACTCGCCGTCGAACACTTCCCAACCGTCGCCGTGACGGCCCAGCATCATCCAGCCCTTGCTCCCGAAGACTTCCACGCGCGTGCCGCTGAACGGCCATTTCGGCAGCACATCCCTGTCGCGCAGGTTGAACGGCGTCTTCTGCTGGTAGGGCACCCATATCGCCTGCTCGAAGACCATGGTCAGACCGTCGTAGTCCCATGATACGAACTGGGTGTCCGGGCACTCCTGGTCATCCTTGAAGAAGTGCAGGCCGCCGCTGGAATAGACTGAGGTCGGGTAGGCGCGGTCGATCACCCAGCGGGCCATGTCGATCTGGTGGACTCCGTCGTTGATGATGTCTCCGCCGGAATACTCCCAGAACCAGTGCCAGTTGTAGTGGAAATGGTTTTCGTTGAAGGGGCGCTGCTTCGCGGGACCGAGCCACAGGTTGTAGTCCACACCGGGAGGCGCTTCGGAATCCGGCTTCTTGCCGATGGGGGTGCGAGGTTTGCTGTTGAAGACCTTTACCAGATGGACGCTTCCAAGCTTGCCGGACCGGACGTAATCAACCGCTTCCATCACGTAGGGGGCGCTCCGGTTCTGGGCGCCAACCTGGACGACGCGGTTGTACTTCCGGGCGGCTTCGACCATCTTTCGGCCTTCATAGGGGCTGTAGGATGCCGGTTTCTCTACGTAGACGTCTTTGCCCGCCTGGCAGGCGAGAATCGTTCCGAGCGCATGCCAATGATCCGGTGTTGCGTTGATGATCGCGTGGATCCCGCGGTCGTCCAAGATTTGACGAAAGTCCTGAGTGGTCTTGGGCCGCCTGCCGGTTTGCTTCTCCAGCGCATCCGCCAGCGGGCCTGTGCGCCGGGAATCCGCATCCGCCAGCCAGGCGATCTCCACGTCCGGCCTCTTCGCGAATCCCTTGGCCAGGTCCGACCCGCGCCCCCCACAGCCCATCAAGCCCATCACGATTTTGTCTTGAGAGGCAGCCTTCGCGGGCAAACTCATTCCGGTCGCCACCGCGCCCATCAAGAAATGCCGCCTGCTGGATTCCATCGATTCCCTCCCCTGCGCTCCAGGACTCAGGGTCGCTTTCTTCCTGGAACCAGCTAAGTCCTGCAACCGCGTGTTCCGCAGGATTTCACTAGGCGTTAGCGAACGGAATCTCAAATCGATCAGGAGCTTCCGGATATGCAGAAAGCAGAGGCGATTAAAATCGCGGCAACAAGTACGCAAAGTCCACCTCCGTGGACTGGAGATCGAGTCGACGCAGGTCGACTTCGCGTTTTTGTTGCCGCGATTTTGATCGCCCTCTCACTTCCCGCTTACTCGCAGTCAGTAAAGGACAATTACGCCAAACAGGAAGTGATGATTCCGATGCGGGATGGGGTGAAGCTGTTTACTTCGATTTACACTCCGAAGGACACCTCGCAGCCTTATCCCATTATGCTGCTGCGGACGCCGTACAGTGTGGGGCCTTATGGACCGGATGACTACAAGGGTTCTCTCGGCCCGTCACAGCTCTTCGCGAAAGAGGGTTACATTTTCGCCTACCAGGACGTTCGAGGCCGGTATATGTCGGAGGGGGAGTTCGTCGATGTTCGACCGCACAATCCGAACAAGCGGGGACCGAAGGACATCGATGAGAGCTCCGACACCTATGACACCATCGAATGGCTGCTGAAGAACGTGCCGAACAATACTGGCAAGGTAGGAATGTACGGAATCTCGTATCCCGGCTTTTACGTTTCGGTCGGAATTATGGATTCGCACCGGGCGATCAAGGCGGCGTCGCCGCAGGCGCCAATCGCGGATTGGTTCATCGGGGACGACTTCCACCACAAAGGCGCGTTCTTTCTATACGACGCGTTCAACTTCTACCGGGGATTCGGGCAGCCGCGCCCGCAGCCGACCACCTCCTACCCGCCGGGGGTGCCATACGGCACTGAGGACGGTTACAAGTTCTTCCTGGAGCTGGGGCCGCTGAAGAACGTGAATGAGCACTACTTCAAGGGCAAGATCGCGTTCTGGAACGACCTGATGGGCCATTCGAATTACGATTCGTTCTGGCAGGCGCGGAATACGCGGCCGAATCTGAAGAATGTCAAATCCGCGGTGCTCACAGTCGGAGGCTGGTTCGATGCGGAAGACCTGTTCGGCGCGCTTCACACCTACAAGGCTATCGAAGCGCAGAATCCGGGGATCACGAACACGCTGGTTATGGGTCCGTGGTCGCACGGAGGGTGGTCGTCCGGCACCGCGGACCGGCTGGGAGACATAGTTTTTGGTTCTAATACCTCCGCCTACTATCAGGAGAAGGTCGAGCTGCCGTTTTTTAACTATCACCTCAAGGACAAGGGTATGGCGGACATACCCGAGGCGCTCATCTTCAACGGTGGCGCGAACGAGTGGCGCTCATTCAGTTTATGGCCACCGTCGGGGACTCAATCGGCGACATTGCATTTGCGGGAGAACGGCAGCCTTGCTTTCGAGGCTCCAAGCGCTCGGGTCGGTCACGACTCGTATGTCAGCGATCCCGGGTCACCGGTCCCCTACTCCAACGTGGTGAGCACGAATCGCGGAAATGACTATATGATCGAGGACCAACGCTTTGCGGCCCGGCGTCCCGATGTCTTACGCTATGAAACCGAACCACTGGCGGAGGATCTGACGCTTGCCGGTCCGGTGACGGCCGACCTGTTCATCTCCACCACGGGAACCGACGCCGACTTCGTGGTCAAATTGATCGACGTCTTTCCGGACGTAGTCGAGCCGCCACGCAGCCCTAGAGGGAACGTTCTTGGGGGATTTCAGATGCTGGTGCGGGCGGAGGTGATGCGGGCGAAGTTCCGCAACAGCTTCGAGAAGCCGGAGGCGCTGACACCCGGCAAGGTGAC
>JGI10216J12902_103698242_pt1 | contig 12623 bp, 9 predicted proteins | sample KanNatreferecore_FD_12902 | JGI IMG/M metagenome (IMG submission 12902)
CACCGCTGGCTGACCAAGCCGGTCCTGGAAACCCGGTTGCTCGATGACATGGAGCTGGCGAATCGCTGGTCCCACCACGGCCACGGCAAGATGGTATTCACTCGCGAACGGTTCAAAGACGGCAGCCAATCGGTCCGCCTCGTTTCGCCCACCCAAGGAGACAAACCCGGCGAGCCGGTGGGACGTCCGTTCGGCGAATGCGTGGCGCGCCGGAATTTCGACGGAGAGAACTGGAGCAACTTCAACCGCATTTCCTTCCAGGTCTATCCGCATCTGCCCGGCTTCAAGGTCATCTCGATGCTCGTCAAACTCCACAATGAGAGCGCGGAAAGAGTGCCGGACGAGTTCGGTCGCGAGGGACTCAATTACTTTCTTTTGAGACCCGACCGGTGGAACCAGGTCGTCTGGGAAATTCCGCACCTGGCGCGCGACAAGGTCACGGCCCTGGACTTCATTTATCGCCTTCAAGGAAGCGAGCCGGGAGCGACGGAGGTCGTCCAGTTTGATGTCGATCATCTGGAGTTGCAACGGGTGGAACCCGATCCTTTTGAGGGATGGAATGTCGTGCCCGGACGGATCGCTTACAGCCACAGCGGCTACCCGGCCGGTGCGGTCAAGACCGCGATTGGCTCCGGTTGGTCAGCCGCAAAATTCAAACTCGTCGAGGCGACGACAAAAAAGCCGGTGGTGGAGAAGGACATCGCCACGGTCAAAACGGATCTGGGCGAGTTTCGAATCATGGACTTCTCCGAGATCCTTCAGCCGGGCGAATATTTCCTTGAGGCAGGCGACCTTCGGACAAGGCCTTTCCCGATTCATCACGACGTCTGGCGCGAATCCATCTGGAAGACCCTCAACCTGTTTTACAGCGAGCGTTGCGGGACGAACGTGGCCGGGATTCACGATGCCTGCCATCTGGACTGGCGCGCGGTTTCGAACGGCCAGGAGATCTTTATCAATGGCGGCTGGCATGACGCCGGCGATCTCTCGCAAGGATTGGTCAACACAGCGGAAGCCGCGTATGCCATGTTTGATCTCGCCGCCCGTCCTGGCGAGAGCGACAAGGCGCTCGCGGACCGTCTGATCGAGGAGGCCACGTGGGGCCTGCGCTGGATCCACAAAACCCGTTTCGGCGACGGCCGACGGGTCACGTGGGCAACGATGGATTTCTGGACCGATGGAAAGCCGGGCACTGTGGATGATGTCCTCGGCGAGGTGCGCAACAGTCCGTTCGACAATTTCATTGCCGCGTCGGCGGAAGCGATTGCCGCCCGGGTGATGAAAGAAAGGGACGCGACACTGGCCGCGCAAAGTCTGAAGTCGGCTCGGCAAGACTGGCAGTTCGCGAGCGACAAGGTCGCAGAATCCCGCCTCGAACCGGCTTCCGCCGGCGCGCTGGCGTCCATTGAACTGTTCAAGGCCACCGGCGAGACCAACTACGCCACGAAAGCGTTCGCGTTTGCCGACGTGATCATCCAGTCGCAGCAGCGCGAGTGGATGGACTGGCCGATTCCGCTCAACGGTTTCTTTTACACCAGTCCCAAACGCGATCGCATCCTGCACCACAACCATCGCGGGCACGAACAAGCTCCAGTCGTTGCCCTGGTCGAATTGTGCGAGAATTTTCCCGATCATCCCGATTGGATGAAATGGTATTCGGCGGTCGTTCTTCACTCGGATTATTTGAAGCGCGTCGCGAAAGTGACCGAACCGTACGGGATGTTGCCGGCCTCGGTCTATCGCCTGGACGAATCGGGCGACCCACGCTTCCGCGACCAGGTACGAAACGGAATCAAGCTGGACGAGCAACACTATTTGCGCCGCTTCCCCGTCTGGTTCGAGCTTCGCGGCAACAGCGGCACGATCCTGTCGCAGGCCAAAGCTCTGTCGGCGGCGGCCCGTTTGCGCGGCGATCCGGACCTGGTCCATCTGGTCCAGCGACAGCTTCAATGGCACGTCGGGCGAAATCCATTCTGCCAAAGCATCATGTACGGCGAAGGACACGATTACGCCCCGCAATACTCCGCAATGTCCGGCAACATGGTCGGTTCGCTGCCCGTCGGTATTCAGACGCGGCGGAACCTCGACGGGCCGTACTGGCCGGCGGCGAACTGTTACAACTACAAAGAGGTGTGGGTCCACCCGTCGTCCCGGTGGCTCGGGATCATGCGCGACGTCGCCGGACCGGCCGTCGTTTCGGGCCAGGCGGAGACACAAGGGCTTTTGTCGATCGAGTTCGAGGAAACCACGACGCGACAGCGATTCCACGTGAAGCCGGATGGAAAGACCGGCAAATTCGACGCGCGCTTGCCGGAAGGCCGATATCTCGCGCGGCACGAGGGACGGCAGAAAACGCTCACCCTGCTGCCAGGTGCCGTCTATTCGCTGGATTTCACCAAACAGTTCGACTTCTCAGTCGCAACGGAGAAAGTCGGGGACGGCACGATCTCGATTCGCGTGAAGGCGCAACTCGAAGGCGCGCACCGCTTCGCCTTGCGGACGCACAACCTCACCGTCAAGGAAGGCGAGCAGCCATTGGAGGTCAAGTTCGGCCAGTCCGGCACGCTCACCTGGCATGCGCAGAAGGTCTCTCCCAAGGAACCGTGGATCGCCGTCGTCGTGCCTGATGAAAATCTTGCGGAACGGAAGGAGATCGTCGAAACGCGATAGAAAACATCGTGCCTTATGGTTTCGGACGTTGAAGTGGTCCCGTGTCTGCGGGCCGCGCTCCGTGAATCCCAACAAAATCTGTTTGCACGACCTCCCTCACCCTGACCCTCTCCCCAAGGAGAGGGAACAGCCTCGGGTCATCTTCCGATTGCTTGACGACGGTTTTGGAATCTCCGCCGCACGACATTTCAAAGACCGGCGAACGATTCTCCTTCTCCTGGGCCGGAACGATTCAGTCGGAGAAGACGCTCGCCCTCACCCCCCGGGGAGAGGGGGAAACTTTCGAGCGCCTCGGATAACCTCACCATGTGGTGATTCGTCGCAGCGCGGCCGAAGAAAGTTCCCTCTCCTGGGGGAGAGGGCTAGGGTGAGGGCGAGCCGTCTCTCTAACTGCATCGTTCCGGTGGGGGAGAAGGCCGGGATGAGGGCGAGCGTTACCAACATTCTTGATTTTCCCGGAGCGCGGCGTTCACGCCGCTTCACCATGAGATAATGCTACGCCTTTTCACCCACATGCCGGTGAGCGATCCGGCCGATCCAGATCGACGTAATCTGCGTCAACATCACGGAAATGAAAAACAGGAACAGGCCGTCCTGAATGCGGATGGTCGCCAGGCCGCCCGACTTCACCGTGAGCACCAGGATCGCCACGATGAAGACGTCCAGCATCGACCATTTGCCGAGCTGCGCGACGAAGCGATAGAGCTGCTCGATCCGCTCCCGGGCCAATCCGTTCTTCAGCCAGAGCGTGAGCAGCGAACAGATTTTGACAAACGGGAAAACCACCGTGAACACGAGCAGGATCATGAAGAGGAAAAACTCGTTTTCCTTCCACAGGGTAATGAGACCGTTAAAGACGGAAATCTGGTTTTCGAACACCCAGAGCTTCGTGACCGCGGTAAAAGGGCGAAAAATGCCGGCCGCAAACAGGATCAGCGAGCAGAACAGCAACACCACAACGGCCCGGCTCTGTCGGGGATACGTCCTGGAGAGCGATTTGTGACCGGAGTTACCCATTCGTCGCGCGGTTGTAGAGCGAAGCCGCGATCGGAGGCAAATCATTTTGCCGGGATCGCAAAGATCCGGTCGCATCCAAATCTTGCAGCCGCGAGTTTCGGCCGCGTCCTCCCCCCTCACCCTGCTCTCTCCCGTGGCCGGTACGATTCAGTGGATGTGACGCTCGCCCCCCCGGCCCTCTCCCGGGGAGCCCATGAACCTGGTAGCCGCGGACGTGAGTCCGCGCATTCTGAGGCCAAAAGCAGTCAGCGCCGACTGACGTCGGCGGCTACGGTTCGGAGATGCGAGGCGCGAAGGTTCGTTTCGGTGCGTTCTCCTGGGCCCGCCGTTGCCACTTCGACCTTACCCGGCGCCACCGCAGGCGCGACGGCTAATCGGTCGAGAACTTGAAAACCGTCGTGCTCCGAAACGTATCGCCCGGGCGCAGAACCACCGACGAAAAATTGGGTTTGTTAATGGAATCGGGAAAGTGCTGGGTCTCGAGGCAGAAACCGCCGTGCCGCGGGTAGAGAACGCCGCCGACGCCGGTGATCGTACCGTCGAGGTAATTGGCCGTATAAAGCTGGATGCCCGGTTCGGTGGTCAGCACTTCCATCACACGGCCGCTCTTCGGCTCGAACACGCGCGCGGCCGGGCCGAGCGATTTGCCGCCGTGGTTGAGGACGAAGTTGTGATCGTAACCCGGTGTCTTGAGACCTGCCTCCTTGTAACGGGCGCCAATCGCCGTCGGTTTGGTGAAATCCAGCGCTGTGCCTTTCACACTCTTGATCTCTCCGGTGGGGATCAGACCGTCGTCCACGGGCGTAAAACGATCCGCGTTCAGCCAAAGCTCGTGACCGAAGATATCGCCGGAGCCGGCGAGGTTGAAGTAACTATGATTGGTAAAATTTACCGGTGTGGCCTTGTCGGTCGTCGCCTTGTAATCGATCCGCAGTTCATTCTTGTCGGTCAGCGTGTAAACAACCGTCAGCGTCAGATTGCCGGGGTAGCCCTCCTCGCCGTCGGGACTGAAACAACTGAACTCGACCGCCACTTCGCGATCGGTCGTACTGAGCGGTTTCGATTTCCAGACTTTCTTGTCGAACCCTTTCAGCCCGCCGTGAAGATGGTTGGGTCCGTTGTTTATCGCCAGCGCGTATTCCTTGCCGTCGAGCGTGAACTTGCCGTTGCCGATGCGGTTGGCAACGCGGCCGGCGATGGCGCCGAAGAACGGGTGGCCTTTCAGGTAGCGGTCCAGATGGTCAAAGCCCAGGACGACGTTGCCGGTCTTCCCGTTCCGGTCCGGCACATGGAGTTCGGTGAGGATCGCGCCGTATTCGGTGACCTTCGCGACGATGCCATTCCTGTTCCTGAGCGTGTAGATTTTGACGGGCGTTCCATCCGTCATCGGGCCGAAAAATTTCTCTTCGAGCGACCTCATGGTTTTTCCTTCGGTGTTATTTGCCGCTTCCCCTGCCGCGCAACCCAATAGGATCAATACGACAGAAAGTGCGAGCGAATATTCCCTCGACGTGATCGTGGTTTTCATAGGAGTCCATTTCCGTGCGTCGGGCGTGCAGGAGATTTATCCAGTTCCGCGCGCCAAAGGCAAACCTCAATCGCGTTCCGGATGGATGCTGTTGAGATTACCCGAAGCCATCCGCGCGTCGTCTGTTTCTGCGCCCGAGGACGGGGCCCGAGGACGGGCGCACTCCGCCAATGTCGGCCGGGCAGTGACAATCGATCAGGCCACTTTCTCCGTGCCCTCCCTTCCCCGGTGGTTTATATCGTGGCCGGTGACCAGCCGATTGCCGCCGTCCGTCCAGCAAGTGGACCGCACTTACGTGTCGTTCCGCGGGAAAAAACTCTCCTATTTCAGTGGCTGCGATTATTTCCGGCTCGCAAGTCATCCCAAGGTACTTCGGTCAGTCCGCGACGGAGTCCGAAAATACGGCCTGAACGTGTCGGCTTCGAGAGCGACGACCGGGAATCATGAGCTTTACCAATACTTGGAGAATCAACTCGCGGAATTTTTCGGCACCGAGTCCGCGCTGCTCGTCTCCAATGGTTACGTCACCAACCTGACCGTCGCGCAGGCGCTGGCCGGAGAGTTCACCCACGCGCTCATCGACGAACGATCGCATGGGTGCCTGGCCGACGCGGCAAAGTTCCTTGGCTGTCCCATCATTCAGTTCAAACATCGTGACGTCCCCGATGTTGTTCGCGCTGTCGGCCGCCTTGGGTCAGGCAATCGCCCGATCCTCCTCACGGATGGAATGTTCGCGCGCGATGGAAGCGTCGCGCCGTTGCGCGCCTGGCGAAAGGCGCTGTCACACAACGCCTGGATGCTGGTGGACGACGCGCATGGCGCAGGCATCCTGGGAAAGACCGGCAAAGGCGCCGTGGAACTCGAAGGCGTGGGACGCCGGCAGCTCATCCAGACGATCACACTCAGCAAAGCATTCGGGACGTACGGCGGCGCCATCCTGTGCTCCCGCTCCGTGAGAGAGAGAGTCATCTCTCGCAGCCGGTTGTTCGTCGGGAACACGCCGCTTCCGCTGCCGCTCGCAAATGCGGCGCTGGCCGCTCTCGCCATTTTGAAGCGCGACCGTCGTCTTCGCCGGCGACTGCATCAAAATGCCGATTACGTCAAAGGCCGCCTGCGGGAGGCCGGATTCCCGTTAGCGGATAATCCCGGCCCAATCATCGCGGTGATTCCGGGCAATCAGAGAGAAACAGAGACCTTAAAGCGCCGATTGCTTGCGGCCGGCATTTTTCCGTCGCTCACGCGATACCCTGGCGGGCCGAAAGACGGTTATTTCCGCTTTGTCATCTCCAGTGAGCACACGCGAAGGCAACTGGATGCTCTGGCCGAGGTGCTGATGGAGCATCACCAATGCGGCGACCGTGACGCGATACTTTTGGTCCCGAGAGTCTCCCGGAAGGTAACCGTTTGATCGAGTTGGTACTTTTTGTGTAGCAATTATTACAGATTTTGTACTCGTGGTAGGTCTTTTAGACTCGTGATGAATGAACGCATCCGGCAAAAAAATGCGCCAGAGTACACAGCGATGGCTGGTTCACCTGGCGAACAGCGCGCTGTTGGTGATTGTCCTGATCGGCGTTCCCGCCATCACCAGCCTGCAGTTCGGCAGCATCCGGCTACTGTCCGATCCCAAGCTTCAAATGCTGACGATGGTCGGACTGGGACTTGGCGGCGCCGCCAATTTCGCCGGCGCGTTGTTGCTGAAAAAAGACAAAAAAACGCGCCATGCCTGCGTGGCATGGGCGTTGCTCTTCGGCGTCATCCTGGCCGCCGAGCTTTTATACGTTCACCACTACATCCGCTTTCGTTGGCTCAAGAAGTTGCTGCTCTGGGTCCAGGAGACTTTCTGAGACAACCCTCGAATCGTTCGCCCCGAAAACATCAGGTTGTATTCAATCCGCCGCCGCGCATAATTCGCGCACCCTATGCTCAAACTTATCCTGACGGTTCTCTTCCTTGCCGCCGTTGCCGCACGCGCCGCTGATGACTATCAGCCCGGTCCGGACTCCAAACCTCAGCCGGACGTGCCGCAGGGCGAAGTCATCAAGAGTGTGTTCGAGCAGAGCAGAATCTTTCCCGGCACGACGCGTGACTACTGGGTTTACAAGCCGCACGCTTACGACGCCTCCAGGCCCTTGCCGGTAATGGTTTTTCAGGATGGTCTGCAATACAGCGCCACAAACGTCTTCAACAATCTCATTCACAAAAGGGAAATCCCGCCGATGGTCGGCGTATTCGTCATGCACGGCCGCGTCAAGGCGCTTTCAACCAACGCGCTCGACCGGTTCAATCGCAGCTACGAATACGACGGCCTCGGCGACAGCTATGCCCGTTTCCTGATCGAGGAGCTGCTCCCGCACATCAGCCGCGAGCACAAGCTCAATCTGTCAACGAACGCGGATGACCGAGCCATCGCCGGCAACAGCAGCGGCGCGATCTGCGCGTTCACGGCGGCCTGGGAAAGGCCGGATGCCTTTCGCCGCGTCTTCAGCGCGATCGGCACCTACGTCGGCCTTCGCGGCGGCAACGATTATCCCACGCTCATTCGCAAGACCGAGCCCAAGCCCATCCGCGTTTTCCTCCAGGATGGAAGCGGGGATCTTAACATCTACGGAGGCAACTGGTGGGTGGCCAACCAGGACATGCTCAGCGCGCTGGCATTCGCCGGCTACGACGTCAAGCATGAGTGGGGCGACGGCGCCCACAACAGCAAACACGCCACGGCCGTTTTTCCCGATGCGCTCCGCTGGCTCTGGCGCGATTGGCCCGCGCCGATCAAGGCGAATCCGCTCAGCAAAACCAATACGCCCGTACTGCAGATCCTCATTCCGGGCGCGGATTGGCAACTCGTCAGCGAAGGGCACAAGTTCACCGAGGGTCCGGCCGTCAACGAAAAGGGCGAACTCTTTTTCACCGACATTCCGAACAACCGCATTCACAAAGTCGGCCTCGACGGCAAGGTCACCGTGTTCGCCGAGAACACCGGCGGCGCGAACGGCCTGGCGTTCGGCAAGGACGGACGGCTTTACGCCTGCGCCAACGGAAGGAAGGTGCTCACCCGCTTCGACGAGTCAGGTGTCGAGGAGGAAGTATTGCAGGACGTTGAATCCAACGACATCGTTCCCGCGCTGGACGGCGGTTACTGGACGGATCCCGGCAATAAGAAGGTCTGGTTCGCCAACGGCGACGGCGAGCGGCGAGCGGTGGACACGGGGATCGAAAGACCGAACGGCCTCGTGCTGTCACCCGACCAAAGCCTGCTCTACGTGGCCGACACCCGCGGACAATTTGTTTATTCGTTTCAGATCCAGCCCGATGGTTCTCTGGCGCACAAGCAGCGATACTTCCACCTGCACATCGTGGACGGCTCGACACAGAGCGGGGCGGACGGAATGAAAGTCGATACTCAGGGCCTTCTTTACGTCACGACGGAGATGGGTTTGCAGGTCTGCGACCAGGCCGGGCGCGTGAACGCGATTATTTCGAAACCGCAACGCGCGTGGCTGTCCAATGTGGCTTTTGGCGGGCCGAACCTCGACGACCTCTACGTGACTTGCGGCGACAAAGTTTTCAAACGAAAGACAAAGGCTAAAGGAGTGTTGCCGTTCAAGGACCCGATCAAGCCGGCCGCGCCGAGGTTGTGACGCGGGGCAAGCGTCCCCGTGAGTCGCGATTCGGTGGGGCGAGGCTACCGACGGGCCGAAACACGGAGATTTGCAGATCGGATCTTAGCGTTTGAGAAAGTTTGCGGCCTTTAACTCTCAGGCTCGCGAGGACGCTCGCCCCACCGCTATACTTCATTTCAGCATTTGCAATCCCACCTTGTCCGCCACCTGCGCCACGTCCTTGTCGCCGCGGCCCGACAGGTTGACGATGATCAGGTCCTCCTGGCGCATCTTCGGCGCGCATTTGATGACCTCGGCAATCGCATGGGCGGATTCCAACGCCGGAATGATCCCCTCCAGCCGCGCCAGTTTCATGAACGCGTTCAACGCCTCGTCGTCCGTGGCGTAGGTGTACTCGACCCGCTTCTGATCGCGGAGCCACGCGTGCTCGGGTCCCACCGCCGCGTAATCCAATCCGGCCGAAACGCTGTGCGTGAGCTGAATCTGTCCGTATTCGTCCTGCAACAGGTATGAGCGCGTTCCTTGCAGCACGCCGAGCGACCCGCCTTGAAACCGCGCCGCGTGCTTGTTCGGTTCGATCCCCTCGCCGCCCGCTTCCACCCCAACCATCTTCACCGACGCATCCACAAGAAACGGATAGAAGAGTCCCATCGCATTCGAGCCGCCGCCCACACAGGCAATCAACAGATCCGGCAGTCGTTCTTCCTTCTCCAGGATCTGCCGGCGCGCTTCGTCGCCGATGACCCGCTGAAAATTCCGGACCATGACCGGATACGGATGCGCGCCATAAACGGTGCCCAGAATGTAGTGCGTGGTGCGGACGTTAGTCACCCAATCGCGCATGGCTTCGTTGATCGCCTCTTTCAACGTCTGTTGTCCGGCCTTCACCGGCACGACCTCGGCCCCGAGCATCTTCATGCGATAGACGTTGAGCGCCTGCCGGTCGCAATCGACCGCGCCCATGTAGATCACGCATTTCAAGCCGAACATCGCGGCCACCGTCGCCGTCGCAACGCCGTGCTGGCCGGCCCCGGTCTCGGCAATGATGCGCGTCTTGCCCATGCGCCGGGCGAGGAGGATCTGGCCGATGCAGTTGTTGATCTTGTGCGCGCCCGTGTGGAGCAGGTCTTCGCGTTTGAGATAAATCTTCGCGCCACGGAGTTCCCGCGTCAGGCGCTCGGCGAAGTAAAGCGGCGTCGGCCGGCCGCAGAACTCGCGCAGGTAATACTCGAACTCGCGCTGGAATTCGGGACTTTTCTGCGCCCGCTGATACTCCTCCTCCAACTCCTGCAATGGATGCATCAACGTCTCCGGCACAAAACGCCCGCCGTAAGGACCGAAGTGGCCCTGGGCATCGGGCACCATGGGTTTGGCGACTACACTCATGGGGCAAGCCTAATCGAAAGAAAAAAAGGAGAAAGCAGAAAGGAGGCGAACACGCACAGAATTGAACAGCGAAGACGCAAAGACGCGAAGGAAAAGGGAGTCTGGAAAGAGGTCTTCGGCATGGCTTCTTCGCGCCTTCCCGCCTTCGCTGTTAATCCTCTCTTCGGGAAGGATCGGCCCCGCACTCGCCTGCCGCTTTTGCCGCGGCAATAAACATGCGCACTTTCGTGTGGTCCTTCTTTCCCGGCGACGCCTCCACTCCGCTGGAAACATCCACCGCGAAAGGCCGAACCTTGCGGACCGCTTCCGCGACGTTCTCCGGCGTCAAACCTCCGGCGAGAATGATCGGTCGTCCGATCTTTTTGGCTTCGACGGCGAGGTCCCAGTTGAATGCCGCGCCGGTGCCGCCAAGCTTGTCCGGCACGAAGCTGTCGAGCAACCAGGCATCGGTCTTGTATGCCGGGAGCGACTGCAAAGATTCGAGGTCCTGGATGCGAAAGGCCTTATAGACTTTGAGGGAAGTCCACATGCGCGCCGCCACCACCGTTGGTGTTGAAACTGCGAGGACACTGCCGTCGGTTCCCCCTCTCCTGGGGGAGAGGGTCGGGGTGAGGGCGGTCGTTTCATTCGTTCTTCTCGGGGTCGAGAACTTCCCGCAAAACTCCGGCGTTTCCTCGCCATGAAACTGCAGCGTGTCCAGGCCGCACTCACCGACCACACCCCGGACGACTTCTTCAGCAGCATTCACGAAAACACCCACCCTGGCCACGAACGGCGGCAACTGGCGAATGATATTACGCGCTGCCTCAGTAGAAACTTTGCGCGGACTTGATTCGTAGAATATGAAACCAAGCGCGTCCGCGCCGGCGTCCACGGCCGCCAGCGCGTCTTCCAGATTGGTTATCCCGCAGATTTTGACGCGTGCCTTCATTGATCGTGAGCATCATTTCTGCACACGCTCTTCTTTTAGGCCACTTCTTTCTACAGACATGCCCCGCATCGCTTGCGCGGTTGCTTGGAACGAATGGCACGTCCGAAAATATCTCATTGAAATCCGGACGTGATCTCGTCATAAATCAAGCAACCCATAACTCTATGACGCCCAAAAGCTCTCTCGCGGTTCTTGCTGCCGCAACACTGTTCACCGCCCACGACTCGGTTGCTCAGATCCTGTTTTCGGACAACTTCGATGTAAACAGCACGGCCAACTGGACTGCGAACGCCTCCGCTGGGTCGCATCCCGTGAACATTTTCTTCGACTACAGCACGGTCGGCATTCCGTCGGCGCCAAACTCAGGAGGCACAACAATCGGGGCGCGCCTGCTGGCCAACACAGCCGCCACCAATGCCGTTTTCGGCGGTGTGAGCATCTCGCCCAATGGGCAGAGCTTTACGGGTGATTACCAGCTTCGGTTCGACATGTGGCTCAATTACAACGGTCCCCTGGGTGCCGGAGGAAGCGGTTCCACCCAGGCCGGAGGTGCGGGAATCGGCACTGCGGGAACAATACCCCAATGGGCCGGTGGAACCCAGGACAGCTTGTGGTTTGCGGCGACAGGCGATGGTAATTCAGTGGTGGATTATCGGGCGTATTCGTCCGCAGCGCCCACTGGCTATGCCGACGCCGATCCAGTTTTTGCCGCCACCGGTGCTGGGAATCGAAATCACTCCCATCCCTATTATACAGGCTTCGGCGGCGAAAGCGCGCCAGCCGCTCAACTTACAATATTTCCACAGCAGACCAACACAACCATCGTCGGATCTCAGGGTTTCGAGTGGCGCGATGTGACGATCACCAAGATCGGCAACACGGTGACCTGGGCGCTCGACGGACTGACGATTGCAACCGTGGATTTGACTACGGTGACGTTGGGCGGCAATAACATTCTTTTGAACTACTTCGACACTAACGGCACCGTATCAGGCGATCCGAACGCCGGAAGCTTGCTTTTCGGACTGTTCGACAACGTCCGCGTGACGGTTGTCCCCGAACCTTCCACCCTCGCGCTGGGAGTCATCGGAGCCGCTTCTTTCCTGTTCCTGCGCCGCCGGAAAACGTGACGGTCGCTTCCCGGTTCGATTAGCCGAATTCCGGCAACCCCGGCAACAACAATCCCCTCCTTGGAGAGGATGAAGGGGTGGGTTCATTCTCTATCGGAAACCGAACCATTCTCCCGAATGGTGATTTGTAGTTCCCCTCTTGGGACGGCCAGGGGTGGGTTGGTCCTTAATCTCCCCTCTTGGGAGGGGTAAGGGTGGGCGAGAACCAGATTTCGCTGGGAGCCATCGGAGGAATCTTTCCTTGGAGCAGCTGGTCTTTTCTCGTCGCCCGGCGAATGGTCTTCCGGTCCGCTTATGGCAGCGCGCCCCACAGGTCCTGGTATTCGATGTTCCCTTCG
>JGI10216J12902_117974002_pt1 | contig 12601 bp, 10 predicted proteins | sample KanNatreferecore_FD_12902 | JGI IMG/M metagenome (IMG submission 12902)
TTCTTCGACCTGGTCCTCGTCTACGCCATCACGCAGGTGACCCAGCTGATGTCGCACGACCCCACCTGGCGAGGGGTCGGGCGGGGCCTCCTCATACTGGCTGCGCTCTGGTGGGCGTGGACCGGGTATGCGTGGCTCACGAACGCCCTCGAGCCCGAGGAGGGCCAGGTCCGGGCGGGCATGTTCGGGGCGATGACTGCGATGCTCGTCGTCGCCCTTGCCGTCCCGGAGGCATTCGGAGCCGATGCGGTGCTCTTCGGCGTTGCCTACCTGATCGTACGTCTCCTCCACATCCTGCTCTATGAGATCGCCGGCAAGCGGGACCCCGACCTGCTCAGGGCAGTGGTGCGCTTCGTGCCGTCGGCAACGCTAGCTCCCGCCATCATTCTTGCGGCAGGATTCGTCGAGGGCCGTTTGCGGATAGGCCTGTGGGGCATCGCGCTCGCGATCGACTATGGGGGCGCCCTGATCGGTCGCGGGCAGGGCTTGAGTGTGTCGCCAGCGCACTTCGCCGAGCGCCACGGGCTCATCGTCATCATCGCGCTCGGCGAGTCCATCGTCGCGATCGGCGTCGGAGCCACCGGCGTCTCCCACACCGCCGGCAACATCTCGGCCGCGATCTTGGGCATCGTCGTCATCGCCGCGCTGTGGTGGGCCTACTTCGACGTCATCGCGGTTCTCGCCCAACAACAGCTGTCGGAGACGAGCGGCGCGACCCGCGCCCGGCTCGCGCGTGACTGTTACAGCTACCTTCATCTACCGATGGTCGCCGGGATCGTGCTGTTCGCACTCGGCCTGAAGACCACCATCGAGCAGGTTCGGGAGCCATTGGCCATGATCCCTGCTGTCGCGCTCTGCGGTGGGCTCTCGCTCTACTTCCTCGCCCACGTCGCCCTACGCATACGCCTGGTCCACTTCATCCGCCACACGACGGCGGAGCGACCGGGCTGGATTGGTCCGGGAAGGCTCGCCACGGCCATCGGCATGCTCGCGGCCATCCCCGCCGCACTGGAGCTGCCGGCGCTCATTGCGCTCGCGCTCGTCGCAGCCATTTGTTGTTCGCTCATCGCGTGGGATGTCGTTCACTACCGCGAGCACCGCATCGAGGTGCGACAGGCGCGGCCCTAGCTCGGTCAGGGACACGGGACCCCGGCGTTGCTTCCGCCCTCACGCCAGGGCCTCAACTCCTCCTGACGCCGAGCTCTCACTGGCCCTCGCGTGAGCCGACTCGGGTTCCCGGTTGGATTCGTGGGACTCCCCCGCCCCGAACACCGGGGAGCATCGTTCGGGGCTCTACATCGACGCTGAGGCGGCGACCCGACGGCATCACGCGATTGCCGTGATCCCCGCCACCCGCGCGAGTACCTCGGCCCCCCACTTCCGCCACCTCCACGCGAGGCGTGGAGGTCATCGCTTCCGAACGATCCCCTCGTGATCGCTTGAGCGCTCGTGACCTTCCCTTGCGGTCCCCCGGGAGGGGTGGTCGGTTGAGATCCGACAGCATCCTGAGCACCTCAGCCGCCGGACGGGTCGGCATCCATGTGCGTGGTCAGGTCCCCGGAGAGTGGCCGAGAACCAGGTGCAACAAGTCGTATAGCTCGGCCCCTGCCTGGATCGCGATGCTGCAGGCGAATCGCTATTCGCAGAGTCCCGAGGCGGGGTCGCGTTGGTTGACTTCTGTAGGAGGGCGAACCTACGGTCGGGTTTCATTTGCTCCGCCCGCATGGAGGAGACCTGTCATGAACAGGAAAGGGATGTTGTGGTTCTGGGTGGCGTCATTCCTCGCCTTCCTATTGGGGGGTCTGCTCGCACGAGTTGTCGGACCTGTCGACGAGGTGTGGGTGGCCATCGTCGCCGGGGCCATTGCAGGCGCCGTGATCGGGGCTGGGCAGTGGGTCGTGCTGCGCAGGACCGGCATTGACGCTCGATGGGTCATCGCAACGGCTGCTGGTCTGGCCGGTGGGCTTCCTGTGGGCGAGGCCATCGTCGACTATGGAACCAGCGTAGGAGATGTCACCGTGGTCGGTGCCTTCAGTGGGTTTGGGGTCGGCTCGGCGCAGTGGCCGCTCCTTCGCGCTCGAGTGGCAACGAGCCTGCTATGGATCCCGGCAACGGCGGGGTTGTGGGCGCTCGGATGGCTGGTGACGAGCCAGGTCATCACGACGAATGTGGACGAACACTACGCCGTGTTCGGGGCCTCCGGCGCGATCATCGTTGCATTGCTCTCTGGTGCGCTGCTCTGGGCGCTCGGTCTGTGGGGTCGCACCCCCAATGAGGTGCCTGCATGACATCCAAGGGTCGCGACGGCCTTCTCGATCGCCGCCCCTGATATCCACGTGGGATGACCTTGGACCGACGAGGTCCTGGGGGGACAGGGCGGTGGCGCAGTCGGAATCTAGGCTCGTGATGACGTAATGACGACTGAGGTGCTGACCGGGCTACTGTTGCTAGTTCTCCCGCTCGCCTACACCGCAGCCTTCGCCATGCTTGGCCGGGCCTTCGACTATCCGAACATCCTCCGACGACCCTCCAGCGAGATCCTTGGACGTTTCGCCGCAGGGGGTACCCGACTCATCCTGCTCTGGTGGGGGTTCGCCTTGACCCCGGTCCTCCTCGTCGCAGTGGTCGTCCTGCTATCGGCCACGCTTGGAGGCGCCAATAGCACCATCCTGTCGCTGGCCACCGCGGTCGGGCTACTAGCAGCTCTCGTCCAGTTCCTCGGTCTGATCCGCTGGCCATTTGCCGTTCCCTACCTCGCCCGCACCGCCACCGATCCGGAGTCGAGCCCCGCCGTCAAGGACGCCGTCGATGTCGTCTTTCAGACGCTCAACCGCTACCTTGGCGTCGCCGTCGGCGAGCACCTCGGTTACCTGTTCACCGGGGCCTGGACCGCGCTCGTAGCAGTCGCCCTGATTCAGTCCGATGTTCTGCACCCGCTGATCGGAGTCATCGGGCTGGTCCTCGCGCCGTTGTTTCTGGTCGGCTCGCTGGAGTTCGTCGGATCCTTCGAACAGCCCGGCTGGAGGTTGGCCGCCGCTCTTATCCCCGTTGCGTACATCGGCTGGTCGATTTGGCTCTTGGTCATCGGTATCGCTCTCCTCATCACCGCCTGACAAGTTGAAGGGGTGGCAGCAATTCGCTACGAGGCCGCAGTTCACCAACCTCCAGGTCGGACACCATCCTCGCGCGGAGGTCTGCGACGGCGGCGTCTCACACCATGATGACGGACTTGCCTTGGGTGCGTCCCTTCTCCAGATCGCGGATGGCCTCGGGGACTTCGCTCAGCTGGTACGACTTGCCGATGACCGGCGTGACTTTCCCGGCCTCGATGAGGTCCTTCAGCACGAGGAGATCGTCGCCGTTGTGTTTGACGGACAACGTGGTGACCTTCTGGCTGACGAACGGCGACATTGTCGGCGCCAGGATCCAGCGCCCTGCCTTCCCGAGCCACCGGCCGCCTCCCTCGCCCCCGACGATCACGAGGGTCCCCCGAGGGGTGAGAGCTCGCCTCAGCTGTGAGATCGCACGGGCCCCCGCGGTCTCGACGATGAGGTCCCAGCGCTGCCCCATCTGCGCGAAGTCCTCCTGCGTGTAGTCGATCACGTCCTCCGCGCCGATCGATCGGACGAGGTCCAGCTGCGCTGTGCTGCACACCCCGGTGACGTGGGCTCCGAACGCCTTGGCGACCTGCACGGCGAAGGACCCGACGCCTCCAGCCGCGCCAATGATCAGCACCCGCTGCCCCGGCTTCACGCTCCCTTTGTCACGGACGGCCTGGAGCGCGCTGGTGCCTGTGATGGGGACGGTCGCGGCCTGCTCGAAGGTGAGGTTCGCCGGCTTGGGCGCGAGCAGATTCCCGGGGGCCGACACGTACTCAGCGAACGCGCCTTCGCAGGTGCCGAACACTTCGTCGCCCGGCTGAAACCGGGTGATACCCTCGCCCACTGCTTCGATGCGACCCGCCATCTCCTGGCCGGCCACGCGGGCTTTGGGCCGCCGAAGCCCGAGCATCGGGCGGAGCACGTACGGAAGGCCCGTAAGGACATGCCAGTCCCCGATGAACACACTCGCGGCGTGAACCTCGATGAGTACCTCGCCGCTTCCGACCGTCGGTCGGTCGATATCCGCGAGTACGAGGTCGTCCGCCGTGCCGTACACGTCTTGAACGATCGCCTTCATCGGTTCCCCTAATCCTAGGTCGGGCTCAGTGGAAGGCCACCGGACGACCGCAGCCAACTGGGCGCCCGCCCGGACACCCGCACGAGACCTGCCCGCCGCTCCAGCGTTGATTCGCGGCTGCGGCAGGGGGCAAGGCACGGTGAGAACCTGCAACCTCATGCCTGAGTTCGCACAGATCTCCGCGCGTTCAAGACGGACGACCCTGGCGGGCCGCGGGTGCTCGAAGTGGGCAGTGCTCAAGACTAGGAGCTGTCGCTTCCCATGAGCTGGGGAAACCCGGGTTGACTAGCTGATCTCCAAGCCATCGACCTGGAGTTCCTGCCTCACGCTTCAGGCCCTCGAGGCCCGATGCAGTAAGACGGGTGCCGCGAACCCCTTCAGGTCGGCCTCGCCGATCTCTTGAAAACGCACGTCGTCGGAGGATTTCTCTACGACTTCAGTTGTTACTAGCACCTCCGAGGACTCTGCCCTTCCCGCGATCCGTGCGGCCAGGTTCACGGTGCGCCCGAAGTAGTCGCCGTCCTGCATCACGACCGGACCAGCATCGACCCCGACATGCGCTGGCGGCAGCCCCGCCTCCCGCGTCCCCTCCACCATCTCGAGCGCGGCCAGCGCGCTCTCCCTCGGATCGGCGAAGTAGAACATGATCCCGTCGCCGAGCCATTTCACCGGTCGCCCCCCGTGGTGCTGCGAGGTCGTCTGCGCGATGCCCGCCAGGTTGGCAGCGAGCTCCGCAGCCGCGGCGTCGCCACGCTCCTCCGTCAGCCGTGTGTACCCGGTGAGGTCCAGGAAGACGATCGCCGGAGGTCGAGCGAGCCGGCGGTAGAGACCAAGCTGCTCGAGGGTCTCCTCGATCCTGGCGACCATGCCGCTGAGCCAGGCCGACTCCTGATGCCGGTGATACAGCGCCAGGACTGAGGCGTCCCCAGCAGCGTTCAACTCGGCTCCGAAGTCCGAGGCCGCGCGCATCGCTTCAGCGAGCGGCATCCCTGACTCGAGCAGCGGTTGCTCCAAGCGGTCGCGGTAGAGCTGGCTCTCGGCCTCGGTGATACGGCGCAGCCCGTCGGCGTAGACGCGAACGGTGCGTACGACCGCCTCCTCCGGCACACCGAACTTGGCGGTGACGCCGATCATGCGGACCAACAAGAGGTCGGTCTCACGGATCCGGTCTCCCTCGGACTCCGGGATCGATAGCCCGAGCGCCTCGTGCACGCGTCGCACGAACTCGAACGTGAGCCCCGCGTCGGCTGCAGCCTGGCCGTACGTGCGGTCTGAGAATGCTCCGAACCGTCGGTACTGCGGCATGTCGAGGAACGAGAACGACACCAGCCCGTGCTCCACCGCCTCGGCCATCCCTGCGAGCGGCAGCCCGCCGCGCTCACACGATCCCACGAGCCGGACGCGCGCGACGTCGCCGTCGCTGTACGTCGAATCTGTCGGGTCGAGGAAGCCGAACTCCGTGTACTGGCGGATGGTCTCGACGTCGACGCCTGCGCGCTCGGCGAGCTGTCGTTCATTGAGCGACTCGGGTGGCTTGGTCATCGCGCTAGTCCCGCATTGTGCCGATGGTTAGCGTTACCACGTTCCCGATCCTAGCCAAGGGCTCCCGCCGTGTGGACGCATCAGCCTTCGCGCGGCCTTGGCCTTCAGCGCGGCCTTGGCCTCGGCCAGCGATTTCGACTTATGGCACCAGTCGCATAACGCGGCCAAATTCGACCAGTCGTTCGTACCGCCCAAGCTCACCGGGACGATATGGTCGGTGGACGTGGACGGATTCACGCCGCAGCGCTCGCAGATGGGGTAAGCCTTCCGACGCTCGGCGGTGAGCTTGCGCCACTCTGGCGTATGGTGCTCAGGGCGTGTCGGCCACGGCTTCCGCTTGGGAGCGGGCTTGCAATCGTCGCAGACGTAGTGCTTGCCAGGGTGGGCCTTGCCGCACTGCGGGCAGATTTTCCAGGGCTTGGCCATTAGTGCTTCCGCCCAGGGTGTCGCCGCTCATAGGCTTGGCGGTACCCAGCCAGCTTGTCGCGGTTGGCCTCGCGCCACGCTGGCATGTAGTCGGGATTCCGGGACCGCCACTGGCGCAGGTAGTGTGGCCTGCACAGGCGCGTCACGACGGCATCGCGGTCGCAATCCTCGATTCGGCATTTCACAGGGCCAGCGTCTCAGCGCTGGCGAGGAAATGGCCGCCTTCAGACCGCGCTTGGGACTCCGAGAGAATATTCCTCCCCGCTCCCCACAACGCGAGTCCTGCTGTTGGCGTGGCCGATGATGACCCCCCCCGTTTGCGCGAACATGGGACTGGTCAGGGTGTTACTCAGAAACAGGTGGTTCAGATGAACCAGCTTGCGCTCGCGGTCGTGGTTGCCCACTCTCTGCCGGGCACGGGCAACAGGTGGTCCAGATGGACCAGCTTTGGGTGTCATTTCCCCTTTCTCTGCCGCTGCTCTTGGCGTTGCATGGCCCGCTTGAAGCGGCGCTCCTTTTCGCGCTGCCCCTTGCGCTTGCTGGCTCCTCGCTTGCTCACGTCGTCTCCTTTCTCACCGAAGGCAAACCCTCGACCTGTTGGACCTGTTGCCTACCTGTTGCCCAACACCCCCAACACCCCCTGTTGGACCTGTTGCCTTGCCTATAGAGGCAACAGGGTCCAACAACAGGTGTCCGACAGGTGGGTTGGTCACAGTCCAAACCCTCAAGTACCAACACCCCACCATCTGTTCGGCAATCCGTTGCCGGGTTTGTCGGCGTCTACCTTCCCAAGACTGGCGAGATCATCGAGAGCTAGATGAATCGTGGGGCGCTTGAGCGGTGGCCCCTTGCCGTCCTTCGCCAGCGCGTCCCCGATCTCGCGCACCAGCAGCCCCGGCGGGTCAGATGGCAACACGGCCAGGATTCGAGAGAGGGTGACCCGTTCGCCCTTCGGCCTCTCGCCCTCGTCGGTCACCGCCACCTCGTAATGCATGGGTGATTCGAGATCGAGGGGATCATCCCGCCAGACCCGGCGACGCATCCGAAACGTGGTATCCGCGATCTCTCCGGTGAACTCCCACCGGAGCAGGACGTTGGACTTTCCGCCATCCTCCGTCCGGGAATCCTCAACGGCGGCGGATGCGAGGATGCGTCCCCATTCGGCGGGGCCAGCCCCGGTGAACCTCTCGGCACCCGAACCCACCCCGGTCTGGTTCCAATGCCAGACCAGGATGAGCGCCGCGCCGTGATCCTGGGCGATGCGCTGAATCCCCTCCAGGACTCCACCCATCGCAAACAGCTTCGAGGACTCGGCCCCTCGCATCGCCAGATACGCGGGGTCCACCACGATCAGGACGGGATCAAACTCGGCCACCTCGGCCCGTACCGCGTTGAGGTCGGCATCCTGGGCGAGATGGGGGACAGCCAGCCCAGCTCGAATCCCCATCAGCCCCTCAAGCCCGTAGCCCTTGGACTCAGCTACAGCTAGGAACCGATCCCGCGTCGAATACTCCCCGCCCTCGCCCAGGTAGAGCAGGACGTTTCCGAATCGACAGGGGAAGCGGCCCAGCCATTTCCCACCGTTCGCCACCGATACCGCGAGATCATCGACGGCGAACGTCTTACCGGCCTTCTTCGTGGCTCCCCATACTCCATAGGCATCACAGGGCCACAGCCCCTCAATCAGCCATTCCCGCGGCCCTCTGGTCTGTACGTCGTCAATGATCTCAATGAGATCGCGCACCAGGAGACGCGGGGTGGTCGTAGCATCCCCAGGCCATCCCGCATCCGCAGTAGAACTCGGGGGCGTCTGGTCGTCGGACCCACCCTCGGGCGGTGGGGATGTATCCGAGAGATCGAATCTCCCTGTCAGTAAAGGGTGACCGATCTCCTCAATCTCTTTCGTGCCTTCGGGCCACGTCGCCAGCACACGTTCTACGGCGGCGCGTGTTACGGTGTTCACGCTGAGTTTGTCGGCTAAGCCCTCGCTGATGGCGGGGGCTTTGTCGTGGGGCCTCATCCCGCATCACCCCGCCGACAGGACGACGGTGAAGTGGGCCGGGGCGTACCCGTGCCACTGCACGCTCCATGTCTCCTTCGGCATGCGAGGCGTCGTGGTGGTCCCGGTCGTCGCGAGCCCGGCCTCCGGGCATGTCGGGACGAGGTTCACGATCCGCCTCGCGTCAGTGGCCGCGCCGGCGGGGTTCGCCTACGACGTGCAGCGGCGCAAAGGGACCGGGCCGTGGAAGGCCTTCAAGACCGGCGTGGTCGCGCGATCCGTCATGTTCACCGCCGGCGCGAAGGGGAAGTTCTCGTTCCGGTCTCGCCTTCGAAAGAAGAGCACGGGCGCGGCGAGCGGCTACTCGCCGCCCGACACCGTTTCCGTGACCTGAGCCCGGTCGATCCCAATTGACGAAGGGGGGCGGCCAGATGCCGCCCCCCTTCCAGTCCCACCGAATCCGCTAATGGTTCGGCACGGTGAAGACGTCGGTCTGTCCATGCGGCGACGGCAACGTGTTTCGACCGTCCGTCCACATGGGGTACTCGACCTTCGGTCCTGCCGCCACACCGATGTAGTCACCGAAGAACGCGCCGGAGGCGAAGAACCCGGCGTTCGGGTTCCACGACTCCGTGCTGATCCTCCGGTTGTCGGAGAACGAGCTCGTGTGTTTCGTGACGACTCTGAACGTGTCGATGAGCACGTTGTTCGGATCGAGCCGGTTGTCCAGCCAGATGATGTGCGTCACGCCCTTGGTGTCGACCGCCATCCACGGGAAGAACTGGTCCTGGGGCGCGGGCGCTCCTGACTTGGTCACGGCCACGAACCGCATGTCCTCCCACGTGGTCCCGTAGTCATGTGACTCGGTGTAGGAGATGTCGGCTCCTGAAGTGGTCCGGTCGATGTTGTTCTGGACCACGAACTGCAGGGCGTGGTTCTTGAAATTGAACACGATCGGAGCCGACGTCGAGGCCGGGACCCTGGCGTTCTTGTTCGGGAGCAGGTCGCCCGGATCCGGGTTGTCCTCCCACTGACCGGGCTTGTCGATCTGCACCAGCGGCCCGAACGAGCTACCCCCGTCGGTGGACCGCTTGAAGTAGATCGCGTGGTCGATCGACGTGTTGCACTCCTCCTCCATGAAGGAGACGTCGAGCCCGCCCTGGTCGTCGACGATTGGCTGCACGCCCTGGTTCGCCGACGTGCCAAGACCTCCGGCGCCGGGAGTGTCCGGCATGATCGGGCCGTTCGTCCACGTCGCGTCGGTCAGGTCGCCGTCCCCGTTCGGATCGGTGTTGTCCGTGTACCCGACCTGCCCGGGGCAATAGTCGCTCGACCCATCAGGAAGTATGTGAAACTTCACGTACGTCGTGTACAGGCGGCCGTAGAACGGGCTGCTGGGGGTGTTGTCCACCGCCAACTGCTCCTTGTCGTAGAACACCGACTCGTCCACGCTGCCGTCGCTCAGGATGTTCGAGATGACCTGCGTGCTGTACCGGCCGGGTGTCCACGTGTCCCCGCCGTCGGTGGACTTGATGACCTCCATCGCCGACTCCGGGTGAGCCCGGAAGAAGCACAGCTGTGACGCGTAGAACGCGTGGTCCCGGCGGCTGTACACAACCGAGGGGTCGCCTCCCGAGCAGAAGTCCCGGGTCTGGACCAGCTGGGACGCCTGGAACCAGCTTCGCCAGGTCTTTCCTCCGTCGTGGGTGGTGCCGATGAACAGGCCCCCGTTGACGTAGTCATTGGACGCCACGACCGCCGTCTTCGGGTTGTCGAGGCTGTACGCCACGGCCTCCTCGTTCTGGGGAAGCGGCGGGCTGCTGTCGGCGTTCACCTGAACGTTCTTCAAGCCACCGTTGGACTCATGACGTACGGACACCGGTCCGCTTCTGAGCTGGGACCGGTTCGTCTTCGCAAACCGCAGCGAGTCACGAACGGTCCCATCCAGGCCGCCCCGAAAACGCTGGACGTGCAACACCCATCGCGGCGTGGCCGGTTTGCTGACGCCTCCCGACCCCGAGCTGGCAAGGCCGGGTACGGCGATGGCGGCAACCACGGCTACAGCGGTAAAGGCCTTCCCCAGGTATCGCATGCTCTACCCCCTTCCTCGGCAGGCGCCGAACGGCTCACCATGCAAGACCCTCCAGTAAGAAGACGCAAATCGGAGATGGTGAGGGAGAGACGGACGCCCTGCGCGACGGCGCGGCTATGCTTTGGGCTCGCGATGCGCAGCTCGACCCCATCCAGCGATCGGTGGAAGGCTCCCGCGCGCTGCGCCCGGCCCGCGGGAGATGCCTTCGCAAACAGGGGGGATTGAATGTCCCAGGCCTCCATCGGTGACGTCCTCGAGGGATCCGACGGCCGGTCGGTCTCTCCCCGGGGCCGGCCGACCGGCCCCCGCACGCTTCGGCGCGATCGGTGGTGGGCCCTGCCGCTGGTGACCGTGCTGGTCCTGCTGGGATTCGTGATCTACGGGACGTGGGTGGCCTTCCAGAACCGGAACTACTTCGCGGACCCCTATCTCTCCCCGTTCTACTCCCCATGTCTCGCCTCGAGCTGCGTGGCGCCGGGCCCGTCCATCGTGGGGTCCTGGTGGAAATGGTCGCCGGCGCTCCTGGTCCTGCCGTTCCCGCTGGCGTTCCGACTGACGTGCTACTACTACCGCAAGGCCTACTACCGGTCCTTCTGGTGGTCGCCTCCCTCGTGCGCGGTCCGGGACGGCTGGGATCGCAACACCGGCGAGACCAGGTTCCCGTTGATCTTGCAGAACCTCCACCGGTACGCGTTCTACCTGGCCCTGCCGTTCCCGGTGATCCTGTCCTACGACGCAATGCGCGCGTTCTTCTTTCCCGATGGCTTCGGTATCGGCCTGGGCACCGTGATTCTCATCGTCAACGTGCTCTTCCTATGGCTGTACACGTTGTCGTGTCACTCGTGCCGACATCTGTTCGGCGGCAACGTGGACGTGTTCTCGAAGGCGCCGGTGCGGTACTGGATGTGGAAGCGGATCTCCTCGCTGAACCTGAACCATGCCCGGTGGGCCTGGATCAGCCTGTTCACGGTGGCGCTCACCGACCTGTACGTCAGGCTGGTGGCGAGCGGCGCGATCACCGACCCTCGGGTGGTGTTCTGAGATGGCCGAGCACGAGACCCACGACTTCGACGTGATCGTGATCGGAGCCGGCGGGGCCGGCCTCCGGGCCGCCGTCGAGTCCTCGGCGCAGGGCGCGAGGACCGGCCTGATCTGCAAATCGCTCCTGGGCAAGGCCCACACCGTGATGGCCGAGGGGGGAATCGCCGCCGCGATGGGCAACGTGTATCCCGAGGACAACTGGCAGGTCCATTTCCGCGACACGATGCGCGGCGGCAAGATGCTGAACAACTGGCGGATGGCCCAGATCCACGCCCAGGAGGCCCCCGACCGGGTCTACGAGCTCGAGGATTGGGGGGCCCTGTTCGACCGGACCCCGGATGGTCGGATCCTCCAGCGCGATTTCGGCGGACATCGCTACGCGCGGCTGGCCCACGTGGGCGACCGGACCGGGCTGGAGATGATCCGCACGCTTCAACAGCACGCCGTGCACAAAGGGATGGACGTGTTCATGGAATGCACCGTGATTCGGCTGCTGACCGACGGCGAGCGGATCACGGGGGCCCTGGCGTATTGGCGCGAGACCGGGGCGTTCGTGGTGTTCCGAGCGAAAGCGGTGGTGCTGGCCACCGGAGGGATCGGCAAGGCCTGGAAGATCACGTCGAACTCATGGGAGTACACGGGCGACGGCCACGCCCTGGCGCTGTGGGCGGGAGCCGACTTGATCGACATGGAGTTCGTGCAATTCCACCCCACCGGCATGGTGTGGCCGCCATCGGTGCGGGGCATCCTGGTCACCGAGGGGGTCAGGGGCGACGGAGGAGCGCTGCTCAACGGGGACGGCCGCCGGTTCATGTTCGACTACATCCCCGACATGTTCCGAGCCGAGACCGCCGAGACGGAGGAGGAGGCGGATCGGTGGTACACGGACCGCAGCGTACGTCGGACCCCCGATCTCCTCCCTCGCGACGAGGTGGCCCGTGCCATCAACACGGAGGTCAAAGAAGGGCGTGGAACGGAGCACGGCGGTGTGTACCTCGACATCGCGTCGCGGCGGCCCGCCGAGTACATCAAGCGGCGGCTCCCAGGGATGTACCACCAGTTCAAGCAGCTGGCAGACGTGGACATCACGAAGGAGCCCATGGAGGTCGGACCGACCTGCCACTACGTGATGGGAGGAGTTCGGGTGGACGCGGACACCGCCGCCGCCACCGTCCCCGGGCTGTTCGCCGCGGGCGAGGTGGCCGGCGGCATGCACGGATCGAACCGGCTGGGCGGCAACTCGCTCTCCGACCTCCTTGTGTTCGGGCGGAGAGCCGGCCTCGCGGCAGCCGAATACGCCCGGGGCTTGGAGCGCCCGGTGG
>JGI10216J12902_107673613_pt1 | contig 12592 bp, 4 predicted proteins | sample KanNatreferecore_FD_12902 | JGI IMG/M metagenome (IMG submission 12902)
GCTTTGGGCCAATTGCGGAAGTTGCCGGGTTTTTGATGCTAGCTGGCTCGCCGCGCCTTGATTGCATTTGCGCGTGCGGAATATTTCATGGCGCCGCCTGGTAAGTGTTGGAGCTCTGATCGAAGCATGGTCCGGAGATCGTCTTGATCGTTTGTTGGCATGGCAGCAATCACGTTTGTGATGGGCGTATTGCCTCTGGTTTGGGAATTCCAGAAATCGTCGAAGTTATCGAACGACACATCAACGTCGATCGTTGTGGTGGCCACGTCTGTGAGCGCTCCCCCCTCGAATAGTGCGGTGAGAGCGGCAAGTCTCGAAGCTCCTGCGCCGGGGATGGGGGGAACGTCGATTCCGATTCGCTTCATGGTGCGGCGCAGGGGCCCGCTCGGTGAGCGTTCCGCGGCGAAATCCCAGACGCACGCTCCGATCAGACCACCGGGGCGCGCCACGCGACAGATCTCCGAAAGCGCGCGTCCCCGATCGGGTACGAAATTCAGGACCAGGGAGGCGGCGAGCACGTCGAACGTGGCGTCCCCAAACGGCAATTCTTGGACGTCGCCGACCCAAAACTCAGTGTTCGTTGCTTCCGCTCGCCGACGCGCATGCGCGACTAGCGACCGCGCCGGATCGATCCCGACCACTTTTTCTGGTGCGCACATCCTCGCAATGAGCGTCGTGAAAATTCCCGTGCCACAGCCGGCTTCCAGCCAATGCGCCCCCCTCGGTGGTCGTAGCCAGGCTAGAAACGCCTCGCCAATTCGCGCGCTCCACCGGCCCATGAATTGCTCGTAGGCCTCGCTGTCGTCGAAGCTATATGCAGTCACGTTGCTCCTCTCGCGCGGGAGCGGTCACTCGCGTGCGAGCGACCGCATGGCGCTTCGGCTTGGCCTAGAGATCACTTCAGGCCGGCCGCCTTCACGAGCGCCGCATTCGTGGCAATTTCCTTTTGCACATGAGCGGCGAACTCCGAGGGCGAAAGCGGCATCGGGTCGACACCGAGCCCCGCCAGCTTGGCGCGAACCTGGCTCGACTGCAGGACTTTGAGCGTCTCGCCATGCAGCCTGTCGACGATCTCCCGGGAAGTCTTGGCGGGGAGGAACAAGCCGAACCAGATTGGATATTCGGCATTTGGGACGCCGGCCTCCCGCGTTGTCGGGACATCGGGGAGGGCGGATGATCGTTCCGCTCCGTTGACGACCAGCGCCCGCAGCTTGCCTTCCCGAATATTTGGCAGAACAAGCCCAACCGGCCCAAAGAAGAAATCGATGCGGCCTGCCATCACCTCGGTCATGGCCTCCGCGCCGCCCTTGAAGGGAACGTGTACGGCATCCACCCCGGCGCTCTGCCGAAACCGTTCGGCACTCAAATGCGTAGCGCTGCCGACGCCGACCGACGAGAAGTTAAGGCCGCCCGGTCGGGCCTTTGCCGCCTTGATGAAGTCTGCCGCCGTCTTCCAACCTCGGTCCGGTGGGACGACCAAGACGCTTGGAGAGATGCCCAGTGGGATCGCTGCCGCGAAGTCCTTGGCTGGATCAAAGGCGAGGTCCGGATACAGCGCGGGCGAGATGGTGAGAGCCGAACCGTGAGCGAGCAAGGTGTAGCCATCAGGGTCTGCTTTCGCGGCGGCGGCGCTGCCAATCGTTCCGCCGGCGCCTGCGCGGTTCTCAACGATGATGGATTGGCCAAGCTGCGCCGATAGTTGGTCGAACACGACGCGTGGAACGATATCGGTCGTGCTACCCGCTGCAAAAGGAACTATCGCGCGAATGGACTTTGTCGGCCAGGATTCGGCTTGTGCCTCGAGCGTCGTCCATCCAACCGCCAGCAGAGGCACCAGCGCCGTCAAGCATGCTGCTCTCATGATTGTTCTCCGGTGTGAACAGGCAGGATCATCGCAAACAATCTGGCGGAGCGATCTGCTTATCGTCCAATACTTTGTTTGTATTGTTCTTTAGATCGATTTGGCATAAAGAAGCTCATGAACTTACGCCATGCTCGAACCTTTGTTACGGTCGCCGAACTCGGCACCGTATCCAAGGCAGCGTCGCGATTGCGGATCGCGCAGCCGGCACTGTCGCGACACATCAGCGATCTGGAGGAAGATCTAGGCCTGAAGCTGTTCGACCGTGTGGGCCGCCGGCTTCGTCTGACTGGAGAGGGAGAGCAGCTGCTCGTCCATTGCCGCGGGCTCTTGAACTATGCCAGCGCGGTTGGAGAGCAGGCCCAACTCCTTCGGCAAGGTGATCAAGGACTGCTGAAAGTCGGCGCCTCATCACAGAACCTGGAAAGCGCGATAGCCACATTCCTAGGCGGTTACGCGCGGCGCTATCCCAAGGTGCAGGTGAAGTTGTTCGACGTGATTGGTCCCGAATTGCTGGCGATGCTGGAGCGCGGTGACCTCCATGTTGCCCAGAGCTCGATCCATGCGCTTCAGCCGGACGATCACCGCTTCGGGGTCATGCCGCTAGCTCCTGTCGAAATACTTGCGGCGTGCCCTCCAGGCCTGAGATTGAGTGACGGGCCGAACGTTGATATATCCCGTTTGGCTTCGCATCCGCTGGTCCTACAGGATCCCGGATTCATCGTCCGCAGGGTGTTTGATGCAGCGTGCCGACTGGCCGGCGTGAGACCGGACATTCTGCTGGAGAGCCGAGCGCCTCACACATTGGTCGCGATGGCCGAGGCAGGCCACGGAATCGCGATCATACCATCGGCACTCCGCACGGCTCGCTATAAGGTGCGGCTCTACGGCGTGACATATCGAAATAAGCCACTTCGCGAACAGCTGGTGATGCTTTGGGACAAGCGGCGCCCTCTACCGCCTTACGCTACCAACTTCTGCGAGACGCTTGCCGAGCATTTTCGGGCAATCTTTCCGATCAGCCGACCGAGCGCGACAGGTGGTCGAACGGGCGTGCGATTATCATCTTGATCGACCGAAGGCGCTTGGCGGGGCCGTTGCTAAAAGGCCTAGCCGATGTCAGCGATGGGTCATGAGCGACAAAACTCACGTTGAGCACAATACGTCCGCTCTGCCATCAATCGCCGACATGAAAGCCGACATCGATTTCTGTCGCTGTGGGCCACTAGCCGACATTCGTCGGCGCAGCCGCCGGATTGTTACTGATTCTTGGTGGACTAACTCAGATCAAACGTCGGTCGATCCGGCGCACTGTGCATGCGGAAAAGCTACTTACGAGTGTAATATCAGCGCCGCTCCCAGCTCTCCAGAGAGTCTAACAAACGAACGGCACCTTCATCAGCGGCGAGGTGCGCAAGATCCGGTACTGGCCCAGCTGGTCGCTGAGCGGTCGGTCCTCGTCGAAGCTCACGGACGCCATTGCCATGGCTTTGAGCGCCAGCCCACGCTTGACGTCCTGTTCGGCCGGAAACTGCGATCCCCCGACCATTCCGCGCATATTGTTGCGCACGTCCTCGCGATGCAGACTGCTCACGTGATCGTAGATATTGGTGATGTGGGGGAGGATTTCCACGCACAACACGCTGAGCGGCGAGTTAGTCGGCAGGCCGTACTGGTGCAGCAGTTGGACCACTTCGCCATCGAGCCAGATCGCGGTTCCGTATTTCGTAGCGTCCTTGTTGGCGGTCTTTATGTCGGCAAGCTTGAACGCGGAAAGGGCGTAGTCGACCTCGCCGCTGAAGTTGCGCACGGACGCGCGCTGCAGCAACCTGCGCTCTTCCAGCGTATATTTTGCCTTCCATGGCACGGCCTTCTCGTGCTCCACCCGCATGTTCGCGGCGAGCACGCGATCGTCGAGCAGGACGTTGCGGTACTCCTTGTTGTCGGCCTGTTTCACCTGCGCGTACAACAACGCCCAGATCTCGGTACGCGGCGGATCGGCGGTGACGTTCTTGCCATTGTGCACGGCGACGGCGTAAGGCGCCGTCACATAAAGCTTCTCCTCGTCGCGATTGACCGTGCAGGTGAGCGTCGGCGCCGGATGCTGAACGCCGGGCACGCGGAGCGGACGACCGAAGCGCCCTTGCGCGGTGGTCCACACGTCCTCGGCTTCCGCATGGTGTTCGGTCGTGTCGGTGTAGCGATAGTGACCGACGCGGATTTCATAGGTGAAGAACCCGAACATCTCGGGCGATTCCTGATGCAGCCCCGCGGGCAACGGCAGTAAATAGAATCGGTTGGCATCCTTGCCCGGTCCGCTCGACTTCTCCATCGGCTGCATCGCGTCCAGTCCAGCGTCGTCGTTCGACTGGTTGAATGTGATCACACGGATGGATTCAGGATTGATCGGCAGCGCGGGCTCTTCGGGAGTAACCAAGAGCTCGGGACTGTTATTGCTGATCATCTGATCCGGCGCGTGGCTCAACACGCGGGCGAAGTAGGTGTCCTTAGGGTCGCGGATCGGCGCGTCGAATTCGATCCAGAGGAAGCGCCGCCGCGGCTCGGTTTCCGCGTAGTTGTTGCGGACCACGTAAGGCGACAGCGCGATCCCGACGGAGACGATCTTGGGGATCTGCGCCGGTGGCGTGGTGATCGGCAATTCGAGCGGCAGCACATAGGGGTCATCGGTCGGCGCGCCGAGCGGATTCTTGTAGGCGGGCTCGATTGTATATTCGACCTCAATCAGGTCTGGGAACCGCGGCTCTGAGCCGTGCGGGGGCGGCTGCATACGCTCGCTTTTGGTTTCCACCGCATCAATGAAAATGAGCGTGGTGTGACTGCGGTCGGGGTCGGACAGTGCGGTGAACGGCGCGGTATGCTTGATCTCAATGTCGCCTACCTCCAGGTGTTCGGTCTCCGCGGCAGCATCTTCTTTGAACCGCTTACTGCGCTTGATCACAAGGCTGCGATCGTCCAGTCCGTCCCAGGTCCAGTCGCGGTCCAGGTCCAGCGTGATGCAGCAAAGCCAGTGATGAGCGAGGTCGCTCTTGCTGGCGAAAGTGATCGATGAATTGTCGGGCGACAGTGTGTGACGGATGCGTTGCGAGCATCCGAACTGCACGCGCTGGCCCTTCTTGCCAACCAGCGACATGCCCTTGTTCTCCACGCCGACCTGCTGCGCTAGGCGCTGCACCATGTCCGGCACCTTCTCTACTTCCTTGCCGAGGAGCAGGCTGCCGATATTTCCGTCGAACAGGAAAGGCGGATCGGGTTGCAGGTAGATCCCGCGTACCTGCCGCGCCGTGCTGACCAGGTCGGTTTCGTCGGCGAGCGGGTCAGCGCGCAACTGGAACTGGATCGTCCGGCCAAAGCGCGTATTGAAGTCGGGCTCTGGCTGTTCCAGCCCATAGTAGTCGGGTTTGGCCTCGCAGACGGGGCGAATTGTGAGGCGAACGGTGCGGGCGCGTGGCAGGACGAGTTCGTCCAGGCCGTCGATCTCAGCCTGATTCACGCCGAGGTCGCCGAGATCGCCGGGATCGCCGAACTTCAGCACCTTACAGTCCCTGTATTCGAGCGGAACCGCTAATACGTCGTCAAACTCTGCCGACATCTTCGGGAACGTCCGCGTCGTGGTGTAATACTTGATGTACGCCTCGCGGCCCGAGACACTCATCATGTTGTCCATCTTCAGAGTCTGCAGCTCGACCGTAATCTCGACGCTCTCCACGTCGGGGTCGGCGATGCCGAACGCGCCTCGCTCCTGAACCGGCTTTGCGAGCTCGGCGTCGGAGGCGGCCTTCAGCAGTGGGATAGGGTCGGCGTATTTGCCGGTGAACACGACCGCCGGATAGCCGAGAATAGGCCGTTTCAGCTTGAGCTCGGTATCCGCGAAAAGGACCTCGGTGTTTGCCGGCAGTCCGTCGATGCGCACCGCGTTGGGGGCGACGTAGCGTTTGAAGCGGCACTTGGTCGTCTGCGAGGACGTTTCGTCCTGTGGTGTGGTGGCAAGTCCGGGCCCGCCGCCACTCATGTCGCCGAGGCGAATGCGGAATTGGTAGGGCGTGCCATAGCGAAGCGACGTTGCAATCCCCGAAGGCTCGTAGAGCTTGTTGAGCTTATTCTCCGGTGGACCACTGACGTTAATCTCGGACCGTGGCTTGGCGTCCCCGTGCTGGTAGATGTCGGAGGCTTCCTCGTCGGGCAGCACCATGGACTTGCCGGTCCAGGCGGCGAAGTACATCGGCAGCCAGTAGGGCTTATCGGGGTAGCCGTCGAGTTGCGCTGGATAGACCTGATACGGCAGCTCCTTGTCGTTGAAGCTGCCGAGCGTAAGCGCCGTGTGCGTCACAGGGTCGACGACCTGGAGCGGCGCCTTGCTACGAACCTGGTTCAACGAACTCCAGGCGCCGGGCATCGCTTTGTCCTCGCGAACGTCGATCTTGTAGCCGAACGTTCCGGTCGGGGCGTCGATGCGTGTGCCCGATCCTACCGCTTCTTCCGCGATTTGTCGGATATACCAGATGAGAATCTGCTCGTCGTCCCAGCCGAGCCGGATGCCGGCATCGTGGGTGGGATGGAAGCCGTCGCTCTGTTCGAGCAGCAGGCTCTGGCTCACCGGCTGGAACGCGTGGACGATCTTGGCAAAGCCGTCGTCATAGTCGGCGGCTTCTATAAAGAGCTCGTCGTAATTCCCGGGCGGCGGCGCGGCCGTAACCGGAAACAGGATCGCGCCGAACACGCTTCGCGGCTTACCGGCTTCCAGTACCGGAATGCGAGCGGCGTAGCGCCTGACGAACGTGTTGTCGGCGATCTGCTGCTCCATGTAGTCGCTGTCGTCGGCGAGGTCGACATAAAGCCAGCCACCCTTGGAAAAATTTGCGGCGTTCACGGTGATCTCGGTGTGGTAGATCATGCCGAGCGCGGTTGCGAGCAGCGGCTGGCGCATCGCGTTGGCGAACACCTGGCCCCAACTCACGTCATCCTTTGACTGCTTGAATGCGGGATTCGGCGCCGCCTCGCGCACAGCGCAATGATACGCATCGTCGGTCACCGCGTTCGGCGTGCGGGGCGCCACGAAATTGAACGAACTTCGATAGGTCTCCGGCAGGTACTTTTTGACCGATTTGTTGAGGGGCCGCGCCGGCGGAGGACTGTTATTCTTCACGGCGGCATTCGTGTTCTGTGCTCCGAGGTTTGTGATGTTGAATTGTTTGGCCAGCGCCTCGAACAGCGGCCGCGCATGCGTGGGTTGCGTCGTGGTTAGCGGCACCGGAGCGAGCGGCGCTACTGTTCCGGGCAATCCGGAGAGCCCGCTTATGATCCGCGCAACGAAAGAGAGCTTTGCATCAGCGAAGGGCGGCGCGCCTGCCGGCGGTGGCACACCGTCAGCGGTGGTCAGCGGATTCTGATTACGCGGTATGAACACGACGTTGATGCCGAGGTCGGTCCCGTCGAAGAACTGCGGAAATGTGAGAATTGAAAATCGCTGGTTGTCGTCCATGATCCCGAATCCCCAAGCTTAAGCAATCTGCCGCTGCTCTTCCCATGACTTGCTAAAGCTGATGTCGATGATCAGGAAGATGCTGATGTCGATCGCAAACGTCACTTGCGCCGCGCAGACGGTCTGGTCTGGGCTCGAAAGGCGCTTAACGGTGCCCTTGGCCTCGATCGTGATGGTGATGCTGACCAGGCCTCCAATCAGTTCGGCATGGCCCTGGAACATCATGAACGCCGAAACACTGAGCGTCTTCGAATCCGCGTAGATCTCCACGCCGACCATGTACAGGACGCTGACATTACCGACGACCGGCAGTCCGACCACGAGCTGCGCGCCGAAGCCAAATTTCATGTCCAGCGAAGGACCGATGCCAGTGTCGCCCGCGATCCTCAGGTTGGCCTGGCCTACTGCGTAGACCGTGGCAATACTGATCGACACGCACATGACCGAGAGCCGGCCGTAGAATTCGACGAAGGCCCCAGCGGTCGGGAGCAGTTTCTTCGGATCGCTGAGTGCCGTGGTGGTCAGTGCGGCATTGAAGTACACGCCGAGTTTGAGCGAGGCTTCGAGCTTCAGCGGCGCATTCGGATCGTTCGCCAGCGGACCTGGTGGGAATTTTAGCACCGGGATTTCCTGGGATGCCTCGAACTTGTACTCCCAGCTGTCCACACTGTTGCTCATCGCGATCTTCAGACCACGCTTGAAGGCTTCAACGTAGTCGCCGCCCTGCAGCGCGGCGAGGATCTGCAGGATGTTCTTGGCATCCTCCAGCGCGTCGCTCAGTTCGAGCTGCGGCGCCGCAAAGGCTGGATCGCCTGGATTGCCGACATAGCCGGCTTCCGAGCCTTTCTTCGCATCGAAGTTGCCCTTGATCGTACACAGCCGGGGAAATGGTCCGAGGTCGACGACCATAGCCATGTTGTTGAGACGGCTCTTCCAGCGATCTGCAGCGGCCACCGCAAACGAGTCCACGTCGAAGTTGAGAACGCCCTTGCGGGTCCCTGCGTCCTTCGGCGTCGCCTCGTACTCGACGTAGATTTTCAGGTAATCCTCATCGATCAGATGCCACGGCCCGGTCGGCAGATCGAAATCCTTCACTGCGGCCGCGAGTTTGTAGCCGTCCTCCTTCAGCCGTGCGATGCCGTCCGAAGAGCTGATATTCATCAGCTCCAGCACATTCTTGCCGCCGTCCTGCAGGACGTTGGACGCGAAATTCTTAACAAGCTGGATCGCACTGCCGAAGGTCGTCTCAGCGTCGCCGATATTAGGGAAGACGGCTTTGGAGCCCATCAGACGATAGGCATCGACGAAAAGCGGTGCCGTCTTGCTCAATAACTTGCCCGGCACCGTATCGCTTGCCTGAGGCGCGAAGGCCGGCGTCAGAAACAGTGCCTTCTGCGTGTTGGTGCTCTGCAGGAAACCGAAATTAATCGTGTCATTGCCGGGCGCGCGGACCAGATCAACTGGATTGGCGATGCGCAGCAGCGCGTTGACCGGGTAGCTCATGTTGACGGTGAGTTCGCCGACGCGGACGAGAGGAACCGACACGTTTTCCGGCAGCGGCGTCACATCGCCGGTTCCGCGCGCATGCATCACGAGGCTCCACGATCCATCCTTGGGCAGCACCACCTGACCGCGGGCCGCGGCGACAAAAATGGGAGTCGTGTTGTCGTTATCGACCGAGGCGTTGACGTCGATGAAGTTGACGCGGAGCTTTTGTCCGCTCTTGCCGATATCCATGATGCAGGCGAGCGGCCCGCCGACGGAGCCGAACTGGCGCATAAGGAGTTGCTGGAACGCAAGCGGCGCAAGCGGAATGCCGCGTGGTGCGATCTGCACGAAGCCAAGGACCTTCTTGGCAGGGACGCGTCCGCCTACCTGCCCCTGTACCACGTTCTCCAGTTCCACGTCGGCATCGAAGTAAACCGGCTGCAGGTTGACCGGCACCGGTGAGGTGCCCCCTGAGTACGCGATGGGCTTGTTGATGGCGGGACTGAGTTCGTAGAAGGACGTTATGTCCATGCTGCCGGTGAAGGGTAGGACGTCGGCGACGGCAGACTTGATGTTCTGGATATTGACCAGCCCCTTCACCGTTCCGGGATGAATCTTGTAAGGCGCGACCCTCTGTTCGGCATCAGGCTTCGAGGGGTCCGGAACATAGTTGAAACGGAAATCGAACCTACCGTCGCTTTCGGCCTTCCATCCCGAATCGAACCGATAGACATAGCCGCTGCCGACGCGAAACAGCGTGACCGTGCGCACCACATGGATGCCCCATGGGTACACGATGCTCTTGACCTGAACCACTTCGTGCGCGGTGCGCCCGACCATGACGTCGAAACGCGCCTGGCTGGTGGATGCAAACTGTGCGTCCTTGTTGATCCAGCTGCTAAACGTACTGGCGCCGTAGCCGCTGAGATCGATGCGCGTCAACGGCACGCCGCGCTGCTCGTCCAAAATGGCGGGCGGGTTGAAGAATTCCAGGTTGAAAATGGCGGCGACGTCCTCGCCGAGCGTGGTCTTGTCGGTCTTCTGTCCGTTCAGATCGAGCACATTGTTCATCTGCAGCGTGAAGCCGCGGAACATGTTGCTCTCGGCGCTATTGAAACCAGAGCCGGCGGAAAGTTTGAGCTGGATGCCGCCTTTAAGATTGTTATCGAACGCGGGGCTATTGAATTGGACGGAAGGTTTTTGGCTTTGCGCGCCGGTCTTGTACAGATAGGCAAGTGATCTCAGCCCAAACGGCAGTGTGAAGGACGCCGCGGTGATGTTGCCAAACTCTTTGTCGTAGGCCTCGACCAAAGAGCCGCACACGGGTATCGGTGCGATCGGGACAAGCCGCACGCTATTGTTGAAAATCCGGGTCGGGCCGCCGTCATCGGGGTAGTAGTTGAGTGGCGCGGGAGGATCGAGTTTTCCGGGCTCCGGCGCCGTGAGATTGATCACCGGCTCCCATGAGATGATCGGGGCGGTGAACGCGCGGACGAACTGCGACTTCGCCACGACGTCCATGCCGCGCACTTGAAGCGGAAAGTTCGCGGTCGAAGCTTCCGCTTGAGCGGCAGGAACGGCGTCGTGGGTGCGTACCATCGTGAATTGACGGCCGCCAAGCGAAGCGAAGCTCACGCCCATCTGGTTCGCGTTGCTGCTCACGTCGAGCAATGCGAACGCCTCGTTCTCGATGAATCCGAAGCGGTCGTCCCAGAGTCCCTGATAGTCCGGGGGCCGGCCTCTTGACGCAACGAAGGCGCCTACCAAGTTCTCCGGTCCCGCGGCGGACGCACTTCCAGTGGCCGCAACCGAACCGTCGGGCCGCAAAAGTTTCACGAAAGGATGTTGGCGGAAGCCCGTGATCGCCGCTGGCTCCAATTTGACCGAAGGCTGCGCCCCTTCTGCTGGCTGCGCGCCGGGCGCCGCAATGGCGAACTGATCTTGCAGCGGGGCAAAATGAAACGAGACCGTGACCTGATCCGTGTCGCTGCCGGGCGCTGCTGGCTGCCATTGCGTCTGGGCGACAAGCCACAGCCAGACGGTCTGACCGGCCACGCCAGAATGGGTGAGATTGGAAACGCGCTCGAACTGCGCCCTGAGCGCGCCAAGATTCGCTGCATAGGGATCGGGGAGCGTCGGAACGTAGGCGTACATGCCGAAGGTCAGGAACACGACGCCCCTTTCGACCTGCAGCATGTCCTCAGCGAGCGCGCCGAACAGAAGGCAGCCGTTCACCGGCGTGACCTTGAACAGCGCGTTTTGCAGCGCGAGCGCGAGCGGCGTTGGCAGTGTCGCCTTGGGCTTCGTGGTGTTGAAGTTATCGAAAAGGATATTGTCGTCGAACAGATAGATCAGCTTCCATGCTTTGTTCACCGCAACGATGAGCATGGAGTTCCTGGAGTGAATAGCGAACGCCTGCCCGGTGACAGTGACCGGCCGGTCGAGCAACGGATTGGCGCTGGCCACTGCGAGAAAAGCTTCGTTGCCGTCCGCGGACGTGTTGTAGATGAACGGGAACGCCGCGGTGTAAGTGAGCTTGACGGTCGAGCCGTAGGGGTTGAGCTCGTCCTTCCAGAGCCCGTACTCCTGCGTGCAAAAGACACTGCCAGCCTGCAGGTCGGTGACGTTGAGCCGGCCCGGATCGCTCATGAGCCAAGGCGCCAGCAGATTGACGGCGCCGCCCTTCAGCCCTTGCCACAGGACGGTCAAACCCTGCTTGCTTTGGATCGCGAGGCCACCGATGCCTGCTGCAGGCGGCGGCTTGACGATGTCGAGCTGCGCGACCGGCAGCGCCCACGCGCTGCGCTCGATGTCGGCGGCGCCCGCGAGCGTCATGAGCAGAGAGACGCAATCGCTAACCTCGAACCGGTTCACCGAGCAGTCGAGCGGGATCAGGACACGATTGGGCAATGCGTCAAAGGCCGGCGCGACGTTGTTGTTCCAGTGAAAATCCGCCGACTGGCCATATACCTGCCAATCGATACGGCCGTCCACGGCATCAATTCCGCCCGCGCTACCTGTGAAGTGGAACGTGAAAGTCTCCGGCAGGTGCATCGTCGCCTTGCGCGCGTCCTCGCCGTAGGGGCTGGCGGCATCGGAGGTGACCGTCGCCGCCGGATCGAGATCGAGCGTGACCGTCGCCTTAGTGTTGGCGGCAAGCGTCAGCTTGCCGTTGACGAGCTGCGGGGCCGCACTCAGCGTGACGATGCCGCCTTTGATCTTCAGTCCGGTGAACAGGTTCGCGGGCGCGTTTGACGCGAGGAGCGCGGAATTGATCCACACGCTGTCGGGCACCAGATGATAGACGGTCAGCGCATCGACGACCGCGGGCAGATCGATGTGCGGAAATTTCTTTACGAGCGATACGTTGAAAAGAATCGCAGGGTCGGGCCGGCCTTGCACATAAAGCGCGACCAGTTGCGTGATTTTGTAGAAATCGAACCAGATGCGCCGTCCATCCTTGTTGAGGAACGGGCCGAGGGTCTCGGCGACCGCCGCTCCGCCAGCCCAGGACGGGATCGAGCCAGGCATTTGCGTGGTGCGAACCGGCACATCGCGCACAAAGAGGCGCAGGTTCGGCGGTCGGGTTTCCTCGGCGATGCGATCGGTCAATCGCACGAGTCGCGTTCGCTCTTGCGGCGCGATCGCTTCGGCGAAGAACAGGTCGGAACTTTCGACCGAGAAATATCTGTTTCTGGCGGTGGCGAGGTCCGTGTGCGGTAAGAGTTGCGCGAGCCTGTCGT
>JGI10216J12902_100033973_pt1 | contig 12591 bp, 4 predicted proteins | sample KanNatreferecore_FD_12902 | JGI IMG/M metagenome (IMG submission 12902)
GCATTTACATTCTTTAATCAGGTTCCGGAAAAAGGATTAGTTGGAGATATTACACTTGCTTCGCTGGCCGATCCTCCAAACATGACCATCACATCTAAAGATGTGAGCGACATACTGACATTCATCAACAAGAAGGATACTGCAGCGGTCAAAGTGATGATAATGCAGGATAACGATACTATACGCCCGACCTACTTGTTGAAGCGTGGGGTTTATGATGCGCCTGGTGATAGGGTTAATATTGGATTGCCTTCAGCTATCATGGCTTTTGATTCGATCAAGTACGGCAATAACAGATTAGGACTAGCCAGATGGTTAACGGATAAACGCAACCCCCTCACGGCGCGCGTTTTTGTCAATCGGATGTGGCAGGAATTTTTTGGCCGTGGTCTTGTCAAAACATCCGGCGACTTTGGAATGCAGGGCGAGATGCCTTCGCATCCGGAGCTTTTGGATTGGCTTGCACTTGATTTCATGAACAATGGCTGGAACATAAAACGGCTCATTAAGCAGATAGTTATGTCGTCCACCTATCGTCAATCAACTGCATTCGACAAGAAAAAACATGCTGCCGATCCTGACAACATATTGTTAGCGAGAGGTCCCCGAACGAGAATGTCGGCGGAAACCATTCATGATATGGCGCTTGCCAGCAGTGGACTGCTTGTACGAGAGATAGGCGGACCGAGTGTGAAAGGGTACCAGCCGAAAGGTATTTGGGAATCGTCGACATCTGGACGTGGAGTATTGGCGCGTTATGTTCAGGATCACGGCGAGAAGTTGTACAGGCGTGGCTTGTATAACTTTATTAAACGTACGGTGCCGCCCCCGGGCATGCTTGTATTTGATGCCAGCAATCGAGACCAGTGCGAAGTTAATCGTATGCGTACCAATACGCCGCTGCAGGCGTTGGTCGTGATGAATGACCCTACCGTACTCGAGTCGGCGCGTGTGTTTGCCGAACAATTAATGCAGCAATCGTCATCACCAGAAGAAAAAATTACGACTGCTTTCAGATCCATCGTGTGTAGAAAACCCAAGGATGCGGAATTGACTATGCTCTTAAAATATTATAACGAAGAGATTGAAACATATAAAGCCTCGCCGGAGGAAGCGAAGAAATTCATCAATGTGGGAGAGTATCCCTTTGCTGCGGTACAAGATGTAGTTTCGCTGGCAGCGCTCATGCAGGTAGTCCACACGTTATACAACATGGATGAATCCATTACAAAAGTCTGATTATGGAAAATGAATTTTTGAAACAACGCTTCCAGATAACGCGTCGCCATTTCCTGGGAAAGATGAGTCTTGGATTAGGTTCCGTGGCCCTTGGCTCATTGCTGATCCCTGATCTTTTTAAGTCCGGGGATGATGGAATTCCATTGCGTACTGGTCTGCCACATTTTGCTCCAAAGGCTAAAAGGATCATTTACCTTTTTCAGAACGGCGCACCGTCACAGTTGGAAAGTTTTGATTACAAACCATTACTAAACAAAATGGCTGGGGAGGAACTACCGGAATCAGTGCGTATGGGGCAGCGGTTAACCGGCATGACTTCGAATCAGGCAAAATTTCCGCTTGTAGGTTCTCACTTTAAGTTTCAGCAATATGGTAAGTCAGGTGCGTGGGTAAGTGAATTGTTTCCACACACAGCTAAGATTGTGGATGAGCTTTGTTTTATTAAAACAATGCATACAGAAGCCATCAATCACGATCCGGCGCTAACCTTTATGCAGTCAGGGGCACAACAAGGTAACAGGCCAAGTATGGGTGCATGGTTAAGTTATGGGTTAGGAAGCGAAAACAAGAATCTTCCTGCTTTTTGCGTTCTATTGTCCAGGGGACGCGGGAACGGCCAGGGAGTTTATTCCAAGCTATGGACAAACGGGTTCCTGGATAGTATCCACCAGGGCGTTCAATTCAGCAGCAGCGAAGAACGGGTTCTTTATCTGAAAGATCCCGAGGGTCGCGGACGTGAAGGCACTCGTAAGATGTTGGATAATTTGTCCGAGCTAAATTCCATGAGCTTTGATGAGTTTGGTGATCCTGAAATTCAGGCCCGCGTTCAGCAATATGAAATGGCTTATAGAATGCAAACTGCGGTTCCTGAACTTGCAGATATCACACAAGAGCCTGATCATATTATTAAGATGTATGGAGCCGACTGCCTCGTACCCGGAACATATGCTTCAAACTGTTTGCTTGCGCGAAAGCTGTCAGAATCAGGCGTTCGTTTCGTGCAGCTTTATCATCAAGGTTGGGATCAACACGGAAATATGGTGGGTGAGATGCCACTTCAGGCCGAAGATGTTGATCGCGCAACGGCTGCCCTGGTTATGGACTTGAAACAGCGCGGTTTACTAGATGAGACACTCGTGATCTGGGGTGGCGAATTCGGTAGAACGAATTATTGCCAGGGTAATCTATCAAAAGAAAATTATGGCAGAGATCATCATCCCAGATCTTATACAATCTGGATGGCCGGTGGGGGTATAAAACCCGGCACCGTATACGGACAAACTGACGACTTTGGCTACAACATTGTTAAAGACCCGGTCCATGTAAATGACTTCCACGCTACGGTCCTGCATTTGATGGGACTTCAGCACGAAAAGCTCACATTTAAGCATCTGGGTCGTCGCTATCGGCTTACAGACGTAGCCGGAAAAGTTGTGAACGGCATTTTAGCGTAGGATACTTTCATGGAGCGAATCAGTCGGTTAGTAATCAACATTATTTTTTGTATTCAGGTCCTTCTGATCTTTCTGTTATTCATGCAGGAAAAAGTTGAGTTACCTGTATGGCTTCAGGTTGCTGGGCGAATGCATCCACTGGTATTACATCTTCCCATCGGCATATTGATCTTCCTCGTTGTGTTGATGTTCTTTCAAAAACAATTTGATTCTTCTGTTTCTCACCAGATCATACACATCGGACTTCTGCTCACATCGTTGTCAGCTTCTATCGCCGCGTTGTTTGGATTCTTTCTCAGTCTTCAAAGCGATTATGGTGCTGCGGTGCTGATGCGTCACAAAGTAAGCGGTGTTATTCTCAGCTTTCTATGTTATGGAGTTTTGTTGTGGCATCATGGAGGATTAAAACGATCCGTGTTCTTTGGACTAGGTATCGCGTCATTTTTAACACTGATCATCGCAGGCCACACGGGATCTGTGCTCACGCACGGAGACAATTTCCTTTTTGCGCCAATGGCTACCCCAGACGTCATTCCCACCGCGGAAAATTCATCTGCTTATAAGTTTGCCGTTGAGCCGATATTGCAACGAAAGTGTTTTACGTGTCATAATGAGTTGAAAGCAAAGGGAAAGCTTATTATGACTTCAGAAGAACAATTTCGAGCGGGAGGAGAGCATGGCAAACCGTGGGTTGAGGGCAAGCCAATGGAGAGCCGCATGATAAAAGCTTTTTACCTGCCCATCAGCCACGACGAGCATATGCCACCCGATGGTAAACCTCAGCTTACCGAGCTAGAGATTCGGACATTAAAAGCATGGATAAAATCCGGAGCGGACTTTGAAAAGAAACTTGCACAGTTTCCGGAAGGCGACTCTTTGAAGTTTATGGTTGCTTCCCTTGTTTCCATTCAGCCATCAGCTCCAGCGGAACCCGAATACACTTTTGCCGCCGCCTCTGAAGATCTGATCAAAAAAATGAACACGCCATTCAGGTCGGTATTTCCATTGTATGAGGGAAGTCCTGCCCTTCAGGCGGATTTTTTTGTGAAGAAGTATTTCGAGACAAAGTTTTTGGAGGAACTACAGGCTGTCAAAGACCAAGTCGTGATAATCAATCTATCCAAGATGCCTGTAACGGATAAGGATCTTTCTATTTTAAAAGCATTCAAAAATCTTGAGCAAGTTAACCTGAACTTTTCGTCCATCAAAGGCGGTGGCCTGACGGAACTCGCTTCAACAAAGAATCTCAAGTCGGTATCGCTGTCAGGCACTTCGGTTGGTGTACGCGACCTTGCGCCGCTGCTTTCTATGTCGCAGTTAAAGGAGCTTTATATCTGGAATACAAAAGTATCCCATTCACAAGCCGATTCGCTTAGAGAAAAGTATCCGTCCGTACTGATCATAGATAGCCAATACAAGGATGACGAGAAGCTCAAGCTGAGTCGCCCGATACTCGTCAACGAGGGAGTGATTAAAAAACATGAAGAGGTTGTGCTGAAACATCCGATGCCTGGAGTTACTATTCGATACACGCTGGATGGTTCGGAACCGGATTCATTAAAGGGTTTAGTGTATGACCATCCGCTTGATTTCAGCGAGACATCTGTAGTGAATGCGAGGGCGTGTAAGGACGGTTGGAACTGCAGTGATATATTTTCGGTGACATGTTTCGTGGAAGGAACAAAACCACAACACATAGAACTGTTAACCCCGGCTGATCCGCAGTATCCCGGCGAAGGTGCACAAGGGTTGATCGACGGAAGGAAGGGATTTCCGGATGTTCTAAAAGAACCCTCGTGGCTGGGTTATAGGTTTCAGCCCTTCAGCGCTGGTTTCGGTTTTGAAGGTGAGATACCCAAGGTTAATAAGATTGTGTTGAGCTACGGAAAGAATATCGGAGGCTACTTGTTTCCTCCGGAGGAAGTTGAAGTTTGGGCGGGTGACGACAAGACGAAACTTACTCTGATAAAAAAGATGAAAGTGGAACAGCCCACAGGTTATGAATCCTTAAACGTTCAAGCGTTGGCCATTCCCCTGGAGCCATCTTCTCATCGTTATTACAAAGTCGTTGCCAGGCCCGTTGAAAAGTTACCCAAATGGCACCAGGGAAAAGGTCAGAAGGGCTGGGTATTTATAGATGAGCTGTTCATTTATTAGGTCAGTAATCGTGGATAAGGTATATGGTCTAAGGGTATAGGGTATAGGGTATAGGGTATAGGTGGGTATGAGGTATAGGGGTATAAGGGGTATAAGGGTATAAGGGAATAAGGGAGTGCGTCATAGTTGGTGGTGCTTCGGATGGTTAAGCTGAAGATGAATTAACCGCAGGGAGCGCAGAGGCTACGCAGGAGTGAATGCCTGCCCGCATCGAGCGATCCGCTCGTGCAGGAACAGTGCGGCTTATTGGTGACAGGCACAGTGAGCCAAGCTACACTGTTTTCTTAATTTATCAGATCTCCAGGGTCGCAAGCGTAGTTCTTATCAGGCGTAGTCGCGCAGGCTTGGTTGTAATTCGTCAGAACTCTAAGAGGCAGACGTGGGAGAACGTTGGATGAAAGTTCTGATGCGCTATCTGCAAGCAGTAGCGCGCCTACCCTCCGCGACCTTTGCGCCTAGGTGGACCATCCCTGTCCGGTGAATTTTGCTCGCCGTGGCACATACGAAGTAGCAGCATTGATGCCTTTAAAAACCCTCTGCGTTACAAAAAAGCATTTGGATATTCTCAGTAGAATGAGGTCAATTTAGTCAAACTTGACAAAGTAGGATTTTTGATTGTTGCTGATCCTAATAAGTACGTTTGCAGTTAGACATCCCTTTCCTATAGCATTACCCTTATACCCTTATACCCCTATACCTTTATTGGTATAAGGGAATAATCCAACGATTTGTAGTTTCATTATGAGTACTCTACACTTCCCAGCTACTGCCCTATACCATATACCCTATACCCTATACCTTTTATAAACTCGCTCTCTTGCAAACTTATGATCTACTATCGGCTGGGGATATTTTTTTGATCCGTACTCTGGCACCCATTTTTGGATGTACTTCATTTGTGGATCAAACTTTTTAGTCTGTAGTTCCGGATTGAATATTCTGAAGTAAGGCGCTGCATCACATCCCGATCCCGCTGCCCATTGCCACCCACCATTATTGGATGCGAGGTCGAAGTCCAACAGCTTCTTTGCAAAGTATGCTTCCCCCCATCTCCAATCTATTAGCAGATGTTTTGTGAGGAAGCTTGCCGTGATCATTCGAACACGATTATGCATGAATCCGGTTGTATTCAACTCGCGCATTCCGGCGTCTACGATTGGATATCCCGTTCGGCCCTGACACCATGCTTCAAATTCGCCTTCATCATTTCTCCATTCAATTTTATCGTAGGCCGGTTTGAAGGCCCTGGTCTCTACGTGCGGAAAATGCCATAGAATCATTTGATAGAATTCACGCCAGATAAGTTCATTCAACCACGACTCATTCGTTTTGACCGCAAGCTGCACCAGCTTCCGGATGCTAATGGTTCCAAACCGAAGATGTATGCTCAATCGCGTAGTACCGTCAATGGAAGGAAAGTTTCGTTGCTTATCATATTGCGCAATGATGGATTTTCGTATGACGCGTTCAGCGAATAAGGACCCCGTTGGCTGAAACCCGATTTTCTCAAGGGACGGAAAGGGGAGAGGCTTAATTTTTGTGAAGTGATCAAAGTATTTTTCCGTTGGATAGCTTTTTGTATAGAATTCCGCCAACTTCGATTTCCATTTTTTGCTGTAAGGAGTGAATACCGTGTAGGGGGTGTTGTCATCCTTGAGGACTTCATCTCGATCAAAGATCACCTGGTCCTTAAAAGTCTTGAAGGGAATACCTCTATTCTCCAGTATTTTTCTAACGTTGTCGTCGCGAAGGCGTGCATACGGTTCATAATCGTGATTAGTATAAACTGCGCCCGGATTGATTTTTTTAAAGAGCTCTTTTGGATCACCTTGAAGTACAACCAGGCTTGATCCAAGTTGTTCCAATTCTTCATTTAGCAGTTGGAGGGATTGATGTATAAACTCAACGCGTCGATCCGTCCTTTCTTCGAGTTTTTTAAGAATTTCTGTATCGAAGATAAAGATCACGAGTACGTCTTTGTTCTCCTTCAGTGCATGAAATAGGGCGGCATTATCCCTTATACGCAGATCTCGCCTCATCCAGAAGAGTGTGGTTGCCGAAGTAATGGCCTCAGTATTTTTCAAATTAACGCATTAGAGGTGTTCTGATTTCAGTAAACACAAATGAAGGCTAAAATGTTTAGCTGATTGGCGCGAGCGCGGGATGAATTGCTCGCGTCTAAGGTCTTAGACAAATATTCGATAAAGTATTAGCATCAGCACGAAATAAATTATGGCCACCAAACTTCTTGACTTGATTTTTACCAGAGGTTTTTTCCATTCAGGATGACTTTTGACCTCCGTCATTGGGACGTCAAGTTGCTGGATTAGGCTTATCGCTTTATAAGCCGAGCAAGTTGTATAAACCACAAGGGGTAGCATTGTTGCTACGCCAAACGAATTTTGTTGCCATGAATATAAAATTCCTGGAGTAGTTTGAATTTTAAGGGAACGGGATGGCTGTCTTACTTCTTCTTTGCGCGAAACGTTCCATTAGGTTGGATCGAAATCATTTCTGCGGCTTTACCCGTTGAATCGACCTCAAACTTAATAGTGAACCCATCCAGTGATTTTATTTTGAATTCGTGTTGTTTAACCGCTACCAACTCGTATTCCGGTTGTCCTTTTACAAAAAGCATTAACGTCTTTTCGCCTTTGATATACACTTTTGCCGACTCTCCACCAAAATCGTATTCGCCAGTGTAGTTAGCGAGCGCGTCATTTGCGAGATCTGCGGCTTTTCTCTTGAATATGATCTCCTTCACTGCCGGTTCAATCTTTGATTGTAGTTCATCAATATCCCCTCGAATATTGCTGACAAATGCGAACTTCTGTCCGTCGAAATATTTTTCATCGGTTGCTTTGAATACATCGTAGTGATAATGTTCCAGTGCCGATTTCTTCCCGTGAATGCCGATGAACAGACCTTCGCCTTCCTTTGAAATTTCAAGCAGTCCGTACGCGGGATGTTCAAACTTGCCGACGTATGCCTCCAGCGCGTGGGATGGTTTCGTGTCTTTTACACGATTGGCATCTTCTTCCTTTTTTGATTTTGCCTGGCCTTCACGCTGTTTAGCTCGTTCGTCGAGTAAGCGTTTGTTCCAGTCAACCGCGGGCATTCCGAGCATCCGGTCGAGCACATTGTTACGCACGATGGAGGTTAACGCCGTGCCATTCATATTCGTCAAGACAACAACTCCGATCGAATCGCGAGGCATAAAACATGTGGACGCCGAGAAACCGTCGATGTTTCCACCATGATCAACCCTGACGTGCCCGCGATACGAAGTTATCGCCCAACCCAGCCCATACATAACATAAAAACTTTCGTCGTACTGTATGGGTTGGGTTGTATTAACCATCGATGGGGTTTGCATGGCCTGGATTGTTGACTCGGAAAATACTTTTTTACCGTTGTATTTTCCGCCGTTAATCAAAGCGGTTACCCACTTACTCATATCTTTTGCAGTGGAATTAATAGAACCCGCGGGACCTATTGCATCTATGTTCATGTAGGGTATCACGTTAACGACGTCGTTTTGTTCTGCATAGCCCGTTGAAAAGTCCTTTGCTTTTTGCAGGTCAATCACCGAAAAGTTAGTGCTATTCATTCCAAGGGGATCAAAAATTCGCTCGCGGGTGAATTTCTCCCATGACGTACCACTAACATCCTCAATCAGGATGCCGGCTGTCATAAACATAAGATTTTGATATTGATAAGTCGTTCTGAACGGAGCGCTTGGTTCAAGGTAACGCAGCTTACTAAACAACTCCCTCCTGGTGGAAGACGAGCCATACCAGATTAGATCATGGCGCGGCAATCCTGAACGATGGCATAGTAAGTCACGCGCTGTCATGTTCTCCGACACATACTCGTCCTGGAGTTTAAAGTCAGGTATATACTCGCGCACCGGTTTGTCGAGTTCAAGAAGCCCATCCTCCCGAAGTAGGCAAACTCCGGCTGCTGTAAAGGCTTTTGTACAGGAACCGATGGCAAACAATGTTTCATCCGTTACGGGCAGCTTTTGTTCAACATTTCGGTAGCCATAACCTTTGGATAATACTACTTTGTCTTTGTATACGATCGCTACTGAAAGCCCCTGCACCTTCCAGTCCTTCATCACCTTGTCAACGAACTGGTCAAATCCTTTTAGTTTCTTTTCAATGTCTTTGTTCTGTGATAGACCTGCCGAACTAATTAGCAACAGGGAGAGAAAGAGCACAAGGGTCCTCATGTGAGTGTTGTTTTATTAAATGTAGCCAGCGGGGCCGGGAAAAGAAAGGGGACAGAGACTCTGAACATTAAATTGTTCCATAAAAAAAAGACCTGTCAGAATTATCCTGACAGGTCTTGTTTCACCGGTGATGACAATTACATTCTTAACAGCTTTCCATATTCTGAGGCTGTTGACGAGGTAAATCGATAGTAGTACACTCGCTCAGTCAATCCGTAGGCTGTCCAATCAAAGGTGTAGTGTTCCCCCTTGGTGACAGAACCTTCATACAGCACCGTGATGCGGTTTCCGAATTTATCGAAGATCTCAATTCGGACGTTGTCGTTTGCCGGTGCAATCCACTCAAAGTTAAGTTTGTCAGTGAAAGGATTCGGGTAAACATTCAGCTTGAATACGATCTCTTCTTCGGCTACCCGTGCAGACTCTACTGCCGGCTCTTCCATCGCGACCTGAATTAGTGGCACAGTTGTGATAACACATGGCTCACTGGATGAAGGATCGCCACCGCCCGTGTTATCTTTCACGGTACAGCTATTCGCTACGTAAGTACACGATTGTGAACATCCGTTTTTCGTGATGGTCAGGGTGAACGTTGCCGTACTTCCGGCCGCTCCGGCGTTGTAAATAACCGTCGACGAATTAGCACCTGATGTTATTATCCAACTGTTGTCCGTACTTGTAACGGTCCACTGATAGCTTGTTGCGTCAGTGACTGAGGTTGCAAGAGGATTTCCAGCAGAGCTACACACAACGGCTGCGGTCGGTTCATTGATCAAGCACGTCCAACCAGCGGTTACGGGGCTAATTATGAATTCCCTCGTAACCACACATCCACCCGCGTCCGTAATGGTCACCGAATATGTTCCGGAGTTCAATCCAGTTACATTTTGTGTTGTTGCTCCGTTTGACCACAGGAAGCTATAGGACGGTTTCCCACCGCTTACGGTGAGGTTGATTGCATATGAGCCTTCAGCACTACAAAGTGCATTGCTTATAGCACCCGAAACCACTATTGGAGGAGGCGCGATTATCATAAAGTCAAGCGTACGCGTACAGCCCGATGCATCCGTTACGGTCACTGAATAGATGCCAGGTGCCAAACCAGTGATTGAATTACCCGTCGCACCATTTGACCAGTTGTACGTATAAGGAGCTTGACCTTCTACCGTCAATGTGATCGAGCCAAGATCGTCCGCACATTTAGGTTGGATAAGGTCACTATTCACCTGCAGAGGCTTTTTGAAGATTGTATAGTTGGCTTGCACAGTGCAACCAGTCGCATCGGTTACAGCCACTGTATAAACTCCTGCCACAAGACCAGTGCGATCTTCTACTGTAGGACCATCAGTCCACTTGATGGCGTACGGAGGAGTACCGCCAAATATTGATAAGTCAATTGCGCCAGAGTCGTCTCCAAGGCAACTCGCAGGTTTAAGAACCGCGCTGAGCGTAAGGGTAGTATTAACCCTTAGCGTAAAGTTCTTTTGAGTTGAGCAACCTACTGCGTCTGTAATTTTCACGTTGTAAGTACCAGCGGCGACATTTTGAATGTCTTCAGTTGTCGCACTATTGTTCCAGAGGAAAGTGTAAGGGGCTACTCCTCCACTTGGCGTGATATCTATTCCACCATTAACCTGATTACACGAAGGGTGTTTGAGAATTGACGTAACACTGATCAAGGTGGTGTTAGTGAGCATGAACGACTTTTGAGCTGAACAGCCTGCACCATCCGTTACAGTCACCTTGTACACACCGCTGGAAAGATTAGTCAGATTTTGTTGTGTCGAACCATTGCTCCAGGCAAATGTATATGCGCCATTTCCACCCGAGACATTGATCGCAATCGAACCGCTTGGTGCGCCGCTACAATATGGATTAGTGATAGTTTCACTTATCTCTATAGGAGGCAATGAAGTAATAGATTCACTTAACGTCAACGTATTTCCTTTTGCGTCAGTAATCGTTACGGAGTAAGTACCTGGCGCAAGATTTTGTACTGTGGGTGTTGTGGCACCGTTTGACCAAGCGTAAACGATCGGTTGAATTCCTTCCTGTATCGTGACTGCGATTTCACCGTCTGCGCCAGCTGCGCAAGTGGCATTCTTTTTTTGCAGTGATGCGAGAAGAGATGAGCACGTTACTGTATCCTGTGGAGGATTAGTCACCACTGTGTCTTGAGGAGGCAGTGGAGGATCTGGAACGGTTGTCGTATCCTGCGGAGGCACCGGAGGGTCTGGAACGGTTGTGGTATCCTGTGGTGGTTGAGGAGGATCTGGAACGGTAACAGTATCCTGCGGAGGTTGAGGAGGATCCGGAGGTTGCGGGATTTGGTTTTCTAACGTATCGTAGTCTACGCATTGGCCAGCTTTATACGAAACCACTCCCAGGTCTTTGTTGCATGAACTATCAGAACACCAGGTGAACTTTAGAGTAAAGCTATCAGCTCCGCCTTCACCGAATCCGGATATGTCGTCAATTTTTAAACCATAAACACCCGTAGTCGGATCTGTTCCAAATACTTGCTTCCAGTTTTCAGAATTCGAGATGTTGGTTACCTGACCGCAAGGTATTGCAATCGAGTAATGCGAAAGGCCATACGTTCTGCTTCCGTCATAAGAAACCTTGATCTCATATTCAACACAAGTTTCGGAGACTTGAACTTCTTTTACTATTTCAGAAGAGAAGCTGTTGCTGTCGCACGTCGGCTTAGGAGGTTGAGGTGTTGCAACTGTATCCTGAGGAGGTTGCGGCGTACCAACAGTATCTTGAGGTGGTGTTGGTGGTTGAGGAGGTGTAGGACTATGATCAAGTGTGTCATAATCTACGCACTGTCCCGCTTTGTAAGCAACGACACCCAGTTGTTTATTACATGAATTATTGGAGCACCACGTGAACTTAACTATAAAGCTGTCCGCACCGCGATCGCCGAACCCGGAGATATTATCGATCTTTAATCCATATACTCCTGTAGTTGGATCTTTGCCAACTACCTGTGCCCAGTTCTCAGAATTTGAAATATTGCTGATGTCACCGCACGGAATTCCTATGGAGTAATGAGAAAGTCCAAAACTCCTGGTGCCGTCATACGAGACTTTGATCTTATACTCTGTACAGGTTTCTGAAATTTGTTTTTCACTCACTACCTCAGAAGAAAAGCTATTTCCTTCACATGAAGGCTTATGTTCTTCTTTGCACGAAGGTTTGTGGTGTTCATTGCAGTAGGTAGGGTCTTGTGGTTGTTGAGGCTGGGGATTTTGTGGTGATTGACTGGTTAACGTATCATAAGAAACGCATGTACCTGCCTTGTAGGAAACCACTCCCAGGTCCTTGCTACACGAATTATCCGAACACCATGTGAATTTTACGGTAAAGGATTCGGCTCTGCCTCCGCCGAATCCGGATATGTTATCGATCTTTAATCCGTAAACTCCTGTAGTCGGATCTTTTCCGACTACATTTTTCCATTGTTCTGAATTCCAAACATCTTTAACTGTTCCGCAAGGAATC
>JGI10216J12902_101494277_pt1 | contig 12585 bp, 10 predicted proteins | sample KanNatreferecore_FD_12902 | JGI IMG/M metagenome (IMG submission 12902)
CTGCCGTGAGCCGTCCGATGTCGCCGCTCATCCGGCTGCCCAGGAATACTCCGAGCGCCAGCGCGAGGAACCCGGCCGCGGCGACGCCGTACACAAGCGCCTCGTTGATCGCGGCCAGGTATCCTTTCTCCAGCCGGCCCACGTTGAGCTTGACCGGCCCGCCCCAGGCGACGTGGCGGCCGTTGACGATTATGGGTTTCGCTTTGGCGCGCACCGACGCGGGAACGGTTTGCCCGGTCTTGTAGTCGCTGTCTGCATACGCCACCTTGCCGTTGAGGCCGAAGATGACAAAGCTGAAGGGCACTCGAGGCGGCGCCGCGCTTCCGCCCGGGCCCGGCATATCGGGGCGCGGGTGTGCGGCGCCAAAGCCCGGAGGCGGTGCTGCGTGTCCGGGGAACGGCCGGCCCATCCCGGGGCCTCCCGGAGGCGGCGGGTGGCCAAACCCCGGAGGGGGTCCGCCGGGCGGCATTCCGGGCATTCCGTGTCCAGGCGGAGGAGGGGCTCCCGCCATTGGGGCTTCGTGAGGAGCTGAGGCAAAGCCCGCCGGTTGGCGCTCGCCCATCCCTTGCCGGCGCCGGAACTGGTCGAAGCGCTCCTTGCGCACGGCGTTCTCCAGCGAGCCGTACTCGGCGATGTACGCCGTCGCCTGGAGCCGGAAGCGGTCGAAGGTGTCGTCGGCGACGATGCGGGTGAATTCACGCATCAGGACCCAGCGCGCAACACCGCCCACGAGGGCGATGGCCGCGAGGCTCGTGACGAGGAGCGCGAGAATAAACTTGGTACGGAGGGAAAGCATGAGCGCCTCTGCCGGCGGGCGAGCATGGTAGGCGCATGCAAACTGGGTGCCAAATTAGCTGACGGCGCAGCGCATGACTTCTTCGCGGGTCGCCGCGCGGGGGTCCAGCTCGGCGGTGACCCGCCCTTCGTGGAGCACGAGCAAGCGGTCCGAGAGGGTGAGCACCTCTCCCAGCTCGCTGGAGATCAGCAGTACCGCCAGGCCCTCGCCCGCGAGCTTTCGCACGAGCTCGTGGACCTCGCGCTTGGCGGCGATGTCGATCCCCTTGGTGGGCTCGTCGAGGATCAGCAGCCGGGGGTTCGTCGCCAGCCATTTGCCGATGACCACCTTCTGCTGGTTGCCCCCGCTGAGCTGCTTCACTTCCTGCTCCAGCCCGCCGGTGACCACGTGGAGGTCCCGCACGACCTTCCCGGCCAGCGCCGTCTCGCGGCCGGTCTCGATGATCCCCGCCCGCGTGAGCCGGCCCACCACCGGCAGGCTGGCGTTCTGCCGGAGGGACATCTCCAGCACCAGCCCTTGCAGCTTGCGGTCCTCCGGAACCAGCGCGATGCCCGCGGCGACCCCCTCCGCCGCAGAGCGGAACCGAACGGGGCGCCCCTCCCAGAGAAGCTTCCCGGAGGTCGGTTGGTCCAGCCCCATCAGGCAGCGCGCCACCTCCGTGCGGCCGGCGCCGACGATGCCGAACATTCCCAGCACCTCGCCCCGCCGCACCTCGAAGCTGACGTCGTGGAACACGCCCTGCCGCCCCAACCCGCGCACCTCAAGCAGCGCCGGCTCCATCCCTGCATCCCTCTGTCCCACCGTCCCTCTGTCGGGACCCCGCCCTCCCCCCGCGAGCGGGTCGAGCGCCTCGTCCCGCTCCGTGCTGCCGACCATCATCCGCACGAGGTCATCCGTGCTCAGCTCCGCGGTCGGCCGGGTGCCGACGAGGCGCCCATCGCGGAGGACCGTCACCCGCTGCGAGAGCCGGAAGATCTCGTCCAGCTTGTGGGAGACGTAAAGGATGGTCGTGCCCCGCTCGCGCAGGCCGTCCAGGATGCCGAAGAGGATCTCCGTCTCGTGGTCGGTCAGGGCGCTGGTGGGCTCGTCCATAATCAGGACGCGCGTCTCCCCGGCGAGGGCGCGCGTGATCTGGACCAACTGCTTTCCCGCTACGGAGAGGCTCTCGACGGGCGCGGTCGGCGCGATGGGAACGCCCAGCCGCTCCAGAAGCGCGCCGGTGTCCGCGAACATCCGCCCGTAGTCCACCATCCCCAGCCGCCGGGGCTCCCGGGCCAGGAAGACCGCCTCCGCCACGGTCAGGTTCGGCGGCAGCTCGATCTCCTGGAAGACGATATCGATCCCCAGCCGCCGCGCCCCGGCGGGCCCCGTGATGGTGACCGGCTGCCCATCCAGCAGGACCTCTCCCTGGTCCGGCTGGTGCACGCCGACCAGGATCTTCATCAGGGTCGACTTGCCCGCGCCGTTGGCGCCGCAGAGGGCGTGAAACTCGCCTTCTTCGACGCCGAACGAGACGTCTTCCAGGGCGTGGACGCCGAAGAACCGCTTGGAGATGTTCCTGAATTCGAGAAGGCTCAAGCCTTCTGATTCCATTCTTTCCACTGCGTCCGGTACTCATCCAGCGAGTACGCCTTGATCCCGGCCTTATCCGCGTAGGCCTTCTGCTCGGAAGAGGTCTCCTTGTAGACGAGGTCGACGGGCGCCTCCTGAATGGCCGGGTAGTCGGTCTTCTTGCCGGTCCGGAGGTTGTCGAGGATCTTGATGCTCTCCTCACCGTAGGAGAAGGGCCGCTGGGCCACGAGGGCCTGGCAGGCGCCGCTCTCCAGGTACTGCCACTCCGGCTCCAGGGCGTCGGCGGAGACGACCTTCGTGCGCTCGTGGTCGCGGATGGAGTCCAGGGCGTTGTCCGCGAAGAGCGGCCACCCGCCGACGAAGACCCAGCCGCGCAGGTCCGGGTTGGCGGCCATGGTGGTGCTGATCTGCTGGATCGCCTTCTCCGGCTTGTCGTCGCAGTAGAGCGTCTCCAGGATCTTGATGCCGGCGTGCTTGTTGAGGACACTCAGCGCGCCCTTCGTCCGGTCCTGAAGGTTAGGCGCGCTGGCCTGGCCGCTGATCAGGGCGATCTTGTCGCCGGGCTGGAGCTTGCCGCCGCAGGCGAGGACCAGCTGGTTGCCGAGCTCGACGCCCATCTGCTCGTTGTCGACTCCGTAGAAGGTCCTCCGCTCGGAGTCCGGGCAGTCCGAGTCCCAGCAGATGGTAGGGATGCCGGCCTCGACGGCCTCTTTGATCACGTCGCGGACGGCGTTGGCGTCGATGACGGAGATGGCGAGGCCGTCCACCTTGCGCTGGACCATCTGCCGGATGATCTCCACCTGCTCCTGGGTCTGGCCGGTGGATGAGGACTGGAACTCGATCTTCACGTCGATGGCCGCGTCGCCGGCCTCCAGGTCCCGCTCGGCCTTGAGGGCGCCGTTGTGGGCCACGTCGAAGAACGGGTTGTTCAACATCTTCGGGATGATGGCGTAGGTGACGACCTTCTTCTCGCCGGTTGGGGCGGTCGGCGCCGTACTATTGCCGGCGCCGCTCAATGCCGGCGGGCTCTCGGAGGTCCCTCCGCCGCCGCATCCGCTGACGACGCCGGTGGTCGTGACCAGGAATCCGATGGAGGTTGCGCCGAACTGGCGGCGCGTTATGGTGCGGCGGGACATCCCCGTTCATCCTTTCTGCGTGAGCCGATGTTCGATCGCGAGGGATTGGAAATCCCTCGCTGGCTCTGGGGTCCTCCGGACCACATGGACCCGGAAGGTATCCCTTTCAAGCCGGCGCCTCTTCGTCTGTTTCTTCCCATTCGGGCCACAGATCTCCTTTGGCGTGGCGCTCTGCCTGGTGAGCGATGTACTCGATCACGCGCTTGAGATGAGAGCGGCTTACGCTGAACGCGCCATACCCTTCTTGCCAGCGAAATCCATCGCCGTCGGGAAGCCATTCGCTGACGGTGCGGGATGACGCGCCCTTGGTTTGCTTCGCCAACTCCGCCGCGGAGACCCGGCCCGGCACCCGAGCCAGTAGATGTAGATGATCCTCGACACCATCGAGAGCGAGAACGGTGCAGTCGAGCGAAAGCGCTTCTCGGGTAACGGATTCGCGGGCTATCCGGGCCGTCTCTCCGGTGAGGACCGGCTCCCGGTTTCGCGTCGCCCAAACGACGTGGAGATAGATTTCAGTCCTGCTCCGGCGCATGTGACCCGTTCGACTCGCCTCCAGATGTTTGACCGCGAGGGATTGGAAATCCCTCGCTGGCGGTTAGGTCCTCCGGACTCTAGATTCGTGAGCAGATCTCATCCGTCCGGAGGACGCCCGGTCCAGCGAGGGGTTTCTACTTCCCATCCCTCGCGACGAGTCGCGCCCCAGGCCAGCTCAAGCGGCAGAGCGACGCGAAGCCATAACTGTGCCCGCCCGCGCCAGCACGCGGTCGACGACGATCGCCAGGATGATGAAGATCCCCTGGGCGATCTGGGAGTTGGCCTGCGGGTAGCCCATGAAGACCATGCCGGCTCCCAGGAGCTGTACGATCAGCGCGCCGACCAGCGCGCCCAGGGGGCTGCCCTTGCCGCCCGTCAGGCTCACGCCGCCCACGACGGCCGCCGCGATGATGGAGAGCTCCATCCCGCGCCCGACATCGCTGTTGGCGCCCCCGTAGTAAGCCACGTAGAACAGGCCCGCCACCCCGGCGGTGAGGGCGCTCATGACGTAGACGATGAGCTTCACGCGCGCGACGCGTACGCCCGCGTGGCGGGTCGCTTCTTCACTGCCACCCAGCGCGGCCAGGTGGCGGCCGAACGGCGTGGCGTGGAGGAAGAACGCCGCCCCCAGCGCCAGCGTGACCATGACGATGAACCCGGTGCTGATGATGCTGTTCACCCCCGGCGGGTACTTCCAGGCAAGAAGGTCGCGGAACGCCTGGACGTCCCCGTGGAACGGCACGTCCGCTCGTGGAAGCTGCGCGCCGTTCGTCAGCAGGAACGCCAGGCCGATGGTGATCGACATCATCCCCAGCGTCACGATGAACGGCGGGATGCCAAGGAAGGCAATGATGGAGCCGTTGACGGTCCCCACGACCAGCGGCACCAGCAGCGCCAGCAGCGCCAGCAGCGGCGCAGGCAGCGGCAGGTTCGGGTGCGAGAGCAGGAGCGAGGCGCTGACCGCCGTCAGCCCGAGGGTCGTGCCTACCGACAGGTCGATCCCGCCGGTGAGGATGACGAGCGACGTGCCGACCGCCGCGATGCCGATGAGCGAGACGGCCCGGGCCTCGCTCATGATGTTGGGAAGCGTCACGAACTGGCGGTGGTTGTCCGTGAGCATCGGCGAGAGGACCCAGAACACCACCAGCTCCAGCGCCAGCACCCCCAGGATCACCAGCTCGCGCGGCTGGAAGATTTTGCGAAGGAGGTAGAACGACGGCGCCTGGTCGGCCGCTTTCGCTTTGCCACTCACTGCGCCACCCCGGCCCGCTCCAGCCGCGAAAGCGCTTCTTCCAGCGGCGCGAACTCCTCGATGGTCTGGGTGAGTGCCTCCGACTGGTCGACCACCTGATCGACTTCCTGAAGGATCTTCTCGGGAGACTGGATCCGGATCTGAGTGTTGATCAGCGTGAAGGTGTTCGTCAGCAGGTCGAGCTGCTGCTCCACGCTGCGGAGGATCTTCCCGATCTTCCGGATGCTTTCGTGGCTGCTGCGGAGCACCTCGGCGTTCTTCCGCATCACCTCCAGGAGGTCCTGGTCCTTTTCCCGCTCCATCTCGTGGGCCAGCCGGTCCTCCTGGCTGTCGAAGGTGGTGAGGACCGTCTGCACCAGCGCCTCCGCGTCCGCGACGCGCGCGTACTCGAAGCGGGCGGCCGGGTCGTCCGAGAAATCCGGAAGCCCGCGCGCTGGGCGAGAGCGGCGGCCGGTGAGCTGCGCCTGACTCAGGCCCAGATTCGCCAGGTAGAGGCGATACTGCATCGCCTTGGAGCCGAAGTGGAGATAGCGCTCCAGGAGATAGTCCAGCTTCCCGAGCACGTCCGTGTGCCAGCTCCCGGAGACCTCCGGCTGCTGCTGCTCGATCTCGGCGCGGGTGCGCTCCAGCACCTGATACCGGTTCTGATCCAGCGGCCGCAGGTTTGGGAGCAGCGCGTTGCGCAGGTGGAGCCGGCGCTGCCGCTCTTCCTCGGCAGTCTTCGCTTTGAGCCGCTTCTGGAACCACGCCGAGTCGGGTACGAGCAGGAGGTAAGCCGCTTCCAGCGGGACTGCCACGAACGGGAACAGCGGCAGCATCCCGGTGAACGCACACCCGGCGAACAGCGCCGCCATCCCGACCTTGTGGACGTCGTCGTTGAGCGCCTCTTTATACTTCCGGGATAGAGCCATCAGACCGAGACTCGCACCTGTCCCGCGGCCGGCGCCTGCTTCAGCAGGCGGATCAGCTCCTCGGAGAGCTCCTGGAACTTCGGGTCGTAGATCAGCTCGGAGCTGCGCGGCCTGGGAAAGTCTACCTTGAAGTCTCCGATGAGGCGAGCCGGACGCGCCGAGAGCATCAGGATGCGGTCCGCCAGCAGGATCGCCTCGGTGATGTCGTGGGTGATGAAGAGGATGACGTTGTCCAGCTCCTCCCAGAGCCGGGTGAGCATCTCCTGCATGTCCGCGCGGGTCTGAGCGTCCAGGGCGCCGAACGGCTCGTCCATCAACACGATCGGGGGACGCACCGCGAGGGTCCGCGCGATGGCGACCCGCTGCTGCTGCCCGCCGGACAGCTCCCACGGGTAGGCCTCGGCCTTGTCCGGCAGCCCTACCTTCTCCAGGCTCTCCTTGGCCAGGGCGCGGCGCTTCTCCGCCTCCTTCACCCCCCAGATGCCCAGCGCGAACTCCACGTTCCCCTGCGCGGTCATCCACGGAAAGCAGGTGTAGGACTGGAAGACGGTCACCGCAAACGGGTTCGGCCCGCTCACCCGCCGGCCCATGGTCCACGCCTCGCCGCTGTCCGGCTCCAGCAGCCCCGCGATCATGTTCAGGACCGTGGACTTGCCGCAGCCGGACGGGCCGAGCAGGACGATGAACTCGCCGCGCTCCGAGTCGTCCACCGTGAGGTTGATGTCCTCCACGGTGACAATGCGCTGCCGCCCGTCCTTCGGGTCCGGGAAGTGCTTGCTAACACCCTTGAGCTGGATGACGGGCGGCTTGCCGTTGGGCGTAGGCGGGGGCGACGGGGCCTTTTCCTCGGTGGAAGGCTCGCTCATTTCGGTTGAAGGTTCAAGGTTGAAAGTTGAAGGTTGATGCGTCCAAAGATCATTGCCGCTACTTGTCCTTCCAGGGGAAGAACTGGCGCTGCATCCAGCGCAGGATGGCGTCCGTCCCCACGGCCACCAGGCCGATGGCGATCATGCTCACGTACATCGGCGCGGCCTGGTTCACTTTCTCGGCCTTACGGATGAGGAAGCCCAGCCCGGCCTGCGCGTTGGTGTACTCCGCGATGACGATGTAGGTCCACATGATCCCGTTGCAGATGATGATCGATTCCCAGATCTCCGGCAGGGCCGCGGGCACCAGGATGTGCCGGATCATCTGCCATCCGCTCACACCGATGTCGGTGGCGGTGCGGACGTAGGCCTCGCGCACGTTCAGGATGGCGTTGCGGACCATCAGGCACATGAAGAAGATCGCCCCGAGGACCAGGAACACGATCTTGGCGCGCTCCTCGATGCCGAAGACCATGATCACCAGGCCCACGAAGGCCGTGGCCGGCACCGCCTTAACGGCGGTGATGGGCGCCCCGAAGAAGGCGTCCGCGGCAGGGAAGGCGCCCATGAGGATTCCCAGCGGGATGGCGATGATCGCGGTGAGCGCCAACGCTTTCAAGGTGCGGTCCAGGCTGGCGAGGATCGCTTTCCAGAGGTCGCCGCTGGAGATGAGCTGCTGCGCCGACTCCACGAGCGCCGTGGGAGTGGGGAGGTAGAGCGGCGAGACGCGACCGGAGTACGTGGCCGCCGCCCACGCGATGAAGATCACCACGAAGGCGGCGGCGGCGAACAGCACTCTTATCCGGACCGGCAGCGTTCCCCGGACCGCGAACAGGGCGCGTGCGTGCTTCATGCGTTCTTCAGGGACTGGCTACTTGGGAACCACCCGGATGTCCGTGCGGCGGTTGCGGGAGCGTCCGGCTTCCGAGGAGTTGGGCGCCACCGGCTTGTCCGGACCGTTGCCGACCACGATGAACCGGTTGCGGTCGAAGCCCTGCCCCACCAGGTGGTTCGCCACGGCCTGCGCCCGGATCTTGCTCAGCCGGACGTTCAGGTCCCGGGAGCCGGTGTTGTCCGTGTTCCCCTCGATGCGGAGGTAGGCGTTCCCGATCCGGGTGGCCATCCCGGACAGCTCCGCCAGCGCCGCCGCTGAGGACGGCTGAATGCCGGCGGACCCCGTCGCGAAGTGGATCGTCAGGCGCTTCGTCATGATCGCGGGCTTGGTGGGCGTGGTCGCTTCCACCGGTTTGAAGCTGGGCTGGGGCGGCACCGGCACCGGGGTGGCGGCGAAGAGCTCGCCGAGGGCCGTGGTGTCGCGGGCCCCCTGGGCGGGCGGGATGTTCGGGATGGCGCCCAGCTCGAACCAGACCTTCGCGAAGCGGTCGTAGATCTTGTCGAAGAGCGGCTCCTTGCCGTCCAGGCCGAACAACTCGGTGTTGTCGGAGAGCGTCGCCAGGCGAATCTTGCTCATCATCGCGGCGACTTCCTGGTCCTGCATGTCCTTCAGCGGGGGCATGCTCGCCTTTAGCGTCTGGATGGTCTCGCTCGGGTTGCGGGTCGCCTCGCTGACCCCCTCGAACCAGCCGTCGACGAACGCCTTGATCGCCTTGGGGTTCTTGCGGATGAAATCTTCCTTGGCGACGAAGATGTCGCCGATGACCTTGTTCGCCGTCCCGGAATCGAGCAGCCGGTGGGCGCCGGGCCGCTTGAGCGCCTCGGTGACGTTCGGCTCCCAGGTGATCGCCACGTCCAACTGGCCCGCGCGGAACGCCTTGACGATGGCGGAAGGGTCGTCGAACCCTTTCAGGCCCGCCTCGATCTGCTTGCGCTGGCCGTCTTCCAGCGACGAGTCCCGCATCGCCTCTTCCAGCAGGCTGTGGCTGGGGGAGAGGGTGATGAGGCCGATCCGCTTGCCGACCAGGTCCTCGATCTTGCGCACCCGTTCGGACGCGACGATCGCGTCGCCGCCCTGGGACCAGTCCGCCTGCAGGAACGCCCGGGCGTTGACCTTCGCCTTACGCAGGTTCGCGTCCGTGCTCGGCCAGGTGTCCGTCGTCTGCCACATCACGTCCACGCCTTCGGGAGCGCCGGCCGTAAGGGCCTTCGTCATCTGGTCCGGGATCTCGATGTCGATGAACTCGACCTGCAGGTTGTGGTTCTTCCAGTAGAGGGAGTCCTTGTTCGCCTTGAACCCGCCGTTGGCCATGATGCCGCCGGCAAACCCGGGCCAGTAGTTCAACGCCACCCGGAGCGGGCGCCCGAGGACGTCTCCGCCCCCACCACCCGCGCCGCCTCCGCTGCCGCCGGAGCCTCCTCCGGAGCCGGCCGGCTTTCCCGCCAGCATCGGGACCTTCTCCTTGACCGAGGCAGGCAGCAGGTTCGTCGCCGCATACCACGCGGCCCCCGCGACGATCAGGATCAGGGCGATCTTCCCGCCGGGTTTTAGCTTCATGTCACTCTCTCCTGAGGCTGGTGCCGGACGCGCCGGACAGGTCGGACGGTTCCGACGCGTGGGAGCCTTACCCCACCACTCACCACTCCACTAACGGATCAGGTCCCCGGTGGTCGCGGTCCGCCTTCGGTCCGCGGCTGCGAGGCCATGACGGACGGGCCCTCGTCCAGCGTCAGGAACTCCTGCACGTCGTCCAGCTTCTGGCCCTCGGTCTCGCACTGGCCCACGATGGCCAGGTAGTGCGCTTCCGCCTGGGCGCCCTTCTGCCGCTCCTCGTCGATCTGCGCCTGCAGCTCCTTCACCCGCTGCTGCATCGCGGCGACCGCGTCGTCCCGCTGCTTGCGCGAGGCCTCCTCGAAGGCGGCGAGGGCCTGGATCTTCATGTTGGCGTCCAGCACCACCTGCTCTTTGCCGACGTTCAGCGCCCTGCCCAGCGTGTTCAGCGACGCCAATAGCGTCTGGCGCTTCGTCGCCAGCGGCAGGTCGGCGGGCAGCGTCTGGATCAGCTCCAGCGTCTGCTCCGCCGTGAAGGCGATCGGCACGACTCCCGCCTGTTTGTAGATGGCCTGGAAGTCCACGACATCGCCTTGGACCGCCCCTACTGGCGGCGCGTCGAAACGGACCTCCCCCGCGGAAGCCGGCCCCTGCGCGCCCGGGACCGCGGACGCCTCGCCGCTGTCGAACTCCCGCATCAGGTCGCCGATGCTCTTCTTGCGCAGGGCCTGGACCTCATCCCCCAGTCCGGCTTCCGTAGCGGCATCCACCAGCGCCGCCTCCTCTTCCCCAAGCTCGACGAAGAGCCCGAGCCCCTTCCTTGCCAGATCGCGTAGTGCCATAAGCTCAGTGTTTGGTGTAGGTGTCAGTGTCGTCGTTACGTTTTAAGAGACGCTTGCCTTCTCCTGCGCTGGGTGGGCGTCAGGCCTGGGCGTTCGGGGTGGACGGGGTGGACGGGGTGGACGGCGCTTCGATCTGCCAGTTCTCCCGCCACATGGAGCTCTCAGGCGGAGGCTCGCGGTCCGCGGGGTACTGCATGGTCCGGAGCTCCCCGAGACGGGGGCGGACAACCTCGGTCCAGACGGCCTCCACGTCCGCAAAGGTCCGGAGGCGGTGCTCGGGCTGGAGTCGGGCGTAGTCGGCGAGGAGATCGGCCGCCTTTGCTCCGAGCCAGCGGACCTCATCCGCGACCATGCGCTCGCCAATACGGCGGTCGGCCTCACGGGCGTTGGCGCCCATGGCGAAGTGAGGTCCGGGGTCATCGACGGGTGGCAGACGGGAGGCGTCGACGCAATCCGGCTCAACCGCCCAGAGGAGCGAGGTCTCGACCTTACCGGCGTGGTCGCCGCCGCTTTTGCCGTCCTGATCGAAGCCGGGCTGGTTGGCCTCGAAGTCCGGCAGGCCGAACAGGCGCGTGCCGACCCGCGGCTGGATCCACTCGAGGATCGTCTTCAGGTCCTGCCAGTTCGGCCCGTAGTGCCCGGTGAGAAACACGGCGGCGTGGAAGCCGAGGCGGTCCGCCGCCCGGACGTGGTAGAGCACGTTCCGGAAGTGCTGCCACGGCGGCACCGCGGTGAGCCAGGAGCGCTGCACCTCGCCGACGGACTTCACCGCCCAGGAGGCATAGCCGCCCAGCTCGTGAATGTGCCAGTAGTCCGGCGGGGCGACGATCCCGCCGTGCGCCCGGGCGGCGGCGCAGCAGATCGCGTGGGCTTTGAGGGCGTCCAGGCCGACGGCGTTGTGGGGGCCGTGCGGCTCGCAGAGCCCGTATGGGAAATAGACCAGCGGGCACTCCGCGAAGGCCCGCTCCAACTCGTCGGGGAACATCCGCTCCCAGCGGACTTCTTGCCTCGGCATCGGGGTCGTCCTCCGTTGTGGGTCCCCGAACAGCCGAGGACGAGGACGAGTTCGAGGACGAGGACGAGCTTTACCTCGTCGGGCGGGTACCGGCGGCCGGCCGGCTCACACGGGGTCGGCCGCCGTGCGCGAGGGGCTCGAATTCAACCTCGCTGGCCGTGTCGTCCTCGCGGACGGGCTGTGTGAGACTCGAGCGCGCATATCTGAACCGCATTGGGCCTAGCCCGCAGGCTCGTCATCACTGGGGAGGGGGGTGTCCACCATCTCGAGATGTTCCCGGAGCAGCTTGTGCAGGAAGGCGAAGACCGCCGCGGAGACCAGGAGCAGCACTGCCTCGACCACGGCCCAGGTGACTACGCCGGCCCACGCGGGAAGGTCGAACCTCGGTCGCGCGAACCCCCAGAGAGTAAAGGAGGCAGACGCAAGGAGGACCAGCCACGCAAGGCGTCCCACCCAGCGCCCGCGGACCGGCAGGAGCCAGTCCGGGAGCGGCAGCCCTCGCCGGCTCGCCATCAACACCCAGAGGGCGACCGGCTGCAGGCCCAGCGCGAGCCAGCTCAGCCACAGGAGCGCCACGTGCATGGTGCGTCCGCGTTAACCGCGGAGCGGCACTCGACCTTCCCCGTAAGCGCCGTTCATCTCGCGCGGAGGGGTTTCGCGAGACGGCGCGCTCAACATGGTCCTACCGCACGTAACCGCAGCAGATCCGGGAGGACCCCGCATGGCCCAAGACCCTCGCCTCGCCCCTGCCATCCTTTTCCTCGCTCTCGCCGCAGCCCTGACTGGGCGGCCCTCGGCCGGGCAGTCGGCAGCTCCGCTTCCGGTCGATGCGGCCGCGCGGACCATCGCCGGGGTGCCGGACGTTCCGGCGCTGGCCCGGAGGCCCGCCAGCGAGCTGGAGGACGCGGTGGTGCGGTTCCGTGAGGACCGGGCGGCGCTGAACCGCAGGTACGACGCGCTGTACTCGCAGGAGCGGCGGCGGCGGCTGCGGGAGTTCCTGCAGGCGTGGCGAGGGCGGCTGGCGGAGGTGGACTTCAGCCGGCTGGGGCAGGAAGGGCGCATCGATTACCTGCTGCTGGAGCATGAGCTGCGCTACGATCTCTACCTTCTCGAGCGGGAGCAGCAGTTGTTCGCGGAGATCGAGCCGCTGGCGCCGTTCCTGGCGAGCCTGGTCGAGCTTCAGGAGGCACGGCGGCGGCAGGAGCCGATCGATCA
>JGI10216J12902_105168176_pt1 | contig 12577 bp, 16 predicted proteins | sample KanNatreferecore_FD_12902 | JGI IMG/M metagenome (IMG submission 12902)
GGATTGATGGTCACTTCGCCGGGCACGAGCGCGATTTCATCGAAGCCGTATGTGACGCGGGCTTTTCGGTTGCGGCCAATCCACATTCCCATAGTCGTTGTCTCGTTTCGTTCGAAGGCGGCAACTCCGCCCAATTGTTCTCGATTAAAAAACGGCGGTCACTGACCGCCGTGGTTTGAGTTGGAGTTCACGCTTTAGCGTGTGCCGGGACAAGCTAAAGCTTGAACTCCAACTCATGCTTGCCGGATGCATCCGGTCAAAACTCGATGACGTTGTTGAGCGTGCCGCATTGCGGGCAACGGGAACGTTCGACATCGCCGTCGTCGGTGTAAACGAAGCTGCACTTTTCGCAACGAAAAATATTGTCCTCGCTGGGTGTCGGCTCGAATCGCCTGCGACGATGCTCGAAATATATTGCCACGCCAGAAAGCGCCGCAAGCAAAACAACCACGTAAGCGAAGATCAGCGCGTCGATGCTCATCGGGAACTTAGAGCGCGCTCGCGGTCGCGGGCGCCGCGTTCGTCGGTGACACGACGTGCCACGTGAAAATGAGACGGCCGATGGTTGGAGGCGCGGTCGTGCGCACGCGCGCATCCCGAATTGGCGCCGGTTCGAACTCCACTCGCCGCGCCAGCGTTACGGCCCGGGCATCAGCCGTGTTCAGGCCAGACTCGCCCGCGAGGGATGCCGTTTCCACTACGCCGTCGCCGTTCACTGAAACGACGACGACTGTCGGGCGCAGCACGTCCGTGTGTGCCGCGCTCGGCAAAGGCGGCGTGCCCAGGAGTCTGCGCGACGCGAGCGGGCCTTCGACGCGAATCGTCGTCGTCGTCATGACTGGCTCGTCCGGTATGCGCACTTCCACAGTCCTCGTCGCGCGAAGCGAAGCCAGCAATTGCTCTTCCGAGGGGCGGTTGGTTGCCGAGTACGCATTCAAAACGCCGCCGAGTTGTTCCAGTGGCAGCGCGAGCCACTCGGGCGGCGCGGACGTGTCGTTCAGCGTCGGGACTTGGGGACGAAAGTTCAACCACGCGCTGCCGGAAAAGCCGCGCGGGTGCGGCAGTGCAAACAAAGTCGGCTCCTGCAAGGCGGCGAGGTCCGTGACGCGTCGGTCCATTTCCGGCTCGCTGGAGAGATAAAGAAACGCAGCCGGCTTTTGCCAGACCGGTCGGCCTTCACGCCGGTCGGCAAACCAGAAAATCGCGAACGCATGGACCAGAAACAGAAAGACAAAGCCCCAGATCCAAAACTGGCGCGATGTTTGGCGCTCCACGACGTTCATGGCTCTGGCGAAGATGGCGCATTCTTGGGATTGGACAAGGGTGGACGTGTCGCGCCCACCGCATCTCTCACTCCCGCCTTGCGTGCGATGGCTACGAGTTTTTGCAAGGTGCTCCAGGTGACGGCTTCGTCCGCCTCGATGACGAGTGTCACGGGTTCGCGCGCGGCACTCACTTTTTCGGCGAGGCGCTGGCGCAACAACCGTTCGTGGGTGAGTTGATTGTCGAAGTAAAACTGTCCGCTCGAATCGACCGCCACGACGATCGTGCTCCCACTCCCGATGACCCCGGGCAAATCTTCCTGTTCCGGCAAACGAATCGGCACACCCGGCGTGAACACGAGGTGCGAACGCAACAGGATGAAGATGAGCAGGATGAACAGCATGCCTGCGAACGCCGCCACGTCAAGCTGGCCACGGAAGATTTGTCTGTTACGGGGAAATCTCACACCGGTTTTTCCACTTCGGAGCGGTCTGTCTCCGTCACGATATTCACGATCTCGGACGCCGCCTTTTCCATATCGAGCACGATGGAATTGACGCGCCCGACCAGATAGTTGTAGCCGGCGTAACAGGGAATCGCGACGGCGATGCCCGCAGCCGTGGAGATGAGCGCCTTCCAAACGCCGCCGGCCAGTTGCTCCATATTCGCATGCATGCCGGAGACCTGCAGCTCGCCGAAGATTTGCAGGAAGCCCAGGACCGTGCCGAGCAAGCCAAGCAACGGCGCGATTTGCGCCAGCGTGGCGAGCACGTTCAGTTTTTCCTCGAGCCGCGGGACTTCCATCAAGCCGGCTTCCTCCAGCGCCTCGCGCACGCCTTCGCGGCCACGCTCACGATTTAGAATCGCGACTTTCACCAAACGCGCGACCGGACCGGGTGTGGCGTCGCAAATAGAGAGCGCTTCCACGATATTGTCGCGTTTGAGGACGTTGCGCACGCCGTTGAGAAATTCCATCGAGTTGATTTGCGCGCGGTGATAGTGCAGGAGCCGTTCGACAAAGACGAGGATGGCCACCGTGCTGGCCGCAAGCAGTACCCAAATCATCAGGCCGCCGTGCGCGATGAGACTGGGCAAAGTAGCTGACGCGGCAGCCGCGAAGCCGGAAGCAGCGGGCAGCGCCGCAGCAGCGAGAATTGCGTTAGCCAACATGCGCACGTTATAACGGCGTAAAGCGCGAAACGTGAAGCGTGAAACGTGAAAACCTGCCGGGCCGCTCCGGCCAATCACGTTTTACGTTTCACGTTGCACGCCTCCAACTTTGAACCTTGAACTTTGAACTTCGAACTTTGAACCTTTCGCCATGGAAAATCCCGACCAGCTTCGCGAACTCTTCCGCATGCAAAAGTCGCTCAACGAACGCATCGGCGTGCGCACCGACGGCATGAGTGAAGAGGAAAAAACCAAATGGGTGCTCAACTACTCCCGTGCCATGACACAGGAAATCGCCGAGCTCACCGACAGCGTGCCCTGGAAATGGTGGGCCAAATACCAGAAGTTCGACGAGCAGAACGCGCGCGTGGAAGTTGTCGATCTATTTCACTTCCTCATCAGCCTCGCGCAAGTGCTCGGCATGAGCGCGGACGATGTCTTCAACGCCTATTGTAGAAAGAACGAAGTCAATTTCCAGCGGCAGGAATCGGGGTACACTGTTAAGGATCACGCCGATTCAAAGCACATTTGAATCGCTGCGATGGCCTCGGTTTCGGTCAACACGATAAAATCCGGTGTCGTCGGCGCGGGCTGCCTGGTGCTGTTCGGGCTGCCCTTTGCCGGCTTCGGAGTGTTCGCTGCTTTCAAATGCGTGCAGGAAATCACGACGGGCAATTTGAAATCAGGCCTGTTCCTTCTGCTGTTCGCCGTTGTGTTCTGCGCGATGGGCTTCGGCCTGATGGTGTTTGCCATTTGGGGTGCGAAATTCGCAAAACGCCAGGATCGCCTCAAAGAGCTGCATCCGAATGAACCTTGGCGCTGGCGCGAAGATTGGGAGCGCGGCGAAGTAAAGTCTTCTGCTAAAGGTCTGCTCGTTTTTGTCTGGGTCTTCGCATTCTTCTGGAACGCGATTTCCATCGGCAGTGCCTTCGCGGCTTTGAATGAGCAAAAGAAAACTCCGGCGATGCTGCTCGTGGCAATCTTCCCGCTCATCGGCCTCGGGCTGCTGGTTTGGGCCATTCGCCAGACGGTTCGCTGGCGGCGCTTTGGCGAATCAACGTTGAAGCTCAGCACCGTGCCGGGCGTGATTGGCGGCACGCTGGCGGGCGTAATTCAAACATCACAGTCGCTTCAAGGCGCGACGGACATTCGATTGCGCCTCACATGTGTCGAGCGCGACCGGGGCGGCGACAACACGAGCGAACGTCTCCGTTGGGAAGATGAGAAGCATCTGCTCCCCGCTGCGCTGCAAACCGGCGGCATCCCAGTCCTCTTTCAAATTCCGTTTGATTGCCAGCCCACGGCCGGGCTCTCTTCGACCAACTCCACCGTCTGGCGGCTGGAAGCGCGGGCGAAACTTCCCGGCCCGGATTATCAGGCGCAGTTCGAAGTGCCGGTGTTCAAGACCGCCGCCAGCCGGGCCGATGCCGCGGAAGGGGTCGAGCGGCCCGACACGCACGAAGCGCCAGTTGAGGCCGCGCCGCCGGGCGTCAGCATTTTCGCGCTGAGCGACGGCTCGACCCAATTCAAGTTTGCAGCCGCGCGCAATAAAAGCGTCGCTTTCTCCCTGACCGTGTTCACCGCGATTTGGACCGGCGCCATCGTCCTCATGGTTAAGTTCCAGGCGCCGATCCTCTTCCCGATTGCGTTTGGATTTTTCGAAATCCTTCTTCTGCTCGGAGTTATCAGCGCGTGGACGAGTGCCAGTAATGTCGTGGCCAACAAAAATGGACTGAATGTCACAAGATGGTGGTGCCTCGTTCCACGGAGGAAATTTCTTCCCGCGACTGACGTGCGATCCATCGAGCCAAAATTGGGCATGTCTTCCGGCGCCACCACCTATTACGATTTGCGCGCCGTCACGAACGCCGGCAAAAAAGTGAAGCTGGCCTCGTCGATTCGCGGGAAAAGAGAATCCGAATGGCTCGTGCGCCAAATACTGGCCGCTCTCGGCAAATGAAGACCGAACGCCACTGGCAGCGTGAAATCGATCGCGTGCTCATTACCGAAGAGCAGATCGCGCGGCGCGTGCGCCATCTCACGCGCCAGCTTCAACGTGAGTTCGCCGGGCGCGATCTCGTCATCGTCTCGCTGCTCAACGGTACCGTGATGTTTCTGGCCGATCTCGTCCGTCATCTCTCGCTGCCGTTGCGGCTGGATTTCATCGGCGTATCGAGCTACGGCGCGGGCACGGAGTCGGGCGAATTGGTTTTCACGAAGCAACTTCGCCTGGACGTGCGCGGACGCGACGTGCTCGTGGTGGATGACATTCTCGACACCGGCAAGACGTTGAAACGCGTGCTTGGCGTGCTGCGCGAACACAAACCGCGGCGCATCAAAGTCTGCGTGCTGTTGGAAAAGAAGGCGCGGCGCACGGAAAAGGTCCGCGCCGATTACGTCGGTTTCCAGATTCCCGACCTGTTCGTGGTGGGCTATGGTTTGGATTACGCGGAGCGTTACCGAAACCTGCCGTTCGTGGGTGTGCTGAAGCCGGAGGCGTATGAATTCGGAAATCGGGAAGCCGGGAAAGAAAACATTTCCTGAGTTCCTGCTTTCCAAGTTAAACTTCAGCGATGTCCGTGACAGTCCACTTCTACTCCTATTTCAAGGACCTGGGCGGCTGCGCGCAGGCGACGGAGGAAGTTGCGCCCGGCAGCACCATTGCCGAGTTGCAGCAAAAACTTTTCGCGCGCTTCCCGAAACTTTCCGCGATGCAAAAATCGATGCTCGTGGCCGTGGGTGTCGATTACCAACCGAGGACTTACGTGCTGAAGGAAGGCGATGAAGTGTCGCTCTTCCCGCCTGTGCAGGGGGGATGAATGACAAACGGTTTGCCAGACGAAGCATTTCTGAAAGCATTCGAGGACTGCACGCTGCCTTCCTCCGAGTGGCACCATCGCGCTCATCTGAAAGTGGCTTACCTCTATCTGAAGCGCTTGCCATTCGAGGAGGCGTTGAACCGAGTGCGCGAGAACATCAAACGCTATAACGCGGCGACGAATACACCCGAAAACCTGGAGCGCGGCTATCACGAGACAATTACGCAGGCGTGGTTGCGGCTCGTTCACCTTGCGTTGTGCGAATATGGACCGGCGGCGAGCGCGGATGAATTCCTGGAGGCGCAGCCGCAACTGTTAACGCATCGTGCGCTGCGCTTCTTTTATTCGCGCGAACGGCTCGTTTCGTTGCAGGCCAAGGCGGAGTTTGTGGAGCCGGACCTGGCGCCATTGCCGCGCAGCGCCAGACAGGGAATGCACGCACCCATAACGAAACTTTTTTGAGTGAAACGCCAGCTCAGCATCACGACGGAACGAATCGATGAGGCGGCACTCGTTGGCTCGCGAACGATGTCACACGCCATGGGCGCGGCCACTTACTTTACTGGCGTTGTTCGTGGCGACGAAGAAGGCGCAAAGATTTCCGCGATTGATTACGAAGCGTTCACGCAAATGGCCGAGCGCCAGTTTCACCTGCTTTTCGACGAAATGGAAAAGCGCTGGCCCGTCGAGTCGGTGCGACTCGTTCATCGCATCGGCACGGTGCGCGTGAATGAGCCGTCGCTCTGGGTGGAAGTGATCGCACCGCACAGGGGCGAAGCTTTCGCCGCGTGCCAATGGCTCATCGACGAGATGAAACGCGTGGTGCCGATTTGGAAGAAACCGGTCGCTTCCGCTTCTTAGCGAGAATTACTCGCGGTTGCGCAGGCACGCCGCGATCGCGCAACCGACCGCGAGGGCAATGCCCATCGCCAAGTACGGATTGCGCCGAATCCAGTCATCCGCCGTGTGTAAAAGTTCCTTGCCCTGTTCCTGAACCGCTGCCGCAAGTTCCTGCACTTGCTCCGGGTTCTCCACGAGTTCTGAAATACGCTCCCTGGTATCCATGCCCGCAACGTAGCCGCGTGTGGTGAACTTGCAACGAGCGCACGTGAAAAAGTTGTTCACCACGATTCGCCAGCGGAACGTGGATATTTGGATGCCATGACCACATCAAAGCAGAGTAAACACCGGCGCTTCAGTTGACGGAAGCGCCAGTGTGCGAAACATTCTACCAAGGAGGATCAAAGGGATGAAGGGACTTCAAACGTTTACTCGGTTCTGCGCAGTGGCCGCCGTGTGTCTTTCGACCAACACCTTTGCGCAGGTGAAACTGGAACACGATTCATCGTGGCATGTCGCAGGACGGCAATGCACGATTCGAGTGCTGCAACTGGCCAATCTGGGCGCGGAGGAGACGCCCCCACTGTTCCTGAGTGTTTATGCAAAACCGTTTACCGGCTACGATGGCGTCGGTTCTCCAGGGGCATTGCTCGCCCGCGCGCCTATTGGCCCGCTCGCTGGCGGCGCGATCGCCAACAACATTGAAGTGATAGCGACGGCCCGCCCGATCTTCGGCGAGAAATTCACTGCGCTCGTCGTTGAGCGGCAGGAGGGAAGGAAGTTCGTCATTATGGATTACGTCGTTTACACGTCCACCTACACTTTTCCGCGCAGGCAGGCGGGCGGAGTCGGCAGCGACGATTTGGGAGCGCTGGGCGGCAACATCGTTTTTCGCGGCCCGGCCTCCCTGACTGGCGAGCGGCGGACGGCGGACTTCTCCATCGACCAGATTCAAAACCAACGCGAAACGACGACGACCGGCATGTTGCGGCTGGCGATTTATGCCACGCCCGCGCCTTACGACGGCAGCATGACCCCAATCATTGTTGCTCAACGGCCGCTGGGACATCTGGCACCCGGTGATTTCTATCATCGGCTGCAAGGACGATTGATTATGAGGCGTCCCGGTCGCGGCCTGTTCTACTTCGCACTCGTCGTGGAAGAAGACCAAGGCGCCGGTTTCCAACCCGTTGCCTATGTCAACACGCCCGACCCGCGCCAGTTTTGACAACTTTTTTGGAACAATCGGGCAAATTTCACGTCTGATAAACGCAGCCGGCATTTCTGCCGATGTTGTTTTGAACAGAACGCCGGCTGCTCAGTCTGACGTTCTCTCGAAATGGCCCAGTTGGTTGTCACAACTCCAAATGTTGCGCTGGCGGAGATTCATCTCGCGCCAGGCTGTAACCGTTTTGGCCGTGAAGGCGCGAATGATGTGCTCGTCCCGCACTCATCTGTGTCGCGGCAACATTGCGAAGTCTGGCTGACGGAAGACGCAGTGCTGGTGCGCGACCTCGGTTCGCGCAACGGCACGTTCGTCGATGAGCAGCGCGTCCAGGAGGCGCAGATTCTTGACGGACAGACGCTCCGGATTGGCGATGTGCAAATGGTGCTGACGGGAGCGCCCGTTCGCATTTCTGTTCCCGACCTGCCACTGCCGCAACAATCGAAGCAGCAGTTGTTCATGCCCGACGGCACGCCTTGCTGTTTCAATCACGACGCGCTTGCGGCCAGCCTCGAATGCACCAAGTGCCACAAAGCATTCTGCGCCACCTGCGTGCGTGAATTGCGCGTGGCGGGAAGCGTCCCGCGCCGGTTCTGTCCCGAATGCGGCGGCCCGTGCGAACGGCTGGCGCCGACAGTCAAGGAATCCAAGCGCCCGGGCTGGCTGAACAAGATCGTGGACGCTTTCACCAAACCGACGCTGCGCCGGTAAGAAGAACTCGTTTTGCAGCGGCTTCTCGTTTAACCTTTGTCCGTGCCCAAGGCCGCGCAATCCTCCGCTGACAAAAGCATTGGCGAGTTCTTCAACCACCTGAAGAACGAACGAGGCGTGTCCTCGTACACGTTGCGCAACTACAGCCAGGCGCTGAACGAATTCGTGTCCTGGCACGACCGTGAGCGGAATGGATTGCCTTCGTGGGACAAGCTTCAGCGTGATGACTTTCGTTATTATCTGCGCTGGCTTGGGCGTCAGAAGTTGAGCCGCGCGGCCACGCAACTGCGCTTCTCCGCGCTGCGCTCCCTCTACAAATTTCTCATCCGGCGCGGCGTGGTTGCCGCGTCGCCCATCAAAGGCATTGCATTGCCAAAACAAGAGAAGCGATTGCCAAAATTCCTGACGGTGAAGCAGATCACGGATTTGCTGAAAGCGCCGGGGAAACTCGCGAAAGAAAAGCAGAAAAAGGGGCGCGGCCGTCGCGTCGAACCAAACGTGCCGGCCCGCGACGAAGCAATTCTCGAAACGATTTATTCCTGCGGCCTCCGCATCAGCGAGCTTTGTGGATTGCGCGGCGAGGACATCGACTGGCGTGAACAGACCGTGCGTGTGCGCGGCAAGGGCCGAAAGGAGCGCGTGGTGCCGATTGGCGAGCCGGCGCTCGCGGCGATTCAGAACTACTGGAACTTGCTGTTGGCACAACCAAACGCGTCGGAACCGGTTTTTCGCCGATCGGAAAAAGGACCAGAGCCAATGTCCGCCCGCACACTCCAGGCGCGTTTGAAAAAATATCTCGCTGCGGCGGGACTCGATCCCCATCTCACGCCGCACAAACTGCGTCACAGCTATGCCACGCACATACTCGATGCCGGGGCGGACTTGCGCAGCGTGCAGGAACTGCTCGGCCACGCGCACCTCGTCACCACTCAGATTTACACGCACGTCTCTACGGAGCGATTGAAGAAGGCCTACGACGAGGCGCATCCACGGGCATGAACGCGCCGGCGTGAACGCCATCGACACAACTCACCCGGCTCGCTTCAATGCCGTGGCCGTGTCACTGCCGCAACGTCATTCACAATTCCGCGCCGTGTTGATCGATCACGGTTATGCGACCACGCAATATGAACGCGATATCATCGAAGCTGCCGGCGGCGAATTCATCGATGCTGGAGACTTGCCTTCGGCAGAGACGCTCACGCTTTGCGAAACGGCGGACGGGATCATGCTGCGCCGAATCGATGTTACCGCTGAAATGATTCGCCGCTTTCGCCGCTGCAAGATCATCTGCCGCTATGGTGTTGGCACGGACAACGTGGACGTTCGCGCGGCGACCGAGGCCGGCATCATCGTCGGGCACGTGCCGGTCTATTGCGTGGATGAAGTTTCGACTCACGCGATGGCCCTGTTGCTCGCGTGCGTGCGCAAGATTGTTCCAACTCATCAGCGGGTGGAACGCGGCGCGTGGGACGTGCATCGTGAGTTGCCACTTTTTCGTCTGGCCGGAAAAACCGTGGGAATCGTTGGCCTCGGAAACATTGGCCGAGCCGTCGCTCGCAAGCTGAAAGGCTGGGAGGTGCGATTGCTTGCCAGTGATCCGTTCGTGGAACCCGAGTGCGCTGAAGCGCTGGGCGTGAAGCTGATAAATCTCGAAACGCTCTGCCGCGAGTCCGACATCATTTCTCTTCACTGTCCGCTGCTGCCGGAAACTCATCATCTCATCAACGCGCGGACGCTCGCGTTGATGAAACCTGAGGCGATCCTGATTAACACCGCGCGCGGCCCAGTCATCGAGACGCGCGCGCTCCTGGATGCGCTGAGCAGTGGACAAATCGCGCAAGCCGGGTTGGACGTGTTCGAGGAAGAGCCACTGCCGGGGGATTCACTCCTGCGCAACCATCCAAAAATTACGCTAAGCGATCACACCGCGTGGTATTCCGAGGAATCGCAAATCGATTTGCAGAGGATTGCGGCCGAGGAAGTGACGCGCGTTTGTACCGGCGGATTGCCACGTTCGCTGGCCAATCCCGAAGTGTTGCAACGCCTCGGACGCTTCCACGAATGGCAGCCCGCTGAAAACATGCGCTGGCAATTAAAGCGGCTGGAGCAACTCGCGCGGAATGATTCTCACTGACCCGTGAACGGCACGGCCATCTTCTCCCCCTGCCGCATGTATTGGTAGAGCGCGTTGATCTGCTTCTCGGCGTCGCCTTCGTAATAATCCGTCAGCGCGCTTTTGCCGTCCTCGAAATAGGCCGGCATTTTCGTTTGCGGATCGACGGCAAGCGGGTTGCGCATCCAGCGAAAGAAATACGGCTTGAGCAACCGCGCGCCGCTCAAGCCGAGATTCGGGCCTTCGCTCTCGAACACTTCCAGCGCGGGAAGGTCGTTCACGGAATGGCACGAGATGCACGAAAGGCCGTTGTCCTTGCCGATCATTTTGTGGCCAATCTTCGCCGTCTCTTCATCGACCGGACCTTCCGCCGCAGTCGTGGGCGGGTAGCCCTGCTGCATGGCCATAGCCTGGGCGAGAAGCGTGGCTCGCGACCGAAAAGCGGGCATGCGTGCCTCGACCCACAACTCGCCTTTCGGATGAATGTCCGCGCGCACCTTGAACGGCTGGCCCGCGATAAATGCCGCCGCCCACTCGGGCTTCAATTTTCCCCCCAGCACGTCGAATGCGGGAATCAGATCAATCTGTCCGTGGCATGCGGCACAACTGAGCAGCCGCGTTTCGCGCGCGGCAAACTCCAGCGGACTGTGGCGCGAGAGCGAGGCGAAATCCGTCTTCACGAATGCCAGCAACGCCTCGCGCTCCTTTGCGGTGAATGCAAAGTCCGGTGCTTTCGACTTCTCATCGCGTTTCTCGGCCAGACATCCGTTCGTTTCCTTCGCCAGCTTCGCGAGACTCACAGTCTTGAATTTGTTTTCAAGCTTCGCCGCCGAGTGACAGTTCAAGCAGCCGAGCGCTTGCACCAATTCCTGTCCGCGACCGAGCATTCCTTTTCGATCGATCTCCTGTCCCGGCTCGCGTTTGTCCGCGTGCTTGAGCAGGAAATCCGCAAGGTCCTTTGTCTCCGCATCGGCGAGCTTGAAATTTGGCATCCGAATCCACGCGAAGTGTTGCTCTGGCGCCTTCAAAAACTCGACGAGTCGGCCGTCACTGAACTTCTGCGCGACGTGCTTGAGCGAAATCCTCGCCGGGTCAGTTTCCGTCTTGTCCGGCGCGTTGTGGCAACCGATGCAGTGCAACCGTTCGAAGATGGATTTGCGTTCTTGATTTGAATCGGCGGGTTGCTCGTTGCCATCGCCCGCAGCGGCCTTCGCGTTCACGCCGGAGCGTTTGTTGATTTCGTCAATAGCTGTGGCTTTTCGCGTGGCTGGAGGTATCGCCTGGTCTGCGTCGAGATCGGTAATGATGTATTTGATATCAACTACCTTTATTTGCGTCGCTCTTCCGGCGGACACGTTCAACGAACTCAAATACGCTGCCATTGCCTCCGCGTTGTCCTTCGCCGCCCGCCCGTGCAGCAGCTTAGGCATGTGGACTGACGCGCGCGCGGATTTCGGATCGAGAATCCACTTCGCCAGCCATTCGTAATTCCGGCGCGACCCGATGCCGTCAAACGCCGGCGCGTCCATCGCCAATTCCGGCACCGGCGATGCGAACTTCTCCGTGTGGCACTTCGCGCAGCGATATTCGAGGAACAGTTCGCGACCCAGGTAAAGCTGTTCTGCTTTCTGCAACTCCGGCGTTCTCGTGTGCGTGATCCATGCGTTTGGAATCGGATTCACGTTCGTGCCCTTTTCCGTCCAGCCGACGCGCACCCACGCATCGCCCTTGGCCGGCGGCATGAACGTGGCCCTCACTGCATTGACTCCTTTGTTGATTTGAACCTTCCTGCTGATCGCGCCCGGCGTCGAAGTGTCGAGCACGACGTCATTGTTCACTTCCAGCTTTAATGAGCCGCCCAGTTCCTCGGCTTTGAAAAAATATTCCGAACGCAGATCGCCATGGATGTTTCCCTCGAACACCGCCGTGAATCTTCCGGTCGGCAAAAAGGGCGTCGGCGGTTTGCCGTTCTCCACGTAGAGCCACAGGTTCGGCAGGACCATCACATTCGAAACTTTTCCGTCAGCGGATGTGAATCGGACGGCAAATCCGTTGGTATCCGCTACAGAGGATGTCGCGGTGAAAGAGGAAAGCGCCAGGGCAATCGCAATCAACGCAGGGCGTGGCGCTTTCGCCGCGCTGCGTCCGGCGCGAGCCTTCGGCGGTGCGTGGAGGACAGCGCGCTCTACCCACGCTATGAATGTCGCCAGGAATTTCATCCCATAAACCAAACAGGGCGGTGCTGGCCGCCCCGCCGATATAGACGTTCAAGAATCTTCCGTCATCAAGGAATGGAGTGGTCCGTGTGCATCGACGGCGCGATGGAACACAACATCAGGTGGAATGTTCGCGACCCTCGATGAATTGAAAACTGGTGGCTGCGGGCGGAATTGAACCGCCGACACAAGGATTTTCAGTCCTCTGCTCTACCAA
>JGI10216J12902_100768320_pt1 | contig 12570 bp, 10 predicted proteins | sample KanNatreferecore_FD_12902 | JGI IMG/M metagenome (IMG submission 12902)
TACAACGTCGGCGGCAACAGCAAGTTCTGGGGCAGCGTGCTGTACCGGCTGCGGCGCGAGGACTTCCAGGACCTCAACCACCTCGACGGCCTCTCGCCGGCATGGCCAATCGATTACGACACGCTGGAGCCGTACTACGATCGCGCCGAGCGGCTCTTTCAGGTGCACGGGGAGGCCGGCGTCGATCCGACCGACCCACGCCGCGGGCCCTATCCCTACCCCGCGGTGCCGCATTCGGCAGGCATGGGTGCAATTGTCGAGCAGCTTCGTTCGCTCGGCCTGCATCCCTCGCCGCTGCCGCTCGGCCTGCTCGACGGTTGCGTGCTATGCAACACGTGCAACTCCTTTGCGTGCAAGGTTCACGCGAAAAGCGAAGCGGACGTGTGCTGCGTCAGGCCCGCCATGCAGAAGCCGACAGTCACACTCTGGACCAACGCGACCGCGACCCGGCTGCTGACGACTCCATCGGGAGATCGCGTCGAGGCTGCCGAAATCGCCCGCAACGGCGAGACGATTCGCGTGGAGGCTCCGGTCTTCGTCGTCGCGTGCGGCGCGGTCAATTCAGCCGTGCTCTTCCTGAAGTCAGCAAATGCCGCCCATCCGAACGGACTGGCCAACTCGTCCGGCCTCGTCGGCCGCCGCTACATGGCGCATCTCGCCACGATGATGCAGGGCTTTCACCCGTTCCGGCTGAACGACACCGTCTTCCAGAAGACGGTCGCCATCAACGACTACTATCTCAGCGGGCCGGACTGCGACTACCCGCTTGGCCAGATCCAGTCGCAGGGTCGCACGCACGCCGTCATGGCACAGACCGTCGTTCCCTGGATTCCGCTCTGGGCGTACGACTCGTGGGTCTCGCGCGGCGTTGACTGGCTGGTGATGTCGGAGGATCTGCCGGATCCGGACAACCGGGTCGCGGTCGAGAAGGACGGCCGCATCCGGCTGCACTATCGGCCGAACAACCTGCGGGCGCATGACAAGCTGGTCAAGGAGATGGGGCGCCTGCTTCGCAGTCTCGGTTTCTGGGCGATCGTCAAGCACTCGCACGGAGCGCGGAACACCACGCATCAGTGCGGCACGATGGTGTTCGGCACCGATCCGCGCACCTCAGTGCTGGACCCCTACTGCCGCACGCACGACGTCCGCAACCTGTTCGTGGTCGACGCATCGTTCTTCCCGTCCTCGGCTGCGGTGAATCCGGCGCTCACGATCGCCGCCCAGGCGCTGCGTGTCGCGGATCACATCGCGGAACGCGACCTTCGCGTGCCCCTTGGCGAGCAGGTCGAAGCGATGAACCGATGAAAGTCAGATCGTTCAGTCACACCGGCATCACCGTTTCCGACTTCCGTAAGGCCGTGACGTTCTACTGGGACGTCTTCGGCTGCCCGCTCGTCGGCGTGGCGGACACACCGCCGGAGCGCGTGCGCAGTTTTTTCGGCGTCGCCGGCGACGCGGCCGACGGCGGGCCACGCTGCAAGATCGGCTGGATTCGCGTGCCGGGCGGGGCGGTGCTGGAGATCTTCGAGTTCCAGCCGCAGCTGGCGCCGCGTCCCGTTCCGTGGAATGGCGTCGGCCTGACGCACATCTCGTTCAACGTGCGCAACCTGCCGAAGTGGCACGACTACCTGACGCGGAAAGGCGTCGAATGCGTGTCAACGCCGGAGCGGTCACCGCGCGGACATTCGTTCTTTTTTGCGAAAGACTTCGACGGCAATCTGATCGAGCTGATGGACCTCGGCGTTATGTATCACGTACTCAACTGGCTGGGTCCGCTCGGCGGGTGGATCTTCAGACGCGGGATGTATCGACAGTATTACACGCGGTCGTAGTGTTAGCCTTCAGGCGGACCAGATCAGCTTGCCGCTTCGGTCAGCGCGAGTACCTTCTCGCCGACCTTGTGCTCTTTCTGTCCCAGATCGGTCTTCGCCCAGTCGGACTCGAATAGTTCGGCAATCCGCTTCACCACCTTGGCATCCTTGGTCAGGATCCCCACCTCGCGCCGTCCGTCCAGCTCCAGCGCACGAAAACTCTGGCTGCCGACAAACGCCTCGTTCCCGTCGCGGACCGCGGCGCGGACATGGAGTCGAAGAGGCGATTTCTGCGCACGCAGGCTGCCGGTCGCCCGCTTCGCGACCTTGCCGATCACGCGAATGTCCACGCCCATCCTGGCGCGCTGGCTCAACAACCGGATCATCTGCGGGTCGGACAACTTCGGATCCCAGATCACCAGCGTTCGTCGAGCGCGCTTGATGAACGTGGCCAGCTGCTCGCGCGCGTTTTCGGGACTGACGACGAAGCCGTCGATCTCCGGCTCGAATTCCTGGCGCAGGACATCGGACTCAAACAGGCGCAACGCCTCGTTGACAACCCGGCGGTCGCGGACGATCACTCCGAGGCTCCGGCTCTTGACGTCCAGGCTCGTGTAATTAAACCCGTACACGTGCAGCTCAGCGCGGTCAACGATCATCAGCTTGCCGTGATACCGCGTCAGGTCGTCGGCAGTGCGGGTCACCGTGACGCCCGCGTCCAGCATGCGCAGCTCGAGCTGCCGCAGGCGCTTGTCGCCTCCGGAGTTGGTATGCGCGATCAGCGCCCGAACCGCGACGCCTCGTTTCACGGCAGCTTCGAGCGCCTTTTCGACTGGTTTCAAGTCGAACCTGAAAATCACGATGTCCACCGTCTCGCGCGCGTGCTCGATGGCGGCAAGGATGGGCTTAGTCCCATCTGCTGGCTGTACGATGAGTTCCACTGAGTTCTCGCCTCCCCTCGCGCCCAAGCTCAGCAGGAAACTCTACCCGCTGCCTGAACAACTGACAGCAAAGTACTGGCCGTTTTGATGACCCGGATATCGCCGGCCGGAACCCTGCGCTGTCACCTGGCGTGAAGCTCTGCCGCGCGCCGCAGCGCGGCATCAACACTCGGCAGGATGTTCGCCGCGCCAACATGGCGATGGAATTCGGCGCGCTGCATCATCTGGGTCGGCTGCGACGGTGCTCCGCACAGCAGCAGGGAGCGTCCGGAGGCGTGGACAGCATCGGCGAAATCCTCGATCGCCTTCAGGCCGGTCGCGTCAATCGCCGTCATATTCCGCAGTCGCAGGATGACGATCGACCGCATCTCGCTCAGATGTCCGAGCTGCGCCGTCAGCTTGTCGGTGGCGCCGAACAGAAATGGACCCTGGATCCGGACAATCGTCACGTAGTCTGGCAGCGGGCGGTGCTGGAGCGAGTGTTCGTGTCCGCGGCGGATGTAGTCCGGTGTGACGCGCGCGACGGTGGTGGTCGCGGCAACGCGGCGGATGAACAGGAGCGCCGCCAGAATCATCCCCGCTTCAACGGCCACCGTGAGGTCGGCGAGCACGGTCAGCGCGAAGGTCACCATCCACACCAGCCGGTCGGTCCATCCCTGTTTCCACAGCGCCGGAATCTCGGCCCACTCGCCCATGTTGTAGGCGACGACGAGCAGAATCGCCGCGAGCACAGCCATCGGCACTCTCGCCGCGAGCGGCGCGGCGAACAGCAGAATCAGCAGTAGCGTGACGCCGTGAATAATCCCGGCGACCGGCGTCCTCGCGCCCGATCGGACGTTCGTTGCCGTACGTGCGATCGCGCCGGTCGCCGGAAGGCCCCCGACCAGAGGCGAGGCAATATTGGCAATCCCCTGGGCAAACAGCTCGACGTTGGAGTTGTGGCGCGTGCCGCTCATCCGGTCGGCCACCACGGCCGAGAGCAGCGATTCGATAGCCCCCAGCATCGCAATCGTCACGGTTGGCGAGACGAGCGTCAGGATCAAATCGGGCCGGAACGCCGGCACATGCAGGCGCGGCAGTCCGGCCGGGATTCCGCCGAAGCGGCTGCCGATCGTTTCGACGGTAAGACCGGACAACGCGGCCACTGCGGTCCCGCCGACGAGCGCCACGATATAGCCTGGCACCCGTGGGACCAGACGATTCCACACGACAATCGCCGTCAGCACGGCAGCCGCGAGCACCGTGGTTTCCGTTGACACCGTCATCGCGCCGGCCAGAGCGGCGATGCGGCCGATGAACTCTCCCGGAACTTCCTCCAGCGGAATGCCGAAGAAGTCCTTGAGCTGTGTGCTGGCGATGACGAGCGCGATGCCGTTGGTGAAGCCAATGACCACCGGACGCGGGATGAAGCGGACCGCCGTGCCGGTCCCGGTCAACCCCATGACGACCAGGAGAACGCCGGCCATCATCGTGCACATGAACAGTGCATCGACACCGTATTGCGCGACGATCCCCGCGACCACGACGACAAACGCGCCGGTCGGGCCGCCTATCTGCACGTACGAGCCGCCAAGTGTCGAGATGATTACGCCGGTCACAATCGCGCAGTAGATGCCCGCCTGGGGCGACATCCCCGATGAAATGGCAAACGCCATCGCCAGCGGGAGCGCGACGAGACCGACCGTTAACCCTGCGACAAGGTCCGCGACGAACGTGCGCGAGGAATAGCCGCGCAGCGCGACGACGAGAGCCGGCCGGAACTTCCGTGAATTAGGCATCAGGCCACAACCACGCAGCGCCGCGCACGCCGCTGGAATCCCCATGCCGGGCGCGGACGAGTCGAGTGCGGATGCCCTCTCCTGTGCCGGCGGCGAATACCCAGCGTCCCCAGAGCTGCGGGATCCGCTCGTACAGGATGTCGATGTTCGACAGCCCGCCGCCAACCACGATGACGTCCGGATCCAGCAGGTTGATGACCGCGGACAGCCCGCGCGCCGCACGGGAGACGTAACGGTCCAGTGTGGCCGCCGCCGCGGCGTCGCCGCCGGACGCGCGAGAGAGCAGCTCCGGCACGGTGTGGCGATGACCAGTGCGCCGTTCGTGATCGGATGAGAGGCCCGGCCCGGAAAGATACGTTTCGATGCAGCCGCGCTTCCCGCAGTAGCATTCCGGCGCCGGCTCGTCGTCGGCATCCGCCCATGGCAGCGCGACGTGACCCCATTCGCCGGCGATGGCGTTCGCGCCGGTGAGCACCGAACCGCGTACCACGACGCCGGCGCCGGTTCCCGTGCCGAGGATGACGCCGAAGACGACCTCCGCCTCGGACGCCGCGCCGTCGGCGGCTTCCGACATCGCGAAGCAGTTCGCATCGTTGGCAATGCGGACTTCACGATCGAGCCGTGCAGCCAGGTCGTCGCCGAGCGGCCGGCCGATCAACCAGGTCGAGTTCGCGTTCTTGACCAGGCCGGTCGACGGAGAGAGCGCCCCGGGTATGCCGATTCCAACGGAACCGCGGACACCGGCGCGAGCTTCCAGCGCGTCCGTCACCGAGGCGATGGCACCGAGCGTCGCCCCGTAATCGTCACGAGGCGTGGGAACGCGCAGGCGCGCCACTTCCCTGCTGCCGTCGAGCGCAATACCTTCGATTTTCGTTCCGCCGAGATCGATACCGATGCGCACCGTGGTGTCCCCTTCAGCCGGACCTCCTGATAGTCCGCCTGAAGGCGGACACGACGATCGTATGGTGAAACAATCGGCGGATGGAATCAGAACCGCTGACGCGCGTCATCGAAACCGCCGTGCACGGCAGATATCTCGTGCGCGTGCCCGCATCTGCCGGGCCATGGCCGGCGGTTGTCAGCTTTCACGGATACGGTGAAGACGCCGCGATCAACATGGCCGCGCTCCAGCGCATTCCCGGCATCGCCGGATGGCTGCTCGTCGCCGTGCAGGCACTCCATCCGTTCTACACCAAGAACGACCGCATCGTCGCCAGCTGGATGACGCGGCAGGACCGCGAGCTGGCAATTCCCGACAATGTCCGCTACGCGGCTGCAGTGGTCGCCGCTGTCCGGGACGAATTCCCGATTACCGAGGCGGTCGCATTCGCGGGCTTCTCGCAAGGCGGCGCCATGGCGTATCGGGCCGCCGCTCATATCGGCGGTGCCGGCGTCATCGTCCTTGGCGCAGATGTCCCTGCTGACGTGACGGGTGGCCTTCCGCCGGTCCTGATCGGCCGCGGCCGCAGCGACTCGTGGTACTCAGAGGGCAAACTGGCGGCCGATCGGCAGCGGCTGCGCGGCATGGCAGTAGACGCGGAAACCTGTGAGTTCGACGGCGGCCACGAGTGGGCGGACGAGTTTGCCGCGGCCGCCGGTCGCTTTCTGAATCGCATCGATCGGAAGGTCCGGCCGCGTTAGAATCCGCGGCGATGTCCGACATTTCCCGCAGAGGATTCTTCGGCGCCGCGACGACGGCGGCGATTGGCGCAACGATCGGCCCGGCTGTCCCCGAAGCGGCCGCACAGGCGCCGGCCGCCCCTCCGGCGGTCGACGAAACGCTGGCCCTCGTGAACGGCCGCATCCACACGATGGACGGCCGCAACACCATCGCGCGCGCCGTCACCATCAGAAACGGACGATTCATCACCGTCGGCGACGCCGTCCCGCGGAACATCCCGAACGTGCGCACGATCGACCTTGGCGGGCGCACCGCCGTCCCGGGCCTGATCGAGGCGCACGTCCACATCGTGAGCCTGGCGAACCGGCCGGGGTATCACACCATCCTCGAGAACACGACATCGATCCGCGAGATCCAGGAAACGCTTGCCGCTCGCCGCAAGGACGTTCCCGAAGGGCAATGGATCACCTCGATGGGCGGGTTCCATCCGAACCAGTGGGCGGAGCGCCGGCGTCCGACACGCCGCGAACTGGACGACGCCGTCCCGGATCGGCCCGTGCTGCTCTACGAGCGATTCACCGGGCCGGCAGTCACCAACAGCCTGGGCAAGAAGCTGTTCGACGCGATGGATGCTGCGGCCCCGGTCCATCCCGACATCAAGCCGGTCGCGGTGGCGGACGACGGCACCATCGCGGCGGCCGGGTTTGCCGGCGGCGGGCCCGCGGCAAGTGCGCTGTTTCACCTGAGGCGCATGCAGACGGCCGGCGACAAGCTGCGCAGCACCGCGGAAGCGATGGCCTATTCGACGGCCGTCGGGTTGACCGCGCACCTCGATCAGGTCCTCTTCCCGACGCCGGGACCGCTCCACCCCGGCCAGATCCTGTCCAATCTCGATCACTACCGGATGTACGACTCGTGGCAGGCGCTGCACCGTGAGGGCAAGGCAACGGTCCGGCTGCAGATGAACTTCCTGCACAATCAGAACGATCCGGCACTGCCTGAACTGAAGGAGCGGCTGCGGAACCAGTTCCAGTTCTTCGGCGACAACATGCTGATGACCGGCTCGATCGGCGAATGGGCGGCGCCGCTGGGCGCCGGCGCCGTCTGGGCCGACGCTCAGCGTCTCGTCGCGCAGGCCGGGTGGCGCAACGAGAACAGCGTCCAGGATCTGAAAGGCCTGCAGCAGGTGGTCGACGCGTACGAAGCCGTGAACAAGCAGTTCCCGATCACGACGCTGCGGTGGGTGGTCCATCACGTGCCGGCCGTCACGCCCGAGCTGCTGTCGCGCCTCCGCGCGCTCGGCTGCGGCGTGCAGATGGCCGCGTTCCGATGGGTGACGTCAACCGACCCGAAAGTAATCGTCGGCGCGCCATTCCGCAGCATCGTCGATCACGGAATCCAGGCCGGCATTCACGGCGACGGCGTGCACATCGCGCCGCTGAATCCGTGGCTGCACATCTACTTCGCGGTCACCGGCGTGAACTCGTTCGGCGCCAGGGTCAATGGCGATCAGCAGATCAGCCGACAGGAAGCGCTGCGCCTGTTTACGCGCGGCAACAGCTGGTTCCTGCGCATGGAGGACCGGATCGGGACCATCGAGCCGGGCAAGCTGGCCGATCTGGCGGTGTTGAACAGGGACTACTTCGCGGTGCCGGATGCGGAGATCAAGCAGATTCGATCGGTGATGACCGTCGTCGACGGCCGGATCGTGCACAACGCCGGCCTGACACGAAAATAACCGGACCCGCCGTAACGCGCCGTCGGGCCGGGAATGGGGATCGGGGATCCGTTCGGGATCCTGATCCCTGATCCCTGTTCCCTCATCCCCGATCCCTGATCCCCGATCCCCGATCCCCGATTCAGATCCCCCGAATCATCGGCCGGCCGGCCGTTGAGAACGGCCACGGCATCGACGCCAGCATCAGCACCAGCGCGAGGCCGAAGAAGATCGCCGCGGCGAAGTGTTTCCGCGGCGACTCCTGCGCCTTCTTGATGCGCACGCGGCCGACGTGGACGAAGGCCGTCGCCACCAGCATGCCGATGACATGTTCCACGGCCCAGAAGCGGATCACGGCGTCGGCCATCGAGCCCGCCATGTCGCGCCACGCCGTCATCGTGAACGAGCTGAAGAAGAAATACAGCAGCAGCCCGATCACCACCTGCAGATCGACGGCAATGACAAACCAGCGGCTGGCCGCCTCGTCGGCCGGCGTCCACGGCCGGCGGGTGAACCGTCCCGCGGCGGCGCGGGCGAAGGCATAGACGCCCACGAGCAGCACGGCCCAGCGGAGCCAGGAATGAACGACGAGCAGCGGTTCATACATGCGGACATTGTCGCGCGAAATGTGGCGATGCCGTCACACTGATTTGTGCCGCGTGTCTCACTGCGCCGGAATCGTGAAGTTCTCGATCGTCACTCGACGCGTGACCGTCCCCGCGTACGCCGTCTCGACCACCACCAGTTCTGCATCGTCGAACCATTCCGGCTCCAGTCTGACCGGTCCGACGGCGCCACCCCGGATGCGTCCCGGGAATTCCAGCGCGTGGGTCTGAACCGTGAAGGGCGACCCCGACGTTCCGTAGGTAAAACCGGGGAGGGCCATCGACACCGCACGCGCGCCGAGGGAGCTGCCCGCGAAATCGCCGGCCCAGGACATCTGTGTCCCCAGTGCGACGGCGCTGCCCTCGGCGCGATTCCGGAGGAAGAATGCGAGGGATGAGTAGTCACTGCGTGACGCGAACGGGACAACACGCCAATAGCGAACCACCAGCCTGTAGCCATCGGCGGTCGGCACCGCACTGACGACTTCGATTCGCGAGAGGCTATCCTCCAAGGCCGCGCCGCCGCGGATCGTCAACGTCCCGCGCACGCGCGAGCCGTACAAGCGGAAGTCGAGGACCGCATCGAAACGGCCTGACTTGCTCTTGTGTTGCGCGTGCTCGACGTCGGTCAGAGACAGCAGGACGGGCCACTGTTCGTAGCGCTCTTCGACGTCGTTCAGGACCCTGGCGCCCAGCGCGGCGTGCGCGGGATTCTCAGGTGGTGGCATGAGCAGGCCCTCGGTGGAACCCCACGGGCGGGAAAAGCTCTCCATCTGCCTGCTCCGCAGCGTCGTGCCGTCAGGGAGCGTCAACGTGCCGGTCACCGCGACACCCTGCACAGCGAGGGCGGGCGGCATGCCGACGAGCTGTAGGAACGAATGAATCTGGCGTCTCGGCGGCCCACCGGTCTCGTAGTAGCGATCTGACGAGGAATTCAACGCGAAACGGGGATCGATCGTGACGGGCGTGGCCTGCGGGTTGTCCGCCCAACGGCCGACGTCGGGCGGTGTCGGCTGAAGAAAGCGCCAGGGCCACTGATCGGGAAGAAAGATCGTCGCCAGCAGACCGGCGCACGCTATCGCCGTCGCGATTCGCCAGCGGCGATTCCGATACTGATACACAACGACCGCGAGCGCGCTCGAGATGAAGATCACGACGCTGACGACTCCGGGCGTCGGATCACTCAGCGTAGGTGTGTCAATCGGGTCTGCGACCAGCCCGAACGCAAAAGCGACGCTCACCATCAGCAGGATCGCCGCGGCCCCACCGACGAAGACACCGATTAGCGTGAGCGTGAAGATCGCGAATGACGGCGTCAGTACGGCGATCGCACACAAGGCGAGTGCCCACGACAGATGGCTCGAGAGGAACGATGGCGCCGCCACGAGCTGCTGGTGGGGGCCGGCGTGAAACACCGACATCGTCACCATGTCCGCGCTCAGCGGCACGAGCACCAGCACCATCGCCATGAACAGCAGCTTCGCCGTCAGCAGCGCGTGGCTGGAATACGGTCTGGTCAGCCAGAATGCATTCCAGCCGACGAGCGCTTCGTCATGGACGACGCGCGCCACCAACAGTGCGAGCGTCAGCGTCTGCAGCACCGAGAGCAGGCCGGACAGCTCTCTGAACACGACGGCCGCCGCAAACGTCTCCCCCGCCGTTGCCGCGCCGATGCCGGAGAGTGTCACGCGCAGCACGAGAACGCCGATCCACAGGAGCACCAGCCATCGCAGATGACGGACGTCCTTCCGCAGGATATGCAGGACCTGGCTCACGGCGCTCCTCCTGCTCCCTGCCCACGCGTGTGGCGCGCGAGGGCGACGAAGATTTCGCGCAGCGTCATCGGCTGCACCTCCACGCGCGCACCTGGAAAGCGTGAAGCGATGCGATCGTCAGACGGTCCTCCCTCGTACGAGGTGTCGGTGAACCGGACAACCCGCCCGGCGGACGTGATCCCAATCCAGCCGGGTTCCGTGCCGCCATGCGGCGACACGTCACCATTCGCAACGGTCACGTCCACGCGGCGGAATCGCCCCTGCAGTGCCTGCAGGGGTTCACAGACGACGATGCGGCCGGCGTCGAGAAAGGCGACAGTGTCAACGAGACGCTCGACCTCGTCGAGGTCGTGCGACGAGATCAGGACGCTCCACTGCTCCTCCCCGGCGCGCTCGAGCACGCCGTGCACGAGGTCGTCGCGGACGACAGGATCGAGACCGCTGAAGGGTTCGTCGAGGATCAGCAGCTGCGGCCGATACGCGAGCGCGGACACGAGGGCAGCCTTCACGCGCATGCCGCGGGACAGACGACCGATTCGCACCCCTGTCGGCAGTTCGAAATCGTCAATGAGCTTGTGGCACAGGCGCTCGTCCCAGGTCGGATAAAACGGCCGGCAATAGGCGAGCAGTTCGGCAACCGTCATCCATGTTGGAAGCTCCTGGTTCTCGGACACGTAGCCGATGGTCCGGAGTTCGTCCGGCCCCAGGCGTCGTGAGTCGGTGCCGAGCACCCTGGCTTCACCGCCGGACGGCCGGAGGATGTTCATCAGGGCGCGAATCGTCGTGGTCTTCCCTGCCCCGTTCGGCCCGAGCAGCGCGAAGACCGTCCCCGGCTGCACCGCAAAGCTGACGCCGCGCACCGCCTCCGTTTTCCGGTAGCGGCATGACAGGTTGACGACATCAATGACGGGCTCCACAACACTCCTCACTTCCACACTCGACGGATGGCGTCGAGCACCTCGGTCAAGGGGATGGCGAGCAGCTTGGCTTCGATGACGAGCCGCTCGATCTGCGACGTCATCGCCGCCCGGCGGGCGGGATTGGCGCTGGGCTGCCAGGCGGCGACAACGGTGCCGATGCCGGGACGAGGCTCCAACAGGCCGCGCTCGATCAGCGTGGCGACGATCTTCTGCGCGGTGTTGGGGTTGATCGCGAGTTCCTGGCTGAGGGCGCGCACCGACGGAAAGGCATCCCCCGGCGCCAGCTGGCCGGTAACGACCGCCTTGGTCACCGCGAAGACCACCTGATCGTGCAGGGGCCGGCCGGGCCGGATGACCACGCTGAACGGCAGCGCCATGACAGTCGTACTATCTACACTAGTACACAGCGATCAGTAAATGTTTCTGATCCCTGATCCCTGATCCCTGATCCCTGATCCCTGATCCCTAATAAAAATCATGCGCGTCGACAGACGCCCCACCGGAGATGCCTTCGACGCGCTCGGCGCGCACCGACAGCACGCCATCCTGGTGCTGCAGCACGCCGTCAACGATGAGGAAGGGCTGACGGACGACGGTCATCCGGTGTCGATCGAACAAATCGGGGCGGATGATCACGTTCGAGATGCCGGTCTCGTCCTCGAGTGTCAGAAACACGAACCCCTTGGCCGTCCCCGGGCGCTGCCGCGTAATCACCATCCCCGCCACACGCACCCGCCGGCCGTTCTTCGCGTTGGGCAGATCCACGGCGCGCAGCACACCGCGCAGCGACATCTCGCCGCGCCGCAGCGCCATCGGGTGCGGCCCGATAGTCAGGCCCATGCCGGCATAGTCGGCCTGCAGCCGCTCGTCGTCATCCATGGGCCGCAGCGGGGATCGGGGATCAGGGGTCAGGTCCTGATCGGCGATCCCTGATCCCTGATCCCTGTACAACTCCCCCGCCGGCCTTACTGCCCTCTCCACCTGCCACAAGGCGCTGCGGCGTTCGTTCGTGAATTCGTTGAGCGCGCCGATGTCCGCCAGCGTCGTCAGCTCGTCGCGCCGCAGGCCGGTCCGCTGCACGACGTCCTCGATCGATCGGAACCGGCCGACGGGGCGCAGGTGCACGGTCCATTCATGCGAACAGATGTTGCAGAAGTAGGTACGATCGGCGCGGGTGTCGCGGACGATCTCGATCATCGAGTCGTCGTCCGAGCCGCATTTTGCGCACAGCAGCGGGGGCGCCAGTGTTTTCGTGCGATCGAATGCCGCCATCGTCTGTCCCACGTCCTTCCGCAAGCCGTTCACATACATGAGGCCGATCCGGATCGCCCCGTCGTCTTCGACACGGCACGGCCAGTCGGACTGCTGCACGTCGATCGGATGAAAGCGCACGCCGCGCCGC
>JGI10216J12902_102954831_pt1 | contig 12569 bp, 12 predicted proteins | sample KanNatreferecore_FD_12902 | JGI IMG/M metagenome (IMG submission 12902)
CATCGGTCGCCTTCGGCGCGCGCACGCGGAATGTGACCGTGCGATCGGCGTGGATTTCCGGCGATAGCGGCGGCGGTGTGAACGCGGGGCGGTTCGTCGATGGCGGTGTTTGAGCAAACGCGGTCATTTGGACGAGACAAACAGTAAGGCTGAAAGAAATGAGCCGTGTGTTCATAAGTTATCCTTCGGATTGATGCGGGCGTTTATGCCCCAGTCTGTCCCGAAAGCCAACCACGATATTGGCGTCCGAATTTCCTCACCGGTAGTGATGCAGTTCAACCCGCGAAACACGCCAGAAGCGATCTTTCACAGACCCTGGCCTTCGCGCGGTCAAAAAAGGTTCGCTTGGCGAGCCGCGGTTCCGCATATTCGCCGCACGCATGAAATCGATGACGGGTTACGGGCGCGGCGAATGCGCGCAGGATGGTTTCAAGGTCACGGTGGAACTCAGCTCGGTGAACCGCAAGCAGAGCGAGATTTCCGTTTATCTTCCCCGTGAGCTGGAGGCGCTGGAGTCCCGTGTTCGCGACGAGGTGAACCGCCAGATTTCACGCGGACGCCTAACGGCCAAGGTTTCTCTGCACGCCGCCGACGGCAACTTCCAGGGGCGCATCCGCCTGAACGCACCGCTGGCGAAGGCGTATGCCCGCGAACTGAGCCGGCTGGGCAAAGAACTGAAGCTTTCCGGCCCGGTCACGCTCGATGTCCTCATCCGCGCGCCGGGCGTGTTGCAGGCGGACGATGAAGTGACTGACGTCGAGGCATTCTGGCCGGCGGTTGAAAAGGCGTTGCGCAAGGGTCTCGCCGCGCTGGTTCGGATGCGGGAACGGGAAGGCGCGCATCTCCTGAAAGATCTGCAGAAACGGGTGGGCATCATTCGCAAATCCGTCGAACGCGTTCAGAAGCAGGCGCCCGAAGTGTCGAAGCGTTATCAGGAACAACTGAGGGAACGGGTCCGGAACGCGGGCCTGGAGATGCCGGCCGTCGATGACGAACGCCTGCTCAAGGAGATCGTTTATTTTGCCGATCGCTCGGACATTTCAGAGGAGGTGACGCGGTTGCAAAGCCACTTCCAGCAGTTTGAGGATTGTGTGAAGTCGAAGGAACCGGTGGGCCGGACGCTGGATTTCTTGACCCAGGAGATGAATCGCGAGGTGAACACCATCGGTTCCAAAGCCAACGACAGCCTGATTTCGCGCGAGGTGGTCGTGCTCAAGGCGGAGTTGGAGAAGTTCCGCGAACAGGTGCAGAACGTGGAGTAATGAACCCTGAGAGCCGAGAGCCGAGAGCCGAGAGCCGAGCCGCCCCGCTTCTGATCGTCATTTCGGCGCCGTCGGGCGGTGGCAAGACCACATTGTGCGAGCAGTTGCTCACCGCGCGTCCCGGCATCGTCCGCGCCATCACTTGCACGACGCGTCCGCCGCGCAGCGGCGAACGGGACGGTGTGGATTATTACTTTCTGAGTCCGGACACGTTTCAAACCCGCGTGCAGGCGGGCGAGTTTCTGGAGCACGCGACGGTTCACGGCAACAGCTACGGAACGTTGAAAGCGGAAGTCCTGGACAAGCTGCGCCAGGGCAAGGACGTGTTGCTGGCGATCGACGTGCAGGGCGCCGCAACAGTTCGCGCCAAAACGGAAGAGGATGGGGAACTCAGGCAGGCGCTCGTGACGGTCTTTCTGACGCCGTCATCGGTCCGGACACTGGAAGAGCGTTTGCGGCAGCGCGGGACGGATTCCGAAGCGGTCATCCAGAAACGCCTGGGTGTCGCGCGGCAGGAGATTGCGGAATGGGAACGTTTTGATTATTTGCTGATCAGCACTACGGTTGCGGAAGACCTGCGGCGGATGCAGGTGATACTGGAAGCGGAAGGAATGCAGCCGCATCGAGCGGTGCCGCCGCGAGTCGATTGATCGGCGGCTCAGGTTTCGACAAATATTGTGAGCAAAACAAGGAACATAGTGCTCGGCGTGACTGGCTCGATTGCGGCGTACAAAGCCGCGGACCTGACGAGCCGCCTGGCCAAACAGGATTGCAGCGTCAGCGTCGTCATGACGGCGGATGCGTTGCGTTTCATCACTCCGCTGCCTTTCAAAACGTTGTCGCGCAATCCGGTCGTGACCGACCTCTATGACGAGGAGGAAGGCTGGAAACCTACGCACGTCCGGCTGGCCGACGAGGCCCACCTGCTGCTCATCGCTCCGGCGACGGCCAACATTCTCGCGAAGCTGGCCCACGGCGTCGCCGACGATGCATTGACGTGCATTGCGCTGGCATTAAACCCGCAGGCGAAGATGCTCGTTGCGCCGGCGATGAACGGCAAAATGTGGCTGCATCCGGCGACGCAACAGAACGTCGCCACGCTGAAGTCGCGGGGCGTTGAATTCATCGGACCGGAGGAGGGGATGCTTTCATGCGGGTACGAGGGCTTGGGGCGGCTTTGGGACGTGGAAAAAATCGCCGCGTGCGCGCTGGAGCTGTCGTCGCCGGGGACGTAATGTTTGTCGTGAGCCGGCTCCGCCCATGAATCGCTTTGGCCTGCCAAACTGGAAGGCGCTTTCCCTGTTCCGGTCGTCCGGCTGGTTGCGTCTGCCGGAGTGGCTGGTGAGCCGCGGTCCCGACGCGAGCCAGCAGTCGGCGCGGATCCGGTTCATGGAGCGGAACATTGTGCTGCCGGTCAAAGCGTGCGTCCTGTTGTTGCTGGCGTACTACCTTTTTTTCTCGAACTGGTTTGACGACGTTTACACGTATCGCGAGGCGGTTCTTCTGACGGTCCGTTTGTTCTTCCTGATCTACCTGGTGGCGAACCTGACGGTCGGCATCATGGTGGTTGGGATGGACGAACTGCCGTTCAAACTGATCTGGGAGCTGGTCCTCATGGCGGCGCTGCTCGACGGGTTGTTCTGGGGAGCATTGACGATGGTGACCGGCGGCTTCGATAGCATGCTCTACTGGGTGTTTCTGGGGTTGATTGTCCGCAATGCGATCAGCATTCCTGTGGCTTCGACACAGATCGTGTTGAACCTGATCGTCTGCAGCTGTTTTATCGCCGGCGGCCTGGCAGAGTACGGAATCACCCGGGTCGAACCGGAATTCTCCGAGGAGAGCAACGAACCGTACGTCTTGCGAGTCGTGGTGCTCCTGCTCATGACGGCCTGCTGTTATGGCGTTCAAGTGTTGTTCGACAAACAGCGGAAAGTGGACGAGGAGGCGCTTGAATTCGCGCAGCGGCAACAACAGTTGCAGTCCGCCGGCCGGCTCGCTGCCGAGATCGCACACCAGCTGAAGAACCCGCTGGGCATCATCAACAACGCAGCCTTCGCGCTCCAGAGGACCGTCAAGGAGGGGAAGACGATCACCCAGCAGATTCAGATCATCCGCGAGGAAGTCGAGCGTTCCGACCGCATCATCACGGAACTGGTGGGCTACGCGCGTCTTGTCGAGGGCCGCGTCGAGAAACTGGACGTGGCCGACGAGCTCGACGCGGCCCTCGCGCGCGTGTTTCCACCCGCGGCGAAATACGACGTGGAGATTCGCCGGGACTACGCGGTCGCACTGCCGCCGCTGCTCATGCAGCGAACCCATTTTTACGAATCGCTCGTCAACATCATGCAAAACGCGCGGGAGGCGATGAACGGTCATGGCCTTATCGAGGTGTCGGCCCGGGTCGGAGACAACTATTCGGTGGTTGTCGAGGTTCGCGACAACGGGTCCGGCATCCCGCAGGAGAAGATCAGCCAGATTTTTGAGCCGTACTTTACCACGAAGGACAAAGGAACCGGCCTCGGCCTGGCGATCGTCAAACACAATACCGAGATTTACGGAGGAACGGTGCGCGTGGAATCTGAGCTTGGAAAAGGGACGCGGTTCACCTTACAGTTCCCCGCCAAAACCGTGATGAAATTGCGCAAATAAATGAGTGCGAGCCTGCCACCGTTGCTGGTCGTTGATGACGAGAAGAACATGCGGCTGTCGCTGGAGGCCGTCATGGCGGAAGAGGGTTACCAGGTCCGCGCCGTCGATTCCGCCGAACAGGCCCTCCGGTTGCTGGAGCAGGAAGAGTTCTTCATGGTCATCACCGACGCGCGGCTGAACGGCATGAGCGGTTATGAGTTTCTCGGCCACTTGAAACAGCGCTGGCCCCAGGTGCCGGTGCTGATGATCACCGCCTTTGCGACGCCGAAGCTCGCCGTCGAAGCGATCAAGGCGGGAGCCATCGACTACCTGGCCAAGCCGTTTGCGCCCGAAGAACTGTTGCACGCGGTCGCGCGCTGCGCCGAACGGCATCGCCTTTTGATGGAAAACGCCGCCTTGCGCGCGCGCGCCGGCGAACCGTACACGATCGACCAGATCATCGGCGAATCTCCCAAGATCCGCGAGCTTCGGCAGCTTATCCAAACCGTCGCGCCCACCAATGCCACGGTGTTGATTCTTGGCGAAAGCGGCACCGGCAAGGAACTGGTCGCCGGCGCTTTGCACAGTCTCAGCCAGCGCAGAGCGGGCAACTACGTGCGAATCAATTGCGCGGCCATTCCGGAAACGCTGTTGGAAAGTGAACTGTTCGGCCACGAGAAAGGCGCTTTCACCGGCGCGCTGCGGCAGAAGCCGGGGCGAGTCGAGGAGTCCGACGGCGGCACCATCTTCCTGGACGAAATCGGCGACATGAGCCGCCCGCTCCAGGCGAAGCTGCTCCGGTTCCTCGAAGACGGAACGTTCACCCGCGTCGGCGGCAACCAGGAGTTGCGCGTGGACGTGCGGCTCATCGCGGCGACCAATCGGGACATTATCGATGCCATCCGGCAGAACCATTTCCGCGAGGACTTGTATCACCGTCTTAACGTGGTCCAGTTCCGGCCACCGCCGTTGCGCGAGCGGGGTGACGATGTGCTGCTGTTGGCCGAGTATTTTTTGAAGCAATTCAACCTCGGCATGAACAAGCAGGTTAAAGGAATTTCGAGGCCCGCCCGGCAACTGCTGACGGTCCACCATTGGCCCGGAAACGTGCGGGAACTGCGGAACGTTATCGAGCGCGCCGTCATTCTGGAAACCGGGGAGGAAATCCAACCGGTGAGCCTGCCCGATTTTCGCCATGAAACACGTCTCCGCAAAGGGGAAGCCCCCGCAGCCGCCGTGACCGGCTCGCTGGAGGAAGCCGTCTTCGAATTTGAACGGGAACTGGTCATCTCCACCCTCGAGCAGAATCACCACAGCCTTGCCAAAACGGCCGACCAGTTGAAAATCACACGCCACGCTTTGCGTTACCGCATGCAACGCCTGAACATCAATGCCGACGCCGGCCCGGACGAGGACACGGTGGTGCCGACGCGAAAGGACGCCGTTCCATGAGCAGTCCCCTGGTTCTGCTGGCGCAGTTGGAAGGCTTGAATCCGTTGAACCCGACGGCGCCGGTTGGCAAATCGGCCGGCCTGCTGTTCAGGGACGTGATGGTCATCATCGTCACCGGAATTGTCCTCGCCCTGCTTCTCATTCTTTGGGCGCGGCGTTACGTGAAGAACAAGAAGCGTCAGCGCCGCCACCATCATTTCGAACGCGCGGCTCAGGCGCCCGCGGCCCCGGCCGTGACAGAAGAGGAAGAAGAGAGTGATGGGCGTGACCGGCGCCACCACCGCCGGCGCCGTCGTCGTCGCGATCATCGTCTGCGCAATCCCACTCTGGCCGAAACCGGCGGTCTGCCGCCGGCCAAACCCGAAGGGCCCTCCGCGCCTTCCCTGTGAACACGCAGGTCAGCCAGGCGATCACCCGCCGAAGCGCCTCCAATCTCGCCCTGGCGTTCGTGCTCCTGCCCAAGGCCAAGCGCGAAGGGATGTCCGCCCTTTACGCATTCTGCCGCGAGGTGGACGACGTCGCCGATGATGAATTGGCGCCGGTCGACGACCGGCGTGCGCGACTGGCCGGGTGGCGCGACGACGTCCGCAAGGCCTGCGAACGGGGCGCGCCGTCGTTTCCAGTCAACCAGGAATTGAAGCCGATCATCGACCGCTATCAGCTTCGCTTCGAGTATTTCGACGAACTGATTCAAGGCGTGGAAATGGACCTGGACATCAAACGCTACGCGACTTACGCCGGGCTGGAGCAATATTGTTATCGCGTCGCTTCGGTCGTTGGGCTGCTCAGCATCGAGATTTTTGGCTACCGCAATCCCCGCTGCCGCGACTACGCGGTATTTCTGGGGAAGGCTCTTCAGATGACCAATATCCTGCGCGACGTGCGGACCGACGCCGAACGCGGGCGAATCTATTTGCCGGCGGAGGAACTGGCGCGCTTCTCCGTCCGTGAAGAGGAGATTCTGAATGGCGAATATTCCCCGCGGTTTCGCAACCTGGCGGAAAGCGTCGCCGCCCGCGCGCACGGATTCTATCGTCAGGCGCGCGAAGCGCTGCCCACGGAGGACCGCCGCTCGATGGGCGCCGCCGAGCTGATGGGATCGGTCTATTGGCGGCTGCTCAAAAAGCTGGAGGCCCGCCAGTTCAATGTCTTTGACGCGGACCCGACGCGGATTGGAAAATGGCAGAAGTTTTTCCTCATCCTTCGCACCTGGTATCGGCTTTCGACCGGCGCGCTCGTGCCGAACTATGGAACGCCGTGAGGCCGCTCGACGGCTGATCGTCAATGCCGACGATTTCGGCGCTTCGCGCTCGATCAACGAGGCCGTCATTCGCGCGCATCGGGAAGGAATTCTCACAACCGCCAGCCTGATGGTCAACGGCGAGGCGGCCAGTGAGGCCGTCGAGCTGGCGCGGCAAAATCCGCGGCTGGGTGTGGGTCTGCACTTGACCCTGGTTCGCGGAGCGGCCGCGCTGCCGCCCGCGAACATTCCCGGCCTGGTGGACGAGCGAGGCCGTTTCCGCGACCATCCCGTGGCGCGTGGATTTCTTTTCTTCGCGCGTCGCGGGCTGCGCGGTCAATTGGAGAGAGAAATCAGCGCGCAATTTGAGAAATTCCGGGCAACCGGCCTGAAGCTCGATCATATCAATGGTCACCTCCATTTTCACCTGCATCCGACTGTGTTCGCGATTCTGATGCGACGCGCGCCCGAGTGGGGCATCACCCATCTGCGGCTCACGCGTGATTTGTTTTGGCTCAATCTGCGAATCGCGCCGGGACACCTCTTCTATCGGTTGAGCCATGCCGCGGTCTTCCATCTCCTGGCGGCCCGCGCGAGGCCAGCGTTGGATCGAATGGGCATCAAACACACGGCCGCTGTCTTCGGGTTGCTGCAGAACACCCGGGTGGACGAAAGCTACGTGACGGGCCTGCTGCCGCGATTGCCGCCCGGCGTTTCCGAGCTTTACTCGCACCCGTCGCTCGACGAATTTAGGCACGAATTCGACGCGCTCATCAGCCCGAAGGTGAAGGCGCTGCTCGAAGAGCACGGGATCCAGCCGGTCCGCTACCAGGATTTGTGACATGACCAAAGTTTTGATCGTTCTAGTCATCGCGCTGGTGTTCGAAGCGGTCGGGGTTGTCTTTCTCAGCCGCGGGTTGAAACAGATCGGCGAGGTCGAGCGGGTTACCGTCACGGAGGTCATCCGCATTGTCCGAAAGGGGATTGTGAATCCGAGCATCCTGCTGGGAGTCCTTCTCGAAACGATCTTCTTCGGCGCGCTGCTCTACCTGTTGTCGCAACGCGATGTCAGCCTTGTCTGGCCGTTGACGGCGCTGGGCTTCGTGCTCACCGCCATTGCCGCGAAATTCATCCTGCGCGAGGAAGTGTCCTGGCTGCGCTGGAGCGGCGTGATTCTGATTGTGCTGGGCGCGGCGCTGGTCAGCTACAGCGAGAAAATGAAAGCCAGCCCGCCTCGGGTCGCTCCCGCTACAGCCGAACCGGTGCCGGGGCAGAAATGACTTTCTTCAACACCTCCGCCAGTCCGTCCGCGGCGGCCTTCGTTTGTCGGTGAAATCTGAGCAACGCGCCCATTTTTCCGGGCGACGCCAGCAGCATCAGCAACAGCCTGCCGTAACTCAGGTTCTGTTCCGCATCCAGCAGGCGGTTGAAATCGAGTGGCAGCTCCTCGTTCGCGGCATCCGAAATGACACGCACGGTTGCGCCGGGGATCTTCTGTTCGCGGCAAAGGGTTCGAATGATCCCCGACTCCATTTCGACCGCGTCGGCGCCAGTGCTTTGCCGCAACACCTTCTTTTCCTCCGCGGTTGCAGCGACTCTGTCCGAGCAGTGAAACTTCACCGGGCGCGCGCCGGCCGACAGCAGGGCAGGGGACAAACCGGATTCGCCGTCTGCGGAGAAAACCACCGTGCCCGTGGCCAATTCCGGATTGAGACCGCCGGCAAAACCGCAAGTGAGAACGACCTCAGGCCGTCCGGTCGCGAACGCACTGCGAATGGCCTTTTCCGCGTTTCGTGGCCCGATGCCCGTGACTAAAACTCGCAAACCCGAGTCCGCGCCAATGAGATTTTCGAAAGGACGCGACTCTTCTTTGACAGCGAAAGTCAGAAGCAAAGAAACCATCTTACAAGAATCACGATAATCCGCGAAGATTCTTCGGAGCGCGGCTCCGTGTGCCGCAGCAGCTTCGCCCGTCAGGATTCAGCCGGAACAAACAACCGCCGCGTACTCTGCGGAAGTGCTGCGGGTCACAGACCCGCGGTCCGTTTCGGTTCCGGCTGCACTGGCCTGCAACCTTTGCGTGAGATTTCTTCCGTATGCGGCCAGGACCGCGCGGCGCCGGCTCAGTGAGCCACCAGTTCTCTGACGTGATCGCCCACGCGGCCGCGTGGCTCCAACCTGGCTTTCTGAAGAATGTTCCGATAGGTCGCCAGCGCGAGCAGCGGCCAGGCGTTTCGATACATGTCGTATTTCAAATAGAAGACCTTTGGGAAACCGGTGCCGGTGGTCTCATGCTCGGTCCAGGAGCCATCTTCGTTCTGCGTGCGAACGAGATACTCGATCCCCCGCTGCACGCTCGGTCGATGCGGATCATCGAACGCGCACAGGCCCATTACCGCCCAGGCGGTTTGCGTTGCCGTGCTCGGGCCGTGGCCTTTGAAAACCGGATCGTCATACGTGTTGCAGCGTTCGCCCCAGCCGCCGTCGGCGCGCTGAACGCTTTCCAGCCAGTCGCGCGCCCTGAGCAGCCACGGCTCGTTCATGTTCCAGTTCAGCGCGCGCAATCCCCGCAACGTTTGCCACGTGCCATAGATGTAATTGACACCCCATCGTCCATACCACGAGCCGTCTTCCTCCTGTTGCTCCCGGATGAACTGGATCGCCTTTTGAATCTGCGGATGGTCCGCGGCGTAGCCCTCGTAGCCCAGCACTTCGAGAATGCGCGCGGCGATGTCAACACATTCGGGATCGAGCATCGCGTTGTGATCGGCGAAGGGAACCTTTTCGAGCAGGTTTTTTGTGCAGTCCTTGTCGAACGCGCCCCAGCCGCCGTCCTTGCACTGAAAGGTCATCATCCAGTCGAGGCCGCGCTTGAAGCTTTCGTCGCGTCGCTTCGGATCATCCGTGGGGACTTTGCGGAGGGCCAGCAGGACCATCGCGGTGTCGTCCACGTCCGGGTTCCATTTGTTCTCGTATTCGAACGCCCAGCCGCTCGGCTCGACTTTCGACGGGTTCTTGTACCGCCAGTCGCCCCGGAAGCGGATTTCCTTCGAGATCAGCCAATCCACCGCCTTCTTCATCGCCGGATGGTTCTCCGAAATCCCCGACTCGTGCAGGGCAATCGTGACGTAAGCCGTGTCCCACACGGGCGAGAAACACGGCTCGATGCGGACATCATCATCAGTCTCGTGTTCCAGCCGTTTCAGCTCGCGTTCGGCGCGGACAACCTCCGGGTGCGTGTCGGAGTAACCGAGCGCCTTGAGCGCGATGAGGGCGTTGAGCATCGCCGGGAAAATGGCCGCGAGACCGTCGGAACCCTCGAAGCGCTCGAGCATCCATTTTTCGGCTTTCTTGAGCGCGCGTTTGCGGAACGGATGGACGCTATTTTCCGCGAACCACTCGGCGAACTTGTGCAGCTTGTCGAGCCAGATGAAAAAGTTGCGCCACGTGAGACCTTGCGGGTCGGGCGCGAGGGCCAGGTCGCGCTCGTGATAGCCCAGCGGGTAAAGCTCGTCGAGGGTGATGTTCTGCGGACGGCGCGTCGGCTTGAAATGGTTGATGATCGACAGCGGCACGAGCATCGAGCGCGTCCAGGAGCTCATCTCCCAGAAATTCACGTGAAACCATTTGCCGATGAGAATGACCTCGCACGGGATCGTCGGCACATAGTCCCACGGGAAGAGTCCCAGGAGGGCGAGGTAGAGCCGGGAGAACGTGTTCATCCGCGGCACGCCGCCCAGGCTCAGAGCCACCTGGCGCGCCCGGAGCAGGCGCGGATCGGTCACGGGAACACCGGCCAGCTTGAGGGCGAGGTAAGCCTTGATCGTGGCGTTTATTTCCGACGGCCCGCCGTAATAGATGTTCCAGCCCCCGTCCGGGAGCTGCATGGAAGAGATGTGATTGACCGCCTTGCGTTGCCACTCCTTGTCCACCTTCCCATCCCAATGATGGTAGGCGATCATGTCGGAGCAGAGAGTCGAATCGACCATCAATTCCCCGACCCAATAACCTTCCGGTGTTTGAAGGCCGAGGAGATGGTTTTGCGACCGCCGGATGGCGGTTTCCAGTTCCGAGAGGGGCTGCTGGACCCTGCCTCCCGCTGCCGTCGGATGCGGATCAACCCGGCGGGGTTCAGATATTAACTCTGACACGCGAGTTAATTTGCGAACTGAGCTGCGAAGTGTAAAGACCTAAAGTTAGACCGCGAACCGCGCGAAATACGCGAATCATTGCAGTGGCAACAGACTCCGTTGTTCAGGCCGTCGGGGCGGCTTCTGCTTTGTTTCGCGTATTTGGCGTATTCCGCGGTTCATGCCTTCCTCAATTACAGTTTTCAGAGTTGAACTTTCACTTCTGGACGCTAGCTTGGCCGCCCCATGAAGTTCTTCAAGTACCACGCCCTGGGAAACGATTACCTCGTAATCGACCCAAAGGATCTGTCGGCGCCGCTCACGGAGCCGCAGATCAGGGTCATTTGCCATCGCAACTTTGGCATCGGTTCCGACGGCATCCTGCTCGGACCGCTTCCGTCTGCCAAAGCGAAGTTCGCGTTGAAGATCTTCAATCCCGATGGCAGCGAGGCGGAAAAGAGCGGCAATGGCTTGCGCATTTTCTCCCGATATCTCTTCGACCGAAAGCTGGTCGGCGACGGCGAGTTCCCCATCGAGACGCCCGGCGGTTTGGTGAAATCCATTGTGATGGACCATGGCCGCACGGTTCGCGTCGAAATGGGGAAAGTGGGCTTTTGGAGTGACGAGATTCCAGTCATTGGCCCGCGTCGCGAGGTGATCAATGAAAAGATCACGGCCGGCGACCGCGCGTTTACCTTCTGCGCCGCGACGATAGGCAATCCACATTGTGTCCTGCCGCTCCCGGAGATCAGTGAAGCATTGGCGAAGCAGTACGGCCCGTTGCTGGAGAGACACTCCAGTTTCCCGAAGCGGATCAACGTGCAGTTTCTCAGGGTGATCGACCGCGGAAATATCCAGATCGAGATCTGGGAGAGGGGCGCCGGTTACACGCTCGCGTCCGGGAGCAGCAGCAGCGCGGCCGCGGCCGTCGCCCGCAAACTCGGCCTGGTGGACGACGCAGTCCAGGTTCACATGCCCGGCGGCGTTATTTCCATCGAGATGGACGATCAATTCGCGGTGTTGATGACCGGACCCGTTACCAAAGTCGGCGAGGGCTCCCTGTCGCCGGAGCTGTTCGAAACGAAAGTGTAGCCAGGTCCACCGGGCCGGATTTTCGGACCGCGGCCATTCTGGCCGCAGCGCGTCTGACAATGGAGGACCTGGCCGAGATCACTCGTCGCCTGGATTCGACGCAGCTGCTGCGCCCTGGAAGGGCGCGGTCCGTCCCGCAGTCGCGGACTGTGGGTTTTGCCTCGCCGCGCGCGGATCGTGCCTTTTCGCCTGCTAAAAATCAGGCTGGCCAAACGAAAAGCTTTCGCGGATTTTAGCCGGCGCGTTTCAACTCATGTTTACCGGAACCTATACTGCGATTGTGACGCCGTTCAGAGACGGCAAAGTGGACGAGCCTGCCCTGGAGCGGTTGATCCGGGCGCAGATCAAAGGCGGCGTGGATGGCATCGTCCCGGTGGGCACCACGGGCGAATCGCCCACGCTCAGCTTCGAGGAGCACATGTACGTTGTCGAGAAGTCCGTCCAGTTTGCGGCGGGAAGAATCAGGGTTCTCGCCGGCACCGGCGCAAATTCGACGGACGAGGCGATCTACCTCACGGTCGCGGCCCAACGGGCCGGCGCGGACGGCTCGTTGCAGGTCGCGCCTTACTATAATAAGCCGACGCAGGAAGGATTGTTCCAACACTTCCGCGCCATCGCTCTGGCCACCAAGCTTCCCATCGTGCTCTACAGCATCCCGGGGCGGTGCGGCATCGAGATCGGCGTTGAAACCGTTCGGCGCCTGGCGCGCGAGTGCAAAAACGTCGTCGGGATCAAGGAGGCCGGAGGCAACACCGACCGCGT
>JGI10216J12902_100201171_pt1 | contig 12558 bp, 20 predicted proteins | sample KanNatreferecore_FD_12902 | JGI IMG/M metagenome (IMG submission 12902)
GGGGATAGTGTACGGGTCGCCCATCGGCTCGGTATACGGCTGGACGGTGCTGTTACGAAGGAACTGTAGCTCTGCGAATTGCCCGCCTTTTGTCCTGATAAGCTCGCAGTAGGCATTCCCCCACTGCTCCGTGTCGAGGATGAGCGCCTGCGCCAGTATCGTCCAGTCTGCGCCTGGATATGGCCGGTTCAGGATGGCAAGCAGCGGATGGTCCGGCTGTGCTTCCCACTTGCCGTCAGCGCCCTTCCGGTAGACCATCGGCGGCGCCTGCGGGAAGTTGCGCCACAGCCAGTTCAAACAGGCTTGCGCGGCAGGGCATTCCCAAATGTTGCCGACGACGTTGTTCCAGTGGATGCGAGTACCGGCGATATTGGCGATACGGCCCGTGCCCGACGAATAGCGGTTCCCCGGCAGGTCCGTCGCCACCCAGTCTGGCTGCACGAAACTTTTGACTGCCGCCTTCATCCGCGTTACAAGATTGGTTCCCATTAGTCCGGCACGCGCTCTCCCGTCCCGTTCAGACCAGCCTCGCCCCCTCCCAAGGGCTTTTCCATCCATCCCCATTCAATCATTTTCCCCATCTGACTGTGCGAAATATGATTGGAGGCAAACTGACATTCTGGCCGATGCCTATTCTTCGTATCGCGCTCGTCAAATGTCTCTTCGCATACCGGACACCAAATAGTATGCTTAGAGAGGCCGGGTAGATGATGAGGGTAATTGCTCACGGTCTTCTCCCAAGGGCTTCTCGCCTTGCCACCGCAACCACGCACAGCTATCAGAATGTACGACCGTATGGCCCGGTATCGCCACCCGCAGGCACGATTGACACTGCAACCGCTCTCCGCTCGGAATGGTGGGGCAGACGTACAGCCTCACCATCAACGGGCCGGGCGGTTCACTTACCGTATCCTGAGTCTCGTGCTTTTTGCCGGACAGCATCCAAAGCCTCGCCGTTATACTTGCCTTCCCCATCCTTGGTGGCAAACATAAACAATTCGACCAGTTGATCCGGTCCAACATAGAGCCTTTCCACCTCAAGCGCCATTCTTTCGTGTTGGCGGTCCACGAATTCAGCACACCCATCCGAGCATAGGTAATAGGACGTAGCTCCCGGAATTGGCTGCCAGCCCGGGGGCATCAGAAACCCTTTGCCGCAAACATGGCAACTCACTTCCGTTTGGCGATTTCGCTCGACTATCCGGAGATAATCTTGCGCCTGTTGCGCTCTGAGGCTTTTGGCTAGTGCTTTAAGAGATTTCATATCGCCAAACTCGTAGGCTTCGACCAATCGTGCGCCTCCACGGTCGCCAACACATATTCTGCCGTCGCCCTCTCGGTCAAATGCGTCATGCAATGGTCATACCCGCGCTCGTATATCTCATACGAACCTTCACCGTCAGCGAGCGCATCCGCCAGAACCGCCGCCACGTTCGTGCCAAGGAACTCCTCACCGTCGCTCTGCACCTCGTACATGCGGCACGTCTCGCCGTCTACCAGCGGCGCACGGGTCCGAATGGACAGCGGAGCCATCAGCAAGAGTGCCCTGCACAGAACCTCGGTCATCCTGAAGCTGCCCGAACCGTAGCCGTCGAACGACACGGAACACTTCGCCGCCCGCGTACGCTCGAAATACCTATCCTGCGGCATGTTCTCATCACTCCAGCGATTGCCGATTTCGCATTTACGATTTGCGCCCCGAAGCGCCGTCTCGATATGCTGACGCCACGGGTGGCTGTGTCCCCACCAACAGAACAGTTCCAGGTCACGCCGCAGGTACTCCTCGCGGTCAGGGCGCACGTCGCACCGGCTCAAATGGTACAACGGGTAGTCAATCGGCCAAAACGCCTCCGGGTACTCAATTGAGTTGTGCATCTCCCGAATGAAGTACGGAAAGCTCCTGCCCTCCAAGAACTGTTTCAGCCGCGCCTGCTCCGTCGCCACCTTCGTATCGTGGTTCATCGCGTATTCGGTGAACGACGTTGCGAACGCCTGACTACGGCCCGGTAAGCGCGTCCAATATCCATACTCTGCCGCGTCCACGAATGCGATAGGCGTATCCCCCGTCGGGAAATCCGGGTATCGGTAGTCCGTCCGATGCGCGACTTGGTTGAATATGATTATCAGGTCATATCCCATCCCCGGCCGGTAGCAGCAAACCTGGTGACCCAGCTCCATCAAGCCGCGCTCGATCCCGCCCTGAAGCGGCGACCCGCCGAAGGTGGAGAGGAATGTGGCTATGCGCAAGGAACGCAATCCGAATAATCGAACATACCCATGAGCGGGTCCTGATTTGGCGCAACCCCCTGGTTAATAAATAGAGCGCCTTCCTGGTCAATGCTGACATAGCACGTCCAGCCGCCTTTGCCGGTATAGACGCCTTTAATCTCGATTGGACTATCATCCGGAACGCTGGACAGGAACGATTTGAGTTCCCCCACCGTTTTGACTACCGTTTGGTCCATTCCATCGCCGCCTCCCAGCGGCTACCGATACAAAGCACGGTATTCAGCGTCTAGCCGGTCCCGTCTCGCATTGAGGCATTTCTTCTTCTTAGCAACCAGCAACGCCGCAGAACGCTCAGGACAGTCCGGTAACGGAGGGGTAATCATCGGTATCCAAACTTCAGGGTCAGTTGAATACATCCGAGACCATCCCTGTCCATCCCATGTACAATGGTGCGGCCCGTGCCATACCCACTCCGCGTTAAGATACCGGCAGAGAAAGAACCCTAGAACAACCTCCCCGATGGACGGATGGTCCGTCTTAGCGTCTCTGAACTCTATTTGCATGTTTAACAGCCTCCCAACGGCTAAAACCGTACCAGCCCGTCCTTGTCAGCCTCCCACCGCAACGACTTCCGACCAGCCGGCTCCGTCACGCGCAGGATGTTGGACGGCAGCGGCCCCATCCCCATTGAATGCTCGTAATTGATTGCGGCCAACCCGGTCTGAAACGGAATACCAAGACGGGCACGCACGTCACTCTCCAGATCGTCGCGCATGACGGCTATCTCTTCAGCGGATAGGTGATCGGTGTAAACGAACGACGTGTATTCACCTGGAATGCCCTTGTAGTAGGACTCGATCTGGTTAAAATCTATGTCGTACGCATGAAGCCTATCGCCCGACTTCGGAGCGGTGAACGTCCACACTCCCGGCTTAGTCTCGATTGCCAAATCAAAATACGGTGTTCCAGGGTAAACGGTGATGCAGGTCATGTCAAAGTCAGCAGGCTTTTCGTCCAGCAGCCATTGCTTACTGTCCGCGACTGTTTCCACACTCTCGCCAGCATGCCCCATTGACATTAACGCCTTAACCTTCAACCCCTGGTTTCTAGCGATCTCCATGCATCGGGAGTTTTGTTCCCTCGTTGCTTTCTTCTGAATGTTTTCAAGAATACGCGGCGAGCCGGATTCAAACCCAACAAGTATCCAGCGAAAACCTGCTCGGTACATCGCTTCGGCCTGGTCTTCGGTAAACAGGTTGCTCTTAACAAAGCCGCGTAGTCTGAACTCCACACCCAACTCTTGTTGCAGATCGTCAATCTGGTTCATCACGTCGATCATGCTTTTCGAGATGTTGAGTTCATCATCGTAAAACATCACGGCAGTCACACCGTACGTGTCGTAAAGGTGACGAATCTCCGCAATAATGTTCTCTGGCGAGCGCGTGCGTATGCGCCTGAGCATGGGCGATAACCTGCCACCACAAAAATTGCAACCATAGCTGCAGCCAAGTTGCCCGATCATTGAAAGAGCGCGCTTGCCTTCGATGCTGTAGTGGTAGCTCTCCACGTCGACCAAATCCCGTGCCGGCCAAGGAAGCTCGTTGTACCGCTCATTAGTCAAGAAGAGCTGAGAGGCAGCATCGTCGCCGTCAATCAGCCGTGGCGCATCGGGCATCAGCGCGTGAAAGATTGAATCCTCGCCGTCACCCGCCACCATGACATCGAACATGCGTTCGAGTACGCGAAAAGACTTGGTAGCGCGGCCATCCACCCCGTTCTTCTCTTCCCGCTTCCTGGCAGCGTTGACGAGGGTGATATGCGGCCCTCCCAATATCAGTTTCGCATCTGCCCGCGTATCTCGGAGTGCCGTCACGATCCGTCCCACGTCGGGCATCTGCGGCGTCGTGGCTGTAATCCCGAAGTAGACTGCGGATGAAGCCGCCGCATGATCCTTCACCGCGTCCTCAAAATTGGCAACGCCGGACAGGTCCAAATGCTCCACGACGTACCCCGCCTCTTTGAGCACGGCGGCAACGCGTAGAATGCCCAACGTGATAAAAGTTCGGCTGTCGATGAGAAATGCGCTCGGCGGCGTTATCAGACAAATCGTCACATGGTACTCAAGTCCGTCCCTCTACCGTGCCCCCTCCCAAGGGCTTCATTTTCCGCTTGTTGCTTTGATCCTCTCAATGACTTCCTCATAAGTCTCGCGCACCGGATGCTGGACGCCGCCTGCCTGAACCATTCCGCACGGACCATGCCCGACTGCGTCCGAAATAACTTCTATGGCATCCACTAGAACGCTCATCCGTCCACCGTGGAACAATGAGAGTTCTATCCAGTGCCGATTCTCAATCACGGTCTGCATTACGCGACTTCCTTCCTCACCACCCGCAGCGTCACCGTCACGTCGTCAGGCTCCGCTGCCCCAAACACCTCATCGAACGCCTTCTCAACGCCTGGGAAATCCGCGTGCCGGTAGTCATGTCCCGCCATCACCCCGCCCGGTCGCACACGCGGCCACCAGCGCCGAATGTCGGCCAGAACGTTCTCGTAATCGTGCATCGCGTCCAGAAAGATGAAGTCGAATGACGCCTGCTCCGGTATCAGCTCATGCGCCCGCTCAGATGAGAACGGCAGCCGCGTCACGTTGGTAAATCCAGCCGTCACCCGGTCGAACTCGGCAAGCGTCGTGAACTGTTCCTCCTGCCGCTGTCCATTGGTGCAGGCTTTGAACGTGTCCACGCAGGTAACGTGCTTCGCCGTGTGAGCCATGCCCCAGGCAGACAGGCCGCGATAGGACCCCACCTCCAAAACGTCCTTGTCGGCCGCGAGTTCGACCAGCTTCTGAAGCTCATCGCAGTGGAGAAAGCCCTCCACGCCTGCGGCGGTCGCCTTTTCGAGCCAGTTCATTAGGGCGTGGTCCTCATCGCTTTCTGAATTTCCAATAAGTCCCGTATCGCTTGATCTGGCGTATCGCACATTCGAGAACACGCCTTTGGCATATCCGCTACGTACTTCATGCCAGAATGAAGACCATGCACCAGCAGCTTGGACCCTGCAGGCAACTGCCGCACAAGCGCGCCGAGTTCGGCGTCGGCTTTCAATCCACTAACGGCATCGGGCAGGCCAGCATGGTCAAGAATAAAGAAGCTGCTGGCCGAACGCGAAATGTCGTCCAGAATGCCAGACAGTTTCCTGTTCTCTGCAACAACATGCTCATATGCAGCAGCCTTCTGAGCATCCACCTCCAGCCCAATCAGCTCCTCATACCGCTCTTTCGAGATTGTCACGCGGTCGTCTATCACTTCTTGTCGCCTTTGTCGTCCTTCGATACGCCAGCCGCCGCGTCGGTCGCATCGTGCAGGAGAGCCGCAATACGGTTTACTTCAGCCGCCATCGCAAGGAACACATCATTCGCATCCGTCCGCGCTTTCTCTGCCACGAGATACGTCTGCCATGCGGCTTCCCGCTTCTTCTTGGCGTCAATCAGGGCGACGGTCAGCTCTTCAGGCGTCATAGCGGTATCGGCCCCTTCTCGTCCTTGAACTCCCAATGCGCGCGGAACAGGTGGTGGTAGTTGTTGAACCCGGAACCGTTGAAGTGCGCCACGCCCGGCGTCGTGCCAGTCAGCCGGTTGTGAAGAACCCTATCTCGCAACTCGAAGTCGGACGGCTCCGTTGCCGAGAACGTCATCGCGAGGCGTGCGGTACCGTCCACCACCATCTTGACGGGTTGCTTGCCGAATATTTTTTGAATCTCGCCCTGGTCGTTTGGCTCCGTGCGGCTCCCGTCCGGGTTCGCTCGATCCACGCCGATACTCTCCAGGTCCATGCTCTCGAACATCGCGAGTATCTTGTCCGCAGGTCCGCAGATGAAGCCGCTATTGAGGTATCGGTATGGCCCAGTGTCCGGGAAGTCGTCCGCGAGATGGCCGCAGGGCCAGAGCGACTTTTCACCGTTGAAGACAACCGCATCGCCGAACCACTCCTGGCAACGGTCACCGATTCCGTGCGGATGCGCCAGGAAGAGAATGTCGAACGCGTCACAGAGAATGAGGCGGTCACTTGTGTTATTGCCGGCGCGTAGCCAGTCCCGATAGAGGAACGCTTTGGTCATCAGGCCCATGAACGGCGTCGTAGAGCCCAGGATCGTGGGCTTCTCCGCGAACCTGGCAAGGCTCTCAATGAAGCTGTCGGGCCTGTAGTACAACTCAGGCCGGTTATGACTGCAAACTGTGACGACCTGAGCGTTCAATCAGTCCTCCTTCGACCTAACGCGGCGCCGGTACATCAGCACGGCCGTATTGCGGTAGAACATATCACTGGTCGTACAGTTAGAACAGGCCATAGGCAGGTCCCGCTCGCTCACTTCTCGCATAGCCTCAATGTATCGACCGCAGGCGGGGCACTGATAGGCGTATTTTTTTGCCTGGGCATTCAAATGCGAATCTCCTTGCTGATTTCCACTTCCCGGTCAGGCCGATACACTACTGGCAACCCGTCATCTCCTACACGTCGCACTTCCATGTCCCTTCTCTCTGAAGGTAGGATAGTAAACATATGGTCATGGAGATGAGCGGCGGCGCCAGCTTTGGTCGGGTACAGAATGACTGTTCCATCCGAAGCCCGCTTGAGCCAGCCTTCGTTTTCAGGAAACCAAATGCCCCAACTCTCCATACCTCCTCCTTAAGCCGCCCTCAACTGATTGACTGGCGCACCAACGAACCGCGCCGATACCGTATCGTGGCCAGGACACCACTGGTCTATCACCACCAGGTCAAACCCGGCCTGCTCCAGCAGCGCCCGCAGGTTACTCTCCGAGTGAAGCCAAACATGCTCCGTCGGATGCCACATCCTCTCGGGCATCTCGTAGCCCTCGCGGATGATAGGCAGCATGAGGATAAGCTGCCCGTTCGGTTTCAGGAGCCGCGCACACTCTTGCAGGAACGGCCAGGGCCGGTGCGAATGCTCGAATGTATCACAAGAGACTACCAGCGAGTACCGCGTCTCTTCGCACCTGTCAAACGGCGGAAAGTAGCTAGGGCAGACCTCAATCCCTTCAAAGTTTTCGTCTACATCACGGCTCCATTCCATGCAAGGGTCAATCCCACGCACGTAGCCAAACACCGCGTCCCGCCTCAACCGCCCCAACAGCGCACCCGGCGCGCAGCCTATCTCCAGCGCGGCCGAACGGTCCTCCACGTCGATGAGGCGAAGAATGAAGTCGTTCTTGCTGATAAGCCCGTCGGGATGGGCCTCCTTGTCTTCGCAATTCCATACCTGCTCGGCAAGCGTGCTGTGGCCGCGCTCGTGCGTCCAGTACAAGGCGGTGTACACTTCCTCCGGCGGCGGGGCTACACAGGACTTGTACGAGCCGCAGTTGACGCAACGGACATAGCCGGGATGCGGGCAGTCATGAAAGCGGTGGGAGCAGACGGTCATCTCTTCCACTTACCTGACTGAATGTATGCAACCGCGCTGTAACCACAAAACATCGAGGCCACGACTACCATCCACGCCAGCCAGCCCTGCATATACGGAACCTTATACTGGTCGGCAACGAGATTTGCGACGAACACTAACGTAACGCCGACCGCACCCATTATAATTTCGCCTGCTATTCTTAACGACACTGCTAACCGCCTCCCAACGGCTATCCGACCTTCCGAACCACGAGGTACCATGAGTAGGCTCCCGCCTCTGGCTCCACGAACAACTCTTCCCATTCGCCAGTAAGCGCCAAAACCTGTCGGAATGTCTTAAGCGAAAAATCCGACTCCTTATGGTTCATATTGAGGCCTTGGCCGGTCGCCGCGCAATGCGCCAGGAACTTCTGCTGGTCGGGGCAGTTCGTAATAAGCAACCCCCTCAATCCGGATTCTTTGATTGCGTCAGGAATAGGTATATGCTCACGCAACTCGCGAAACCGCGCAGCTTCGGCGTTGCTACAAGCACCTAGCACACGTCGCCACTCACGTATCAGGGGAATTATCTCGTGGTAATGAAAATCTTCAACCAAATGCGATGAGTAGATAAAATCCCTACTGCCATCGCAAAAAGTAGAGAGGTCGCGGCAATCACCCTGGTACATCTGCGGGTCGTTGCCCACCGCCCCGTATGAGCCACCTTTGCGGTCGAAAGTCCCAACGCCTGGGACCACGGCGTCACCACCATAGCCGATGTCTAATCCCAATCCAACACACCAGGGGGCCAGCACTGCCCTGCACGCGGCGGTTTCTGACATTAGGCGATCCTCCCGATTCGCTTGCCTGTCAATTCGTTGAATGCGTCCGACACGCCGTCCACCGGGTCATCCGCCGCGCCGAGCGGGAACGAACGAAGGCACTCCAGAGCGAAACGGTTCCAGTGCCCTCTTACCATCTTCACGTTCCCCGCGTTGACCTGAGCGGCAAAGCCAGCCGCCCGTATCTCCTTCGCACCACTCACCGGCATGATGTGAACGTTGAAGCCCGCAAGCATCGCAACTAACTGCCGCGCCTGGTCCTTGCCCGCCTGTCCGGGGTCCTGCGGTAACCGGATAATTACCTCGCGCCCGTCAAGCTCAGCGGTCTGCTTAATCGTCCGGCGCACCTCGGATGCGTCCCACCGACCGTACGGCATATCCGTCCAGTACCAGACGCCTTCCGGGTCCGGCCCTTCCAGCTTCGGCCCTACAGTCCAGTCACCTGCGCCCTCGGTCGCTGCGAGGTCCCATCCCCGGCACTTGCGCAATCCGGTCGGCGCGTTGTCCACAATCTCAATCTGAGTGACCTTGAAGAACGCACCTTCTCTGGGCGTCGGCCTGCCCTGGTACAGCGCGTTCCAGTCATACTCCCCGATATTCGCACGGATGGACGCTAACGCCGTCTCATCGTACTTCTCAGGCCAGAGCGCATTGCCCGCGTCGTCTATGGCCGGCAGATGCACAACATGCCACTGGTCCGCGCCTGGGCTCTCCTGTGCAAGCAAGAGCCGCCCTACCAGATCGTCCTCATGCCAGCGAGTCATTACAACCACTACGGAGCCGCCGTCCTCCAGCCGGGTATAAGCGGTGGACGTGTACCAATCCCACACGTTCTGCCGGATAAGCGCGGACGCCGCCTCCTCCCGGTTCTTGAGCGGGTCGTCCACAATCAGCACGTTCGCACCGTGCCCAGTGAGCGGCCCACCGACACCAACTGCCTTGAGACCGCCACGCCTGCCCGCTATGTCCCACTGCTCCGCGCTACGGCTATCCTGTGCAAGTGCTACGTCCGGGAACAGCAGCGCGTACTTCTCAGACTGGACGATAGCACGGACCTGGCGACTGAACCGAACAGCCAGGTCTGCCGCGTACGATGCCACCACAACCCGCTTATCCGGGTTCCTGCCGAGATACCAGGCCGGGAACCGTATGCTGACCTTCTCACTCTTGCCGTGTCGTGGCGGGACCGTGATAATAACCCGTTTCAGTTCCCCGCGTTCTACGGCTTCGAGTATCAGGTCCAGATTGACAAGGTGCGCCGCCTGCTGGTAGTCCCGAAACGTAAAGCCGGTGAAGGCAGTTAGCGTGTCTCTACAGAGCTGGTAGCTTCTCGCGACGACAGCGGATGGTATCGGCTGCGGCGAGGACGCTTTCTTCGTCAGCGTTGCGGAACTCAATCGGCGCTCCGTTTGGACCACTCAGTTCGATGCTGTTCTTGGGCTTGCCGAACTGGTAGGCGAACAGCAGGTTCAGGTGCTCCTTACTCCCGGCCTTCGCCATCGCTACAGTGGTATGGACCATCTGCTCCCAGTCGGCCAGTGTCACTTGGCCCAATATCTTTTCCAGGAGTTCGTGCGCTTGCTTCGGCTTGCGTCCTGCTCCAGCCCGCTTCCCTCCCGGTGCTGATTTGTTGCCTACCACGAATGGCATGTTGAAATCTCGTTGAATTGCCCCAAATTAGTACAGTAGCGAACAGTACCCTCCCCCAAACCCCCTCTTAACGTCCAATGCTCTGCTCCCCCGCCTCCTCTCCGCTCCCGCTATTGCAGGGTAATGAGTGTGCAGTGTGGTCTAGTCGGTGCCCAGCGGTTCCCTTGCGGGTGCCCGTGCGCTTGCCTAGTCACTTGCCCAGCCCGTATCCCTAATCTGCAATGAGCATGGAGGGAGCCTGGAGTGGTCCTTCACCCTCCCCAAGGGCATTTCAGCCCATGATGGGTCGGCGCATTCAGTATATGCGAATTGTGCCGGTTCCGTCAATGCCATGTAGTCTTCTCTTTCGATTTCGCTGTGTATGGATTATTTTCAGAAATAGGTTCCTGAGGTATTGCATTATTCAGACGGAGGGAGTATTATTATGGAGACGGAAGTATTCACACGGGCCGGGCGGCACTCCGGCAGGAGACTAGGACGATGAAAGAAGCGCACTGGGTGCGAAACCGCAAGACAGGCAAGAAGTGGACGCTCTGGCACTGGTTCAGCAACCGTGAGACCGTCACCGCCGCGTGTGGCGTGAGAATGACCAACGCGGACGATCTGACGCACTACCCGCCGGTCAAGGGCAAGACATGCCCGCGCTGCGCTGCGAAGGCAGGTAGCTAATGGCTCAAATCACCACCGTAGAAGCTGCGCGCCGCCTCGGTGTCACGCGCAGCACCGTGCAGGTAGCCGCCAGAGCCGGTATGTTCCCCGGAGCCGTACAGGTCGGGCGGCAGTGGAATATCCCGGAGGAAGCACTGGCCGGTTTCGTTGTTCGCGGCAAGGGCCGACCGAAGAAGAACAAGGAGGCAGAGGGATGACACTTCAAGAGTATTCAAACCTCGGTGTAAGCGAACTCAAGCGCCGCGCCGAGATGTACGAGGAGCTGGTGGAATGCTTGAAGCTCGCCGTTGGGCAGATCCCCGAAGACGGCGACTTCTACCAGAGATCCATGCTGCGCAAGGCCCGCGCCGTGATCGCCAAGTGCGAGAAAGGATAGGACACCTTGACATACGAACAGGCCAAGGAACTAATTGACGATCTGCTGCACACTCACAGCCATCTGAACGGCACCAAGGTAGCGAGCGCCCGATTTGACAAGGCTTTGGCAAAGCTGCTAACTCAACTCATGGGTCGCAAGCCGACCAAAGAAGAACTCGCAGCCATCGAATAGCCCACCGCCCGCTTCGCTAACACAGGACGCGGGCGGCTTTTTGTCATCGTGGCGTAGTCGTCTACTGGAAGAATACTACACAGCCGTCACTTAGGCGCGTACCGGGCGCACCACGGCCGGTACACAATGTCCAGGCTCTTGGCTCGCAATAACATGCGGGCCTTTTTGGTGACGGACAGGCGCTCAATGAAGAAACCCACCAGGGCGCGCCGTTCGTCCGTTGTGGCAGCTCCCCAAAACCTATCGAAACCATCCTGGCGTATGGCTGATACCACATCCCCCACCTCTGCCGGGTCCGGCTCAGTCATTTGAGCGTTCAGCGCGTTCAGAGTATCGAGCGCCGTTTGTTTCTCCGCAGCCCTACGCCGGACCATCTCCTCGAACTTGGTGTCATCCATGTCGAATAGCCGCTGGTAGTAGAGCGCCCGGTTCAGTAGGTCATCATGGGCGTCTGTGGCCTCTCGTGCGGCCCGTAGAGCGCGGTCATACTCTTTCTGGAGAGTGGCGGGGTCTGTGCGGGTGTCCGTCAGCTTACCGATCCCACGGGCGGGCAGGTTGGCAATCACGGAGCCGATAGCCTCATAGACCAGCCTGTCCATAATCCGTTTGCTGACACTCTTGCCGGGATGTGAATCGGATGACAGGCAGGCGTAGCGCCCGTCGCCGCCGCTTATCATGGGGTGCCCGTTCTGACAGTACAGAACGCCAGACAGGAGCGCCACGGGGCTGTAAGGCCGTGATGTGCCCGCGTAGCGGTTGCGAAGCCGCATCCATTCTTCGATAGAGATTGGATGTTCCCACCCGCCAGGCTCTTCCGACAGTACCCACTCGGACAGCGGCAGCCTGCGAACCGTCTTGCGGCCACCAACGCGCGTCACGATGGATATGCGGGCGTGCCGGCCAGCGTAGATGGGGTTCAGCACGATCTTGCGAAGTGTCGAGCGCGTCCACACGGAACGACCAGGCGACGGTATCCCTTCGTCGTTGAGGTCAACCATGAGACGGTTCAAGCTCTTCCCGCCGATGTGTTCTTGAAGGATACGACAGAGGATCGTGTAAGTGGTGGGGTTCGGAACGTACGTACCATCGGAGAGATCATACCCATAGGGACATGGACCGCCGTAACGCTTGTTCTGGCGCAGTTTTTCAGCGTTGGCCCTGCGACGGCGCTTGATGAACTGGCGCAGCTCGTGGCGGGCAACCAGGGCGCGTAC
>JGI10216J12902_102535810_pt1 | contig 12546 bp, 10 predicted proteins | sample KanNatreferecore_FD_12902 | JGI IMG/M metagenome (IMG submission 12902)
AACAAGCCGATATCGACCTTAAAATAATTGGAAACGCGCTTCAGCGCGTAAAGGCTGGCAACTGAACTGACGAGAAGTATCGCGGTGAAAGGAAGGCCAAGGAACCCGAAATACTCCAACATCAGGCGGAATCCCACATCGAACGCCAGCCCCGGATTCACTTCGTACATATAGCGGTAGTTCGCCATGTCCGCGCCGGTCGTGCGAAACGCAGCCAGCAGATAGACGAGGCCTACGAAGTAGATGATGATGGTGCGGATTTCGCGCTCCCGGGGATGGGCGCGCGCCGAGAAATAGTAGGGGACCGCCGCGACCCCGCAGGCAATGACCGCGTAGTAGGCAATGGCATAGGTGTTCAACGAAGTCCCCAGTACCCTGATGGTATTACCATTTGAACCATTCACAAAGTTTGGGCAAGTTTCCAGCCGGATCATACGAAACTTGCGCGCCTCACAGGCAGCGTTGAATGAGCATACGCGCACAGGTAAAGACATTCGGCCGCGGCCTGATCGGAGGCGAACGGTTCGAAGGTTTGGCCTATGCGGTCCGGTATGGCCTCGCACAAGGGCGGCGCTTAGGAAGAAGCCGGGTCGTGCCGGGTCCGTTCGGGGGGGCTTCGAATATCCGCATTCTGGCCCACGACGCCGAGGGCGTTTCCTGCGGCTATTTCGACTTGTCGCCTTTCGATGCGAGCGAAACGAGGGTTCTTGCACAAAGTTTCCCGACCGATTTGCGGGTCGATCCCCTGGATCGTGAAGTCGCGGTGGGTGTGTTCCACCTCGATACGGGTCCCTACGACTTTCGCCCTTTCGCGACGACGAGAGCATGGTGCTGGCAGCAGGGCTGCCGCCTGCAATGGCTGACGGACGGCAGCGATCATCTGGCTCTCTTCAACGATTTCGATGGGGACACTCCGATCGCACGAATTGTCAATTCGGCAACGGCAAGACAGGAGGCGCAATTGGCGGCCCCGCTCTATTGCCTCAGTCCGGATAGGCGCACGGGTCTCACGCTGAATTTCGGCCGGCTGGAGCGAATGCGGCCCGGGTACGGATATGCGAGAGCGAGAGATCCGTTTGAAGGCCAACCCTGCCCTGCACGAGACGGTATCTGGAAGGCCGATCTGGTGACCGGGAAGCAAGACCTCTTGGTGAGCTACGACGACATTGTGAGTCTGCCTGGCGCCTATCCACGGGCGGGGGGCGCTCACTACCTGAACCATCTCGAGTTCAACTCGGCCGGCACACGCTTTCTATTCTTCCACCTTGTCGTCCGCGGCAAGGAACGGTTGGGCCAAGCGGCAGTTGTCAATGACGATGGCTCCGGCCTCGCCATCGTGCCTATGCTCGAGTCCGTTTCGCACTACTGCTGGATTGACGACGCACGTATCCTGATCTTCGCGCATCATGCCCTCCAGGGCCGGGGATACTATGAGGTGGATGTGCTCACCGGCGTGGCCAAGGCGGTTGCCGGCATGCCGCCGGTGGATGGTCACCCCCGCGCTTCCGCCGATACCCGAAGCGTCATTACGGATACCTACCCCAATGCGAAACGCGAACAGGATTTGATCCTTTACGATCTTCAGACTCGAACATCGACGGTCCTGGCCTCCTTCTTCACGCCGTACGCCTTCACGAAAATTGTTCGTTGCGATCTCCACCCTCGCGTAAGCCCGTCGGGTCGATATATCGCGGTGGATACGCCCCATCTCGGCCGCAGAGCGATTGCGGTCGTGGAGCTACGCTAAAGACGTTCGACTCCGACGTCCCTTTGTGTTCCTGCGCCTTCCGTTCTGCGAGGCTTTCCCCAAGCAACGACGCGCTCGGCAAGGCGCGCGACCTCATCGTCATAGCTTCCTGAGTGTGCCCCCTTCGTCACGCCTTCCTTTTCCAAAAGGACCGAATACAAGTTGAGAGGAAAAGCGTCTTCCAGGTTTGCAGTCAGAAATCGAAGCATGAAATCGTCGTCGTATCGGTAATTCCTCAACAGGTCGTCGATGGTCTTATCCAACGCATTCAAATCGGTGCTGTAGCGCAGCATGGGACTGTCCGTCAGCACGCGGTAGGTCGCGCACGGGCTCAATACGAGAACGGGCCTTTTCCGCACCAATGCTTCTATTCCGATGCTTCCGACGATAGTCGTGACGAGAGCGCAGCGGTCAATCAACGTTTTCGAGTCGATGCTGGGATCTGCGAGAACGACGTTCGGGATGGCTAACAATTTTTCGTAGTAGCCCCTTTTTCGGCGCGTGTGGCCTATTGGATGGTCCTTGACCACCAACTTCATATGCGACGGCAAACTGCACGCCACGTTCCTCACCACCTCAAGCTGGTTTTGATAGGCCGGCGCGTAGAGGAGGAGAGCAACCTCTGGTTCGGTGTGCAGAGGAAAAAAGGCGAAGCTTCCGGTTCCCAGCTGCGCCATCGATGTGCAATGACGTCTTGTCCAGGTGCGCATCATGCGCACGCGAAACGGTTGTGCAATCCGGTGGCGCCATGTCTTGGACAGCGGCGGAGGGCCATGTGTATCTGCCTCTCCTTTGTTTGTCCGTTTCAGCTTCTGCACAAGTCTCCGCACGAACGACGGTCGAGCCTTCACGGTCGCGACCTTCTTGTCCTCCTTGCGCAACGGAACCGCGCCTTCATAAAGCATCGGGCCGCCATGCAGGGATTCAAGGAAGTGCTTGGCCGCCCCTAAGGCTCCTGCACTTGGAATGTAGTGCGGGTCCTTATAGTGGCGTTGAAATGCGGCAGGCGGGTCAAGGATGAAATCATCGCCAACCACATAGTTCAATATCCGCACGGGGCGGAGGTTGAATATGGGAATGTTGCGCGCTCGCGCCTCGAGATACGCAATATATTCGATATAGGTGACGCAATTGAAGCCGATCACATGCGATGGTTTGGTCCTGTCGAAAAAACCGCTTATCGCCTCACACGCGTGATGGCCGCGAGAGATCATCTCGGCTTCCGAGAGCCGTGCGCCATAGTCCTGGACGAAGGCCGAACACCAGCCCGTTATCAGACGCCTGTCCGAGGTCAGAACCCTCCAAAACGAGACCCCGTAACGCGCTTCAAAATCGACCGCGCTTCCCGCTTGTGGATGCGCGCGCGCCATCGCCGCAATATCCCACTCCGCAAGGACTCGATCCCTATCGATCTTGCCGACCAGAGTTTCAAACTCCTCGAAGAAAAACCGGTCGCTTGTGACAAAGAGACCTTTGTCGCACGAGAACCGCTGCTCAAGAACTTGAGCCAGCCGGAAAAACAAACCAAAGGAGTTTGATTGACAAATGAAGAGCGGTTTCACGAAACCTATTTCTCGAAGAAATATCGGTTTTCCCCGACACCAAATTTTTCCCGTGCGAACGCGACGCCCTGATAGATCCGTTCCGCCCGGTCGAAATCAACACCCCGCGTCAAGCGGCGAATATTGCGCGCACCCGCTGCACGCAAACCACTCTCGACCTGCTCGGGCGTCGTGCGTGTGTTTATGGGCACCATGACGTGGTCCAAGATGTAGTATCTGCGATTTGCAGGAACCCCGAGACATGCAAATATTTGCCGCGCAAACGCATAGGGCACCTTTTCCAGCACCGGCCTCAGGATTTCGATGACGTCCCAGAAAATCCCCCCGGGACGTTCAATCAGATACAGAAAACCTCGGCCGCCGTGGTTGAGGACGCGCACGACTTCCGCCAGCCCTTGCCATATGTCGACTGTATGATGCAGAACGCCATTGCAAAACACAAAATCGAACGAGCAATCGGGAAAGCTCAGAGCCAGAACAGACTCCTTCTGAAATCGCACGCCAACTATGCCGGCGCTCTTCACTTGCTCTCCGGCAAATGCAATTCCGATGTCCGAGTAGTCCACCCCCACGACTTCATCAAAACCGAGATGCTTTAGAGCAACGGTATACCGACCGCCCCCGCAGCCCGCGTCCAGCGCGCGCTTTCCCGATGGAAAGCTCTTGTCGAATCCGTTGCGCTCGAATCTTAGCCGCAGAAGTTCGGTTGCTTCGCCATAGTATTGCTTCGGGGCGAACTCACGAAACAACGATCCATAGTGAGCGCCCGTCTCTTCCTTGACGTCACTGAACTCTTCAACAGGGAGTGCCGTGAAAGCGCGTTCAAGACCGGACGAATTCCTCAACCCAGTGCTTAGGCGCTGCAACACCGCGATAAATCGGGGAACGGGGTCCTCGTCCCCGGCAAGTATCGCCTCGGTCTCGTGGAACAGCTGAAAAGCGACGATAACACGCAGCGCATGCGTCGCGGGCGAATCCGCCAGTTGTCCGGCTGCAGCTATGAACTCTCGGCCCGCATCGGCATACGGGGCGGCTTCCTCGATGCAGGAAACGTCGGTCTGCTTGCGAACCGCACCCCTCACGCCTTGACTCCAAGCACGCGATGAGAGTCTTGGCCAATAGCGATGCGCTCAGCAGCGTCCTTTGAAATTTGGCCACTCTTGACCACCCCATCGTCGAATGGAGTCCACAGGCCACCGAAGAGATGACCGGTTTCCTGGCGAATATGGGCAGATTCGTTCATGGCGGGCCTAAAGGTCGAATCGTGGGGCCGTTTGCGGCACCGCGGTATCGATAAACTGTTTGAACCACTCTTCAAGATTCAAAGCTTGCCATAACGAAAAAGAGTTTGAAATCTTCGATGACCCCAGGTCATTCAAGCGGTGTCTCACGCACTCCGGGTCGAAGATCCCACGCGACAGAAACGAGGACGACAAAAGAGTATCTCTTACCCAATCCATCAACTCTCCCTGAAGCCATGCGGTCTGAGGGGTTTGCACGCTGCGTTTCGGGGCATTGCGGACCACCTCGGGGATGAGGCCTGAGGCCGCAGCACGCAGCGCACCCTTCGGACGCCCCTGCCCGAAGAGCGCTTTGTCGGGCAAGGCAAAGCCAAAACGGACAAGGTCCAAGTTCAAGAACGGGACGCGCAGCTCTTTTGAAAAGGCCATGCTGACGCGATCATTGAATCGAAGAGCCCGAGGAACTTTGGTGAAAAACAAGTCCTGAAACATCATGTTCTTTAGTGCGGATGGGAACGGACGGGGGGACTCGAAAAGCGGTTCCTCATGGTTGCTCAGGAAAACGGGGTCGATCCACGCGGAATATGTCTCTGCGGTTCCGTCGCGGGAAAGACCGCTTTGCTTTCGATCCTGGACCTCGTGGACGGCGATGGCTTCAGGGACGTCCCACTCCCGGCAGTATCGTGTCAAGAAGTACGAGAAATCCGGGTCATTCGTCGTGTGGAGTTCGTGGAGGAATGCGCGATGGTGCGAACGATAGCCGGCGAAGCATTCGTCGAGACCATTCCCGTCCAGCAACACGACGATGTTGCGGTCATGAGCCTGACGGTACAAACCCAGATACCCTGCAACCGGAACTCCGCCATAAGGTTCTTCCTCATGCCACAGGAGAGCGTCGGCGTTTCTCCGGAATTTTTCCGCAGTCAGGACCGATGCATTGAGATGGCGCCCTGTCGCACTGGCGACCTCGGATGCCCATGCGCGCTCGGAATAGAGCGGATCGTCATAATCCTGCAGGAAGCCCTCGAGCGTTATCATGTCGCCGGACATCCGGTTGACCAGTCCCGCAAGGAGCGAACTGTCCAATCCGCCGCTAAGGTTCACGCCGATCGGGACATCGGCGCGCAAAGCAATTTCCACCGCATGATGCAACCTGCCCTCCAACGGCCACGCAACATCGCCCGCGTCTTTTTGCAAGAACAAGCCCGGGCCGCCGCGAAAGCTTAGCCCGCCGTTCTTCCAACTCGCCCGTTCGCCCGGCAGAAGCCGGAACACGCCCTTGAAGAAGGTTTCACGTGCGTGATCGTACTGCCCCCATCGCAGATAGCGGTAAATCGTCTGGTAGTTCGGTTCCGCCTTCTTGCCTGTGAGCAACGGCTTGATTTCAGACGCGAAGCTCAAGCCTCCGGCATCGGTACCAAAGTAGAGGGGTTTGATGCCGAACGGGTCACGGGCGAGAAGAAGCTGGCGCTCTCTGCTGTCCCAGATCGCGATGGCATACATCCCCTCGAAGAGATCGAGGCATTTCTCTCCCCACAAACCGTACGCCGCGAGAATGACTTCCGTGTCCGTCTGCGTTCTGAAGGCATATCTCGAACCGACCGCGCCGCGAATTTCGCGGTAGTTGAATATCTCACCGTTGAAGACGATCTGATACCGGCCATCGGCAGAAGACATGGGGTTGCGCCCTGCCGGCGACAAATCAAGGATCGACAAACGGCGATGGCCCAGCGCTATCCCGGCCTCTACGTATGTTCCTTCATCGTCGGGACCGCGATGACGCTGCAAGTTCAGCATCGAATACAAATCGCCGCTGCGCAGCTCCGCACCGCTTCCGACTATTCCGGCGATCGCGCACATGATCCTAGCCCTGCCGACGCGCTATGCAGAACTCGGCAAGCAGGAAATCACGGGCATCATCGATGTTGACATAGAAATCATGGTGCACGACGAGCGCTGCAGTCTCTGGCGCCATGATCCGCCGCTCTCTCACCAAATAGGACGTCCGGACCGCATAAACGGATCCTGTGCGGATGTATAGCGGCTCGAATTCCTGGGCCCGCACGCCGAGAACGTCAGGGCCGTTATAAGGAGTGAAATATCCCGAGTGCTGACGCCGGTAGACATAATTCGGGTGAGTGCTGTCGACAGGCGCGACGGTGATTGCCGCTGGAACCTTGGGATCGCCGACAACCAGCGCGACCGCATCGTCGACTTCAGAAGGACCTCGGAGAGGGGAGGTGGGCTGCAACAGAACCGCGATGTCATAGGACATCCCGTCCTGCCCGCTGCAGAACTCAAGCGCATGAACGAGCACATCGACGCTTCCAGCCGTATCGGTGGCGAGGTTGGGCGGGCGCATGAAAGGCACATCGGCGCCATACTGCCTCGCGACATCGGCAATCTCCTCATCGTCGGTGCTGACGACCGTGCGGGTTAAGGAACGCGCAGCCCTGGCTGCCTCGATGGTGTAGGCAATGAGTGGCTTGCCCGCCAAAGGAAGAACGTTCTTGCGAGGTAAGCGCTTGGACCCGCCTCGAGCAGGTATGACGGCCAGGACAGCCACCTGCAGCGGTTCACCCGGCGCCATCGCCATCGCTCCCTCTCGCCTCCATCAGCGCCGCCAGCATTTTCTGGACCAGGAAGCTTTCGGTTTCATGCATGGAATCGATGCAGGCTCCGCCCAGATGCGGGGTCAACAAAAGATTGGTGTGGTTGCGTGCATATGCCCACAAACGGCGGCTGCGCAGCCAGTCGCCTTGCGGCTCCCCTTCGGTGTCGAGCACATCGAGCGCGGCACCAGAGAGGTGTCCGCTTTCCAACGCGTCCGTCAACGCGTCCTCATCGACCATCTCTCCGCGCGCCGTGTTGATGAAGATTGCGCCTTGCTTCATCCGGGAGAATTCATCCTTCCCGAAAAATCGGGCATTGGCGACTTCATAGGAAAGATGCATCGACACGACGTCGCTCCGCGCCAACAGTGTCTGCAAATCCACCTGTTCCACAGCCTGAGAAGGCGCAACGAGGTCACGGTCATGGGCCATGACGTTCATGCGGAACGCGCGCGCATAGGCAGCGACCATACGGCCCAACCGGCCATAGCCGACGATACCGATGCTTTTGCCACGTAGTTCCCGCCCGACAAAAAGGTCTCGGTCCCAACCGCCCGTCCTTACATGGTCTTGTGCAAAAGAGAGATGACGTACCAGGTTCAGCAGCAGCGCCCATGTCAATTCGGCGGTCGCGGTAATAGAGGACAGGAATTCGGTCTCGCCACGCAGGCTAACGATCCTCACGTTTCGGCGAGATACCTCTTCCTGATCGATGTGGTTGAGACCCGTCGTCGCGGTGCCGATCATTTTCAACCGGGATGCCCGGACGAGCACTTCACGGTCGATGCGGTTGCGCAAACGAACGATCAAGATGTCGGCACGAGCAACTTCCTGCAGGAGCCGACTACGGTCGCAGTCGATCTCAACATACTCTCCAATTTCGCGCAGTTTCGCGGCCGCCGCGACATTGAATCCTTGCGGCTCAGCATTGAGAATAAGGAGAGACATAGAGCGTTCGCCTCGCCGCTGAATCAGTAGGTCAGGCGTTTTTGTACAGACAGATCCGCCGTCGCCAAAAGATTTGCGATCCGTACTCCCGCCCCTCCGTCACCGTACAAATAGTCGGGAAGATAGGGGCCATGCTTCAACTGGGCGACAGCGGCACGGTAGATCGCATCTGCATCGCAATCCACGTCGAGCACATTCTTGCCTCTTTCGCGCCCGGTCTGACGCGTACCGATATTCACCACTGGAACACCCAGAAAGGCGCCTTCCCGTATGCCGCTCGAGGAATTTCCAATCAGAACGGCGCAATTCTTGATGAGCCGAGCATAGTCCTCGACGCCGAAATTTATGTAGAAGTGCAGTTTCGAGTTCGGATTGTGCTCGCGATACGTTCTCAAAGCTTTCGAAATATCATCCGAACCCGCATCTATATTCGGCCACAACCAAACCGCCTGAAGACCGAGCTTTTCGACGGCCATGAGCGTTTCGTCGATCTGTTTGCGGCCCAAACCATATTCGGTCGTCACGGGATGTTGGAGGACAACGGCGTAGGGTTGAGACGAGACAACTTCCGCACCTACACCCCCGCCAACACGAAAGAAATCGGGCGGTAAAGAGAGATCGATATCGGCGATGACGTCAAGAGCGGGACATCCCGTTAGGTACACTCGATCCTCCGGCTCGCCCAATCGCAGCACCCGGTCGCGCGATTTCTCCGTCGTGACATAGTGATGATGCGACAACTTCGTAATCGCATGCCGCACGCTTTCATCGATCGAGCCCGTAATTTCTCCGCCTTGGCTATGCGCTACGGGAATGTTCATGTAGGCCGCCGCAATAGCGGTGGCCATGGTTTCGAAACGATCCGCCACTGTCACGACGATATGGGGCTTTAGGTTTTCGAATAGGGTGGCGAGTTCAATGATGCCGAGGCCCGTGGATTTCGCCATCGTGGTAAGATTCTCACCCTCGACAATGGAATAAACCCGCGCGTTGACGGTGAACCCGTCACGCTCAATGACGTTCACGGCGGTGCCAAAGCGGCTAAGCAAGGCGGAAGCGCCCACGATCAAGATCAGCTCCAGATCGGGGTGGTTGGATACCGCGCGCATGACCGATTTGATACGGCCGTAGTTCGCGCGACTTGCCACCACTATGGCAACCCGCCTTTTCATTGTCCGACATCGTCCCAGGTCAATAGTCTCGTGGCCTCTACATCGCGCAGGAGGACGCGCCCCACAAGCTTATCCACATCATCGAAAGGAATGCCCGATGCCGGTTTCTTGCCGGTAAGCATCCACGCTTCCAGTCGTGTTCCTGCCCGCTGCGGTTCTTTTAGAGCCACGCTCTTGCGGAAAAATTGGCGCATCCGACCCAAATCCCGCGCCATCGTGGACTTGTCGACTGGGTTGGAGTCCATTGTTGCAATCGCATCGCGCGCTGACACAATCTCGGCGAGTTCGGCGAACGTCAACGAGGCTATGCTGTCGGGACCAAACATCGTCCGATCGAAAGTCACATGGAATTCCACCAAGTCCGCTCCACGGCCTATCGCGGTGATCGTCGGCCAGATGCTGGCGCTATGATCAGACAGACCTGTAGGGACACCATAACGAGTACGCAGATAGTCGAGATTGTTGAGGCCCACCTCAGTCAGCGGTGTCGGATACTTGCTCGTGGCCTGGAAGAGGGCGAATGCTGCACCCTTGCTGCGCAAAAATGATACGGTGTCGTCCAACTCCTCATAGGTACTCATCCCGGAACTGAGCAATAACGGCTTTCCCGTGGCGATACCTGCGTCGAGCATGGTGGAGTTGTGAACTTCGCCCGAACCGAATTTGAGGGCAGGCACGCCGATCCGATCAAGCAGCGCAATGGCTTCTACGGAAAAGACGGAGCTTAGGAAAACGATCTGCTTCTGCCGGCAATGATCAGCAAGTCCCGCCCATTGCTCCGGCGTAAACTCCATGCGTTTCCAATATTCGTAGCGAGTATTGTCTTCATAAGAGAATGGAATGCGAAACGGCTCCGCCGGGGTACTCTCCGCATCTGCGATGTGCGTCTGAAACTTGACAGCATCTGCGCCATGCACCGCCACAGCATCAATGAAGCTATGAGCGAGGCCCAGCGAGCCATCGTGAGCCTGGGCGACTTCGGCAATGATGAAGGATTTGGCACCGGGGCCAATAGTCCGTCCGTCGATTTCAATCATCGCCGACAAAACTGCCTTTTAACTTACGACGCAAGCTGAATTTGCCCGCCTAGCATATATTCCGCATCGGGGCGAACAACAGTAGTACAAATCAGCACGAAATGTGGAGGCACAGAAGCAGCGAAATCCGAGCAGCTCTAGCCGCCACTCTTACTCCCTGACCGGACAACCAAATTTCAAATTGGGCACCGACCGAGGAGGATCCTGATCTTGAGAACTCACGGCGCTTCCGAGGCCGCTCTTGAGGTCACTTCGGGTCGGCAGAGATGCAGACTAAGTTGCCATTTAGGCGCTGTCATTTTTACAAAATTGGGGAAAGCGCGCGCGCTCCAATGGCATATTCGGGCACCCAGTTCGACCGACACCAAACCTCCGTACCCCTCAGATGTCGTGATACTCTCGGTACCAGGAAACGAACCGTGGAATTCCGATATCGATAGGCGTGGCCGGTTGAAAACCCAAATCGTTTTGAATCGCGGTTATGTCCGCGAACGTGTCCTTCACGTCGCCGGGACGCATGGGTTGGAAATCTTTGACCGCTGGCTTGCCGATGGCGCGTTCGACCAATTCGATCATCCGCATCAGCGGTTCAGAGCGATGGTTCCCGATATTGTAGATGCGATGAGGGGCTAGCGACCCACCGGCCTTTTCCTTCCCGTCGTCGGGTGGCGGATTGTCCAGACATGCGATCACACCATTTACGATGTCGTCGACATAGGTGAAGTCGCGACGCATATCACCGCTGTTGAAGACAGGTATCGGCTCGCCGGCGAGAATGGCCTTGGTGAAGATCCACATCGCCATGTCCGGCCGGCCCCAGGGTCCGTAGACGGTGAAAAAGCGAAGGCCGGTTTGCGGCAGTCGATAAAGGTGGCTGTAGCTATCGCTGATCAGCTCATCGGACTTCTTCGTCGCGGCATAAAGGGAGACCGGGTGGTCCACTCGATCATCGACGGCAAAAGGGAGCTTTTCATTCGAACCATAGACCGACGAAGACGAGGCGTAGACCATATGGTCGCAACCCTGGCTATGACGAAAGAACTCAAGCAGGTTCAAGTGCCCGACCACATTGGACTGCACGTAAGCATGAGGATTGAGCAGCGAGTAGCGCACGCCCGCCTGGGCGCCGAGATGTGCGATACGGTGGATCCTGTAAGACCGCAATGTCTCTTGAAGCGCCGTGAAATTGGCGAAGTCGACGCAATGGAAGCGGAACCGGTCCCCAAAATGCGAAGACAGGTGGGCCAGTCTATCCTTCTTGAGCTGAACTGAATAATAGTCGCTCAGATTGTCGATGCCGACCACTTCGTCGCCGCGATCCATCAAACGGACTGCTAGATGAAACCCGATGAAACCCGCCGCCCCGGTCACCAAGATCGTCAATTGCGCGTCCTTCCCGCCCAGCAGGTGAAAATTGCGTCCTTGATCCAGGACCGTGGCAGACTACTGTTCAAGCTCGCAAGGTCTTTGTTCTGCGCCACTTTGCTCCTTCATCCCCTTTACAGGCCTCTCGTAAGGCTCAATGAATAGGGCATAAAAGGGGGGCGTTCCGCTTGGTGTATCGACACCGCAACCGGCGATTGCTGCGGTGCCTGATGGCCGCGGCGTCTAGCGTCGTTCCCGTACGGACGGCAGATGCTGCCGAGGATCTTTTTCATCTCCTCGATAACAACACCAATATTCCAACTTTGTCACAGTATGGCGGCGTGGGGCTGCTCGACACGCGGACAGCGCGTTTCCTCCCCGACGGCTATCTCTCAGGAACCGTTTCGATCAAGAATCCCGATGATCGCATCGGTTTCACGTTCCAGGCTTTCCCGTGGCTCGAAACCACTTTTCGCTGGTCCAACAACTATGCCATTCGCCAGGACTTGGAAGCTGGTCAGGGCGCCGACCGCAGTTTCGACGTCAAGGTCCGGCTGACACAGGAGTCCGCCTACATTCCTGAGCTCGCTATTGGGCTGCAGGATTTTCTCGGCACAGGCACGTATAGCGGCGAATACCTTGTCGGCTCGAAGCGCTTCGGGCGATTCGATGTCTCGTTCGGATTGGGCTGGGGCCGGCTTGCCTCCCGCGGCACGCTAAAGAATCCCATAGGAGGCACCCGCGAGAATGATGTCGGCTTGGGAGGCAAGTTCACCTGGGACTATTTCCAGGGATCAGATCTCGGTGTCTTCGGTGGATTCGAATACCAGCCGCGAATCCACAATCTGAAGATTCAGGTCGA
>JGI10216J12902_100888708_pt1 | contig 12536 bp, 8 predicted proteins | sample KanNatreferecore_FD_12902 | JGI IMG/M metagenome (IMG submission 12902)
TGGTCCATCAGCGCCAGCGCCTGCCGCTCCGCCTCGAAGCGGGCGATGACGTGCTTGGAGTCCATCCCTGCCTTGATCAGCTTCACGGCAACGAGGCGCTTGACCGGTTCGGTCTGCTGGGCCATCCAGACGGCGCCCATGCCGCCTTCGCCGATTAGTTCGATCAGCTTGAACTGTCCGATGAGCGTGCCATGGTGCGCGATCGTCGGTGCATCGACGGTGGGTTCAGGCGGTTCATAGAGACTGCCGATTTCGGCCTGCGCCGTGAGCAGTAGAGAGACGCGCTGGTACATCTGCTGGTCGTCTTCGCATGCACTCCGCAGGTACGCGTCGCGGTCCTCGGCCGGGAGCCGGATGGCGGCTAGGAAGACATCGCGCGCGCTTCTGGGGCTGGCATCCACGGGATCGCCTCTGCACGTCTCTATCAGTCAGTGCGTCATTCTCCGGGGTAAGTCCGGAAAAATCACAAAAACTCTCCGGCGTCAAGAACGCTCTCGGCGGCCGTAGAGCTCAGCGTGTAACCAGGCGCGGGCGTAGGCCCAGTGTTCATATGCGGTCGTACGGGATAGGCCGAGGAGTTCTGCGGCCTGCTCAATGGACAGTCCGGCGAAGTAGCGAAGTTTTACCAACTGGCCGGCCTCGGGTTCCTCGGCGGCAAGCGCGGCTAGCGCATCGTCGAGGAGAAGCAACTCGTCCGGCGTCGTTTGCGAAACCAAGTCTCGGCAGTCTAAGTCTACTCGCTGACCGACTGCTCCGCCCCGCTTCTGGCGACCCTTGCGGCGAGCGTTGTCGATGAGGATTCGGCGCATCGCCTCAGCCGCGGCGGCGAAGAAGTGTCCACGGCCGTCCCAGCGAGCGTCGTCGGCTCGACCCACAAGCCGCAAGTACGCCTCATGAACCAGTGCTGTGGCACTTAGCGTTTGTCCGGGCGATTCGGCCGCCATGCGCGCTGCAGCAAGCTTCCGCAACTCGTTGTAAACGAGCGGAAGAACATCGGCGGCGGCCTTTCGGTCTCCGGCTAGGGCGGCTTCAAGGAGTCGCGTCACATCGGACATGAAGCCTCAGTTTATCGGACGACCGTGCCGAATCATCGCGCGCTCTCTCCACCTGTTAACCCCTCTGTTCCTCCCCCCCTCTCTCCGACCCTTTTTCGCCCCTTTCCTGTTAACCACTGGGTTCTGTTAAGCGCGAGACTCCGAGAGTTCGAGTCCAAATTTTCGGGACCCCGAGAGGAACCCTCTCGAACTGGGGCGTTTCGGGTTAACAGAGAGAGTGCGCCGACGATAGCGGCGATCACGAAACAAGGCGAAATGCTTGCGACATCACGAGCCGCCGGAAGGTCTCGTTCTCGGCGGCATTCGTTAACCGCTGTGGCGGCGCGGTTCGAGGCGACATTGAAAGCTCCCCGAGCGGAACCCTCTTCGAACTTTTTGGGAGAGAGACTCGGGAGAGTGCTGAGGGAAAACGCTGGCGAAGGGAGTTCGAGCCCTTCTCGGTGGAGGTGCGCGGGAGGTGCGGTTTCGAACTTCGGAGCAGAGGAGTTAACAGCGACGGAGAGCGCGAGCGGAGAGCGAATGCATCTCTGTGGTGAGCCCGATCCAATGCCACGCTCTACAGACAAGCATCATTTTGCGGATGGAACCGCAGCTATGGGGGAAACGCTCCGCACGAGGCCGATCGTGGCCCACGCGCTGCCGAAGTGCACAATTGGACTCGCAAGCTTCGCTGGTTTCTCCCCGGGCTGCGCGCGCGGGATCATCGGCCACGAGCCATCCGCGCGTTGGGCGGACGCGAGGTACGCGACGCCTCTTTGAATTTCTGGTCGATCACGAGACACGCCCGCAAGGTTCAATGCGAATAGGACTTGTCCCGTCGCATAGGCATCACTGCCGAGTCCCGGAAGTTGACTCCAGCCCCCATCTTTCTGCTGCAGTCCGACGAGTCTTTCGATGTCGGCCGAGTTCGGCGACTTTGTTCCCCGCGACCCAAGCACAAGCCGATATGCCAGAGCTTGCGTCGTGCTCGTCGGCGCCGTCTTAGCTAGCCAGGCTTCTGCCTTACGACGTGCCTCGGCCTGTTCCGCTCCTTTAGGGTCGGATGCGCCGCTGCGATCGTTCAAGGCGATGAGTCCAAGGATTGTTGCAACTTCATCGGACTCGAACGCCGGCGGAAAGCGATTCGCAGGAGGCGCGAGCGTCCATTTCCACGCTCCGTCACTTTCTTGATGCTTCACAAGATGGCCCGCAATTCGCTGCAACTCGCTTGCGGGGACGACGTCCTGTTTGGGAAGCGTTTGCATCATGGCCCCCAGATAGAGGGCCGGCGTGTTGACCATGTTGAATCCTGGCCGCGCGTCGCGAGGCTTTTCCAGATCCTTGAACCGCTGCTCGAGCGTCCATGCCGATACTTCCTTGAGACCCTCGGCTGGCACGGTGTAGCCGTGCGCCTTCGCCTCGCTCATGGCCCAGACGGTCATCACCCCATGGTGGCAAGTCGCACAGGTTTTCTGACGGCGCCACTCCACCGCGTCCTTTTGAAGGAAGGCCACTCCGCTCTTAATCGCCATATGCCCGCGCTCGACGGCAGTGGGCGTCGGAGTTTTCCTGACGGCATCGTCGCCGAACGGTTTTGCTGGCAGAGCAGTCACCAAGAACGCAATGACACACGTACCTGACTTAATTGCGGAGAGCATGGGCGAGTCCTGCGGGTGGGCTTTGTCGTTTTGTCAACTCGCTAATCGAAGGTCAACCTGTTGTGCGATGGCGACAATCGCTCCCCTCGTCTTTCAACCGGCGGCAAACCGCTAAAATGAACCCGTTCGATTCGGGTCTTCGTATGCGCCTCTTCCGCCGCTCACTCCTGTGCCTCGTCGTCGGCGTCACGGCGTTCGGCGTGACGGGGTGGGGGTTCAGGTCGAGACGGCGTTAGATGGTGAGGCGATTTCAGCTCACTAGACTCTTTCGTGACTCATGTGGATGTGTGCAATTACCACGACCTGATGTGGATTGCAAATCCAAAAAAGTGTTCCCATGCTTTGAGTCCTCGCGCAGAAAGCAACTCATGTTCGAATCGGCTTGATCGACTTTTAATCCGGATAATCAGTGAAGACCTGGGCAAAACGCTCACGGCACTTTTCGAATGCCGTAATGAGGTTAGGGTCGAATAGCCCCGGCGACTCGCTCGTCAACAGCAAAACTGCGGCGGAGTGCGAAAGAGCAGGTTTGTTCGGCCGGCGCGCGCGAAATGAATCATAGGCGTCGCAGATGGCGACGATCCGCGCCGCCAACGGGATTGCATCCCCTGCCAACTGATCTGGATAGCCTCGTCCGTCATATCGCTCGTGATGGTGCCGCGCGATGTCGTCGGACATCTGCAGGAAGCCCTGCGCGAACGGATGTTGGCGGGCGACTTCGCGCAGCACGTCGGCGCCTGCCGTCGTATGCGTCTGCATGAGGGCGAGTTCATGAGGATCGAGATCGTGCGTCTTAAGCAGGATGTAATCCGGCAACGCGACCTTGCCGATGTCGTGCAGCGGAGCGCAGCATTCGATCATGTCAAGGAACGCCGAATCGATGACGTCGTCGTACGACCCCAAGCCCATCGCCGACTCCGCCAGCAAGCGGGAAAAGCGCTGCATCCGTTGCGCGTGGGAGCTTGAAGCGATTTCGCGATGCTCGACGAGTTTCGCCAGCGCCAGCACCAGAGCGTTGCGGGCGTGGACGAGGTCGCCTTCCACCGCGCACAGCGCCTTTTCAAGGTCGGCGTTGAGGCCGTAGAGGCGTTTGGCGAGGAGATCGGATCGCTCCTGCGCTTCGCGAAGTCGCAAGGCGTTCTTGACGCGCACTTGCAATTGCACGACGCTGAGCGGCTTGGTCAGAAAGTCGTCCGCGCCGGCAGGAAGCAACTGGGCGAGTTCGTCGCTCGTGGAACGCCCCGACATCATGATGATCTTCAGATGCTGGTAGGCGGCGTCCGCACGCAACTGCCGGCAGACTTCGGCGCCATTGACCGACGGCATGTCGACGTCGAGAAGCACGCAGTCGAACTGTTGCGTGTGCACGGCCTCCAGGGCGAGGCCGCCGTCGGCCGCTTCCTCGCAGACGACGTTCGCCATCTCGAGCGCCAAGCGGCATGATCGGCGAATAAGCGGTTCGTCGTCGACGATCAAAACGCGCCGCGAAGCCGAGGCGACTGCTGGAAGCGCGCGGAGGTCGTCGGACGAGGCGCCGTCGATCGATGCCGGAAGCGCACGGCGACGAAGAGGGTCGATCGCGCGCATCACGTCCTCGCAGGAGTGGAACCGCGCCGCCGGATCCGCAGCGAGCATCCTTCTGACGACGGAGTCCAATTGCGGACTGACCCCTTCGATTCCAAGAAGCGACGGGGCCGATTGCGACTGCCGGCCGAGCAGTGCGTTGAGGATGCCGCTGACCGCGGTGAACGGAGGCTTGCCCGACAGGCACCAGAATAACGTGCCCCCCATTCCAAAAATGTCCGCGCGACCATCGACGTTTTTAGCGTCGCGTGCTTGCTCCGGCGCCATGTATTCGACGGTTCCCATCGTGACGTCTTGTTCCGTCAGGCGATGATCGACTTGCCTCACCAACCCGAAATCGAGCAGTTTGACCTGGCCGCTGGGCGTGAGGCGAACGTTCGACGGCTTGACGTCGCGATGGACGAGGCCGTGGCGATGCGCTTCGCTCAACGCGCTGGCGAGTTGGAACGCGATTTCGCAAGCCTGCGGTGCGGAAAGGGGTCCGTTGACGCGCACGTATTGGTCCAGATCGAAACCCGGGATGTATTCCATCGCCAGGTATTGCCGCATCGACGAGGAATTGCGCGAGATCGGCGTCTCGCCGGCGTCCAGCGCCGTGACGATGTTCGGATGATCGAGCTTCGCCGTCGCCTCGATCTCGGAGAAAAACCTGGCGATGGACCGCTCGTCGACGGAGGAGCGGGCGTCGAAAGTTTTCAGCGCGACGAGTCGCCGCATGCACCGATGCACCGCCTGGTAGACGACCCCCATGCCGCCGCGTCCGATTTGATCGAGCAGCCGGTAATTGCCGACGATCAGGCTGTCAAGCTCTCCCTCGCCGATACGGACCGCTTGAAACGGCGTGACCAGCCCATGCGACATGAGTCGCTGCAGGAGCGTCGAGATGTTGGGAGCGTCTTGAATCTCACGGCGGGAGGAAGCGGCGAGATTCTCCCAATCCCGCGCCGCAAAGAGTTGAAGGGATCTCAACTCGTCGAGCAGCCTCCCGGCCAAGCCGGTCAGGTCGCACGTCAGGCCATCGCCTTCAGAATCGCCCGTCGACAGAAACGATCGCTGCATCGATAAATCCCTCATTTGGCGCGCGAAGCGGCCGCCGGGACCGAACGCGGAACGACGGCCCCGGTGCGGAGCGCTGTTCGGAGCGACGCGAAAAGGGATTGCGGACTGTAAGGGTTCGCGAGGAGAAGCTGGTTGTTTCCTCGCGGCGGCGGAGATGAGTCGGCCGCGTTCGCTGCAGTGAGGATGATGGGGACCCGACGATCGACGTCGCGAAGAAACTGGACGACGTGCGCAGAGGCGCCGCGCAAGTCGGCCACCACAGCCCCAATCTGTTCGCCGTGTCGAGACAAGAGCCCGGCCGCTTCCTCGCTGGTGGCCGCAGTGACGACGTCGAAACCTTCATCTTCGAGCTCCACGCGACGGCGTTCCCGCGAACCGGAATCGCCTTCGACGACGAGCACCGATTTCGTCGGCTGCAACGAAGCGTTTTCGTGCGACGAGGGAGCCTTGCGTTCGCAGGAGCCGGCGACGGGAAGGTAAACGTCGAAACGCGTCCCGACGCCGACCGTCGAATCCACCTGGACGAAACCGCCATGCCCCTTGGCGATTCCTTGCACGGTCGCCAACCCGAGCCCGGTTCCGACGCCGACCGCCTTCGTGGTGAAAAACGGTTCGAAGATCTTTTCTTTTATGGGCGCGGGAATGCCGGGTCCGTCGTCCTCGACGGAAAGTCGAACGTACTCGCCGGCGCGTTCTCCGCCGAGCCGACGCGCTTCGGCCAAGTCGAGTGCGACGCGCTCCGCCGACAAGGTGATCGTTCCGCCCTGAGTCGTCGCATCGCTTGCATTGATGCAAAGGTTCATCAGCAGTTGGTGGATTTGCGTGGGGTCTCCATGAATCGCCGGGAGGTCCGCTCCGAGATTCGCCTTGAGTCGACGGTCTTTCGGCAGGGATTGTCGAAGCAGACGAATGAGTTCGTCGATCAGCGACGGCAGTGCGAATTCCACTCGCTGTCCGGCTTCGCCACGCGCGAACGAGAGCACCTGGCGGACCATTTCGCTGCCGCGCAGCGCGCTTTCCTGCAAGGAGTCCAGCACTTCGACGCGCTGGGCGGTCGAGAGATCCAAGCGGAGCAGGTCGAGCGACATGCGAATCGGCGTGAAGATGTTGTTGAGGTCGTGCGCGATCCCGCCGGCCAGCGTCCCGAGGCTTTCCAGCCGTTGAGCCCGATGGAATTGCGCTTCGAGCCGCTTTCGTTCCGTGATGTCGGTCTGAATGATGAGCCGGGCCTTCGGCTTGCCGCGCTCGTCGTAAAGCTGCGTCCAACGACTCTCGAGAATCAGTTCCTTGCCGGCTTTCGTGACTTGCTGCAGTTCGCCGCACCATTCGCCCCCGGAGGCCAGGGAACGCTTCGCCAATTCCCATTCCTTCGCTTTGCCGCCCGAAAGCAACTGCGCGGCGCGTTGTCCGATCGCTTCGGCGGCCGTCCATCCGAAGACGCGCTCCGCACCCTGGTTCCAATAATGAATCGTTCCGTCGTTCCCCTCGACGATAATGGCGTCGCGCGCTTGATCGAGCAGCGCCGCCTGTTCGCGAATCCGCTCTTCCGCCATGACTCGGTCGGTGACGTCTTGAGCGGTTCCGAACATTTCCCGCAGCGTTCCGTCCTCGTTGAACGCCCTGCGGCCGCGCACGTGAAGGGTTCTGGTCGATCCGTCAGGTCGGCGAATGCGGCGGTGACGCTCGAAGGGTTTGGTTCGCTCGACGGCGTTCCCATTCGCTTGTTCTTCGCCTTTGAATTCCGGAAGGCGACGGAGGAATTCGACAAGCGCGGGGGCGAGTTCGTCCTTCCCGACTCCGAAGATCGAGCGCATTTCTTCCGAAGCCAAGATGACGTCACGGGTGACAATCCAGCGCCAACTTCCAAGGTTTGCCAGTCGTTGGGCTTCTGCCAAGTCCCGTTCCGAGCGGACGACGTCGCGTTCAGCGCGCTTGCGTTCGATGAACTGGCCGACTTGTCCTCCCAGGGCTTCCATGAGCTCGACAAAACCGGTTGCCGTCTTCCTTGGCTCCGGCGAATAGAACTCGATGACAGCCACGACTTCGCTTTGGCTGACGATGGGAAACGCGCAGATTGAACGCAGCCCCACGGCGGCCAATGCATCGTGGCGCAAAAGTGAGGCGTCAGCGGCAGCGTCCGCGACGAAGACAGGTTCGCGCCGCTCCCAAACAATGCCTGGAGTCCCGACTCCTCGGGTAAATAAGACTCGTCGCATTTCGCGCACGAGCGGGCTCAGGTCGAGAGAGTCTTTTCGCCATACGTCCAGCAGTACCAACGCGTTGAGCGATTGGTCGACCGTCCAAAGACTGCTCGCTTGCCAGCCGTAGTTTTCGCAGAGGGCCGCCAGGATCTGCGGAACGGCCTCTTCGAACGTCTTAGCGACCGCCATCACGCGCGCCACGGCGTGCTGCGTTTTCAGATCGGCCTCGGCGCGCCGCCGCTCGGTGACGTCGCGGACGACGACGGTGAGGGATTTGCTTCCCTGGACTTCAGTCTTGGCCGTCGACGCCTCCAGAGGAAAGCGCTCGCCGTTTTGCCGCACGCCCCAACGCCCGTCGCGCAATTGCGTGGAAAAAGTCGGGGGGCGGCCTTCGCCGGCGAATGCGTCCGCATCCCACTCGCGCGGAATGAATCGCTCCAAGGGTTTTCCGATCGCCTCGGCGGCGGAGTACCCGAAGATCTTTTCCGCGGCCGGGTTGAACAGGATGATCCTTCGATCTTCGTCGATGGAAATGATGCCATCTTTCGCCGATTCGAAGATCGCCGCAAGCCGGGCTTCGGACGACGCCAGGCGCCGTTCGACTTCGACGGTGTGCAGGATCCGCTTGACCGCTTCCGGCAAATAGTCGAGGTACTCGGTCGACTTCGTCACGAAGTCGCGAACGCCGGCGCGGAGCGCGCGGACGACGGTCGATTCGTTGCTGAGTCCCGTCACCATGATGACGGGGATCCGCCGCCCGAGTTTGAGCATTCGCGAATGCAGCTCGAGTCCGTTCGAGTTCGCCGAAAGGTCGTAGTCGAGGATGGCGAGATCGATGTGGCTCGTGGCGAGGATTTCCAGCGCTTGCTCGGCTGTCGCGGCAAGTTGCGTCTTGTAGCCGGCGCGCTCCAAACGCCGACGTTGCAATTGAGCCACGCCGGAATCGTCTTCGACGATCAGGATCGTCCAAGTTTCATCGTTTTCCATGACCTGTCCCTCCCGCGTGGTCGCCTTCGCGCGGCACTTGCACGATTTGGAGGAACAGTCCGAGGCGTTGGACGGCTTGGACGAAGGCGTCGTACTCGACCGGCTTCGTCACGTAAACGGCGCATCCGTACTGGTAGCACCGCTCGATTTCGCGCGGGTCGTCGGTCGTCGTCAGCATGATGATCGGGATCGTCGACGTGCGGTCGTCGGACTTCACGCGGCGCAACACCTCGATGCCGTCGACTCGCGGCATGTTGATGTCGAGCAGGAGGAGAATCGGTCGATGCAAGTCCGACTCAGCGCTGCGCCCCAGGAGGAAATCCAGCGCTTCCTGCCCGTCCCGCAACCGAACGACTTCGTTGTTGATCCCGGAACGCTCGAGGTTGCGGCGGACTAGGGAGGCGTGGCCGTCGTCGTCTTCGACCAAAACGATGACAAGCGGGTCAGAGGGCATCGGCTTTCCCCTTCGTCCTCTGACGGACGCGGCGAACGGACTTGCGAGCCGTGTTGTTTTTTGGCCTCGCTTGCAACCGTAGGTCGAGGAACGCCGCATCAAATAGCGCGTTTCAATGCGGCTGAATCAAAAGCGTGAGAGGAACCATGAGCAATTGGGCGCGGCTGATTCGACGCGATGCGAACGCTTCGTCAATCGCTGCGATTTGCAAAGGAGGCGCCCGATCAGGTGGGATATAGTTTCAACGAGTCGCTCGCGCAAAGCGACGGCGCGCGGGTGCTAGCAGCCACGACATGAGCTTCCTCAAGGCTCTCGATCTCAAACAAACGATGGCAAAACTCCCGCTCCTGGCGGCTGCGCTAGCCGCGTTAGTAAGCCTTGCTGCGCTCGTGGGTTGGGCGACCGGCATTGAGGAATTGAGGGCGGCGGCGTTCGGCGGCGTTTCCATGAACCCCGCCACAGCGATCGCCGCGGTCCTCGCCGCGACCTCCTTGACGCTGCAGGTCCAAACCCGGGGCATCGCCAATCTGATCGGCCGCGGTTGCGCCATTGTCGTCTCGCTCCTCGGCGTCCTCGTCCTCGCGGGTTACTTTTTTAGTTGGGAGGCAGGACCCGATCGGCTGTTGTTTCGCGACTCCCTGAACGGCAACCGAATGGCCCCGAACACCGCCATCGTGCTCGTTCTCATCGGATCGGCGTTGGCGTTCCTGAATCGCACGGTCAGTCAATTCCTGGCCATCGTCGCCCTTGGCATCTGTGGGTTCGGAATCGTTGGATATACGTTCGGGGTCACGGCGCTTTACGGGATCGCCAGTTTCATTCCGATGGCGGTGAACACCGCCATCGTCTACGGCGCTCTCGCGGCGGGCATTCTTGCGGCACGACCACAATTGGGTGCATTTGCGCTGTTGCAGGCTCCAGGAGCCGGCGGCAGCCTCGTTCGCCGACTTGCTCCGGCGGCCGTCGCCGTTCCTTGGGGCCTGGGTTGGTTTCGTCTGGTCGGAGAGCGGAACCAACTCTTCAGTCCGGAGATCGGCGTCGCCTTGATGGTCGTCATGACCATCGCCTTTTTTCTCGCGCTCATTTGGATCGTCGGTGCGTCCCTTGAAAAAGCGGACTCCGACCGCCATCGCGCCGAGGCGGCGTTACGCAAATCGACTCAGGAGATCCAAGACCTCTACCATCATTCACCGTGCGGATATCACTCGGTCGGGCCGGACGGCATCCTCGTCAACATCAATCAGACCGAGTCACGCTGGCTTGGGTACGCCGCGGACGAATTGATCGGACGGCGCCGGTTCGTCGATTTGGTTCATCCAAGCGACCGCGAGCGTTACTTCGCGGAATTCGCACGGGTTCGCGAACTCGGCGCGACCTCGGACGTGGAATTGAACCTCCTGCGCCGCGACGGCGGGACTTTTCCCGTCCTCCTCAACTCTTCGGCGATTCGCGACGCCGACGGCAAGTATCTAAGAAGCCGGACGACGCTCACCGACCTGACGGAACGAAAGCGAGCGGAGGAAGCGATCAAGCGATTGAACGAAGAGTTGGAAATTCGCGTGGCGGAGCGCACGTCGGAATTGGCCGTCGCCAATCGCGACCTGCTGCAGACGAACGAAGAAAACGAGATGTTCGTCTACAGCGTCTCGCACGATCTGCGGTCGCCGCTGGTCAACCTGCTCGGCTTCAGCAAGGAACTCAATCTCTCCTGCACCGAGCTAAGCAGGATCATCGCCGACCCGCGCGTCCCAAAAGACGTGCAGGCGGCCGCCGAACGGACGATCGATTGCGACATCGCGGATTCGCTGCATTACATCGAAAACTCCGTTCGCCGCCTGAGCAGCATCATCGACTCGCTGCTTCGGCTGTCGCGTGCCGGCCGGGTTCGCTACCTACAACAGCCGGTTGACCTTGCCGTCGTCGTCGCTAGAATCGTCGCCGCGTTGCATGGGACGATTTCCCAACGAAACGCTGAGGTCGTCGTCCATGCCTTGCCCGTAGTCGTCGGCGATGCTGACGCTCTCGATCACACCTTCGCCAATCTCATCGGCAACGCTCTCAACTATCTTGACCCGACGCGCCAAGGTCGAGTCGAGGTAGGCTTTGAATCCATCTCCGGAGACGCTTCGAAATCCGTTCGCGTCTATGTAAGGGACAATGGTCAAGGAATACCCGAGGGGTCGCGCGACAAAGTCTTTCGTGCATTCCAACGAATCCATCCCAACTCAGCCCCTGGAGAAGGAATGGGCTTGGCGATCGTTTACCGCACCATCAAACGACATGGAGGAAGGATCTGGTTTGAATCCGAATTGGGACGCGGCACGACTTTCTACGTGGAGTTCGCGGAACATGCCCTCCAAGAATCTCTCGTAGGCGAACACGCGGATCAAGTCCTTAGCTCAACTGAACCGGAGGTCGTTCTGGCGGATTGAATGGCCCGGCACCTACAGAGTTTTTTTGCAATCATAGGTCGTGAGCCTTTCCCCTCTGCGAGCGCATTTCGATTGCTTGCGACTCGCAAACGCGGCGCGGACTTGCATGTTAAACGCCCCCAGACACCGACCCATTTCGTACCAACTGGAACGGTTTTTGGGCTTCCCGCCGCCCGGCGCCCCCATAAGTCACGCACGCCGATCGGCAGATAAGCGATGTCCGGCCGAAACCCAAATGCGAGGAAGTGCGAGGTTCCCAGTGAATTGTCGATCCCGTGCGCATTCTCACGCGGCGCGAATTGGCGGAGGTCCTTTGCGAGCTATTGCGGCTGGGTGCGAAGTCGCAGAACGCGCGGCTCAACCGCACGATCTTGCGGCTCGCATGCTGCTGTGGTTGAGGGTCTCGGAGATCGCCGAACTGCGGCTAGGCGACGTGCATGTCGAAGGGACCAGCCGCACCTCGTCATCCGTCCTGAAGGCGCGAAGGGCGGAAGAAGACGCAAGGTGCCACTTTGGTGGGACCAGGGGACGCTGGACGACCTGAAGGCGTGGAAGGGGGAACGTCAAGCGCACGGCGCCAAGAGCGAGGACCAGTTCGTCTGCTGCCTGTGGCCGGGGCGATTGGGCATCCGCACTTGGATCGGCCTCAAGAAGCAACGATTCAGAGGGGAGATCGACGGTCATCCGCCTTTGCGACGCATCGAAACAATGAGACCTTTGGAATACGACGAAGCCGAAACGTGGCGCGGCGAGCCGATTTCGAAGTCGACCTCTCGTTGACGGAACGCACCCAGTCATTCCCGCCAATACGTCGACTCTTTTGGCGCCGTGTAGGCGACCTGCATCTTCGGCGTCTCAATGCGAACCTGCCCAGCGTAAAGCGATTCCACGCCGCCGATGACCATCCCAGACGTCACCAATGTGCGCTCGACTGGAAAGGGCGCGCGTCCTTGCAGCACCATCGTCTCGATGTGCCGAATCAGCGGGTTGAAGAAATCCGCCGTCGTCGCGCCGGACAACGGCATCGGCAAGTACATCTGGCACGAGATGATTTCACCTGTGTCCTTGCGGAGACCGGCGTAATTGAAGTCCTGGATCGGCGCCATGATCATGGACGTGCGAAATCC
>JGI10216J12902_100699119_pt1 | contig 12532 bp, 17 predicted proteins | sample KanNatreferecore_FD_12902 | JGI IMG/M metagenome (IMG submission 12902)
AACGATCTTCGCCATCGCCTGCGGGCTTGATCTCCACGTGGCGCGGGTGGCGGACGCCGCTCTGCGGTCGACGGGTATCCCGATGCCCGTCCGGCGGTACGGCCGCCCGGCGAGTCGGGCCACGATACGTGAGGTGTGCGCCGAGTGCGCCGCGCAATCGTGCGACATTCACCAGCTGGTAGTCATGTTGCCACATCTGCATTTGACGGATGGGCAGACGGCGGAACTCGTACAGGCGGTCGAAGACGTCGTGGCTCGACAGCTCGCGACGTTTTCCGAGGAGGACTACCCGCGCGAGTCTTTCGGGGCGTAGAGCCCACCCCCTGGCGTAACCCGATCACCTGATCGGGTTGCCGAGTGGTGCCCGTCACTCGGCACTTGTACGGTGGCGATCATTGTTGTCCCCAAGACGAAAGCCCCTGGTGGGGCGGCGTCTGCGTGTGGTCGAGCGGAGGGCCGGTGACAGATCCGTGGTGGCGAAGGTGCGCTGGGAGCGGCGCCGGTTGGCCGTACGCGGCGCGTGGGCGTTCGACCAAAGGGGTGAGCTGATCGTGTTCGTGTTCGACGACTGCTACACCGATGAGGAAATCCTGACCTATATCGACCTGGTGAAGATCGCTTTGTCTCTCGACGACTGACCGATCGGTCGATCGTCGAGTAAGGGTTCTCCCTGTACGGCATGACCCATCCCCGTGACCCAGTGCCCCGTCCGGGATGAGGTAAGGGACCTCAAGCGGTGACGAGTATCCGTCTCACTCTTCCGGATACGACCGTGCCTGCTGACGACAAGGTCCCGGCAGGGAGACGAAGAGGAACCGGGGAGTCGGGGGCCTGTCGCATGTGGGGCGACTCCCCGGTTCCCTCCCCCGCGCGGGGGACGTTCAGCCTGGAATAGGGAATCTAATCTCATGCGCATGATGAATTTCTTCATGGGCTTGTTCCGACGTGGCTCGGCCCGCCGGCAAGCCATCGTTCGGCTATTGGCTCAAAACCCCTGCCTTGAATACACGGAGACGGGTATTTCCCGACTCATCAGGTCCCATGTCGGTGTTGTGCACGCCGACATGGCCACGTTGGAAAAGAGCGGCCACGCGTCTTCCCGCACGGACGGCGACGGGCGCGCTCTCTGGCGCTACAACTACGGCCACCGCGTCGACGACGCGGCCTCGGAGGGGGTGCCGGCATGAACGCCACGGTGACGCCGCTACCCCTCGCCCACCCCGGGCGGGGGGCTGTCGACCTCGGTCCGTTCGTGTGCCCGGTGTGTCGGGTCGTGTCCCACGAGCGGGGTCAAGCGGTGCACGGGTTCTGCAAGTGCTGCCGCCGCGTCACCGCGCCGTTCGACGCGCCGGGGCCGAAAGTCCTGGTGGTCGGCGATGTGGGCGGCGACCTCGAATGGCTTGTCGAGGACGTCATTTCCTACGCCCAGGCCACCGGTTGCGCCAGGATCATGCAGCTCGGTGACTTCGGCCTGATCTGGCACACGGAGACGGTCCAGCGGCAACTCGACGAGTTGGACGCCCGCCTGCATGCCGCCGGCCTGACGTTGACCTTCCTGCCCGGCAACCACGAGAACCATCCATTGTTGGAATTCCTGGCTGGCGCGGCGGAACGCAACGTCGATCGACACTGCGTGCTGCGGCCCACCGTCTTCTACACGGGCCGCGTGTCGACGTGGTGGTGGGATGGCGTGCGGATGGCAGCGGTGGGCGGTGCACCGAGCGTCGACCGCTTTTTGCGTGTGGCTGGCCAATCCTGGTGGCCGGCGCACGAGATGCTGCGCCCGGAGGAGGTAGCGGTGGCGATGCGCATGGGGCCGGTGGACATCCTGTTCTCCCACGACGCGCCCGCCGGGGTGCCAATGGACCTGTTGCCCGACCTCGATTCGACGGCGCATCGCGCGTACATGACGGAGATCGGCCGGGCGCTCGCCCCCGCGTACTGGTTCCACGGGCACTACCACGAGTCCCTGTTCTACGAGTTCCATCACGTGCTGGGCACCGCGACCGTACGCGGACTGGACTGCAACCACACGGACGTCGACGTCGACGCGATGGCGGTGATCAACCTGGCGTCCATCCGCGAGGGCCTGGAGGCGACGGGCATGAAGCGGGGCGATCTGTCGTGAGCTGCGAGCACGATGCGTGCCGGCAGCTCGCCCGGCTGACCGCACAGTGGGCTGGTCGGCTGAGCGACGACGAGGACACCCTTGGGGACGTTGTGCAGGAGATGCGCACGTGGATTCGCGGTTCGCGCAACCGGTTGCGCATGGTCGCGCTCGCGGCGTCGGGCACGTTGAAAGAGTTCATGATCCATAGGGTCGGCACGCAGATGGGCAGCCTGACGGCGGCACGCGGAGGTAGTTGGCTCATCCGCTCGCTGGAGGGGTGCAACACGAACGCGGTCGCCGCGACGCAAGCCGCAATCGCCCTCGCCAACGGGGACGACAGCATGGCGCGTGACGTGTTGATCGCGCACGAGAACGTGACTGGCCCACCAGGGCTGTTCGGAATGGCCACGGAAGGCATTCACATGTCCGGCCACCTGCTGGCGCTGGACCCGGACGTGGACGTGGACGATTGGTTCCAGTAACACCCGGGGAGAGGGTATGGGTCACAAAAAGCAGCAGCCACCGTCCGAGGTGGAGGAGCTTCGCGCGGCGAACCGTGAGGCGCATGAGCTTCTGCAAGATCTGCGCGACACGAAGCGGGACATTGAAAAGCTGATCGGCAACGGCATCGAGGAATATCTGGTCGCGACGGTCAAACGCGCCGAGAAGACGATTGCCGATAAGGTCAGTGAGCTGATGACGTTGCTGCGTCGGCAGGGCGACAAATGCCAGGAGGCGATTCTGCGACGCTGGGCGTACATCGAAACCATGTGTCTGGGTGACGACGAGATGGCCCGGTTGATCGCCGTGCAGGTGTTGAAGGAGGCGGGCGGCGCGGTCGACACCGAGTCCGCGACATGGCATCTGGTCAAGGAAGTGCCCGACGAACGCGGCACTGTCGCGTTCGGTTTCGCGAATTCGTTGGCGTACCGCATCAACGATAACCCCGCACTCCAGGAGAAAATGAGGGACGCGGTCGCCGAATTTCAGCCTGACGCGGGATTTTTCGAATGGTCAATGAAACCACCGAAAGGAGAGAGGGAACGTTGACTCAACAGCACACGATCGTGGCGAAGGAACGCGCCGTCAGGGAGCGTACGCGGAAGGAGTTGACGGCGCTGCATCACGCGGCCCAGCATCCGCCAACGTTCATGGGCTCCACCAAGGAGATGCAGTCGACGAATGAGGAGGTTCCCAGCGAGGCGCCGGAAATCAACCTGCCGCCGATGCGGGCGTCCGAGCTGCTGGAGCGGGTGCGCACGATCCTCGTCGAGGCGTGGGATCTGATGGCGACCCGAGATCGGTCCAACATGGACGCCAAGGCGGACATCGTGGTGGACGGCCGCACGTACGCCGCAGACGTGCCGGTGTCCACGTTGCTGTCGCTGGAGAAGGCATTCACCGATCTGCGGACCCTGATCTCCGGTATGCCGGTCCGTGATCCGTCGAAGCTGTGGAAGCTTGACGGGGACCTTGGGTTTTTCCGGTCACCGGAGGAGCGTCGACCGAAGACCCGCAAGACGATCAAGCCGATCGAGCTGTATCCGGCCACGGACAGGCATCCGGCGCAGGTGCAGGCGCTGTCCTCGGACGAGATCGTGGGCCAGTTCATCACCGTGTCGTTCTCGGGAGCGTTGTCGGTGCAGGAGAAGCAATCCTATGTGGACCGCGTGAACCGGCTCATCGACGCCGTACGCGCTGCCCGTGCCGAGGCGAACCGGACGGAGGTGACGGATGTGAGTATCGCCGCCGATTTGCTGGCCTACGTGTTCCCCGCTAGGGTCGAGGCTGTTGGCGCAAGTTCATAACTCAAACTGGTGGTCATCTCTTCGGGTCCACAGTGCAGGTTCGAACCCTGCCCCCGGCACTGATCCTCCCAGGAGGATCGCCGGGTGCCCCTCGCGTTCATCGGCAGGCCGGGGGGCACCCTTTCCCGCCGGGGTAGCCCAATCCCTAAATCGGCAGAGGCAGACCCGGGGCTCTCACAACTGAATGTCTCGCTACAAACTCAAGACGCTCGACGTATGCCGGGTCGACCGGATGCGACACGATGTTCCCGAGGTTGGCGGTTCGAGTCCGCCCATGCCCTCTACAGGCTCCCGTTCAAAGTCACCGTTGCTGCTTCCGGATGGCGATTGTACGGGGAATCGGGAAGCCCTTCGCGGACAGAGCCATCGCGAAGGGCTTCCCCCGGGCATGTAGTGCAATTGGCAGCACGCGGGATCGCTTCACGGTCACGCCGCATCCTTGAAACGCAGTACCGGTATCAGATGATGTGAGCGCGAGACCTGCCACTAGCTCAATAGGTAGAGCTACGGTCTGATAAACCGTTGGTCACGGGTTCAAGTCCCGTGTGGCAAAACACGAAGGGCCGGGACTGGGCATGTCCCGGCCCTTCCTTGTCATCTAGAGCCTGGCCGCCGGGGCACCGGTGGTCGGCGCGGCGTAGTCAGACTTCCGTGTGGTGCACCATGATTCGTGGCTTCCCTCGCCGCCGCAGCACCCGTGCGTGCCAGTTTCGAGGATTTCCTTGTCCGCCATTCGCATTCGCGTGATTCCTTCCTGGTCGGTCGCGCCCGGGGGTCATGGTAGTGTCCGCGCGGGCTTCGCCGGTAGGCGAAGGTCGCTGAGGGGGCCGCCACCCGTGCCGGGTGGTACTAGTCGGGTGGCGGCCCCGCGTATGTCCTCAACACGTTGTCAGAACTTGATCTCCATGTCACGCGCGTGCTGGTACCCCTCGGGGTCGGCGCAGAACTTCGCGACCTCGGATTTCGCGTAACGGACGCTGCGGCCCATCTTCGCGTGCCGGGGGCCGTATTCCTGGTCACGCCAATACTTGATCGTCCGCGTCGTCTGGTTGAGCACGACGGCGAGTTCCTCCGGGGTCAGGTACTGCGATTCGATCGGGGTCCTGGCTGGAGCCTGCTTCGTCGTCGCACGGTCTTGTCGTGCCATGTCTCGTCACTCCGCATGGGGTACTGCGCCCGGTCCCGTCTCGACCGGGCGCGTGCAGTTAAGCGAACAGTACTCGACAGTTGGAGTCAGGCCAACTACAGTCGGAGTCATGCCGATTGACGACGAGGTGCTTGACCTCACCACCTGCATTGGCCGCAACGTAAGGCGCATCCGCAACCATCGAGGTTGGCGGGGTGACGACCTCGTGGAACGGTTGCGCGCGGTCGGTGTCGACATCAAGCGCGACGCACTGTTCGACCTGGAGAAAGGCAAGCGGGCCTCGGTGAGCGTGGATCTGCTCATACAGCTCGCGTACGTGCTGGACGTGTCGCCGCTCGTTCTCATGCTGCCCCCCGACGACCAGACGATGGCGGTGACGCCCACGTTGAACGTCCCGGCCAAAACGGTCTACGAATGGGCCGTGGGTGGCCAGCCAGCGCCCACCGGGGATCCGGTGACCGACGTGGCCAGGTACGGCGCGCAGGCCGCTCTCCTGCGCCAGCTGCCCTACGCGGTGGCCCATCACCAGAGCCGACGTCTCGACGTCGGGAACCTGGACACGGAAGGCATTTCCCAACTCCTCGCGGCTATCACCGAGGTCAGCGCGAAGAACGCAGGAAGGAACGAACCGTGAGCGTGGAAGACCGGTGGGTCAACCAGAGAACCGGTGAGCACACGAAGGACTATGGGCGAGGCATGCGGTACCGGGTCCGCAACCGTGGTGCGCGTACTCGCTCGTTCGCCAAGAAGACCGCCGCGACTGCATACGACATCGAGGTCAGGGCGGAGCTGGCCAAGGGCCTGACGCCGTTCGACCACCGGGCCGGGGTGATGCTCTTTTCCGAGTACGTGGAGAAGTGGCTGGCGGAGCACCACTACACGGGCACCGGGCGGGCCACCGTGGCGTCGAAGCTGAACAACCACGTGCTCCCCACGTTCGCCGAGAAGCGCTTGTGCGACATCCGGCTGTCCACGATCAAGGAGTGGTGGGCGGGTATGCGTGCCAAGCGGACCCCCGGGGGACAGCCTTACTCCGCGTCCATGCTGGACACGCTCTACACGATCTTCGGGGGCATCCTCCGGGCGGCCGTGACGGACAAGCTGATCGCCACGCACCCGTTCGAGGGGTGGAACCCGGACCTGCCGAAGCGGGACCGGCAGGTCCGGCACATCTGGGAGCAGGGGCGGGTGGATGCGGTGCTGGACGCCCTGCCGGAGCGGTACCGGGGCGTGGCGGTCGTGTCGGCCACGTGCGGGCACCGGCAGGGCGAGAGCTTCGCGGTCGCCCTGGAGGACGTGAACCGGTTCCGCAACGAGATCACCATCCGGCACCAGGCGATCAGGCTCGACCGCGCGACCGTGCTCGCGCCACCGAAGAACGTCGCGATCCGCACGGTACCGCTGGCCGCGTCCACGCTGGCGGCGATCGACGCGCATGTGGCCAGCTTCGGCACCACGGTCGTACGGTGCTCGTGCTGCGGCAAGGACTGGCACGTGATCTTCACCAACGGCAAAGGCCAGTTGATCAAGTCGTGGGAGTTCAGCCGCGACGTGTGGAACCCCACGCTGGAGGCCGTTGGTCTTGCCGGTACCAAGACCAACGGCCAACACAATCTACGCCATTTCTGGGTGTCGATGTTGATCGACGGCGGGGCGAGCCCCAAGGACATTCAGGCGTGGGCTGGCCACAAGTCGATCACGACCACGTACGACACGTACGGCCACCTGTTCGAGAAATCCGGCGACCGCGCCCGGAGCATCATCGACCAGGCATTTGTGAGCCGTGTGTACCCTCTGCGTACCGAGGAGATCAACTAATCGTGAATGTGCAGGTCAGCGGCTTTCGAGGGCGTCCCAGTAATGAAGGAGTCCTTCATGAGAGAACCGCCGCTGACCTGCACGTCGATGAATCCCATGCCGTTTTACCTGCGGTTTTACGGTCAGTCGGGGACAGTCGGAGACAGCGCGAGGCAGGCGTGTTGTGTACCCGTTGTGTACCGGTACGCGGGTCACGCGTCGACCTCCGTCACCCAGCCGCCGCGTCCCAGCACGGTCGCGACTTCCGCCGCCAGCGACACGGCGGTGTGGTCGCCGATCACGTAGCCGCCGCCGTGGGGGTCGTCGGGGCCGCCTTCGGAGCGGGGGTAGCCGAGGGCGTACGCCAGGGTCTCCTCCACGCGGTGCAGCTCGGCCAGGGCGGCGGTGAGTTGGTGCCGCAGGGTGTCGACGGGCAGGGTGTCGATCCAGGCGGAGCCGGTGGTCCGGTCGGGCATATGGGTTCCTCCAGTGGGAGACAGGGGGGGGTTACGCGATGCGCATTTCTTCGACGCGGTCACCGCGCCGTCTTCGCCGCACAGGCGGGTGGCTTGTGACCCCATGGCGGTGCATTCATCCGGCCATCTCCTCCGATCCCATGGCGTGATACCCCCCGCCGAATCTGCCGTAACGCGCTGCTACTCTCTGCGGCGAACATGGGCAGTCTCGGTGAGCCCCGGAGGGTCCGTTCAGCTAATGCCCGGCCGGTCCTCCGGAGATGGGGAGTTCGATTCTCCTACTGCCCTCCAGGAGGTCCCGCCCCAAACTAGTCGCCCCCGACCGGGGTGGGGGCGGGCTCTCCGCGACGAGGCCCCTGCCCTCTGGTGTTGGGCAGGGGCCTCGTCTCATGATGAGCGGCTGTGCCGTGTCAGAGATAGAGCCAATCGGTGCGGACCCAGTTGACGCGGTCGGGCCGAACCATGAGCGAGGCGGCGTAGTCCTGTGCCTTCCGGTTCAGGTCCGTCAGCATCGCCACCTTCTCTTCCGGGCCGGCGTTCTCCCACTCGTCGGTGGTGATCGCAAACCGTCGCGTGAACACCGGTTCGGGGCGCTCCGGTATCACGCTCGCCAGAACCTCGATGACCACGCGGGCGCTCTTGGGGGCGGGCGGGGAACCGAATGAGGATTTCTCGAACAGGTGCTGCATGTCGTCTGCCGGCGTGGCTGGCTTCTGCCGGTCGCCGGTCGCGGACTGCTCGTTGTTCCAGCGGGTCATGATCGCCTCCACGGCGGCGGTGAATTCTTCCGGGTCGCGGTTCAGGTGTCGGCAGGTGGCGCTGACCATGTCTTGCCACCAGGGGCGGCAGCGGTCCAGTCCGCCGGACAGGGCCGTGTTGACCGCCAGCAGCTCCCACGGGTGCGCGTTGGCCGCCAGGCAGGCTTTGCCGTAGGCGACGGATATCGGCGCACCGGGTAAGCCGGGTACGCCGGGCAGGCTGGCGACGGCTGTCGCGGTCTCGCGTCCACACGCGTCGCAGAGGCGCTCACGGCCGCTTGCGAGGGATTGGGTGCCGCTCTCGGCGGCCTGGATGCGGCGGATCGAATCGTTGACGGCGGCGACGACGTGATCCCTCTCCAGGCGGCGTGCCCGGTGCGCGTTGGGGTCGGTCATGGTGTTCCGCTCGGATCGGCTTCGGGGCTGTCGGTCTTCTTGGCGGCGCGACGTGCTCGACGGTTCTTCCGCTGTTCCGCCCGGAGCGCGCACCACGGGCACACGTGCGAGTAATAGCTGATATGTCGTATCAGGAAATGCGTCGCCCACCAGAGGCCGACGCCGATGATTCCCAGGGTGGTCCGCGTCCACGTATCCATGTGGGTGGGTTGGACCACGAGCAGGACATACAGGAGGTTGGGCACGCCTATGACGACGAGGTCCAGGCCGACGTGCCATAGGTAGTGGCTACGCCAGAACGCCCACCACAGTTTTCTCTTGTCTTCGATGCTCATGATGCGAGCGGCGAATACCGGCCGCAGTTCCGCGCACCGCTTGCAGGTGTCGGCGTGCGCGGCGTGCTTGAGCGTGAGGTAGGCGGCGATGATGAGGACGACAGTCACGGGCGTGACGATCGCGGCGGCGACGTCGGGATTGGCGGTGGCGGGCGGATAGAAGGCGGCGATCACGATCAGCGCATAGCCAACGGGGAGGGCGTAGTGGCTTCGGTGGTAGAGAAGATCGCGTGTGCGGGCGAGGGGCATGGGCGGCACTGTACTTTGTGGACACTGATATCGCCTGGCCAATCCATGCCCCGATTGAGGGATTCTCACGGCACGAGATCAGCGAGTAGAGTCGGGTTCTGGTTGCGGAATCCGTCCCGCCAGGGCGGTCCACTCCACAGCCGCTCAAGTAGTGCCCTCCCCTCCAGGTGAGGCCCCCGTCCTGTAGCTCTGATTCCCGGGGGCCTCACCCCATTTGTGTGACGGGATTCGGCCGGCGTTCACCACGGGACTTCCGGCAGACTCTCCCCGGAGGGTGGCCCGTCAGGTTATCTCCATCGGTGGCCGACTCCTACGTGCGGCGCGCAGCACCGTTTCCTGTAATTCCTGACGGCTCCACCCCCTGTGGTTGCCGGAGAAATACAGACAGGCCCGATCAGACTGCCATCCTGCTGGCTGGCGCTGATCGGGCCTGTCTGCGAACGTCCCCCGCTGGCGAAGCCTTACCGCATGCCGACACCCCGAACCTGGAGCAGCGCGGGTCGCTCAACGGGTTCGGGGTGTCGGGGGTTCCCCTGTCGCAGGTGCGGCGCGAGGGTCATGGCGCGCACCTCCGGAAAAGGGCGACAGGGGAAGTTGTGTCAGACCACCGTTTTCCGGTGGCCACCGAGTACGTAGGTCCGGGGCGTGCCGGGCTCGGCCGGGCGCGGCACGGGGATGACGCGCATCTCGACGGCCGCCGCGCGTGCGTTGTTACGTTCCTGCTGTCGCCACCGGGTGTTGTGCGCGGTCAGACTGTCGGCGAACCGGCCGATGATCGTGACGTGTCGGGTGACGCGCCGCTGCCGGTAGAACGCGGAACGCTGGTAGAGATCCTTCGCGCCCACAGCAGCCAGAACCAGCAGGGTCGGCCCGAACACCCACAGAACGTTGATCAGGGCTTTGGTCATGGCAGGTCCGGGCGGCGTGGGCGGCGAACGAAGATGGAGCCGCGAGGGGTGTGAGGGGTAACCATTAGGATGAGGGAGCCTTTCCGCGAGCTGTGGGATTGGTGCCCCCGCATGCGTGCCGCCTGGGGATGGCATGGACACGCGTGCGGGGGATCTTTGTGACCCGGAGCCGCCTGCAAGATCTCGGCCGGGGGGGCTACGGAGTGAGACCCGCAGGCGGCCCGGGAGTCTTCTAAGGCTGGCCTGCGGTGCTTCGTTGCGCTATTCGAAGCATGAGGCTCAACAGGCCCAGGAAGCCGAGGAACCCGCACGAGCCTGTGATGAGTGACCAGATCATGGACGTGGTACTCCCGTCCGCTAGTGTTGTGGCGCACGTCACGAGTAAAATGCATGCATACGGTAGCACCATATGCATGCATATTGTCCCTACTCCGATCGGGTGGCATCCACTTGACAGACCGTGACGTGAGGATCTTGTGAACGCCTACAACCCCGCGCGAGCGCGGGACCTCGGGGCAGAGCTGAAAGCCGCCCGGGAACGCGCCGGTCTGCGTCAGACGGAGGTCGCAGCGCGTATCAGGCGAAGCCAGTCACAGGTCTCTCGTTGGGAGAAGGGGCAAGGCGTCCCGGATGAGGCAGCCCTGGGCGCGATGCTGCTGCTGTACGAGGTGGCCGACGACGAACACGATTACTTCCTGCGCCTCGTACGCGAGGCGACCAACCCCGACTGGGTGCAGCCCGGTGTCAGTCGCCGTCTCGCGGCGACCATCGAGAGCGAACGAACGGCCCGGCTGATCGTGAATGTCGAACCCATGATCATCCCAGGACTGTGTCAGACGGAGGCGTACGCCCGCGCACTCATGACCAGCATGGGCCGCGACGAGATCGATCAACGAGTGGCACTCCGCATGACCCGGCAGGCGTTGCTGTCCGAGCCTAACGCGCCTGAGTACGTGGCGATTATTGGCGAGCACGCGTTGCGATACCCGCCGTGCGATAGCGACATCATGCGTGGCCAGCTTTACAAGTTGCGCGACCTCGGTAACCTTCCCGGCGTGTCCATCGTCGTGCAGCCCTTCGAGAACCAGTACACCCCGACCGCTTTCGGCCCGTTCGCGATCTTCACGCCCCGGCACAGCGGCGGGCCGGTGGTTCGCCGAGAAGGTCTGGCCGCAACCACGACGATCACCAACACACGGGATGTGCAGACCTACCAGACTGCGGTGGATTTGATCCGCCGTCAGGCGATGAGCGCGCCGGAAACGTCCGCGTACATCGCAGCCCTACTGAATGAGATGGAGTGACCATGTCCGAGAGTGCTACCACGTTCCGCAAGTCAAGCTTTTCCGGGGACGACAACTGTGTCGAGGTCGGCGGAACGCTGAACGTCGTGCGCGACACCAAGAACCCCAGCGCCGTCGTGCCGATGCCGCTGGCGGCGTTCGTCGAGCAGGTGAAGACCGGAGCGTTCGACCTGCCGACCACGGCCGTGTAGGTTTCCGTCAGATAGCTGAGTGCCCCCGCCGTCGCTGCCGGCGGGGGCACTCGTATGTCGAGTTTAGCTCTGAATTCACGAGCCGTGTAGAGCCGGCGAAAATCTCCGCCCTATCCCCCGAATGGGTGGTGGTGGCTGGCTGGCGGGTAGCTCGCGAGTTACCGTCTTCCGCCATGCGTATGGCCATTTATCAGCAGATCTTGAGATTCTGCACCTGGAAGGGCGCATCGCCGCCCCCCGACCGCAGGTTCGACCATGAACCGGATCGTGAACCGCTGTGTGACGACGTGCCGATCGGTTACGTCGTCAAGCGGTTCAAGATCCCCGTGTTTCTCTCGGTCAACGTCGACTTTCTTTGGCGTGACGAGAGGTATGAGAGCGCAGTCGGCGCGTCCACGGCGCGTCACCGGATCCGTGGCCCGATGCATGAACTGGTCGTCGAACTCCGCGTACGGCCGTTCACGCGCCACCGCAAGCCCACCAGGTACGTCTACGGCTTTGGTGACTACAGCCTGCGCGCCGGTGGTTGGCCGATCGATCGGTTCCGTCCCGCGCCAGGAGTCATCCTGTACGACGTGGTCAACCTGTGCGGAATCTCGGATGCCTACAACCGCAACCTCTCTGCCCGTGACCCCTCGGACGTGAAGTTGATTCCCCACGGGATCGTGCGGGAGATCCGTGACATCACGAGTCGGCTCACCGCCGCCGCTACGGGTAACACGCCCACGATCGTCGGCGACACCACCTGAGGAAAGAAGCCCCGAAGTTGCGTGGCGTTTAAGTCGGGTGTTAACTGGCACGCACCCCCGGCTTTGGGTCAAAGCGCGGCTCCGGGCGGAAGGATCAAGCGGTAAGGATTGGCAATGGCAGAGAAGAAGCGCGTTGACTTCATCGACGACATCGACGGCTCGGACGCGGAATTCCCGGCCACGTCGTTCGGCCTGGACGGCGTGTTCTACGAGATCGACCTGTCGACGGCGCACCACGAGGGGCTACACGAGGCGCTCCAGCCGTACATCGACGCGGCCCGCCGTGTCGGCGGTCGACGCAGGC
>JGI10216J12902_102437949_pt1 | contig 12529 bp, 6 predicted proteins | sample KanNatreferecore_FD_12902 | JGI IMG/M metagenome (IMG submission 12902)
GTTAAAATGAACGAACAAAACTCTTTTTTGGGTAGGGGCTGGAGTTTTCCAACTTCCTTTAACAATGTCAGTGGACAGATCGCTATGCTGGAAGGCGCTGAAGATATCGAGAGCAGCCTACAGATCCTTCTTTCAACGGCATTGGGCGAACGGATCCTGCAACCCAAATATGGATGCAACCTTAGTGATATGGTATTTGAAAACCTAGATACGACCTTGAAAACCGAAATGAGAAACAGGATTGAAGTAGCCATACTATACTTTGAACCGCGGATAGACATTGAAAAAATAGAGTTAGTACAAAGCGAATTGGAAGGTGTGATAATCATCAGCATAGATTATATGGTAAGAGCCACGAACACTCGAAGCAACTTGGTATTTCCTTTTTATCAAACAGAAGGCAGTTTTAAATAGTCATGGATAAAACGTTTTTATTAAATCGAATACTTAAAAGTGATGGGGTCAACCAGGGGCAGCGCCTTGGCTTGGGCCTTGATCCTGATTTTATCAAAATTGACAACCAGGATATAAAAGACTTAATAAATTTTGTATACAGCCTTTCAAAAGAAATCAATTTTTTTAATCTGCTGAACGAAGCAGACGGAGACTGGCATAAGTTTTTCAATTATTTTATCGACACCACAACCGACTCGGTCGTGTTGAGTGAGACACAGATCAATTCCCTGTTAAAAGCAAAATCCGATTTTGATCCACATTACGCCATCTTCCTAACCTTTCTCAAATTATTCCAGCTTGCGCAAAAGGATCTGAATGCTGTTACAGGCAGAAGGCTTGATTTTTTTTATAAAGATGTTCTTCGTTTAGATAAAAAGCCGGCGGCTGCTGATAAAGTGCATCTTATCTTAGAGCCCAACAAAAACATCACCTCACATAAAGTATCGGCGGGAACACAATTCAAGGCAAAAGACATTGATGGAAAGCCTGCCCTCTATCAATCTGATCATGAGATCGTAATTAATAAGGCCCAGGTCAAATCGATAAAGAGTATTTATATAGATACCGAAAATGACTTTACCATTTATTCTTCAGATGCGTCCAATTCGGTGGATGGTAAAGGGAAGCCTTCAAAAAGCCAGGATTTCAAATGGAGTGCATTTGGCGAAAGCCAAAAAATTAAAGCGGCTGATGAAAGAAACATGCAAGAGGTCACGATCGGCTTTGCAATCGCATCACCCATGTTATTTTTAAAGGAAGGGAACAGGGTACTTACCATCACAATCCAATTTAAGGATAAAGGCGATGCTGAGTTAATAAGCGGAGACATCACTAACCGCATTTACATTCTTTTAAGTGGTGAAAAGGAGTGGATCAGTCCCTCTACTTACTCTGTTAGTTTTTTTGCCAATACATTGCAGATGGTCATTGTTGCTACGCTAGGCTCAACAGATAAAGCGGTAGTTGCTTACGACAAAGCTGTACTACTTGACTCCTTTGATACAAAGTTGCCTGTTATTAAGCTGATCCTTTCATCCGGTGCACGTATCTATGAAGAACTTTATGATCTTGAGATCGTATCAGCCAATATTCATGTTGCTGTTGATGGAGTAAAAGACCTGATTCTGCATAATGATCAGTCGCGTTTGGACCCGGCAAAACCTTTTCAGCCTTTCGGAACTACACCCGCAATCGACTCAGCTTTTTACATTGGAAGCGCAGAGATCTTTCAGAAAAAATTGTCAGCATTGAGCATGGATATTCTGTGGAATGATATCCCCGACGCAAATTTGGGCAGTTATTATAGCGCTTATGCAGATGTTAGCACCCCTTTATCCAATTTGATTTTCACAGCGGGTCTCAGTTTTTTATACCGCGACAAATGGTTAAAAGTAAATGGCAATTATTTTTTATTTCATCCCGCCATTGCAAGCCAGTCCAATCATCTTCAGATAACCGCGACCGACTGGAATGCCGCTTTGAGTGCCGAAGTTTATTTGCGAAATCCCGGTCTGCAGGAACTAAGTGGATTCGATCACCGCACTCATGACGGATTTATCAGAATTGAACTTTCAGGTCCGGTAACACCTTTTAAAGCATTTGGTCACCAAGAGTTTCCTAATCTCTATGCAAACATTGCCATCAAAAAAGCTACTGATCCAGGCTTTACCGGATCTCTTCCCAACCCTCCTTATACCCCAACCATCAAAACGTTATCGCTGAATTATGCTTCCAGTCAGCAGATCAGTTTGTCAACTGACGGTGGATACGATCAGTTTTTTCATATCGAACCTTTTGGTTGTGCGCAGCTTGATTTGGAAAAACCTTATTTATTGCCCCAATATCGCAACGAAGCAAATTTGCCTCAACCACGGGAGAACAGCCATCTTTATTTGGGTAATTGTTACCTGGGGATCGAGAATCTCAATCCACCGCAAAACCTCAGTATTTTATTCCAGGTAGCTGAGGGAAGTGCTGACCTGGATACCATCATAGAAGAAGACGATATCAAGTGGAGTTATTTATCAGGTAATAGCTGGGTGCCAATTTCAAAACTTGAGATTATAATTGATACCACCAGAGGTTTACAAACCTCAGGAATTATTTCTTTCAGCATCGGTGAAGATGCTACCAGCGAAAATACTCTCCTGCCATCGGGCCTGTATTGGTTACGCGGCAGCGTTGAGAAAAATCCCGCCGGCGTAAGTCAGTTAATCAATTTAAGTACACAGGTAATTCAGGCAAGCTATGTATTCCAGAACAGTGAAGATGCAGATACGAGCATTCACTTCGATCAATCTTTACCTCCTGATTCGATTAAAGAGCTGGTTATAAAAGATGCTGCCATAAAATCTGTATCGCAACCATATAATTCTTTCGATGGCAAAGCCAAAGAAAAAGACAATAATTACTATACGAGAATAAGTGAACGCCTGAAACATAAAAAAAGAGCGCTGACATTGTGGGATTACGAACGACTGGTCCTTGAAGAATTCCATTCCATATTCAAAGTAAAATGTCTGACACACACCGATGCTTATTCAGATCTTAGTCCCGGAGCCGTAATGATAGTAGTGGTGCCCAGCCTGATCAATAAAAATTCAGTCAACCCGCTTCAGCCAAAAGCCAGCCTGGTTACGCTGTTAGCAATCAGCGATTATATCTCTCAATACATTCCTGAATTTGTTCATTGCGAAGTGACCAATCCTATTTACGAGCAATTGCTTGTTGATTTTAAAGTGGGATTTATGCCAGGTAAGGATCCGGGCTATTATGGGAATCTGCTGAATGATGAAATAAAAAAATTCTTATCACCCTGGGCTTATGAGGAAGGACAGGACATCACGTTTGGTGGTAAAGTATATAAATCGGATATCCTTTTTTTTATAGAGAACAGGGACTATGTAGATTTTGTTAATGATTTTAAACTCTATCACATTTTTGACGGAGTTGATGAAGAAGGAAACGGCATAGGCGATATGGCCATTGAGATTGATTTTATTATCCGGGAATTATTTCCGCCAGGCATAGGCGATATGGCCATAGATGTCAATTTCATTGTTGGAAGGGATGTAGAGGTAGCCATGGCTTCCGGTCCACGCAGCATCCTGGTGTCTGCATCTAATCACCGGATATCAGTTTTGAAAACCGGCGAATACAAATGCTCAGGAATAGAATTTGGCGGAATTGATTTTATGTCTGTGGGTGTGGATTTTATTGTTGGTAGCTATCCTTTCGCGATCGGATCCATGAAAATTGTTAATCTTTTGAAAACCGGTGTAAGTGATTTCAAAGTCGCCAAAGTTCCCGATGATTTAATGAATCAACCTATTTGATCAATCACGATAAAACATATAATTATGGCACAACAAAATAAAGTAACTCTCAAAAGTTATTTCCAAACGGGATTCAAACCCACTCAGCAAAACTTTGCCGACCTCATCGACTCTTTTCCAAATAGGGACGATGATGGCATCAATTCAGATGGTAGTAAAAATATCGCGCTAGTCCAGGGGCTGACTTTTGGCAACAGCAGTCTTGAAACACCTGGTACCATTCGTTGGAACGGAACCACTTTCCAGTTCCGCGATAATACGTCATGGAAAGATTTTGGTGCCGGTGGCGGCGCATCGCAGTGGACCTCCGTAGGTGGTGACATCAACCTGCTTACCGGAAACGTAGGCGTCGGTCTTCCCGCAGCAACAGCACCCACCTACAAATTTGAAGTGAACATAGGTTCCGGTACAACTTCTGCCGACCAGATAAGGCTTGGTAACGCCGCTATTTTTACTCAGGCGAACAATGCATATTTCAGTCATCGCCTTCAGGCCAGCGCCACAAATTTTGCATTAGCACAGGATACTGCCGGAAATACGGTAATTAATTGTGCCAGTAACAGGAGGGTCATGTTCTCGGATGCCAATACTACGAGGATGGCCTTGTTCAATGGCGTTCTGTGTATCGGTGCAATCAGTCCGTCGGGCCCCGCCGCATTGCTTTTTGTCAATGGAGAAGCAACAAAAGCTACCGCCAGCACTGCATGGCAGGTCGTCTCGGATGAAAGGATAAAAAAAGATATCTCTCCCTTTACAGATGGCCTCGCTTTATTAAAAAAACTCAATCCTGTAAACTTCAGATACAATGGAAAGGCTGGAATTGCAGACAAAAAAGACAATATCGGATTGGTTGCACAAGAGGTCCGGGAAATCTTTCCGTACATGGTTGGAAATTTCAAGGGCAAACTCGAACCAAACGACGAACATGAAACCGATTTGCTGTCTCTCGATGTCAGCCCGTTAAACTTTATAGTAGTAAATGCTATAAAAGAACTCGATGCCCGCCTGGCCAAACTCGAAAAAACAAAAATAAAACAGCCTTTAAATTAAATTAGACAACATGAAACAGATCCAGTTGCAATTGACAGTCGAAGAGATCAACCTTGTACTTAGTTCGCTTGGCAATCTTCCTTTTATTCAGGTTCACGAATTGATTGGAAAGATCCAGTCCCAGGCATCGGAACAATTAACGGCAGGAGCAAACGGTAATCATTCTATGAAACAGAATAAGGAGTTGGAAAAGGTAATTACAGAATTGAGTTAAAAACGGTACTCAAATAATGGCAGAGACAATCATTAAAGAAGTAATGATCTCAAAGGAGAGACCTTCTCATTCCAGCATGGATTATGCTTTACTAAGGGAAGAAGGTATCCGGCATATCCAGAATCTGGCTTCTTCCACCTGGACCGATCATAATATTCATGATCCCGGCATAACCATCCTGGAAATGCTTGCGTATGCTATTACCGATTTGGGTGCCCGTGCCAATCAATCTATTAAAGACCTTTTAGCCAGCAAGCCCGGCGCACTTAGCACTGAAAAAGATTTTTTCTCGGCAGCAGAAATATTGCCCTGCGGTCCTGTGACGCTCATTGATTTTCGGAAAGTTCTTATTGACCACAATAAAGTCAGGAATGCCTGGCTGACGAAAGCAGAGGCATCCGAACAAATCTTTTACCTGGACAGAGCAGCCAAACAGCTTTCATATTCTGACGGAGACCGGATTTTTATCAATGGGCTTTACCAGGTCGTGCTCGAATTTGAAGAAGACGAGTTGCTGGGTGATTTGAACAGCAGTATTATTACCAGCGAAATTGAAATCTCTCCCGGAAATACAAAAACATTTCAAGTTGCCTTTCCTTTCTGGGATGAAATTTCAGCCTCATGGAGGTCAGAAGTTACACTGGTCAGCATAACCCTGCAAGACATATTGCCGGGAGTAAAATTAAAACCACTAGGCACCACAAACCAGGATTTCTTCGCTGTGATGGATGTCACATATAACGGGACACTTACGGATCAGATCGGCGTATTTATCAGAGTCGTTGACGGGGTCGATACAGCCGCCGTAGAATTACCGCTGATAGCAGCAAAGCTGCAGGACATCACGCCATCCAGCCTCATCAAACAATACAATCAAAAAATTATTGCAGCGAATAAAATACTTGCTGATGTTTCCAGCTATCTCCATGATCGAAGAAATCTCTGCGAGGATTTCTATTCGTTTAAAACTTCAAGGATACAGGAGATCGCTATAAACGCAACACTGCAAATGGCACCGGAAGCGGACGTTGAACAACTGCTTGCGGAGATTTTTTACAGCATTGATAAATTCCTCTCACCACCAATCCGTTTTTACACATTGGATGAGATGCTTGGAAAAAATTTTACCGCCGACGATATTTTCCAGGGGCCTTTATTAAAGAACGGATTCCTGGATATGGATGAGCTCGACGATCAAAAAAGAGGGAATATCATTTACACATCCGATCTTATCCGCATCATCATGAGCCTGAACGATAATGATGAGATGAATAATCCCGGCTACAGTAGCCTGGGCAAATTGATCATTGCAGTACAGGATCTCACCATTTCAAATTTCATCAACAATCAGAAAATAACACCCAACGTGAGGAATTGTCTTAGCCTCACGCTGATCGATATCTATAAACCCAAGCTAAGCATCGACAAATCGCTGATCAAAGTTTTTAAAGATTCAACCGAGGTCAGTTTTGATATTGATGCAGTAGTTTCGGCATTTAATATTCTTAAAGAGAAAGATAAACCTAAAGAATTGGAAGAGTCATTTGATTTTGCCATTCCCGTAGGAGAAAATCTGTCCGTACAGGAATATTATTCAATACAGAATGATTTTCCCTTAACATATGGGATCAATGCTTACGGTCTTCCGCGTAGTGCTACACCCAGTCGTAAGGCACAGGCAAAACAACTCAAGGGATTTCTTTTATTTTTTGAGCAAATTCTGGCTGACTATCTTTCACAGCTGGCGCATGTTAAAGATCTGTTTTCGATCAACGCAGGAGTTAACTCTACTTATTTTTCACAACCGCTCACATCCGTACCTGACGTGTCGCCGCTACTAACACCAACTTATTTTACAACGTTGCCGGCTTTGCTCAACGCACTTGAACAGCCTTCGCCCGGCGTTAATCGCAGGAATAATTTCTTAGATCACCTGCTGGCTCAATTCGGTGAAGAGTTGATCGATCTGGCTTTGCTGATATACTTAAAATTCGGCGATCCGGGCATCAATGCGCTGATTGCGAATAAAGCAGATTTTTTAAAAGAATATGCAACGATCAGTTATAACCGCGCAAGATCTTTTAATATCTATGGAAGAAACAGGAGAGAATTTTTTACCATCCTGCCATCGGGTTCACAATTTGTTTGGAACTTGAAAAATGAAACGGGCAATGAACTGCTCGTCAATGAAACACCTTCGGCTAGCGAGGGCGCAGCTAATGGTGTCATTGATTCGGTAATGAAATGGGGTAAGCTTCGGCCACGTTACCAGATCGATACATTAGCTTCAGGGAAAAAAGTAATTAAATTATCAGATCCTACTCCTGTACTGATGGCGAAGTCCAACAAGGAATTCAATACAAATGGCGAAGCTGAAGAAGAGATCAGCAAGATCATCTATTTCTTAACTGATGCATGGAACGGTGATAATGTAGCGTGGCTTAAACGAAGGATCTGCAGGCTGCTGGCAATAAATGAATATCGTGAAAAAGATCTGGCGAGTGCTGTTGATGAAGGATTTCATATCATCGAACATATTCTTCTCAGGCCGAAAGTAAATAATACCCTTGCAGCGAAGATCGATAAATTCCTGATGGTAAAACTGGATGACGATGGTAACATAATAGAAGGGAAAAAAGATCCTTACTCATTTCGGCTCACGTTCGTTTTCCCCGAATGGGTGCCCCGGTTCGCAGATGCCGACTTTAGAAGATACATCGAGAAAATTGTGCAAAGGGAAACCCCGGCTCATATGCTGGCGGAAATTGTTTGGTTGAACCAGGCTGACATGGGAACATTTGAGACAGCATTTAAGGCATGGCTGATCAGCAGCACAATAGAAACCGATCCGGAACTATTAACTGATGTGAAAAATGATCTGATCGATGTGATGAATAGTTGGTGATCTCTTGTTACAAAAATTAACTTAACTGGAATCAGCTTTGAGTAATAATAATCATATTATCAAAAAACAAATCATCGAAGTAGAAATAACTTCAGGCCAAAGCACGGCAGTTGTCCATGATAAGGTCAAACACATTTATTATGAAAGAATCCTTCCGCGTCTTGACAAGCTTTTCTCTGAAATGTCACCCGGGAATGTTGTTGTCAGGTTGGACAAATTGGATTTTAACCTGGCCGGAATTTCAATTGATCGTTTGGAAGAAGAATTCGTTGAAAAAACAGTGGCGGCATTCAAAACCAAATTAGAAGAAAAATTACAGTTTAATGTAGGTGACAGCGATAATATAGAATTGATCCCTTCCTATCGGTCGCCGGCTGAAGCAATGCTTCATTTTTTGGAATACGGATACTTCCCCTGGTGGCATTCAAGTGGAGATCTGAGAACACTGGAACAAAGGATCATTCATGAACCTTTGACCCATTCTGACTTTAAACGCCGGGTTTATGCTTTGATTATTGATCATCCTTTTGTTTTGCAAAGACTTGTTGCGCAGCTTTCAAATGGATTCCTTCATTTTCTGATATCACTATATCTTCCCACTTTTCATTCTAAAAGATTATACCAGGAAGTCTTTCTTTTGTTTTCAGGTTCTCTTGGATTCAGCAAATCGCATTTGCATGAACTTTTTTGGAAACTGGCATTCAAAAATATTTTCGCTGGCTATCCGGACACCGAACTTGCCTTATTCCGGGAATTGATCCTTCATTACTGCAATTTCCAAAATATTTCACGATCTCAGTTTGATGCGCTTGTTCAGAAGCAGACCGGGTCTTATCCATATCTTGAGTCTCTATTTGCCCAAATACATTCTCCATTTAGTTCTGGGGATGAGCATCCCGCACCATCCGGCCCATCCGATCCGAATGGTCAGGAAAAGGGTGAAATGATTCCGGGTCAAGATGTGATCGACAGCATTGGGACAGAAGCTGCCGCCAAAGAACCTCTCGCCGCTAATAGCAATCAGTACGAAAAAGACGTTGCGAAAATTTCATCGAAAAAAATTGTTGCAGAAAATGAGGAGGCTAATGCAATTGCAAACGGAAAACAAGGGAGCGATAAAAAAACGCCTGACCGGTTCAAAGCAGGTGTTGATGTAAAAGATAAAATAACTACAGCACGATCTGAAGTTCCTGTAGCAGAAGAAAAAAAATATGACATTGAACAGTCGTTCCCACCTGAATTTGGTTTGGTGGAAGACACCGCACGAAGTAATGATGATTCGCCCGATACAAAAGATTCCGATACAGTTTCACACGTGAATTTGGATCCGGAGTCGCAAATTCCCACGTTTCATTCAAACACCCATAAAAATAATTCCTCAGAAGTTGCTGGTGACAAAGAGCAGCAGCATAGACAAGCTGCCATACCTGATCCTACTACGGCCCTGCAAAAAAAAGAGGAAGTAAAATTGCCGGTTCAAGATCAGGCAGCAATGACAGCTATAACTGGTAAACCTCAGGATAAAATTGCTGCTAAGGCAAATAGTGAATACGATAAAAAGATTCTGCATCAAGACCCAGTAGGGCAAACGAAATTTTTTAAACAGGCTTCTGCCAGCGCGACAAAAAATGATCTCAGGACAAGATTAAAAAACGGGGAAGAGGTTTATCTCGACTTATCAGGGATAGTCATCTTGCATCCTTTTTTACCACCGTTTTTTGCAAACCTCGGGTTGACAGATCAAAACAAATTTGTAAATGAAGACTCATTACATAGGGCCGTGTATATATTGGGTTATTTGGCAATGGGTAAAAAAGAAATACAGGAGCAATACCTCGTACTGTCCAAACTCCTTTGTGGTATGCAACCCGAAGAACCTTTAAGAAATATGGATTTAATAACACCTTTGGAAGACGAAGAGACTGAAAAATTACTCTATACCGTGATTGGCTACTGGACAGCCTTAAAAACAACCTCCCCGGATGGATTGCGAAATACATTTTTAAACAGAAAAGGGAAATTGGGCAGAAACGATAATGGCTGGCAATTGGATGTCGAGCACAAAAGCTGGGATATTTTATTGAGTAAACTGCCATGGGGTATTTCAATTATAAAATTGCCGTGGATGAAAGAGTTGCTTTTTGTGGATTGGCATTAACACAATCATGTTTATGAGCCATGACTAATTGCACATCACCGCATATTCATTTTAAATATAAACGATATGAAAAAATCTAAACTGAACTCTGATAAAGTAAACCCGGACGATAAGGTAAGAAAATGCAAACGGCGCATTACATCCCATATAGTTACCTTTTTGATCTGTATTTATTTTTCAATCTCATCTTTTGCTATCATAAACATAAGCACAAGTGCGGCCGACTATCCTGCGGGCACGATCATTCCTGCTGATCCCAATGTAAACCCGATCATACTTCCAACCGCACTTACACTCAATCCATATTCTTATGTTTTTCTAGCAACAGGTAATCTAACGAATCAGCAGTGGAGCATAGCATTGGGAGGCAGCTTATCTGCCACCAGCGAAATGGTAATTAATTTTTTGCCAGACGCGGCCACGGCTTCAAGCGCAAGTATTGGTACAGCAGCGGCCGGAGGTCCCAGTGTCGCCGCGGTAGGTACCTATACGTTCGTTCTGCTAGTACAAAACTCCAACGGTGAAAGTGATGAACAGCAGTTTCGGATTACAGTCCGGCAACCTGTCGATATCGTTCTTGTCCTTGATAAATCAGGAAGCATGGCCTGGAATTCCGGTACCACTACTACATCCAGATGGAACGCTTTGAGGGCTGCTGTGAGTTTATTTATGGATGGACTCGAAAAATTTGATGTTGGCGGTACGAACGGTGATAAGATCGGACTTACTTTTTTTGACGGAGCTGCTGTTCCACCCCCAACAGGGTTTCCAACACCGCTTATTTCGACAAATGGAAGTACGACCCCAGTCAACAATAATCTTACTGGTGGGTCCGCAGTTACCCCCGGAGGATCGACTGCTTTTGGCGCCGGCCTTCAAACCGGTTTGGGTAATATGCCAGTGGCGGCAAATCGCCGTCGCATCATAATTACCTATACAGATGGAGAACAAAATGTGCCAAATACTACGCACGTCAATGTCCCCGGTGATAACAAAGTTCACCTAGGTGCCGGGGTTCTTACCAATGATCAACTAAAAATTTACCCGATCGGTATTGGAGCTTCCGGCGCATTACCAGCAATACTTAACCAAATAGCACAAAGCGTGGAAGGCGGAGGATTTCCCCAGATTTCTACCGAAGACGGAACTTCTATGAGTGGAAATTACGGAACCCAGTTCATCAATGTTCTGGCGGACGTTCTAAGAACCGGAAGTCCACAAATTGTTGATACACGACTCGGACGTTTTATTCCATCCGGAATTTCAGTAACCGGGGCACCGGGACCATTTCAAACTGAACAATCATTTACAGTAAACAAAGGAATCGACAAACTTGTATTCAATGTTATTTCAAACGTACAGGAGGGTCTGGCCATTACTTCTGTAAAAAAAGACGGAACTGAATTCATTCAACTGGGAAGTATGAGTTCGGGAATTGGATTCCGAAGCTTTGAGCTGGATTTCCTTAAACAAGGAATGTCGACAGTGAAACCGCAAGGAACCTGGACGATAAAAGCACAGGCATTCGGCTCGGATCAATATGAAATGATTCTAATTGTAGATGATCATAAGTTTAAGTACGAATTGAGCACAGGAAATACACGTCTGAAAGTTGGTTCACCGATACCTCTGACCGCAAAACTCAAAACCAGTAGTCTTGCAGTAAAAGATGCAACAGTACAGGCCATAATTTTAAAGCCCGGTGATGATCTTGGAGACCTGCTCGCGACAACCAACGCTAAAATAGATACCACTGCAGGGCCCGACCCATCCAATCCAGGCGTTCAAAAATATCAGGACCTTCTAAAAGATTCTTCATTTCTAAAAAAATTACTGGCAAAAGAACAAATAATCAATCTTTCCTTTAATGCAGGGGACAGCACCTATACAGGGCAATTTGCCAATCCCGATGTTTCAGGTGTTTATCACGTCATTTTTAGAATTAAATCCACAGGGGATACCACATTGGGGACTGTAGAACGCTACCAGAAAAGCAGCGTATATGTTTATTTCCCTGACGTTGATTTAGCACAATCGAACGTTGTATTGACAACTAATGCATCTGGCCAAACCATTCTCAGTTTTCGACCAAAAGCCAGTAATGGAAAATTTATCGGCCCGGGCTGGGCAAGTATGATCAAGCTGGATTCAAGTGCCGCACAGATCCAGCAAATCGTTGATCATGGTGACGGAAGTTATTCTATTACACTTACAGGCGACGTTAATAGTAATGGCGTATTTTCTATTGGGGGTGAAACTGTTTATAGTGGAAAGATCTCGAATATCGGAAAAGCAGGTGATGAATTCTGGAAGCAATGGTGGTTCTGGGCATTGCTGATCCTGATTCTTATAATTCTGTTTTTCATTTTCAGGAAAAAAAAGCCATGAGTGAATTGAAGATTCTACTATAT
>JGI10216J12902_100463321_pt1 | contig 12528 bp, 10 predicted proteins | sample KanNatreferecore_FD_12902 | JGI IMG/M metagenome (IMG submission 12902)
CACGGCACGCCGTGGGCGTCGCGCAACTGGGACGAGTTCGCGGAGATGATTGGCGCGCAGAGTGCTCCGCATCGCATCGAGAACGGCATCCTCAAGGTGTACGACAAGGAGAACCCGATCGTGCGGCCGTTCAATTACGAGAACCTGCCGTTCCGCGAAGAGTATTACCGGTTCGACGACACCGGTAACGGCCGGCTGCGCTGGGACAAAGTACGCGTGCTGCTCATCGTCGACCTCGACGAGAAAGTCCCTGCGTCGACCGACACGCCGTGGACCGGCTACAAGCGGCCCGACAAGGTGTACCCGGTGGCCTGGATTCGTGAGTACGGCAAGGGGCGTGTCTTCTACAACTCGATGGGCCACATGAATGAAACGTTCATGAAACCGGAGATCGTCGGCCACTTCCTCGCCGGGATGCAGTACATCCTCGGTGATGTCGAGGCCAATGCGACGCCGAATCCGCTTAAGTAGGAAAACGGAGCGAAAACGAATAAACCGTGGTAAGAAAGGCGGCGATGACTATCAGCCATCGCCGTCCTGTGATTTTTCTGCTGGCCGCGGCCGTTGTCGCAGGCGCCGCGGCACTCATGGCCCAGACGCCCGCCATCGACTGGCAGCGTGTCGAAACCGAAAGCATGGTGCACTACCAGACGGTGCTCAGGTTCGATACGAGCGATCCACCCGGCAACGAGCGGCCTGCGGCGGAGTACCTCAAGCAGGTACTCGACCGCGAGGGCATTCCTGCAAAGGTGTTCGAGCTCGAACCCAACCGCCTGAACGTCGTCGCGCGGTTGAAGGGGAGCGGCAAAAAGCGGCCGCTGCTCCTCATGGGGCACACCGATACGGTCAACGTGGATCCCGCAAAGTGGACGCACCCGCCGTTCAGTGCGACCCGCAACGGAGGCTACGTGTACGGGCGCGGAACCGTGGATGACAAGGACAACGTCGCCGCAGCGTTGATGACGATGCTGCTGCTGAAACGCTCGGGCGTTGCCCTCGACCGCGACGTGATCTTTCTTGCGGAGGCGGGCGAAGAAGGGAGTACGCGGGTCGGCATCCAGTTCATGGTCCAGCAGCACTACGCCGAGATTGACGCCGAGTACTGCCTCGCCGAGGGCGGCAGCGTGCTGCGATCGGGCGGCGCCACCCGGTACGCGTCGGTGCAGACGGCCGAAAAGATCCCTCACGGCATCATGCTGACGGCAACCGGGACGGCCGGCCACGGTTCCGTGCCTCTCCAAACCAACTCGATCCTCAAGCTGACGCAGGCCGTGGTAACTGTCGCGTCGTGGAAGCCCCCGATTCAACTGAACGACACGACGCGAACGTACTTCTCGCGGCTGGCTGCGATATCGCCGCCTGCCGACGCGGCGCGGTACCGCGCCGTCATCGGCAGCGATCCGAAGGCGGCGCAGGATGCGGTGGACTACTTCGCCTCGTCGGATCCGCGGCTCGCGTCGAGCGTGCGGAGCTCGATCTCGCCGAACATCATTCAGGGCGGCTATCGCATCAACGTCATTCCGTCAGAAGCGAAGGCGTCTCTCGACGTGCGGCTGATCTCGGGACAGGATCCGGAGGCGTTCCTGAATGAGGTTCGCAAGGTCGTGAACGATCCGGCGATTCGTGTGGAGTGGATCCCGCGCGACGTGCGCCCGGCGACACCAAGCGCGCGCCTCGACTCCGACGTCTTCAAGATCCTCGAGTCGGCTTACGCCCGGCTGTACGACACGGCCGTGCTGCCGACGATGAGCACGGGCGCCACCGACATGGCATACCTGCGCGCGAAGGGGATCCAGTGCTACGGCATCGGCCCCGCGGTCGATGCCGAAGACGGTCCGAAAGGCTTTGGGGCCCACAGCGACCAGGAGCGCATTCTCGAAAGTGAGTTCCACAAGTTCGTGCGTTTCCATTACGAGGTAGTGCGAGATCTCGCTCGTGCACAGTGACTCGCCCTTCTGTCATAACTGCGGCGTCAGGTTGACCGGGCCGTTCTGCGCGGCCTGCGGACAGAAATCGGTTCCGCTGACCGTCACGCTTCACGACTTCTTCCACGAATTCACGCACGAGATGCTGCACGTCGATGGCCGCCTGTTCCGGTCGGTCCGCCGTCTCATGCTCTCGCCAGGATTCCTCACGCACGAGTACCTTCAGGGGCGGCGGGCCCAGTGGATTTCCCCCATCCGGTTGTATCTGCTCTTCAGCGTCGCCTTCTTCGGCCTCAGCGCGATTACCGGCGTCCGCATCGGCGTGTCCGAGGGCGGGCAGCGTCCGCGCGGCTTTCACTTCTCACTCGGCAGCGGACGGCAGGGCCCGATTGCGGGACCCGATGACGCGGATGCGCAAGATGAAGCCAGAAAGCTGGGGTTTGAAAACGTCGCCGCCCTGCAGGAGGCGATCGATCACGCGATCCTCGTCTGGATCCCGCGCGTCATGTTCGTGCTGCTACCGCTCTTCGCGTGGCTCGTGGCGCTCGCGTATCGCGGCATCGACCGGAACTATCTGCACCACGTCATATTTGCCGTCCACGTTCACGCCGCGTGGTTCGCCGCGGGCACCATTGCGAAGGCCTTCGAGCTTGGCTCCCCTTCCATCGGCCAGCCAATCGTCCAACTCGTACCAGCTTTTGCGGCTGTGTACGCGATTCTGGCGTTTCGCCGCGTGTATGGACGAGTCCGGTTCGGGTTCGTTCGCATCGGATTCGTGCTCACCGCCTATCTCGCGCTCTTCGTGCTGGCATTCGCCGCGGTCGTGATCCCCGTCGTCTTTCGCCAGCTTTTGATCAAGCCAGCATGAGAACCGTCGCCGCCGTTGCCGTGATCGCGCTTGGCGGAGCCCACGTGCTGGCCCAGGCGCCGGCTGTGCGCGAAGAGCCAAACGTCTACGGCCGGCCAGGCTGGGTGCTCGAAAACGGCGTGATCCGTGTGGCGCTCCTGCGCGGCGGCGGGCACATTGCGGAGATTCGGCTGCTTTCGACGAACCCGCGCCTCTCGATCAATCCCATGTTCGTTCCGACGCCACCGGACTCGCGCGGAACCGGGTACATGGGACACCTCGTCTGCTTCCCGTACTACGGGCCCGCCTCGGACGAGGAGCGCGTGCAGGGATTGAGCGGGCACGGCGAAGCCGGATACGTCGACTGGCAACAGACGCAGCCGCCGCAGGTGGATGCGAAGGCGATCACGTTCTATTACGGCGCCGAGCTTCCGAAAACGCAATATCGCATCGAGCGGGCTGTGACGCTGACGGCGGGTGAGAGCACCGTGCGCGTGCAGGAGTGGATCGAGAATCTCGCGCCGTACGATCGACCGTACAACCGCAACCAGCACGCGACGTTCGGGGCGCCCTTCGTGACGCCGGGCCGCAACATGCTCGACATGTCCGGAACGCGAGGCATCACCGATCCGGTCCGGACGGCCGGGAGCAAGTGGGCCGAGGGCCGGTTGTTTCAATGGCCGGATGCGCCGACGAGAGAAGGCGTCGAGCTTTCGTTCAGGGACTTTCACGCGATTCCAGGCGGGCAGGCGTACACACCGGTGCTTGCCGATCGCGAACAGGCGCAGGGCTGGTTCACCATCTACAACGCCGACTACCCATTGCTCGTCGGCTACGTGTTTTCAGCGAGTGATCACCCGTGGATCATCGACTGGCAGAACCAGCCTCGCGCGGACACGCCGGCGGGGACGGCGCGTGGCATCGAGTTCGGCACCTCGCCCTTCGACGATGGGCTGCGCAAGAGCGTGGAGCGCGCGCAACTGCTTGGCGTGCCGACGTACAGGTTCATCACCGCGCGGCAGCGGTTGTCGACAACGTTCACGATCTTCCTTCGGGAAATCTCCAGCGGTTTCAAGGGTGTCTCAGGCGTCACCGTCGAGAACGGGAACGTCGTCGTGAGAGATAAGTGATCAGATGCCGTCCGCGATCCGGACGAACGGCAGAGGGTACTTGCTGTGCCGGAACGTGTTGTCCCTGTCGTAGACGATGGGGATTGTCGTCCCGATGGCGGGGGCAATTTTCTTGTTGTGGTGATACTTGCCGGTACGGGAAGCGCCGCTCAGGGTATTCCACTCGTAGTGCACCATCCAGTAGCTGCCGTGATCGCCCCGCTTCTTCTCGACCTTTGTGATCGTGGCCATCGCCGGCCGTCCGGAGGTCAGGAGGTTGGATTGGCGGCGTACGGCGAGAATCAACGCCATCGCCGCCAGACCGCAGCCAAGAGGGACCGCTGTTGCCGGCCAACCCGGCTCTCCACGAGGTGAATAGCCGTCGAGCCAGCTGGCCCCGGGCTCGCTCGGGAGATACCACACCGCGACAGGCGAGCCGGCCGCGTAGTTCTCCTGCTCGCCGCGTCGCAGGCTGGTCTGTCCGGTGAGCTCGCGCCCCTGGGCCGCATATCGATAGTGGGCGGTGACGCGAGGATTGTCTCTATCGCCGCGCTTTCGCAACTGGATGACCTCGCCCCCCGTCACGACGCGTTCGGATGCGAACAGTCCGACACGGCGCTGCGCCGTTTCTGCGCGTCTCCCAAGCTCGACCCCGCCCCAGATACCAATCGCAACGAGCGCAGCCGCGATCGCGAGCAGTGCCGCGCCGAGACCGCTGACACGCACGTGTCGCGGCGTTGGCCGAAGCAGCGGCGGCGGCACGCCGACGCTATCGAGCGGGCTTCTTCTTCGCACTCGACGCCTCCTGCTGTGTCGGCTCCGATCCGGGCAGACGTCCCGCGTCCCGCAGGGCACAGCGAAGCAGATATTCGATCTGGCCGTTGACGCTGCGGAATTCCGACGCGGCCCATCGCTGCAGGGCGTCGTAGATCTCCGGATCGAGCCGAAGTGGAAATCCCTTCTTGTCGGGCATGATAACGGTCCGGCCGAAGCCGGACGCTACTGGTATAGCGTCCCTGTATTGACGACGGGCTCGACGCCCTTCTCGCTGCACAGCACCACGAGGAGATTGCTCACCATCGCCGCCTTGCGCTCTTCATCGAGCGCGACGACGTTCTTGGCGCTGAGCTCGTGGAGCGCCATCTCGACCATGCCGACGGCGCCTTCCACGATCTGCTGGCGGGCGGCGATGATCGCGGACGCCTGCTGGCGCCGCAGCATCGCGCCGGCGATCTCCGGCGCGTACGCAAGATGGCTGATCCGCGCCTCGATGACTTCGATGCCGGCCTTCGACAGGCGATCCTGGATCTCGTGGCGCATCCGGTCTGCGACCTCGCCGCCCGCCGACAACCGGAGCGACACCTTCGTCTCTTCGTGGGAGTCGTACGGATAGGTCGTGGCGAGATTCCGCACGGCCGCCTCGCTCTGCACGTGCACGAAGTTTTCGTAGTCGTCGACGTTGAAGACCGCTTCGAAGGTCTCGACAATCCGCCAGACGACGACCGCGGCAATCTCGATCGGGTTGCCGTCCCGCTCGTTGACCTTGAGCCTCGAGCTCTCGAAGTTTCGCACGCGCAGCGACAGCTTGCGCCGGGTCGTCAGCGGGTTGATCCACCAGAATCCGCTTCGCTTGATCGTGCCCTTGTAGACGCCGAACAGCGTCACGACCGATGCTTCGTTCGGATTGACGACGGTGAATCCCGCGATCGACACACCCTCGAGCGCGAGGATCAGTACACCGACGGCCATGATCCAGTCGAGCCCGCCGCCGGGCGCGCCGTCGAAGTGGGCCATCGTCCAGATAGTCGCCGCGCCGACGATCAACCCCAGGAACACCACCATCCAACCAGAGCGCGCGCCGATCTCTTTCTCATGTGCCATCGCTGTACCTCGACATCATAGTGATATCACTATGATGTCGCTGTCAAGCGGCGCTGGCTCGCACGCCCTGCGCGATGCGAACCGCCGGCAGGATTCGCCCTGTTGGATCTGCGGATCAGCTATATCGGTAAAGTATTGTAACTTTACCGTTCAAGTTACCCAATTTGTCTTGACAGGGTTTTCTCCTCCCCTTAAGTTTGGGCACACCGAAATTTCACCACACGCATACCGCCAACAAGGGGGAGGGGTATGAGGTACTTCAGGACAATGCTCGTGCTGGTCCTGCTGCTGGCCGCTGTCACGGCGTCGGCGCAGACCACGTCAGGATCCATGACAGGCAGCGTCGTCGACGCGCAGGATCAGGTCGTCCCCGGTGCCGACGTCGTGCTCACCAACGAACAAACGCAGGAGGTCCGGCGCACGATCACCAATGACGTCGGCCTGTTCACATTTCCGGCGTTGCAGCCCGGTCCCTACACGGTCCGCGTCGAGCTCACCGGATTCAGGCCATTCGAGCGGCGCAGCAACATCGTGGTGTCGAACTCCCGGCTGGCGCTGCCTCCGGTGAAGCTCGAAGTCGGCACGCTCGCCGAGGCGGTCACGGTCAGCGCCGTCGGCGAAGTCGTGGCGACTTCGCAGACCTCGCAGATGGCGCTGCTCGATCTGAAGCAGGTCGAGAACCTCTCGATTCGCGGCCGCGACCCGATCTCCTTCCTGAAGGTTCTTCCAGGCGTCGGCCTGCTGGCCAACGACCAGGAGACGTTCGGCGGCAGTTTCTCGACACCCGTGCCGAACATTCAGGGCGGCACCGGTCAGACGATCTACGTCGATGGCATCAATGGCGGCGACGGCGGCGGTGGCGCCAATTTCAGCAACGCGACCAACGTGGATGCGATCGCCGAAATCAACGTGCAGATGAGCAACTACACGGCGGAGTACGGCTTGAAGGGCGGCGCGCAGGTGAACATCATCACCAAGCGCGGCGGCGCCGAGTACCACGGCACCGGCTATTGGTACAAGCGCCACGAAATGTGGAACGCGACCAACTTCTTCAACAACCGTGCGGGCCTGCCGAAGCCGTTCTACCGCTATTCGACCCTGGGCGGCACGCTCGGCGGTCCGGTTCCGAAGATCGCTCCAAACAAGTTGTTCTTCTTCTACTCGATTGACGACACGCAGTTGAAGGACGTGAACATCCTTCGCCGCTACACGATGCCGACGGCGGCCGAGCGGAACGGAGACTTCTCGCAGACGCGGCGGCCGAACGGCACGCTCATCCAGATCATCGATCCCAACACGGGGCAGCCGTTCCCGAACAACATCATTCCTGCCAATCGCCTCGACCCGCGCGGGCAGGCGCTGCTGAACCTGCTTCCGATGCCCAATCTCTCGGGGGACCCGGGAGCGAACTTTCAGTATCAGGAGCCGAGCATCGATCATCCGCGGCGCCAGCAACTGGTGCGCGTCGACTACCGGCCCGCCGACAAGGACTCGCTCTCTGTGAAATATTCACACTGGTTCACGAAGAGCGTCGGCTATAACGTCGCCGGTGCGTCGTCTCGATGGGGCCTCGTCAGCCAGCGGTACGACTTCTTCGTCAACGCCGTGAAGGCGGACTACACGCGGGTGTTGAATTCGTCGACCGTCATCGAATTTGCCGCAGGCTTCTCCGATCAAGTCGAAGACGGGCCGCCCGGAAGCGACGAGGCGCTGGGCGGGATCCAGCGGACGACGTACCCGCAAATCGCGCGGCTTCCCCAGTTCGCCGCACAGCACAATCCGCTGGGTCTCATCCCAGTCGTACGGTTTGGGGCACTGCCAAGCGGCTCCGGCACGAACGATTGCGGTGGCGCCCAGGTGAACCCGTGCTCCGACGTGTTCTACGACGGCCGCTGGCCCATCACCGGTGATGACATCAACGCGAACGTGGCGATCAACCTGACGCACACGCGCGGCACGCACACCTACAAGATGGGCGTCATGCGCGAGGACGAGATGTTCGGACAGGCGCGCTCGGGCGTGTTCGGGGGCGAGTTCAACTTCGCCCACGACGCCAACGATCCGCTGAGCACGCAGTACGCGTACTCGAATGCGGTTCTGGGACATGTGTTCCGCTACACCGAGTCCATGGGCCGCGTGCCTGACGATCGCCGCCAGAAGGCATGGGCGTGGTTCGTCCAGGATACGTGGAAGGTGAATCCGAAGCTCACGCTCGACGTCGGCGTGCGCATGTACAAGTGGGCGGTCCCGTTGACGATGGCCAACGAGGCCTCGGCGTTTACCGAGGAACGTTTCGACCCGGCCTGGGGCGGCAATCCGCCTGTATTTTTCCGGCCCGTCACGACGCCTCAGGGCCGGCGCGCGGTGAACCCGCGCACGGGGCAGATTCTTCCGCAAACCTACGTTGGACAGATCGTTCCTGGAACCGGCTACACATGCGGCGTGATCACGCCCGATACCCCGTGCCAGATCAACGGGTTCGTGACGCAGGAAGACGGCAACTATCTCGAGAGCGGAGATGAAGGGTTCATCGACTATCCGCCCATTCAGTTCGATCCTCGCGTCGGCCTGGCGTGGTCGCCGAATCCCCGGACGGTGGTGCGTGCGGGAATCGGCTCGTTCCATGACAGCTATGCCGGGAACAGCTACCAGCAGGGCGGAGGCAATGCGGCATACCGCTACAACCGCGAAGTCCTGTTTACCGATCTCGATTCCTACCTGACAGGATCGTCGGCCACTGCCGTCGTCCCGAACACGAGCGGTCCCATTCGAACGGACAATGCACGGCCGAACAACATCCGCTACACCGCCGCCATTCAGCGGGAAATCGGCCGGAACGTCGTCGTGGACGCCGCGTGGGTCGCCTCGCGGACGAGGCACCTCGTGCGCGAGGTGAACATCAACGACGTGCCCGCCGGAGCGCGGTTCCTGCCGCAGAATCGCGACACGACCGTGGCTGCGTCGCCGTCGAACCCGGGCGCGCTGCCGGATGTGTTCCTGCGGCCGATCCTCGGGTTCAATGACATCGAGATCGCCCGCCCGAACGGATGGCAGTCGTACGATTCCCTGCAGCTGCAAGTGACGCGCCGGTTCACCGGGCGCTTCGAGATGGCCGGCAGCTATACGTTCGCGCGCGGTTATGAAGACACGTATGGTGGAACCGGCAACAACGACGTTTACTCGACACTACCGAACCTCGATCAGCGTCGAGACATTCAGGAGCACGTGCTCGTCGCGTCCTATCAGGTCGAGCTGCCGAATGTCAGTCCGCATTTCGGAAACAACAACGCAGTGCGCTGGGTGCTCGACAACTGGCGGGTTTCCGGGATCAGCACATTCGGAACGGGTGGCCGCGGGAATATCGGCACGAACACCAACAGGAATCCCGGCGTCGTGACCTACAGCCCGAGCTTCGACTTCACCGGTGGCGGCGAGCAGTGCGGGCTCTACAACATCGAAGGCGAGCTCGATCTGCCGAGGGGCGAGCACAGCGTCGACCGGTGGTTCGACACGAGCGCCGTCAAGGCGCTGACGGCGGCCAATCAGACGGCTGCCGGACAGAGAGGCAACGACTGCCGTGCGTGGAAATTCACGCAGCCGGGCTGGCACAATCACGACCTCTCGTTCTTCAAGGACATCAGGCTCAAGGGCTCTCAGCAGCTGCAGTACCGCCTGGAAATCTACAACCTGTTCAACCAGGTTTCGTTTCAGGACATCGACAACACCCCGGTGTTCGATCCGAACACGGGTGCGCAGACCGACTCGAACTTCGGAAAGGTGACGTCGGCGCGTAACGAACGGCGCATGCAGATGTCGATTCGATACATCTTCTAAGCAAAAGGGGAGACGGACTACGACAGGGCGGCGGTCATACAGACCGTCGCCCTGTTTTTTTATCTGCCGGCGCGCGCCAGGAGTGAACGACTCTTCCAGGGCACCGAGGCCAGCGTCGCGGCGTGAACCGACGCGACGTAGAGATCGAAGTCGTTTCCTTTGTCCGACACGCCCGTGGGATGCCGGGACGAGAACGCCACGATCGAGCCGGTTGCGTCGATGGCCGGTCCGGTGCTGGGCTCCATCCATGCCTCGTCGCGATCGCCGCTGAGCCGTGTGATGACGTTCGTCGTGCGATCCATGACGAACACGTCCCACAGCAGGTTGAAATCTTCGACCGCGACCAGATCATTGGCCTCCGATTGAAACGCGACGAATCGTCCGTTCGACGACATCGCCGGCTTCGCGCTCGGACCGTTTGCCAGTCCCCGGCGAATGCTGTTCGTGATGATGCGGGTTTCGCCTGTCTGAAGGTCGGCGACGAAGATGTGCGGGATCCGGTTCGACAGGCCGGCGAACGCCACGAAGCGTCCGTCGCCGCTCAGCGACGGATTCCATCCGGACCCGACGAGTGTCGTGACCTGACGCATCGTGTCCCGCACGAAGACGATCGGAGAGTGAAGGCCGGGTTTGCCCTGGCGATTCGACGCGAACGCGACGTACCGGCCGTCGGTGCTCGTACTCGGCGTCACGTTTGCGACGATGTTCGGATCGATGCCGTGCAGGTCGACGCTCACGCGCTCGACCTGATCGACGGCGAGATCGACGGCGTAGATATCGCTCTTCCCACCGTTCACGTCGACGCCTGCCGCAGAATCGGATTGGCCAGCGGAGAAAAACACTACGCGCCCATTCCCGGCGATCGCCGGTTGTTTCCCCTCGCCCAGATTCGTTGTCACGTCTTCTTGGCGATCGTGGAGGAAGACGTGCTGGCTGCGTTCGTAGACGATGAACCGTCCGTCACCGCTGATGCCAGGATAGCTGCTGTCGCTGCGGTAGCCAGGAATATCCGGACTTTCGAACGTCACCTGCTGCGTGGCTCGATCGAGCACGTATACGTCGCTCTCGCCGTCCGTATCGGCGGCGACCAACTGCGAGTACGTTATGAAGGCGACGAAGCGTCCGTCCGCGCTCACTGCTGAAGAGGGCGGGTCCTGGTTCGCGCGGTGGGCGTCGCGCTGTTCGACCGTCAGCATGGCGCCCACGGCCAGCACGATCAGCGCGCCCTTCATCTTCAGGATCCGAGTTCCGACAGGACCTTCTCGCCGGCACGCTTGGCCCGAGTCGTTTCGAATACACCGGGGCCGCGTCCGACTTCTTTCACACCGGTTTGACCGCGTGCCGCATGCGCCGCCAGATCGACGCCGTCGAGCTGCTCGATGATGTGCTCGAACTCGTGTGCGATGAGCTCTTCGACGTCCTTGAACTTGATCTGGACCACCGCCCTGAGCTGGTTCTGCTCGTGCCGCGTGATTCGGGTCGTCGCACGCGCGTCATATCCCGAATTCGGCAGCGCAATCTCGATGCGGACGGTGAGCGATCGCTCGGCGGCAATCCGCATGCACTGGCGGCGGAAGGTCGGCGACCGGCGCAGCATCGATTCGAGCATCGGCACATAGATCGATGACACGACGATATTCGGGGGCACCGAGAGCTGTTTCGGGATCGCGTCGCCGGCCACGTATTGATGCACCGACGTGAAGGAGACGCGAGCGCGTTCGTTTGCGGAACGCGACTGTGCGCTTGCGGGACTGGAGTGCAGGACAAACACGCACGACAGAAGAGCCGCCGCCACACATCGTTGCATGTTCGTGCTCCTGGACATTAGACGGCGCGGTACCAGCGATCGTTGCCGGAGCGGCTCATGTGGTAATACGCGGCCGCAGCACCGTGGTTATCGAATGTAAAATGCAAGACGACATCAGCGGCTCAATGGTTCCAAATCAGAAACCGATCGGAGTCTTCGACTCGGGTGTCGGCGGACTTTCCGTGCTGCAGGCGCTCAGGCACGAGCTGCCGCATGAACACTTTTTGTACGTCGGCGACTCGGGTTGTGCGCCCTATGGCGATCGTTCGGCCGCGTTCGTGATCGAGCGTGCTACCACTATTACGAACTTCCTGGTGGATGCGGGTGCAAAGGCTGTCGTCGTCGCGTGCAATACCGCGACGGCGATCGCTATCGAGTCGCTGCGGGCGCGTTTCGCGCTCCCCATCGTCGCGATCGAACCGGCAGTGAAACCTGCCGCCTCGCGCACGCGATCGCGCGTGGTCGGTGTGCTCGCGACGACAGGCACGCTGGCGAGCCCGAACATGAGCAAGCTGCTGGCCAACTACGGCTCCGACGTCGACTTCGTGATTCAGCCGTGTCCCGGCCTCGCCGATCAGGTTGAAAAAGGAGAGCTCGCGTCGAGCGAGACGCGCGCACTGGTCCGGCGCTACGTCCGGCCGATCGTCGACAGGGGCGCCGACATCCTCGTGCTCGGATGCACGCACTATCCGTTTCTGCGGCCGCTCATTCAGGAGGTGGCGGGTCCCGCGGTCGACGTCATCGATCCGGCGATGCCCGTCGCACGCGAGCTGCGACGGCGCCTCGAGTCCGCCCGGCTGGTGAACGATGCCGGGGAAGAGGGCACCGAGCGGTTCTGGACGACGGGCCCGGTGGAAATCGTCGGGCCGATTGTGAGACAACTGTGGGGAAAAACAGCTGACGTGTCCCCGCTGTGACTGATGCAGAATAGCGCGAGCGTTTTTCAAGGAGGTCGCATGACGTCTTCCCGCGTTGCGGGGGTTACTGTCCTTCTCGCATTGCTTGCGCCCGTGCAGGAGCGTCCCTCCGCCCGCCTTCGCGCCGCTTCGGCGAGGCAGGCCGCGCCCGCATCCTGCGAAAGCCTGTCGTCGCTGCGGCTGCAGAACGCGACGGTTACGTCTGCCG